>Ga0307475_10002031_pt1 | contig 12116 bp, 12 predicted proteins | sample atmos_gasesECM1C_FD_203317 | JGI IMG/M metagenome (GOLD analysis project Ga0307475, IMG submission 203317) | Hardwood forest soil microbial communities from Morgan-Monroe State Forest, Indiana, United States - atmos_gasesECM1C_515 | ecosystem: Environmental > Terrestrial > Soil > Temperate... | reverse complement strand
ATTTTCCGAGACGCTCAAAACGCAGAAAACAGCAAAATTGCGGCAAACTGGAACGTATCTGGAACGCGAGATTTTTCATTTGCCAGACAAAATCCAGGGATGGCTAATACTGCAACTATTCTGGTACGATGCTACAATACTTACAAGAGTTACATTTTCAGGAGATCGCCATGAGGTCAACCAATTCAATGGTCATAAGTATGCGTCTGCCGCTGGAGAGCGGAAAGCGTCTTAAGCGTATGGCGAATCGGCATGGATGGACTCCCAGCGACGCGAGCGCGCGTCTGGTCGAGGAAGGCTTAAGGCGGTCGGAATTTGCGTTCATCGACTTTCGCGATTCACCCGCTGGCCGACAAGCATACATTCAGGGGAGCACGCTCGCGGTGTGGGAGGTGATGCTGCTCGTCCGCAGCTATAAGACAGACACATCGGCGGTGGCCCGACACCTCAGGTGGCCGGAGGTAAGAGTTCACGCGGCCGTCAATTATGCAGGAGCGTTTCCGGAAGAGATCAAGGCGGTGATGGCCGAGTATGATTCGACGGATTTTGGGGTGCTGAAACGTATGTTACCCCAGGCTGCCGAATTCTTTTCCAGGAAAGCGAAGAAAAACTGACGTGCTCAAGTTTCTTCTTGACGAGCGTATCTCGCCGGACGTCGCCGATGGTCTGCGGAGGCGCGATCGAACCATAATAGTTCGCTATATGGTGGAATGGGAAAACGGAGACTTCCTCGGACAAGAAGACTCCGCTTGCCTGCAAGAAGCCGCCACACAAGGCTTGACGCTTGTTACGTATGACCGAAGAACGATCCCGCCGCTGCTCAAAGTTTGGGCGGAAGAAGAGCGAAAGCACGGCGGAGTCGTTTTTGTTGACGAAAAGACCATCTTCCTGACGGATATCGGTGGTCTAGTTTGGGCACTCACAAGACTGTCAAAAGAGACCGGAAAATGGGATTGGACCAATCGGGTCTCCTTCTTGCGGCGTTGACGCTAAGTACAAAACTGACTCCCATAATGGCAGCTGCCTAGTTCGCCCATTGTACTGAAAACAGCCCGCGGAGGTAGTCGCGTACTTAGAGAATTTGTTCGATGCTATGATGATGGTGTGGACCCGCGCAGCACGCTGGCGGGCAGAGAGAGTTTAAAGGCCTGCGAGGCGCTTACCCGTCGGTCTTGTCTTTGTTCTTGTTTTTGTTCTTGCTGCTTCTGTGGAAGATTTTCCCGCCCAGCTTTCCCACTCCCTTAGCGCTTCCTTCGCCGATCTTGCCCGCGCCTTTTCCGGCGCCGACCCCGATGTCCTTACCGGCTCCCGCGGCGCCTTTGCCGAGATCGGCAGCGGCGTTGCCAGGGTGCAAAGTAGCGAGATTGCCAGCAGCTCCGGCAGTGCCTTTGCCCAAGCTTCCCGCCCCCTTGGCTGTGCCTTTACCAACGTCCTCACCGCCCTTGGCCACGTCCTTGCCGGGGCTGGTCCCCGCTTTCTGTTTCTTGTCCTGCGGCTCGGATTGCGTCCGGGCGGTCCCCTCATCCTGATGTGGATTCGCGGGGCGCGCGAAGGCAGGCAGGCTCAAAAAAACGGAGACGAACGCCGCCACAAAAACCGAGCCGAATTGCGGCTTAGATTTCATTTTCGTTTCTCCTGCTAGTCGATTCAAATGACTATCACCTCCTACACTCGTTTGATGCTCCTAAGTCAAAGGCAGGTCACATGCCAAGCCCTTTCTCCGAGCGGCGCGCGATTTTTCACGCAGGAGAAGCGGAAGCCCAGAATTGGCAGTATTGGCTTGGTACCATCCAGACAAAAGGAAAGAAGCCCGAGAATTTGGCGCAGAAGGTGCGCGATGCCGAGGTGGAAGCCGCAATACAATAACTTACAATGGTGGAGGCGGGGGGAGTCGAACCCCCGTCCGAAAAGCGCTACGAGCCGAAGACTACATGCTTAGCTCAGTTCAGTTTTTTTCGCGCGCCACGCTCAGAATGAGCAAGAAACGCAGCCGGCTAGTCCGATGGTTCTCGCCTGAGCCTTACGGACCGAAAGGCTCAAGCCAGCCCGCTGAATGACGTTTGACCCCAAGCCCGCAGGCGAGGCTTGGGCAAACGTTGCGCTTAATTAATTAAGCAGCAAGTGCCAAGTTGTTGTTGGCAGTTCTAGTTTCCACCAGATTACGGGCGGGTGGCCCCCGGCATGCCTTCGGGCCGCGACAGCTTCCGTCGAAACCGTGTCGCCCCCATTTGCTGCGACTCGCTACAACGCTATTATATCACCCGAGCCAAACGGTTTGAACATCGCGCCGGCAATCGCATCGCACGACGACGATTTTGATTATTAGCGAACGCCGCCCGCAATCACCAGTGTCTCGCCGGTAATCCAGGAAGATTCTTCCGAAGCCAGAAAAACCGCTGCCGGTGAGATATCTTCTGGCTGGCCAATTCGCCCGAGCGGGGATTGCGCTTCAAACGCCTTGCGAAAATCGCCCTCGTTGAATCCCACGGTCTGCACGCCTTCGGTTTCCACCAGACCCGGGTTGATGGAGTTGACGCGAATTTTGCGGCCTCCAAATTCTTTGGCCAGCGAGCGGGTCACGCTGTCCACAGCTGCCTTCGTCGAAGCGTAAACGGAAGCACTCGCAGGAGATATTATCCCCGCCACCGAGCCTATATTTATGATGCTTCCGCCATCCTTGCCAAAATGCTTCGCCGCCTCTTTGGAAGTCAGCAACAAACCAAGTACGTTGAGATCAAACAGCCTGTGGAAGTGATCGTCTGAAACGTTTTCCAGTGGCAAAAACTCATAAATTCCAGCGTTGTTCACCAGAATGTCAAGCTTGCCGTAAGTCTTTTTTGCTTCCGTGAATAGCCGCTCAATGTCTTTTTGTTTTGAGACGTTCGCCTGTACCGCAATAGCCTTTCCGCCTTTGCCGGTGATTTCCTTGACTACACGATCCGCGCCTTCCTTGCTTGAAGAATAATTGACCACTACAGATGCGCCCTCCGCTGCTAGATGCTTTGCAATGGCGGCGCCAATCCCTTTGGACGCCCCAGTAACTACTGCTACTTTCCCCGTCAATCGTTGCGACATGAAATCCTCCTTTGTGAGTTTTTGTACCTGCCAGTACAGATGCGACGGACTCGCAATTGGGTAGATATTCTGTACCGGCAGGTACTAAAGTGCCCATATTCATCGTATAATGGGGGTGTGAACAGCAGCACTTCCGTCAAGGCAGTCGGCCGGCCGCGCTCATTCGACACGAGTGAAGTGCTGGATCGCGCGCTGGAGGTCTTTTGGCGGAAAGGCTATGAAGGAGCTTCGCTCTCTGATCTGACCAAAGCGATGGGAATTAACAGGCCCAGCCTTTATGCCGCATTTGGAGACAAGGAAAAACTTTTCCGCAAGGTGCTTGACCGCTATGCCGAAGGTCCAGCTTCCTATTCCATCGCCTCGCTTCAAGAACCTACCAGCCGCGCGGTTGTTGAACGCTTGCTCTACGGGACCGTTGATTTTCTGACCTCCCCGCAAAAGCCACACGGATGCCTGTGGGTGCAGGGCGCCTTGGCCTGTGGAAATGGTGCCGATTCGGTGCGCAAGGAATTAATCTCGCGTCGTATGGCCGGAGAGGCCGCGCTTCGCCAGCGCTTAAACCGGGCCAAGTCGGATGGTGATTTGCCCCCTGAGGCAAATCCCGCCAGTCTTGCGCGCTATGTCGTGACCCTGATTCAGGGAATGTCCATTCAGGCGGCGGGCGGAGCCACCCGCAGAGACCTTCGCCACGTCATCGACATTGCCTTGCAGTCCTGGCCATCCCGGCGAAACGCATAAGAAACAATTAGGCACACACCCCTTCGCAGGCGATTGACTCCCAACCGTGCAACTCCCAAAATCAGAAAACGGGGCATTTTTGCCGCTTACGCTCCCAAATGTTTATGCCACAAGAGCCTACTGCCATTGAGCAAGCTGTTTCGCGAGCGATTCGCGACAACCTGGAGAGCATCCAGCGCACCACTGACGAGCTGAATCAAGCCGTTAATGATGTGGTGGCGGCCTGCGCCAGCAGCAAGCCGACCAACGCACTGCCGCCGATGTTGCGCGCGCAATCTACCGCTGCATCCGTTGCCGCAGCCTTGGAAGTTCTGTCCCGATTTGTTGCAATCACTCTTAACCCAGGGCCGCGCTCGCCTCTCGAGGCCGAAATGACCCGGCTGACCAGCGCCATCAGCGCGGAATCAGCGTGGCAACCACACCCGGCTGCGCCTGCGCGCGACACAGCAAGTGTGCCAGCGGGACGTGAGCCTGCGCCGCCAGTTAGCCCTGCGGCTTTCGAGCCACCTCAATCTGCTCCGAGCAACGAGTTCGCGCCAGTGGCACATCCTACGATTGGACGCGAAGCGCAGGAGCCTCCGCCTTTAGAACTTCCTCAACCCGGCCCATTTCCTGACGACATTGAAGTGGAAACGGCAGGCGATTTTGACGTTAATCAACTGTCCGCCGAGGAGCAGGAATTACATCGCCGCGCTAATCGTGTTGCTAAAGTTTCCATGCAGGACATTAAAATGCTCCGCCCCGAGGCTGTGCGACTGGGCCGCGAAAATAAGGATTTGTGCGTTAGACTGCGTGACGACATTGAAAAAGCTCATCGAGAATACGATCGCCGTTTTCGTCCCATCATGGATCACCCGGTGGACTATTTCTATCGTTGGATGGTCGAAATTCTTGCCGACGGCGATGCGCACGCTCTTGGTGAATACCCGTACGCGATTCACGCACATCATCGCTAGATCGCTAGAACGTTGCCACGTGAATTTGTGTTTCCGCCAACATTCTCCGTCAGTTTTTTTAACGCGAACGGCTGCGCTGTGCCTGAGCATTTCACTTTTACTCGGCGATGCGAGCTTTGCCTTTGCGCAGCCAGCCCCCCAAAGCAAGACTCGAACACACTCAAAGAAAAAATCAAAGAAGCCTAAAACTGCGCCGTGTAAGGCCGACTGTGGAGTGACCACTTCTGCTCCGGAAATCACTTCTCCGACGACCGGCGATGCGGAGGCGCAAACTGAACTGGCTTCATTGGCCCGCGGGTTGCACACCGCGGCGCCGGGTGCCTACGAAAAGCTATCGTCTTTCGCTACGAAAAACGTTTCCACGGTTTGGGGACCACGTGCCGCTCTGGCGCTGGGCTATGAGGATTACACCAAGAATCGTCTACCGCAGGCACTGAACTGGTTTGCAAAAGCAAGAAAAGATGCCCTTCTCAGCGAATACGTCTTGTACTGGTCCGCGCAAACCAAGCGCGGTCAAAAAAATATGGCTGGAGCATTCTCCGACCTGCAAACCTTTCAGCAGGAATATCCAAACAGCGCCATGCGCGAGCAATTCTTAGAAGCCTACGCCCCCACAGCTCGTGAAACTGGCCACCCACAAAACGCCATCGAAGTGCTGAACGCTTATCCTCCGACGAACAGCAGGCCCGTTTTGCTCCTGGAACGCGCGCAAGCTTACAAAATCGCGCATCAATTACCGCGTGGCGCCAAAGATTACCAAACGCTGTATTACAAATTTCCGCTGTCCGATGAAGCTAAAGCCGCGACGGTTGCTTTGCCGCAAATTGCTCGTGAGTTAGGCCGCGAGTATTCAAACCCCAGCGTTGAAATGCAGGAACAGCGCGCTCAAATATTTTTCGATGCCCACAAATGGAAAGAAGCGCGCGCCGAATTCGAGAAAGTTGTATCCCTGGTGCGCGATCCCGCCAGTCCCAAACGCCAGCGTGCGCAGTTGCGCATAGCGCAGGCGCGCATCCAGATCAAAGGTTTGCCTACGCTTCTCTCGTCTATAAACACACCCGATCCAGAGGTCGATGCCGAACGCTTGTTTGCTCTTTCGCAAGCCTATCGCACGGCAAAAAATGAATCCGAGATGGTTGCCACGCTCGAAAGCATCGCGCAGAAATATCCCAAGAGCGTCTGGAACGAGGAAGCCTTGATGGCCTCCGGCAATTATTATTGGGTTCTGCTCGACCGACCAAAGGCAGTTACCTACTACCAGCGCTTGGTCGAAGCGTTTCCGGATGGCAAACATGCCTTCAACGCCGAATGGCGCATTGCGTGGATCGCTTTTCTGAACAAACAGCCCGATGCGGACGAACGTCTGACCGCTTTTCTGTTGAAATATCCGACCTCCGCCAACGCCGTTGACGCGCTTTACTGGCTCGGGCGCAGCGCCGAACGCGGCGGCAATCCCGGTCACGCGCGCAGCGATTACGAAAAAGCGATCGAGAGATTTCCGCAAACTTATTTTGCGCACGCGGCGGCCGCTCGGTTGAAACAGCTAGGGCCCGGTGAGGAAGATCCATCCGATTTTCTGACCAAAATTCCTGAGCCCTCTCCATTGCGGGCATTCGATGAGCCAATTCCTGCTTCCGCTGCAGACCGGTGGGCCAAAGCTCAAGCGTTGCGCATCATCGCTTTCGATGCATCCGCGGAACTGGAATTAAAAAACGCCTATTTCGCCACTTCATCGCCTCGCTTCCTGCTCGAGGCGGCTCAAGCGGCCTTTGATCAGGGACATTTCGCTGCCGGCATGTCCTACGGGCGGATCATTCTTCCCAGTTTTGAATCACGCAAAATATCCGATGCTCCGATGGCTGTGTGGAAAACCCTCTATCCGTTGCCCTACGAAGCGGCTCTCCGCCGCGAAGCGGCGCGCAACGACTTCGATCCCATGTTTGCCGCGGGATTGATCCGCCAGGAATCCACCTTTCAAGCCGACATCGTCTCTTACGCCAACGCCATCGGCTTGATGCAGGTGCTGCCTAAAACCGGCAAGCTGCTCGCCAAGCAATTGAAGATTCGTTACAACAAAAAGCTTCTGTACGATGCCAACTACAATCTCCAGTTGGGCATGCTATACATCGCCAATCTCGTTCGCCTCACCGGCGCCCCTGAATACGCCGCCGCCGCCTACAACGCCGGTGAGGATCGCATCGCTCTCTGGAAAGCCGAACGCAACTACGAAGAAATCCCCGAACTCGTCGAATCCATTCCTTTCACGCAAACGCGCGAATATGTACAAATCGTCTTGCGCAACGCCGCCGTCTACCGGATGATTTATGGCTCTGGCGCTACGCAGGGTCCGCCCGTCACCGCGGCTTCCAGTCGCGCCAGGATTGAAGAGCGCGCCGAATCCGGCAAACTTAATTAAGCAGAAAAAAGAGAGGGTCACACGTCGGCCACCAACACATCTGGCGAACTGGTGCGGCGCATGCTGTCCGCCAAAGCCGAGCAATTTACCGAGTCCGTGATCCGCGAGATGACCCGTCTGGCGCTCGAACATCAAGCCGTCAACCTGTCGCAGGGTTTCCCCGATTTTGCCGCGCCCGCAGAAATCAAAGAAGCCGCGCGCCAAGCCATCGCGGACGACATCAATCAATACGCGATTACTTGGGGCGCCAAAGCGCTGCGCGATGCCATCGTAGAAAAATTTGAGCGCACGCAGGGCATTCGCGTCGATCCCGAACGCGAAATCACCATCTGTTGCGGATCGACCGAAGCGATGATGTCCTCCATGATGGCCATCATCAATCCGGGCGATGAAATTGTGGTGTTCGAGCCGTATTACGAAAATTACGGTCCGGACGCCATCTTAAGCGGTGCCACGCCGCGCTTCGTCAAGTTGCGTCCACCCGATTGGAGCTTTGACGAAAGCGAATTGGCCGCGGCATTCGGTCCGCACACAAAAGCGATCATCCTCAATACCCCGAACAATCCGACCGGCAAAGTTTTTACTCGCGCCGAACTGGAGTTTATTAGCGGACTATGTGCGCGTTGGAACGCTTTTTGCATCACTGATGAAATTTACGAACATATTTTGTATGACGGGGCCGAGCACATTTCCATGGCGCAGATCGATGGCATGCGCGAACGCACCATCGTCATCAATGGAATGTCAAAAACGTACAGCGTCACCGGCTGGCGCGTGGGGTGGGCCATTGCGCCCGCTAAAGCAACAGCAGCTATTCGCAAAGTGCATGACTTCTTGACTGTAGGCGCTGCCGCCCCCTTGCAGCAGGCCGGCGCAATAGCGCTGAAGTCTCCGGATTCTTATTATCAGACTCTCGCGAAGAGCTATCGCGGGAAGCGCGAACGCTTGTTAAAAATCCTCACTGTAGCGGGTTTCACGGTATTCAAGCCGCGCGGCGCATACTACATCATGACGGACATTTCGGGTTTTGATTTCAAGGGCGGCCGCAGCAGCAGCTCAGAAAAAACGACCAACGATGTAGCATTCGCCAAATTTCTCGTCGAAAAGGTTGGCGTCGCCGTCGTTCCTGGCTCGAGTTTCTACGGCAATCCCGCCGATGGCTCCTCCCAGGTTCGATTTACCTTCTGCAAGAAAGAATTGACGTTGGCCGCCGCGGAAGAGCGATTGGCTCGTCTGCCGGAACACTTAGCCGATTTCCGCGCACATGCGTGACCGCAGCACCATCTGCCCGCAAAAGGGAATGAAGTCGGATCACCGTCAGACACTGCAAATTGCTTCTAAATGGTGTATAAACCTGCGGTAAATTCAGCTGAAACGCTGTCCGGAAGTATAGGAAGGGTAGGAGACCGAACGGTCGGTTGCCCTGTGGTGGTTAGTCTCCTACCCCGCGAGTGGTCTTGCTTCTATAGACGGGGCTGGGCATGGAATAGTTCCGCCGGCAGAAAAAAATATTTCGCGCGCCCATTTAGAATTCGACGGTGTCCAGATAGCGCGCCACTGCCGCTTTCCACGAAAATTTTGTGGTGATCGCTTTTTGCAAAGATTGCGCGGCTACAGGCTCGCCGTGCGTCAAATAAGTCTGTTTTGGCGGCGCAGGCAATCCGCCCATCCACCGAAGCAGCTCGCTTTTCCCGGCGTGCGCCGAAAGTTGACTCATTTGTATGATCTCAGCATTTACTGGTACATCCTGCCCGAATAAGCGCAGGGTCTTGGCTCCTTCTTGCAGAGCGCGCCCGCGCGTCCCTTGCGCCTGGAACCCTGCCAGAATCACGGCATTTCTTCCGTCAGGCAAGCGGTGCGCCAAATGGTGCAATACTCGCCCTCCGGCAACCATTCCACTGGCGGACACGATGATGCACGGAGTATGCACCTTGTTTATAGCCTTTGATTCTTCCGTCGTACGCGTCAGATGAAATTGCCGAACGTATAGCGGATCGCCCTGGCCATTCGCATCGATCTTGGTGAATTCCAGATCGTGATCCTCGGGGTATTTCAGATACAAATCTGTCGCGCTGAGCGCCATTGGGCTATCCACATACACCGGCAACTGCGGAATTTTGCTCTCCACTTCCAGTTGCCGCAGGTAATACATAAACGTTTGCGTTCGTCCGATGGCAAACGCCGGAATAATGATCGAACCGCCACGTTGCGTCACGCGATTCACAATATCAGCGAGCTGCGCAGCCGGATCGCCCCCGGGATGCTCGCGGTCTCCATAGGTGGATTCGCAAATCAGAACATCAGCGGAGCTGAGAGGCGTGTGCGGATCGTTCAAAATGGGCTGGTCGTAACGCCCGATATCTCCGGAAAATACCACCACTTTTTTTGTTCCGTTCTCGCTGATTGTCAATTCCAGGCTTGACGAACCAAGAATGTGGCCCGCGTCATAGGAAACGATCCGGTATACAGCGTCGATTTCGAAGTCCCCCAACCGGGCCATTGGCTTCATCCTGCGAAGCACTGGATCTACGTCTTCGCTCGTGTACATGGGCTCGCGTTCTGGGCGGCCGCTCATTTCCTTCTGCGGGTGTAATGCATCTTCTTCCTGAAGATGAGCCGAATCCTTCAGCAACAGCGCGGTCAAATCCATCGTGGCGGGATTTGCAAAAATCGGTCCGCCATACCCAGCTTTGACGAGCACCGGCAGCCATCCGGTGTGATCCAGGTGGGCATGCGTCAGCACAACATAATCGAATGTTTTGGGATCAATCGATAAGGGTTGGTAATTCCGGTCGGTGAGTTCGCGCAGGCCCTGAAAAATTCCGCAGTCCACAAGCAACCGCTTTCCTGCAGCCTCGACTAGATATTTTGAGCCGGTCACGCTTCCGGCGGCGCCCAGGAAAGTCAGCTTAGCCATAAATTATTTCAGTAAATCAGCGCAACTCCAGGCAGGAGGTTTTATGCTTTTTGGTGTAGGTGCTTCGATCTCGATACTCGGGTCTTGGAACCGCTCGATAATCCGTTCGGCCCGAAAGTGTTACCTATGCAGCCGGTACATTCTGTGACCCATGTCTCCGGTTCGGACCGTCTTTAATTGGTGGAGCCGATGGGATTCGAACCCACGACCTCCTCGATGCCATCGAGGCGCGCTCCCAACTGCGCCACGGCCCCACCGGGTCGATTTAGCGATGTTAGCATTCGCGCGCTGGCTTCGTCCATGAGAGGTCGTCAATCAGTTGTTGTGTGCGCATGCAACATAGTCGCGAGTCCCGCAAATTGCCAAATCCAGCGAAAGCGTTAATTGACGAACAATGAAAACCAAATGTGTAGGACAGCCTACCAATCGTGTTTATCCTTGTGAATCCGGTGAAGACCTTATAGAAGAGAACAACCACCGTTCGTCACCGGTCGCGCAAACGAGAAACATCGGGACGCGGCTATCTTAATCTCGAATAGGAGAATTAATTTCGTGAAGAAGAAGCGCGCCTCGCAACCCGCTCCGCGCAGTAATGTGGCCGGTAAGCCCATACACAATGAAATTCTGATGGCCATGACGCCCCGCGAATTCAATCTTGTCCGGCCGCATCTTCAATTTGTAGATTTGGAGCAACATCGCGTTCTTCACGAGCCGTATCGAAAATTGAAATTCATGTATTTCCCAAATCGCGGGCTCATCTCCTTGGTGGTAGTGCTTAAAAACGGTAAGACCGTGGAAGCTGGCATCGTTGGCAAGGAAGGAGCCTCCGGGACAGCTCTAGCGGCCGGCGTCAGAAGTAGCGCGCTCCGAGAAATAGTGCAGATTTCTGGCGAAGGCTTCAGGATTAAAAGTGAAACGTTTCAAAAGCTAGCGTCAGTCATACCCAATTTGCGCAAAACGTTGAATCGCTACATTGTGTTGCTCGGGATGCAAGTGTCGCAAACCGCCGCCTGCAATCGCTTACACGAAATCGAACAGCGCCTGGCTCGTTGGTTGCTGATGGCTGAAGATAGCGCCGCAACTTCCATGTTGGGCATTACGCACGATTTCCTCGCCACCATGCTTGGCACCGACCGACCCAGTGTCACGCTCGCGGCCGGCTTGTTGCAGAAATCCGGCCTCATCGAATACGGCCGAGGATCGGTGAAAATTACGAATCGTCCCCAGTTGGAAGCCTTCGCCTGCGAGTGTTATTCCGTGATTCGTGATTACAGCCGCAAGTTTTGAGACCGTCTCCCTATTCTGGGGATTAAAAGCCGGCGTGCGTTGCACGACTTACCGATGAATTGACGCGAAAGCTAGAACAAGATGGCGGAGCACTTAAAACAGCTGCGCCATGAACCGTTAACAACTGCCGGAGCGGACTGCGGAAGCAGATGGTTTCTTCCTTACGCGCTCATGCGAATATATGTCCATGTCTGACGTAACTCGCTTGCGGCTGTTCGCTAAACGCGCGCTGATATTCCTCGCGTGTGGCTTAGTCGTTACTTATGCTTGCGATTTTTTGTATTTCCGGATTCGAATGATTCACCCACAGCCCTCAAACCCAGTGGAAACCTTCACCGCGCCGAGACTCTATGCTATCGGCGTAAAAGGGGGAAAAGTCGACTACGAGCTTGACCAGCAAAATCCACAGCAGACTTGGACTTGTGCGCACGCAATGTTTCCGCAAGCAGGTTATTCTCCCTGCTGGTATGTAAAGCCCAAAAGCCGTCAGCCCATCCCGATGTAAAGAACTCAGTCGCGCGGCACAAACAGAGCCAGCGTATAAGTGCCCAGCATGGTGCCCACCGGAATAAACGGCACAGCGAGCAACGCCGCCACCACTGCCAAGATTCGGCTCGCTCCGGCTCCCGCAAGCAAACTAATCCCCGCCAACACCCCCAAAATGCCACTCGCCGCCGACAGCACCGTCCATCCAGCGTAAATCAAGTGAAACGCGCCCATGAGCGGA
>Ga0307475_10002030_pt1 | contig 12118 bp, 9 predicted proteins | sample atmos_gasesECM1C_FD_203317 | JGI IMG/M metagenome (GOLD analysis project Ga0307475, IMG submission 203317) | Hardwood forest soil microbial communities from Morgan-Monroe State Forest, Indiana, United States - atmos_gasesECM1C_515 | ecosystem: Environmental > Terrestrial > Soil > Temperate... | reverse complement strand
CACAACACCCTCTGCCTTGGTCATTGATCTTCGCCATCCGAGCCGTTCGTAGAATTCGCTGCTGCGCTTTAAATCCGCCACGCCAAGCGTGATTAGACTCACCCGCTGTTCCATTCGGCTCCGCCTCTCTGCCTCCGGACCCCATGCAGCAGCGGCCTACCTGCCGCAGGCAGGCTTTGTGCCGCTACTCTTTCTCCAAAGGCGCCCGCCTCGGAAGGCGGCCGCTGCACAAGAAAGAGTCTCTGGTTGTCCCAAATTGAACTTGAAAAATCCAGTCGCCCTTTCGCCCGTGAAACTCGCAAACAAAGAAACCATTCATCAGGGATAATCTCCCTATGGAAAGATCCGGCACTGGACCGAGGCTAATCATTGTGTGCGGACTACCGGGTTCCGGTAAGACCACGCGTGCCAAGACGCTCGAAAGCAGGCTCCGCGGGATTCGTTTTTCTCCGGACGAGTGGATGAATGCTCTTTCACTAGACATATACGACGAAGAAAGCCGCGGCAAGATCGAGTCGCTGCAGTGGAAGCTCGCTCAGCAACTCCTCGCGCTCGGTCTTATTGTAATCATCGAATGGGGCACTTGGGGAAGAGCCGAGCGGGATACCCTGAGGCTCGGAGCCCGAGCCCTTGGCGCTGCCGTTGAGTTGCATTATCTCTCAGCGCCTGCCGATGTCCTCTACGAGAGGATTCAACGCCGCGGCCTGGAGAAGCCACCTATAACACGAGATGCACTATGCCAATGGTTCGAGATGTTCCAAGCACCGACACCGGAGGAGATGGCACTGTTCGACAAGCCTCTGGCTGTAGATCTTGCCGTGGGCTGAATCTGACGCACCCTTTTCGCAAATCCTTGCTCCCAACCGCCGTGGCCTGTAGTATCGCGCACTATCCATGGCCTGCGACGCGATATCTCCTGCAAATCCTTCGTTCCTAAGCAAGCATCCCGCACTTAGCTATTTCCTGCTCACGTTCACAATCTCCTGGACCGCAGCCTTTCTCGTCGCTGCGCCAAAACTTCTGCAAAGCGGCTCGCTCCCAAAGCTAACCGGCATCCTGATGTTCCCGGCAATGCTATTGGGCCCGAGCTTCACAGGCATTTTTCTAACGCGCAAGCTCGATGGACGGGATGGGCTAAAAAATCTCTTCGCAAGGATGCGACGGTTCCGCTTCCCGCTTCGCTGGTACTCCGCACTGCTGATCCCACCGGTCATGGTCCTCAGCGTTCTTTTCTGCCTCAAAACTTTCGTCTCGCCCGTTTACGCACCAAACCGTTTCTGGCTCGGAGTCACCTTTGGCCTTCTCGCCGGATTCCTCGAAGAAATCGGCTGGATTGGCTTCGCGTATCCGAAACTCCGGCAAAGCTTCTCCCTCTTGCCTGCGGCCGCAATCGTCGGCGCATTCTGGGGCCTCTGGCACGCGCCAATCATCGACTTCCTGGGCGCAGCTTCTCCTCACGGCAAAGCTCTGCCGGCGTTTTTCGCGGCCTTCGTGGCCGCCATGACCGCCATGCGTGTCTTAATTGCTTGGTTCTACGAACACACCCGGAGCATCGCCCTGGCCCAGCTAATCCACATCAGCTCGACGGGCGCACTTGTCGTGTTCAGCCCATCCGCCGTCAGCCCCATGCAAGAAGCCACCTGGTACGCCCTGTGCGCCGTTGCGCTATGGGCGGGGGTGATCCTGATGCTTTTGGCCGCCCGCACCACGAATGTGCCGCAGGACTTGTAGAGTTAATGCTCACGCCCCAGCGCGCGAAGCGGACGATCCTGCCTTTGACGCGATAATGTCGATCTGATGAATTTTCGGGTCGTTCGCCAGCAGCTCTTTGCCTTTGGACATCAGCGCCTTGGCGATCTCGCCGTTCAGATGCGCTTGCCGTCCAGCGTCATCGGCGAACGTGTCAAATATGCCAAAGCTTGACGGGCTCATCTTTACCGCATACCAGCTAACGGTGTCTTTCTCGCGTTCCGCCAACGGCTGTGCTGACTTCAGAAACTCTTCCAGCTCCTTCTCCTTGCCTGGTTTCGCGTTCAACTCTGCCCAAAGCGCCTTTTTCACCATAAACCACCTCCAGCGATTTGGATGCGTCCCCGGTCGATAAAGTGTCGCAAGCGGTCAGAAATTGACAGAAGCCTCACGCAGTTTGAAGCGCTGAAGTTTGCCCGTCGCTGTCTTGGGCAATTCAGAAACAAACTTCACGCAGCGTGGTCGTTTGTAATTAGGAAGACGAGAAACGACAAATTCCTGCAGATCCGAGGCAAGTTTGGCATCGCTGTGAAATCCCGCTCTTAGCACGACCCACGCAACCGGCTTGTCCAAGCCATCTTTGTCCTTGTTTGCCACGACAGCGACTTCCGCCACAGCCGAATGCTCAATTAGGACGCTCTCGACCTCCGAAGGGCTCACCCATACGCCGCTGACCTTGAGCATGTCGTCGGCCCGGCCATCAAACCAATAGTGACCTTCGGCGTCCTGGTGGAACCTATCGCCGCTACAAATCCAATCGCCCTGGATCGTCTGTTTAGTTCTCTCGTGACGGTTCCAGTAAGCTGCGCAAACCGCCTCGCTCTTAATCCAGAGAGTGCCAATTTCTCCCGCAGGCACTGGCCGACCTTGGTCATCAAGTATTTTCACTTCACAACCAGGAACGGCGCGTCCGCTGGAACCGGGTCGTACGTCGCCAGGCGAGTTGGAAACAAAAATGTGGAGAGCCTCCGTTGACCCGATGCCATCCAGGATCTCGAAGCCAAAACGTTTGCTAAAACGTTCGCAGAGCGACGCCGGCAGAGCCTCACCTGCCGAGATGCCGAGTCGGATGCTCGAGAGATCGAAGTCCCTGTTCTTGCCGTGAAAGTCCATCAGAGCCGCGTAATTCGAGGGCACGGAAAAGAAGAGTGTCGGGCGATGGCGCTCAATTACATGATAGACGTTTGGCGGCGAGGGAGTTCCCGGCCAAAGAATGGACGTTGCTCCAACGGCCAAAGGAAAATAGAGGGCATTCCCCAGACCGTAGGCGAAAAAAAGCTTTGCAACACTGAAGAAACGGTCGGATTCGCGAATCTGCAAGATGTTGCGGGCATACTGTTCGGTGGCAATCACCATGTCGTGTTGCAGATGAACGCAGGCTTTCGGACGGCCTGAGCTCCCTGAGGAGTACAACCAGAACGCGACGTCGTCTTTGCAGGTCGGAGCGGGAGCAAGATGGGCGGAGTGGAACGCCAGGAGCTCCGGGAACGATAGCGTACCCTCGGGTGCCGTGCCCACGACAATGATGGTCTTAAGAAAGGCGAGCCGTTCGCGGGGAATCTGCTGAATCAAATGCAGAAGCGATTCGCTGGTAATTGCAACGCGGGCGCGCGTGTCGTTCAATAAGAATTCATAATCATTCGCGCGCAGAAGCGTATTGACCGGAACGGGAACGGCGCCGATTTTTATCGCTCCGAAAAAACAATAGGCGAATTCGGGAATATCCGGGAGCAAGAGGAATACTCGTTCCTCCATGCGAACGTCCAGTGTGTCACGCAGTGCTGCTCCCAAACGATTGACGCGCTCGGAGAGCTGTGAATACGTGACCCGCTGGTCTTCACACTCGATGGCGATGTGGTTGCCGCGACCTTGCCGCAAATGGCGGTCGACAAAATATTCGGCGGCATTGAAAGCTTGCTGAAGATGTTCGTAGGAGACGCACACGAGGGAAGAGTCTACCTCAGCGCCGGCTGGCAAGGTATCGGCGGCCTCGTCGCGCCGCTCACCACAAAATAGGAACTATAGTTCTCTACCCAGAGTTCGCTATCGACTGGAATTGGCAGGTCGCGCCGAATCCTTTACCTCCTTTATGGGGCTGCGGGAGAATCCAAAATCAACTCCTCAGCGACCAAAGCCGCGCTGATTTTACGGCACCTATGGTTCGACTGAAGTGGCGCCCTCCCGAAAAACAGGAGTTGTCACATAGACTCCTTTACCTTCCTTACTTCCTTTACTCCCAGCATTTCCTCTACCTTCCTACTTCATCGACTTCCTATACCGCCGTCAGTCGCGCTATATTTTTATTAGCTTTCAAGGGCCACTATCGTGACTGACATAGGCAAAACTCCGTTCTGCTCCGTCGAAGAAGCCGTCGAAGAAATCCGCAACGGCCGCATGATCGTCCTCGTGGATGACGAGGACCGCGAAAACGAAGGCGACCTGACCATGGCCGCCGAAAAAATCACTCCGGAAGCCATCAACTTTATGGCCAAGTACGGCCGCGGCCTCATTTGTCTCACGTTGACCGAGCAGCGTTGCGACGAACTCCATCTTCCGCTGATGTCGCCCATCAACACTTCCGTCCACGGCACTGCCTTCTGCGAAGCGATAGACGCGCGCGTCGGAGTCACAACCGGCATTAGCGCTTCCGACCGGGCAATCACAATCCTCACTGCCATCGATCCCAAGACCAAGCCGCAGGATTTAGCCCGCCCCGGTCACATGTTTCCGTTGCGGGCGCGCAATGGCGGCGTTCTCGTCCGCGCCGGACAAACCGAAGCCAGCGTCGATCTATCGCGCATCGCCGGCCTCAACGATTCCGGCGTCATCTGCGAAATCATGAACGAAGACGGCACCATGTCCCGCGTGCCACAGCTCATCGAGTTTTGCCGCGAACACAATTTGAAAATGCTTACGGTCGCGGAGCTCATTCGCTACCGTATGCAGCACGAACGTTACGTTCGTCGGGTGGCCGAAACGGTGCTGCCTACTGCTTTCGGCGATTTCCGCATGATTGCCTACGCCAGCGATGTGGATCACGATCAGCACATCGCGCTGGTTCGCGGCGAACTGGAAGGCTCGGAACCCCCATTGGTGCGAGTACATTCTCACTGCTTGACCGGAGATGTCTTCAGTTCCGCCACCTGCGACTGTCATCAGCTAGTCGCCCGCTCCCTGGCGGCGATCGCCAAAGAAGACCGGGGCGTCTTTCTTTACTTACATCACACCGGACGCGGATTTGGCATCGAAGCCGCCGCCGAACCCGGCGTGCTTCCGCAAATCCACGTGCATGCACGCGGCCAACTTGATCGCTCGCCAGCGCGCCAGCGTCTGGTGCAGCACGAAAGCGGCATAGGCGCACAAATTCTGATCGACCTCGGCTTGAAAGACATCCGCGTCCTGACCAATCATCCGAAAAAAGTCGTCGCCCTCGAAGGCTACGGCATCCGCATCGCCGATCAGGTCCCCCTTCGCATCGAGCAGCCAAAAGAAACTCACCAGGTGCTCTAAATGAAGCGGAGCGGCTTGCAGCGATGCAAAATGCCTCTTTCTTGAAGAAGTTGCACCGGTGTTCGCCGCCTTTTTCGGCGCAACGGATTTGCCGACGGTGACGTACTTGCGCATTTTTTCCATGCGCTTCGGCCCGATTCCTTTGATCGCGCGTAGATCGTCAAGGCTCTTGAACTGACCGTACGATTTGCGCATTTTCAGGATTTTGTCGGTGGTGGACGGCCCGATTCCCGGAACTTGCTGCGACTCAAGTGCGGTTCGGTGTTCAGATTCACCGGTTACAACGGCGGTTTTTTGTTCCGGGCCAAAACAGGCATGCTGACAAAAATCGGCGCCAGCGCAACAATACCGGCAGCGCAGCAAAAGGAACGGCGAAGGTTCGCTGCAGGGTGATAATTCAAGATTAAAATACCTAATATAATAACATCGCAAAAACCTGTAAAGTGACGCCACCTACTTCATCGCCATCAACGCTTTTAGCTTTCGCAGCGCAGCGCAAAACGATTTTTGCTTTTCTGCTGATCGCTGCGACTCTGGCTATATATTTTCCAGCTCTTCACAACGGTTTTGTAAACTACGACGATGCTCGGTATATCACCGAGAATTCCCATATCCGATCTGGCCTAAACTGGCAATCCGCTCGCTGGGCCATGACCGCGTTTTACGAAAGCAACTGGCACCCGCTGACCTGGATTTCGCACGCGGCCGACGTTTCGCTCTTTCACCTGAATCCTAGCGGACACCATGCAGTCAATATTTCGTTGCACGCGCTGAATACACTGCTGCTATTTTTTGTTTTGCAGAGTGCGACCAGGCGTGAATGGGAGAGCTTCTTTGTCGCGGCCTTATTCGCGTTACATCCCGTAAATGTTGAGTCCGTGGCCTGGGCATCCGAACGCAAAAATGTTCTCAGCATGTTTTTTTTGCTGCTGGCCCTTTATGCCTATGGACAATATTCTGCGCGGCCATCCATTTTTCGTTATTCTGCTGTCGCGATTTTCTATGCTTTAGGACTTGCCAGCAAACCGCAGATCATCACTTTGCCTTTCTTGCTTTTGCTATGGGATTTTTGGCCTTTGCAACGGTGGAATCCGCCTACAGCTCCTGGCGCAAACGCAGAAAAAGATTCCATTGCCAGCCTCTGGCGGCTGTGCGCTGAGAAAGTCCCGCTCCTAGTCCTTTCCATGGCCAGTGCGGTCGTCACGATGCAGGCGCAGACGCGAGGCGGCGCGCTGCAGGTTGCAAATGCCGCCCGCCGCACTCCGGCCGCTTACCCGATCGCTCTTCGACTCGAAAACGCCCTGGTTGCGTACGTCCGATACATCGAGATGCTTTTTTGCCCTGTCGGCCTTGCACCGATGTACCCGCATCCCGGCGCAGCGCTTCGTGCCGTCAGCGTGATCTTTTCGATCTTTCTTCTGAGCGTAATCACAGCGATCACGCTGCTTGCCTGCCGACACCGATATCTGCCCGTGGGGTGGTTCTGGTTTTTGGGGTCGCTCGTGCCGATGATCGGAATCGTGCAGGTTGGAGCGCAAGCGATCGCCGACCGCTACGCGTACCTTCCGTTCATCGGGCTTTACTGCATCGTGGTATGGGGAATTTCTGACCTCACAAATCAAAACGTTGCATTCAGAAAAAGCGTCGCGGCTTTTGCGGTGCTGGCTCTGATTGTTTTCGGCGCACTGACCTATCGCCAAATTGGATTTTGGCGAAATTCGGAAACTCTCTGGAACCGCACGCTGCAAGTCACTAAGAACAATTTTGTCGCGCACGATTCTCTTGCGGACTATCAATTGAAACAGGGACGATTCGCAGCAGGATGTTTGCATTTTCAGGCCGCGGTAAGCATTTTCCCCGATGACATGCCCGCGCAGGAAGGACTTGCGGTGTGTGCGCAGGCACGCAGTGACAATGGCGAGGCAATCGACCGTTACGGCAATGTTTTGCGGCGGGCGCTCGAACCAACCATTCGAGCTACCGCCTTCGCAAACCTCGGTTCGATCTATCGTGGACTTGGCGATTACCGTCGTGCCAGGGAGAACTACGATTCGGCCTTGCAAATCGATCCGGACCTGCCCATCGCCTTGGTAGGGAGCGGATTATTGGCACAAAAGGGTTGGGATTATTCTCTGGCCGCAGCGCAATACGCTCATGCCATGCGCGTCGAGCCGACCAGTGTCGGTTATCTTCTTCTTGCGAAAGCGCTACAGCTAGGAGGGCATTCCGCGGAAGCAGCGGAGGCATTGGAACAAGCTCGGCGACTCTCCAGCAATCTGCAAAACGACCTAAAGACCGCAGACGGTTTGCTGGCGCAGTAGGAAAAGGCTAAGAAATGCGTGCGCCTGCTGAGGAAAACACCTCCAAATCGCCAAAGAGCGCAGCTTGTGATTCGATTTGCTTGCGGTCGCCCACGACGACGATTTGCATGTTTGCTGAATTGAAATAAGTTCTCGCGGCGGACAAAACATCTTCCGGCCGCAACGCGCGAACTTTTTCCCGAAACGTTTCCAGATAATCCTCAGGAAGATCATTCAACGCCAGCGTGGAAATTTGCGAAAGCAATCCGCTTTGCGTGGCCAGGCCCATGGAGAAAACGCCGGTTAAATAATTCTGCGCATCGAGCAATTCCGGTTCCGGAACATCCAACGAACGCAGTTTGTCGATCTCGTAGAAGATTTCCGTGAGCGACGCGGCCACAACGTCGTTGCGCACCGCTGCGGAAACGGAGAAGTATCCGTACTGCCGCAGAGGGTTCACGCCGCTGCGCGGACTATACGTGTAGCCTTTGTCCTCGCGAATGTTCATCACCAGCCGCGAATTGAATGCGCCGCCGTAAAGACTGTTGGTGAGGCCGAGCTTGATCCAGTCCGGATGTTTTCGAGTGATGGCATGGCAGCCGCAAAGAATCTGCGTTTGCACCGAACCAGGCAGATCCACAAGATACACGCGGCGGCCTTTTGGAACGGGCGGCTTGGCGCTTTCAGGCACAGCCAATTTCTTGCCGGACCAGTTCCCGAAAACTTTTTCCGCAGCTTTCTGCATGCTGGCAGCGTCGAAATCGCCAACGAGAATCAAGACAGCATTTTCCGGCGTGTAAAAATCGCGGTAGACAGATTGCAGTTCTTCACGGGTGTACGCCGCCACCTGCTCTTCGGTGGGCGAAATCTGGGAGTATGGATGTCCGCCAAACAAAACTTTGCGCAGCCGTTCGCCGGCAAGAAAACCGGGCTGGGTGCGCTCCAGCTTGACTTCTTCAAGTTTTTGCCGGCGTTCGCGCTCGAATTCCGCAGCGGGAAAACTTGCTTCGCGAGCTAATTCGTTGACCAGTTGCAGCAGCGGCTCGGCGTGATCGCTCAGGCCGGCAAAGGAAATGGAACTGTTGTCCTGGCCGGCGTTGACGGAAAGATCGGCGCCCAGGCCGCGGAGATGTTCTTCAATTTCGCGGCTGGAATGTTGAGAAGTTCCAGTGCGCACCATGGTTGCAGCCATTTCGGCAAGAGCAGTACCACGCGCAGCAGCGGAGGCGTTGCCGGAACGGAAATACAGCTCGCCGTGGAATTTCGGAATGGTGTGCGATTCGAGCAGGATGAGTTCTAGACCATTCGCGAGTTTTGACTTTGTCCTCTTGGGCCAGCGAACTTCGCGCTCAGGAGCAAGTTCGGGAACTGAGTTCGCGGTGCGTTGCGGTTGCGTAGCCATCATGCCGCCACCTGCACCGATTTCCCTGCCGGCTTGCGGAAGACGATGGCGCGGTTTTGTGGCTGCAAATATTTGTGCGCTGCCTCTTGAACTTGTTCTCTTGTGACGGCCAGAAATCCATCGAGAATAGTGTTGACCAGTTGCGGCTCGCCATCGAAGAGCGTGAAGCAAGCGAGCAGGTGCATCAGACCGTACTTTGGCATGAGTCCACCACGGCCGCCTTCCAGCGTGGCGAAATAATCAGAACGCCATTTTATTTTCAGTTGATCCAGTTCGGAATCGGTGATTCCTTTTTCGTGCAGGGTGCGAATAATTTCGTCGAAAGCCACGAGAGTATCTTCACTAGAAATTTCCGGCTTGTGAAAAATGCGTGTGGTCATTTGCGAAGGCCCGTTGTAGCCGAAAATATCGTCCACGCCGCCGTCGGCTTCCACCGCGATCTGTTTTTCTAGGACCAGCTCGCGGTAGACGCGGCCCGCGCGGCCGCCGTGAAGCGCTTGATCGAGCAAAGCCATAGCAAACCAGTCAGAGGTGCGGCGCGGAGGCGTCACATAGCCTACGGCCATGGCCGGGAGCGTGCCGAATTTTTCAACCACGTCGCCACGGCGCTCTTCGGTTTGCCGCGGTTCAGTGGGGTCGGCAAATTGCGGCGTGGCTCCCGCAGCAATGTTGCCAAAGTGTTTTTCCGCCAGGGCAAACGCATCAACAAGATTCACGTCGCCGAGAATCAATAGAACAGCGTTGTTAGGAACGTAGTAGGTGCGGAAAAATGTTTGTACGTCAGCCAGGCTCGCGGCATCCAAATCGGCGAAGTCGCCGTAAAAATTATGGGCATTGGCCCAGTTGCGAAACGCGACCGGCGGCATATCCAACCAGGGGAAGCCGCCATACGGCTGATTCATGACGTTGACGCGAACTTCTTCCTTCACAACGTCGCGCTGGTTACGAAGATTTTCATCGTCCACTTTCAGGGCGCGCATGCGATCGGCTTCAAGCCAAAGCATGCGCTCGAGAGCGTTGGAAGGGACGGCTTCAAAATAATTCGTGACATCATACATCGTGGAGCCATTCAGAACGCCACCACTGGAGTTAACCAGCTTGATGTGCTGCATTTTCGGCGCATTTTCCGAGCCCTGAAACATCATGTGCTCGAAAAGATGGGCAAAACCGCTGCGCCCCTGCGGCTCGAGACGGAAGCCAATCTTGTAATAAACACCTACGGTGACGACTGGCGCGGTGGAATCCGGCGCGACAACAACGCGCAGTCCGTTCGGCAGAATTTTATGCTCGATAGAAATGTGTAATGGCTTCACGCACTCGCCTCTATGGATTTACACTGAGAATCGGTATTCGATGAGACTTTTGCCAGCTCGCGCAGCACTGAATCCGAATCGCGAGCCAGCAATCTGGCGGCAAGACGGTTCACCGCACGATATGCATCCAAATATTCTAACGGAAGAGGTTTCAAAGCGTCCTCGTGCATGGCGATGACCGAGTAGTCAGCCCGCGCCAAGGGACCAGTCCACGCCACCCGCGCGCCGATGTGCTCGAGATTTTCGAGCACCTGACGGGTGAGAGGCAAGGCGGCTTTCAAAGCTTCCTGCCGCTTCATTCCCAAAGAGATAAAAATTCGAATTGCAATTTCTTCGAGTACGAGCACGTGGCCTGCGGAAATCGCCGCTGCGGCGTGATAAAGGGGCTTGTATGGCGCCGCCAGCAGCAGCGGCTGTCCGCCAAGAGCACGCGTAATGGCGCGCGCAACGCGAATCGCGCCGGGATCGCCTTCGATGGCAAAAGTTCGCCCGTCCAGTGCGGGAATTCCGACGCCGCTGAATGTTTGCAGCGGATGAATCGAGCCGACGGCAGCGCCGAGAGTCTGCAATCGCCGAAGAGCCTCTGAACTGAGGGCGCCACTGGTATGAAACACGGTCTTGCCTTGCAGTTCAGCTCTGCCAAACGCCGCAAGGCGATTGACGACTGCATGGATCGCGGAATCTGGGACGGAAATCAGAATGACAGAAGCGGAAAGGACGCTTGGCGACAAGTCTCCGCTACCGCTGCCGCCACCGATAGAACGAACGGCGCGGCGCGCGGTGGCCTGGCTGCGGGTGACCACTGAGTGAATCTTCCAACCCTGCTCACGCAAACGGCGACCCAGCGCTCGGCCAGTTCGTCCCGCACCGATTATGGAAATTGTCGATTTCCTCACTATGCTAGGATACCGTGTGGCACCATCCAACATCAATTCATGCACCTTCTAGAGCTGATTTTTTTTGGAATTATCGCGATTTTCTGGATTTCCTATGGCTTGCGCACGGCGCTGGGTGCGCTGACCCTTCCCTGGCTGAAAGATTTCGCTCCGGCGGAGGACAACGATTGCCCGCTGGTGACACTGCTGTTTGCGGCGCGCGACGAAGAAGAGAAATTAGCGCAGACGCTGGAAACGTTGCGGCAAATTGATTATCCCGCGCTGGAAATTGTAGCGGCAAACGACCGTTCGAGCGATGGCACCGCGGCGATACTGAGCGATGCGGCGCGGCGCGACCCGCGCTTGAGAGTTATAAACATTGCCGAATTGCCGGCGGGCTGGCTGGGAAAGCCACACGCACTGCAGCGCGCGTACGAAGCGTCGAGCGGCGAATGGCTTTTGTTTACCGACGCGGACGTGCGGTTTCTTCCTGACGCGATACGCCGGGCGATCGCGCTGGTGCAAGCAAAAAACCTCGATCATCTGACGCTGATGACGGACGTGGAGATGCGCGGCTTCTGGGAAAAAACGGTTTTGACATTTTTCGGGTTGGGATTTCACCTGGCAACGAATCCGCGCGGGGTTGCCGACCCGCGGTCCCGGGCATACATCGGAATCGGAGCATTTCAACTGATGAAGCGATCTGCGTACGAAGCGAGCGGGATGCATCGGCGGCTGTTCATGGAAGTTCTGGACGACATGAAGCTGGCAAAAATTGTAAAGCAATCGGGATTTCGATCAGCGGTTGGTATCGCGCAGGGTTTCGTTATCGTGCGCTGGCACGCAGGAATTGGGAACATCGTTCGCGGAGTGACGAAGAACTTTTTTGCGGGTGCGGAATTCAAGTTGCCTGTCGTTGCGGCGCAGCTCGCCGGAATTGTCAGCGCGAATATTTTGCCGTTTTTGGCG
>Ga0307475_10002028_pt1 | contig 12120 bp, 7 predicted proteins | sample atmos_gasesECM1C_FD_203317 | JGI IMG/M metagenome (GOLD analysis project Ga0307475, IMG submission 203317) | Hardwood forest soil microbial communities from Morgan-Monroe State Forest, Indiana, United States - atmos_gasesECM1C_515 | ecosystem: Environmental > Terrestrial > Soil > Temperate... | reverse complement strand
CAACTCGTACGACTTGATCATTCTTGACGTGATGATTCCTGGGCGGAACGGATTTGAGGTGTGCCGCGAGCTGCGGCGGGCCGGGCAGCGCATGCCGATCCTGATGCTGACCGCGCGCGACGCGGTGGAGGATCGTATCAGCGGGCTGGATCATGGCGCGGACGACTATCTGACCAAGCCATTCGAATTTCGCGAGCTGCTGGCGCGGCTGCGCGCGCTGTTGCGGCGCTCCGGAGAGCTGCGTCCGGCGCGAATCACGGTGGCGGACTTGGTGCTGGATACCGGGGCGCAGAGCGTGGCGCGGGCGGGGCGGAATATTCCGGTGACCACCAAGGAGTACGCGTTGCTGGAGTTTTTGGCGCGCAATGCGGGGAGGGTGGTGGGGCGAGCAGAAATTGCGGAGCACGTGTGGGACGAAAGCTTCGATCCGTTTTCGAATTTGATTGAAGTGTATGTGAATCGAGTGCGGCGGAAGATTGACTCCGGAACGGGGAAGCCGCTGCTGCATACAAGGCGCGGGGCGGGATACTTTTTTGGAGTGTCGGGCGAAGCCGGTGCGGCGGAATTAGCGGAGGGAGAGGGCGGGCCGCAGCGTGGCAGGGGTAACGCTTCCGGGAGAAAGAGCCATGCTTGATTCGGTGCGGGTGCGGCTCACACTTTGGTATACGGGCTTGCTTGCGCTTTTCCTGGTGCTGCTATCACTGGTTACCTACTTTATTTTTTGGCGGAGCACACTGCAGCGGACGGACAGCGACCTCGCGGAGCTTTCCGAGGCATTCCTAAGCACCGTACAGGCCGAAATGCTGGACGATCACGGTGCCGACGCTCCTCGGCGGGCAGTGCAAGAGGCAATCGTTGAGCATCATTATCGCGACCATGTTTTTGCGGTGTTCGATTCGGCAGGAAGAATACTAGCTTCTTCGCAAGATTTGCCGGATGAGGCCGCGCCCGCGGGCCTGCTTTCTTCGCCGGGATTTCAAAGGCTGCTTGCGGATTCCGCGGGTGCGGACCGCCAATTCCAGAAAATCGAAGCCGCCAGGGGCGGGTATCGGGCGTTTGTCCGGAGATTTCCGCTGAAAGGCCAGACAGATACGCTGGTGATTTTGCAGTCCCTGCACGCGCAGAAGGAAATGTTGGAGGAGGTGCAGGCGACGTTCGCGTGGGTAATTCCCATCGCGATATTTCTGGCCAGCGTGGGCGGTTATTTTCTGGCCAGGAAGAGCCTGGCGCCAGTAGTGGCGATGAGCAGCCAAGCTGGACGAATCAGCGCGAAGAATTTGCACGAACGGCTGCCGATTCAAAACGCCAAGGACGAATTGGGCCGCCTGGCGGCTGCGTTCAACGAGTTGTTGGAGCGCGTGGACCAGTCGTTCGAGCGACAGCGGAGATTTATGTCCGATGCGTCGCACGAACTGCGCACGCCGGCGGCTATCCTGCGCGGCGAATCGGAAGTGGCGCTGTCGCGCACGGAGCGGCCGGCGGAGGAATACCGCGAGTCATTGGCGGTGCTGCATGCGGAGGCACAACGGCTGACGCACATCGTGGAGGACCTTTTTACGTTGACGCGCGCTGACGCCGGACAGTATCCGCTGTCACGACAGGAATTTTATTTGGACGAATTGGTGGCGGACTGCACGCACACGGCGCGGTCGCTGGCGTCAGCAAAGCAAATCACACTGACTTGCGAAGTGCCGGAGGAATTGCCCATTCGCGCAGACGAAGGGCTGCTGCGGCGTATGATTTTGAACTTGCTGGACAACGCCATCAAATACACGGCGGTTGGGGGCCGGGTGAAGGTTTCGTGCGAACGATCCGGCACGGAATACGCGCTGAGCGTCACGGATTCCGGCCCAGGCATCCCTGAAGAGTTGCAACAACGAGTGTTCGAGCGTTTCTTTCGCGTGGATAAGGCGAGGACGCGAACCGAACAGGACGGCGGGGGCGCGGGGCTGGGGCTGTCGATTGGGCGTTGGATTGCGGAAGCGCATCAGGGGCGCTTGATTCTGGTGCGTTCGGATTCGACCGGCAGCACGTTCAGCGCGCTATTACCTGCGCCCGTCTCGGTGCCATCGACTGCTGCATCGCTTGCCCGTTAATCGCCAATTTATCTCAAGAAAGCTACCGTTGGGTGTTTGCGAGGGGTGTGGGATTTCGCGCCGATTCGCGGATCCGCCGCTTTGTGGATTGCAGTCCTTACCCGTAGCGGAAGAATCTCATTTGGGCGCGTTGGCTAAGGGATGGATGAAGTTGCCCGTTTGAGGAGCGACGACTTATGAAAGGAAGCCGAACGTTATCGGGTGTCGCGGCAAGCCTGGCATTCTTTGCATGCGCACTAGTCTCGGCAGCACAGGAAACACCTCCACCCTCGGCTCCGGAACCAGCCTCGCCGCAGCAGGCTGCTCAACCTACAAACAGTTCGGCGGCACCGCTACGCATTACGCTGCAGGATGCGCTGGATCGCGCCCGGAAGAACAGCACGCAATTTCAGGCGGCGCTCACAACCGACGCGCTGGCGCGTCAAGACCGGACGCAAGCGCGCAATGCGCTGCTCCCAACCGTCACCTACAATAATTCCGCCATTTATACGCAGGGCGTGCCATTGGGCGCCGAGAAGGTCATCGGAGCGCCAGTCCTCTTCATAGCCAATAACGCGGTACACGAATACCTGAGCCAGGCGGACATTCATCAAGTCTTCGATGCCACGGCGGTTGCCAATTTTCGCCGAATGGGTGCGGCGGCGGCCGTGGCCAAAGCGCAGGCGGAGATCGCCTCTCGAGGGCTGGTAGTGACGGTCGTGCAGAGTTATTACGCAATATCAGCGGCGGGGTTGAAATTGGAAACGGCGAAAAGGCTTGCAGAGGAGGGCGATCGGTTTCTGAAAGTTACTCAAGACCTTGAGAGCGGAGGCGAGGTCGCGCACTCCGACGTGATCAAGGCAGAACTACAAGCGCGGGATCGCCAGCGACAGCTGCGGGAGGCACAGCTCGGTTTTCTCAACGCGCGCCTCAATCTAGCGGTATTGATTTTTCCGGATTTTAACGACAATTTTGAGGTCGCGGAGGACTTACACCAGCCGGTGCCGTTGCCCACGCTGGCGGAAGTGCAACAGAGAGCAGCTCGGGATAATCCCGATGTTCGCGCGGCGCTGGCGGCGGTTCAGCAGGCAGGCCATGACGTTTTTGGAGCGCGCGCCGGGTATTTTCCGGCGCTGTCGATCGATTACTTCTATGGGATCGACGCATCGCATTTCGCGGTGAATACGGCTGTTCCGGGCGATGGCAAGGTTTCGAACCTGGGCTCATCGATTGTGGCGACCCTGAATATTCCGGTGTGGAACTGGGGCACCACGCAGAGCCGAGTAAAGCAAGCGGAGTTGCGCCGTGCGCAGTCGAAGCGCGAGCTCTCGTTTCAACAAAGAAAGCTGCTTGCGGAGATTCAATCGCTTTACGCAGAAGCGGATACGGCGCTGAATGAGCTGGAAGGGCTGGCGCGCTCCGCACAGTTGGCAGAGGAGAGCCAGAAATTGATAACGCTGCGGTATCAAAACGGGGAGTCGACAGTTTTGGAAGTCGTGGATGCGCAGACTACGTTCGCGACGGCAAACTCCGCTTATCAGGATGGCGCGGTGCGCTATCGCGTAGCGCTGGCAAATTTGCAGACACTGACAGGAGTGCTGACGACTCCATGAAAACCGCACAGAAAAGATACGCAAGGAAACGAGTGATTGGCGCGGCGCTGGTATTGCTGCTGAGCGTGGCGGGCTGCGGCAAACAGGAAAAGGAAAAGGAGCCGGTGGTGACGGTGCAAGTCACGCCAGCGCAGCGAGGGCCGATCGCCCACGTCGTCACGGGGGAAGCGGTAGTGTTCCCGCTGGAACAAGCGACGGTGGCACCAAAAATAACGTCGACGGTGAAGAAATTCCTGGTGCAGCGGGGTACCCGCGTTAAGAAAGGGCAATTGCTGGCGGAATTGGAAAATGCGGACCTGGCCGCATCGGCAGAGTCCAGCAAGGGCGATTACGATCAGGCGCAAGCAAATTATGTGCTGACTGTGGGTTCCGGTCTGCCGCAGCAAATTCAAAAGGCCGAGCTGGACGCTGCGGCGGCTAAGACGGCATTCGAAGCGCAGCAGAGAATCTACGAGAGCCGGAAGTTGCTGCTGCAACAAGGTGCGATTCCGCGGCGCGACGTTGAAGCAGCGGAGGTGGCGCTGGCGCAGGCGCGCAGTCAAAACGAGCAGGCGCAAAAACAGCTTGCTGATTTACAACGGCTGGGGAAAGAGGAGCTGTTGAAATCAGCGCAGGGCACAAAAGAATCATTTGAGGGGAAGTACCGGAGTGCGGCGGCGCAACTAAGTTATTCGCTGATCAAGAGCCCGATCGACGGGGTAGTTACGGACCGGCCGCTGTATGAAGGGGATCTGGCCACGGCGAATCAACCGCTGCTGACGGTGATGAACCTTAGCAGACTGATCGGCAAGACGCACATACCACAAACGGAAGCGGTCCAGCTTAAGGTGGGGAACGCTGCAGAAATTACGGTCGCGGGGCTTGATGAGCCGATCAAGAGCCAAGTGAGCCTGGTGAGCCCGGCACTCGACCCTGGCAGTACGACCGTCGAAGTGTGGGTCGAAGCGAGAAAGCCCGATCCAGCGCTGCGACCGGGAATGACGGTGCCGGTGTCCATGACGGCGAAGACGGCGAAGGATGCGATCGTGGTTCCGTCCTCGGCGGTATTCCATAGCGAAGAGGCGGGAGATTACGTTGTGCTGGCGGGCAGCGACGGCAAGGCACACCAAAAGAAAGTGCAGGTTGGAATTAGGAGCAAGGACTCCGCGCAGATTGTCAGCGGAATTAACGCCGGCGACCCGGTGATTACGTCCGGCGGATACGCGCTGCCGGACGGCACGCGGGTCGAGCTTGAGAAGGCTGGCGCGGAGGAAAAGGCGAGCGCGGACAGCGGCGACGACGAGAAGAAGGGCGCGAAGGATACTGAGGGTGGCAAGAGCGATGCGAAGAAGAAAGCCAGCCCGGGCGGCGCGGCAAAATCTGGAAGCGACAAGGAGTAGCCGCAGATGGAGCCACGTCCGGAGTTGAAGAATGGTGAGCTGCGGGCGCAAGGCGAAGGTATGCCGTGGTTTCAAAAGCTGGCGCGCCCCGTACTTTTTTTGACGATCATGCTGGCGCTGATTGGCGGCTATCTCGCGTTCAGCATTCCAATTTCGGTTTTCCCTAACACGGATTTCCCGCGCATTGTGATCGGCGTGGATAACGGAGTCATGCCGATCGATCAGATGCTGGTGACGATCACTCGCCCCATCGAAGAGGCGGTGAACAGTGTCCCGGGATTGACGGGCGTGCGATCGATCACGAGCCGGGGTTCTGCTGAAGTCGATTTGTTCCTCGATTGGAATTCGGACATGATTTTGACACTGCAGCGCGTGGATGCGGTTGTGGCGCGTTTGCAATCGGAGATGCCGCCGACAGCTAGATTGGAGACACATCGATTGACGTTTGCTGTGTTTCCGATCATCGGATATAGCTTGACGTCCGACACGGTTCCGCAGAACCGGCTGTGGGAAATCGCGACTTACGATCTGAAGCCGCGCATGAACCGGTTGAATGGCGTGGCGTCGGTGATCGTTCAAGGGGGACGCGTCCCGGAATTCCAAATTACGCCGGACCCGGCGCGGCTGCTCTCGGCGGGCGTCACGGTGCAAGACATTCTTGATTCCGTCAAGAAGACGAACCTGATTGATTCGCCTGGATTGATAGAGCATGAGCATCAACTGGTCCTCGGGCTGGTCAGCGGGCAAGTGCGGACGCCGGAGGAGCTCGGGCAAATTGTAGTGAAGACGTCGACGACCGGCGTGCCCGTCCGCATCGGCGACATTGCGAAAGTGTCGGCATCGGACGCGCCGACGTACACCATCGTGACGGCGAACGGCAAGCCGGCCGTGCTGTTGAATGTGAATCGCCAACCAGAAAGCAATACGTTGGACGTTGCGAACGAAGTTCATGGGCTGATTCAGGAGCTTGCGCCGGGGTTGCCGCCGGGAGTGCATCTGGAACCGTTTTACGATCAGTCAACGATCGTGCATGACTCCATCGCCAGCGTGCGAGATGCGGTGCTGCTGGGGATCGTCCTGTCGTCCATCATTTTGGTGTTGTTTTTGCGCGATTGGGGCACTTCGCTGGTTGCGGGTTTGGTGATTCCGGTCACCTTGCTTATTACCTTCATCGTGCTAAAGATGACGAATCAGAGTTTCAATCTGATGACGCTGGGTGGACTGGCCGCGGCGGTTGGATTGGTGATCGACGACGCTATCGTCGTTCTTGAAAATATTGTGTTGCACCGGGACGCTGGCCAGAAGCGGCTACAAGCGATCCAGAGCGCACTACGTGAACTGACGGTTCCGCTGATTGGCTCGACTATTACGCCAATTGTTGTGTTCATCCCGCTAATTTCCATCACCGGTGTTACTGGCAGCTTCTTTCGGGCCTTGGCGATCACGATGACAGTTTCTCTGTTTACCTCGCTGCTACTCGCGCTGTCTTGGACGCCGACCCTCAGTCTGTATCTTGTCCGACGCAAGGACACTGCGCCTACTACGGCAGCTTCTTCCGAAGGGCCGGACATGGCGGCGTTGCTCGCGGCGGAAGAAGCACACCTGTCCGGCTTCTTCGGGCGCATTGTGGAGTTCTATAGCCGAGTGATGCGAGCCGCCTTGCGGCAGCCCTGGACCCTGATTGCCGGGTCGCTGGCAATCGTGGTGCTTTCTTTCGTCTGCTATCAATTTCTCGAAACCGATTTGCTGCCGGGGATGGATGAAGGTGGATTCATTCTGGACTACTTCACACCGCCGGGCAGCTCGCTTGCCGAATCTAATCGCATCCTTCTTCACATTGAAGATATTTTGCGGCACACGAAAGAGGTGGAGAACACTTCGCGCCGCACAGGGATGCAACTGGGCCTTGCCGCGGTCACGGAAGCGAATAATGGGGACTTCACGGTCAAGCTGAAGAGCGATCGCGATCGCGACATAGAAGAAGTGATGGCGGATGTGCGCTCGCAAATTGAAGAGAGCGAGCCGGCCACGAAGGTGGAATTCATACAACTTTTGCAGGATATGATTGGCGACTTGACGAGCCAGCCGGAACCCATTGTGATCAAACTGTTTTCCCAAGACGGCAAGCTGCTGAACGATACGGCGCCCAAAGTTGCCGATGCGATCAGCAAGATAAAAGGCGTCGTAGATGTGCTGAACGGAGTGGAAAACACGGTCAGCGGACCAGCCGTAACGTATCAGGTGAATCCTATGGTGGCGGCACGGGCTGGGTTTGCGCCCGAGGAAGTGGCTATAGACGCTTCGGCGGTGCTGGGTGGGGAACCAGCGGCCACACCGGTGGTCCTCAACGATCGAGCTTACACGATTCGCGTGCGATTTCCGGAGCAGAGCCGAACTTCGTTGGATCAGATGAGCAACACATTGCTCAACAGCGCGAGCGGCCGAACGGCAACGCTCGGATCTCTGGCAACGATCGTGACCGATCCTGGAGAGACAGAGATTCGACGGGAAAACTTGCAGCGGCTCGTTCAGGTAACGGGCCGCTTCGAAGGCGTGGGCCTCGGCTCCGGCATCGCGGCGGTACAGAAGGCGGTCAGGGATATGCATCTTCCGTCGTCGATACGCGTGGAATATGGCGGGCTTTACGAGGAACAGCAGAAGTCCTTCAAAGATTTGTTGATGGTCTTGTTTCTTGCCCTGGTGCTCTTGTTTGCCGTGTTGTTATTTGAATTTCGCACTTTTTCCGCGCCGACCGCTATCCTGGCCTCCGCGCTGCTTTCCACCTTCGGTGGTTTCGTGGCGTTGCTGATAACCAGGATGAGTTTCAATGTCGCATCGTTCATGGGCATGATCATGGTCATCGGCATCGTGGCCAAGAACGGAATCTTGCTGCTGGATGCCGAGCACCGTTTTCGCGATATTGGTCTTTCCGCTGAGGAGGCGATGATTCAGGCTGGGCGGCGGAGGTTGCGGCCGATCGCGATGACGGCGCTGGCTACGATTGCTGGAATGCTCCCACTCGCGTTCGCGATTGGGAAAGGATCGCAGATGCTGCAGCCGTTGGCGATTACGGTGGTTGGCGGGCTGCTTAGCTCGATGGTGTTGTCGCTGATTTTCACTCCGGCGATTCATTACTACCTGTATAGGGGAAAGGCACATGCCGAAGCCGTTTGATACGTTTGAGCCGGACAGTAAGTCGTAAAAGCGGCGGCAAGTCCCTCGCACTCCAAGAGTCTATTTTGCGTACGGCCGGGTTGATGTTTGGCCCTTGCCTTCGGTTACTGTGATGGTTTGTCCCACTGCTACGTTGGTCAAGCGATCGACTTGGCCGCCGGGCCAGCTAATTTCGATGGTGTCGGCTTTATCGTGCTGAGCCAGGCCGAACGTCAGGACGAGTTCGCTGGAGGAAAGATAGCTGGAGCCGCTGCGTAGCATTTGGGTTTGGGTCTCGCCGCTGGAAGTCAGCTTTACGACTGCGCCTATGCCGTCGCGGTTTGACTTTATGCCTACGAGCTTCAGGCGAAGGCTGCGATTTGCGGGAGCGCCGCTTTGCGCTTCGTTGCGGAATAGATAGACGGGTCCGCCGTTGGTGGAGAGCAGCAGGTCCAGGCGGCCGTCGTTATTGATGTCGGCATAGGCGGCGCCCCGTCCGACGCGTGGGGTGATGAAGGCAGCTCCCAGGGACTTGGTGACTTCCTCGAATTGGCCCTTGCCGAGATTGCGAAACAGGTGGGGAGGCATGGCGTACTTGACGTTGGCTTGCACCTTCTGGATCTCCGGATCGATATGACCGTTGGCGATGAAAATATCCGGCCACCCATCGAGATCGTAGTCGAAGAAGAAGCAGCCGAAGCCAAGGGTTAGGAGGGTGGCGCGCCCGATGGCGGATTGCGGCGCCTCGTCCACGAACAGGCCCTTGCCTTCGTTGTGATAAAGCGAAAGCATCTGGTTTGAGAAATTGGTGATCATGAGGCTGGGGTGGCCGGAGTGGTCATAGTCGGCGGTATCGACGCCCATGCCGGCGCGGGCGACGCCGTCTTCGCTAAACGCGACACCGGCGATCACGCCTTTTTCGGAAAAGGTGCCATTGCCATTGTTGCGGTAGAGCTTGTTGGGCTGCGTGTCGTTGGAAAAAAGCAGATCGGGCCAGCCGTCGTTGTCGTAGTCGAGAACCGCGATGCCCATTGTCTTCGAGGTCGGCTCGCCGAGACCGGCTTTCTGGGTGACGTCCTCAAAGGTGCCGTCGCCGCGATTGTGCCAGAGCCGCGCGGACGTGCCCTTGTACGATTCCGGCGTGCAGTACGATTTGTTTTTGCCGTCGAGTGTGCAATAAAGATCGGTTTCCTGGGTCCATTGCACGTAGTTTCCGACCACCAGGTCGAGATGGCCGTCTTTGTCGTAGTCTACCCATGCGGCGCTGGTGCTCAATTCGCGCGGGCCGTTGAGGCCAGCCTTCTGCGTAACGTCGGTAAATGTGCCGTTGCCATTGTTGTGAAAGAGCCGGCTCTGTCCTAACGCAGTTACGAAGAGATCGTCGAAGCCGTCGTTGTCGTAATCGCCGACCGTGACGCCCATGCCGTACATCTCCACATCGAGGCCGGCTTTGTGGGTGACGTCGGTGAACGTTCCGTCGTGATTATTGTGATAGAGCTTGGGGGTGGTGTGTTTTTGCTGATGACCGGGCCAGTCCATGCCGTTCACTAAGAAAATATCGGGCCAGCCGTCGTTGTCGTAATCGATGAAGGCTACTCCGGGACCGAGGGTTTCCGGCAGGAATTTCTTGCCAAACGCGCCATTGTTGTGCGTGAAGCGAATTCCGGACTGTTGAGTTACGTCGCGAAAGGTGATTGCAGGAGCGGCCGAGCCGACAACGTTGCTGCCGCGCGGCGAGGTGATAGTTACAAGCGCAAATATCGCCACGCAAACCGCGAGCACCCTCATAGTGTCCTCATTGTTTAATCGCGCCCAACGCCCAAGGCATCGGCGACGCGGTTGATGTAATTGAACCAAGACGCGATCAGAGTAATCTGCAAGATGCCACGGTCGTCGAAGCCGACCGCTTTTAGTTTTGCATGATCGCCCGGCGAAACCTTAGTGGCATCCTGGGTCAGCTTCACTACGTAATCGACCATGGCGCGATCCTGTTCACTGATCGGGGCAGAGCGATAATCGGCCTGAAGCGCATCAACTAAGGACTTGTCCAAAGTTACGCGACGCAGAAACTCTGCGTGGGATTCGATTCAATAGACGCACCGGTTCGTGACGGAAACCATGGTGGCGATCATTTCGTGCTGGCGGCGTTGCAAGGGCAGCTCTGGCGACATTAGTGCGCCGAAGGTACTGAACGCGTGAAAAAGAGCGTCAGGGATTAGCGAATGCGATGCGACGATGCTGGAGCTCTGGCCGTTGTTTTCTGGATGTACGGGTGTGGCGTACTCGATTGGGTAAACGGCGCGTTGGGCCAGCATGGCTTTCTTGACGCGCTCATCGTCTTCCATCGAAACAGTTTTAATCCACGTCATGATTCAGCTCCTGTGGGGAATTAATATTGTTTCGGATCAATGCAAACCACCAGGTTGGCTTTGAGGCGCGATCGGCGAGACTGCGCCGACGCGCTTACCACTCCTGATGGACTGAGTCAGCGCAACCGAGACGTGCTCGTGAATCGGCTGCCGCTCGTTGTTGTCTTCGGGATGCGCTTGCCGATAAGGTCCGGTTATGGCTTGTGAGGACTCGTCGGCTTTAAAGCGCAAATAACGTTCCTTGTGCGCTTCGGCGCGAGCTTCGTCGCCCATCCCGCTATAACAAAGCATTAGATTGTAATGGGCCTGCAAATCCTCAGGGTCAATTGACAGCGTTTGATTGAACTCCGCAACTGCCGCTGGATATTTTTTCTGCAGAAATAAAATACGGCCGACTTCATTGCGTACGACGCGGTCGCGCGGGTATTGAGCCAGGACGTCCCGCAATCGTGCGAGCGCATCATCGTATTTGCCTTCTTCCTTCAAAACTCGCGCATAAAAGAAGTTTGCGCGCGCAAGGCTGGGTCTGAGCGCCAGGGCCTTTTCCAATACGGTGCGGGCACCGCCGATATCGCCTTCCTGTACCAAGGCGCGCCCGATGTTGACCCAGCCGTCGGGATTTTGTGGGTCGATGTCAGCGGCTTTTTGAAACACCGCCGCGGCACCCTTCAAGTCGCCTTGCAAGAACAGGCCGATACCGTAATCGTTCCACCGCGACCAGTCCTCCTTCGCGAGCGTCGCTTTGGGTTGTGGCGCGGCGGCAGTCTTGGCAATGACGTTCAGGACCTTCGTGTCTTCAGCGACAATAATAATCGGCAAACTGGGAACAGTCTTCAGCTCGCCCGCAACAATTTTGGGATCGACGCTCTGGAAGAGCCATTTGCGGTCGTCATAATCCGGAGTCACTGTATCGGACGGCTGATTGGGGTCTTTCACACTTGCGAAGGCAAACTGGGTGTTGAACCACATGAATTTCCGGTAATTCAGCTTGGCATGCAAGGTGATTTTGCCGCCGGCATTCTCTGGAATGTGCAACCGATAGTGCGCGGTGTCTGCGGCACCGGGGGGAATCAAGTGCACATATACCGTCGCGCGATTGGCCCATGCGTTTCGTTTGTTAATCGGATTTCCGTGCGCATCGATGAGCAGCGACTTATAGAAGTGCGCGCCTTTCTCGACTGGACCCTTGCCATCGTCCTCGACTTTGCCGCTCCAAAAGAGCGTTTGTCCTCTTTCGTCGACTGCCTGGAGTTCCAGCCATACATCGAAAGCGTCGATGGTGCCCCCGGGAAAGAAGTGGCCGACCTTGCGCGTACGGACGACTACGTCGACACGTACGTCGTCCCCGCGCCGAACGGTAGCATCCACGCGGCCGAGGGGCGCAGTGACGGCGCGCGCCTCGCCAGCCGGTCCGTTTGGCAGGGTCGTTTCCGCTTCTTCGCCCACGGCGAATGATGTGGATAGCTCGGGCCGGCCCATTTTCGCAGCGGTTGGCGCCGAGACTTCCACCCCGGCCGGGGAAATCGCAAAG
>Ga0307475_10002027_pt1 | contig 12120 bp, 10 predicted proteins | sample atmos_gasesECM1C_FD_203317 | JGI IMG/M metagenome (GOLD analysis project Ga0307475, IMG submission 203317) | Hardwood forest soil microbial communities from Morgan-Monroe State Forest, Indiana, United States - atmos_gasesECM1C_515 | ecosystem: Environmental > Terrestrial > Soil > Temperate... | reverse complement strand
AAACGGTCCGAAACCGAGGTCGGACAGGCCGTGAACGCTCGCCAGCAGCGCCGGTCCAGGCCGCGCCGTGACCGAAAGCTCGCGCGCCTTGCTGTCACGCAACACCCGCAGCTGCACCCTGGCGTCCGGCTTGACGTCGCGCATGATGCGCACCACCTGGCGCGCCGGCTCATCGCCCTTCAGCTCGGTGCCGTTCACCGCCACGATCACATCGCCGACGTGAATGCCGGCCTCCGCGGCCGGGCCCCCCGGACTCACCTCGCGCACGCGCGCGCCCGCAGTGCCCGTGGCCGGCTCCAGCTGCACCCCGATGATGGCGTGACCGGGTTCAAAGGGCATGACCCGATCGATCACCGTGCCGCTCAGCTGCGAGGACAGCTGCGCCACCTCGTGCGCTGCCTGCTCGAGCCTCTTGCGGGCGGCCTCGAGCCGTGCGTCCAGGTCGGCGTCGCCGTCGGCCCGGACGTTGGGCGGTGCCGGAGCGGGCGGCGGCTCGGGCGCTGCCGCCGCGACGCAGACGGCCGCGCTCGAGGCAATCAACATGTGCCAGGACGGGGTCAGGTAGAACTTTTTCACGTTCGCTCCTCGCTTTCAGCGCGACTCATCGGCCAGGGTTTCCGCGTAACGCACCTGCACCAGCGCTCCGACCAGGCGCGTGCGCGCCTGCTGCAGGGCCAGCAGCCGCGCCGGGTGCGCCTCATCCAGGCGCTCGGCGCTGAGCAGGTCATCGACCTGCGCGATGCGATCCTCGAGTCCGGTCACCGCAGCACGCGTACCCACGTGTACGACGGCCGGCTCGCTCGGCAGGCTCGCCAACCAGTGCTCCATGGCGGCGGTGTGCGCGGCCAGCGGCTGCGCCGCTTCCGGGGTGAGGCGCGCGGCCTGCGGGGACCAACCGCCCAGGCGCGCCCACGCCGCGATGATGGCCAGCGCGAGCACGCTGGCCGTGGCGACCGCCCCGCCGGCCAGCCCCCGTCCGGCGCGCCCGTGCGCGCCCGAACGGCGTTGAAATTCGCGCCAGCCGTAGGGCTGTGCCGCCTCGTCCGGCAACTCGCGCAGCCGGCGGGCGAGGGAGCGCTGTTGATCTAGATCAGGGTGCATGACGGGGGGTTTCCCTGCGGCTCGAACCAGGCACGCAGCCGCAGGTGCGCGCGCGCCAGTTGCGACTTGGAAAAACTCACGCTGCGCCCGAAGGCGCAGGCAATCTCCTGGTGGGAGTAACCCTCCACTTCGTACATCCACACGACCGCACGTGCCGTGGGTGCGAGCGTGGCCAGGGCACGCTCGAGGTCGATGGATTCGCCCTGGTAGTCCTGCGCCACCAGAGCAGTCCCGGCAGCGCCCACACGGAAGTCAGTCAGGTCCAGGGACAGGCACAAGCGCTTCCACGGCGAACGCAGGTACATCAGGCAGCGGGAAATTGCGATCTGCCGCAGCCACGCCCCGAGTGGGGCCTCGCCGCGAAACTGCGGCAGGCGTTGGTAGAAGATCATCATCGTGTCCTGGAACACGTCCTCTGACGGCGCTCGCCGTCCCACGAAGCGCCGGATCAGGGTAAGGGTCGCGGGCGCCACGGCGGCGTAAATCGCCGCCTGCGCCTGCTCATCCCCCGCGCACGCCCGCGCCAGCACCGCATGGGAAACGGTGATTTCCACCAGTCGGGTCACGGGTTGTTTAGATGCGCGGGCGGGGCAAAAGGTCGCACACCACCGCCACCCCGGCGCCGCCGACAGAGCGCTCGGCGCATACCCTTCCCGGGGGCGTGGCCCTATACTCCCCAAGCGCGTCGATGCCCGAGTGGCGGAATTGGTAGACGCAGCGGACTCAGACTAATGACTTGAGCCCTCGGGCGAGAAATCCCCGAGGTGAAGCCCGTCAAACTCGGCGAAGGCCCTCAGCGATTCGATTTCGAGCTGATGCCGAGCCAAGCCTTCGCAAGCGCGAGGGAAGGTGTAGAGAGCAGACGGCGGGCACCTACAGCCTAGATGGCCACGGTGAAGGCGTGCTCCAGACCACGAACCCGAGCGGGTGTTACGCCCGGGGCGGCGAAAGCCGAAGTGGCAGGAAAATCCGCCGCCCTTAAAAGCGTGTCGGTTCGACTCCGACCTCGGGCACCATCAATGACGCGGGCAGGCGCCGGGCCACAATCCCAGCTGCTGCGGGCGGTGCACGGCGCCGCGGCGCCGCGACCAGCGCCGTGCCGGTCATGGCGGGATGGACCAGCGCGAATTGCCTGGCGGCAGCGGCGAAGCCAGCGGGCCCATGGGGCCTGTGGCGCCCGCGCGGCGATTGCGGTGCAGCGTGCCGAAGCGCAGCAGGTTGACCGTGGCCAGCAGAATCGTCGCGCAGCCCCACGAGAAGAGCGTCCCCGACAGGGTGAGCCCGAACTCGCCGGTCGGGGATATCCCGAGCAAAGGCGCCAGCAGCCCGCCGCCGAGTGCCGCCCCAGAGACCGCGATGGCGAAATCGGCCAGGGAGACATCGTCAGTCTCGGCATGCGTGATCAGGGTCGCGAGCCAGCCCACGAGCACGGCCATGGTCAACAAGCTAGGGACGTTCATTTGCTGATCCTCGAGGCGATGGTCGGTCTTCAGTCGATGATCTTGCTCGACAGCCACCACGCGAACACGATGACAATTACCAGGCCTGCGATGTTCATGTGAATCCTCGAAACGATGCGGGTGAGCCGTGCGTGAGAGGATGCTCTCACTCGCACGCCGATTCTGTGCAGCAGCCGACACACGGACGTCTGCGAGAGTCAGGACTTTTACGTAACGTGTCGCGCACCGGAGACGCCGCAGCGCCGGGCAGTGGGGCGTTGAACGAAGTGCACGGCGCCTGTCGCTCGACACCGACGGCGTGCCACGGCTGTTGCGTCCATGTACAACAAAGTCTCGAAGGGAGAAATCCATGCGTGCGGCCTGCATCTGCGTTCTCTGCTCGTCGCTCATCGCGAGCCTTGGCGCGTGCGGTGCCGGCAGCAAGGCGCCGTCGCAGCCCGCCCCGCCCGCCCCGCCCGGTCCCGTGACTTCCGGCACCGACGTGGTGACATACAAGAACGACCTGGCCCGCACCGGCCAGAACCTGACGGAAACGGTGCTGACGCTCGCGAACGTGAACGCGACCAGCTTCGGCAAGCTGCGCTTCCTGTCCACCGACGGCAATGTGGACGCCCAGCCGCTGTACCTCTCAGCGCTCACCGTGCAGGGCGCGACGCACAATGTGGTGCTCGTGGCTACCGAGAACGACTCGGTGTACGCGTTCGACGCGGACAGCGGCGCGTTGCTGTGGCAGGTGTCGCTGCTCGGCCTCGGGGAAACCCCCAGTGGCCCGCACGCCTGCGGTCAGATAGAGCCGGTAATCGGCATCACTTCGACCCCGGTCATCGATCGCGCCGCCGGCTCCCACGGCACCATCTATGTCGTTGCGATGTCAAACAGCGGCGCCGATCACCAGCGTCTGCACGCCCTCGACCTCACGAGCGGTGCCGAGCTGCTCGGAGGACCCAGGGACATTACCGCCACATATCCCGCACCGGGCGGTGGCACGCGGACTTTCGACCCCGGGCAGTATGCAGAGAGAGCGGCGTTATTGCTGTCGCGGGGCGTGATCTATACGAGCTGGACCTCGCATTGCGACATCTCGCCCTACACCGGCTGGGTCATCGCGTACGGCCAGACCAACCTTGCGCAAACGGCGGTACTCAATGTAGCTCCTAACGGCACCGGCACCGGAGCCGCCACGGCAGGACCTGCGATCTGGATGAGCGGCGGCGGCCCCGGCGCGGACGCCGCCGGAAATATCTACCTCCTGACCGCAAACGGCGCCTTTGAGACAACTCTGGATGCAAATGGATTTCCCAACCAGGCAGACTATGGCAATTCCTTCCTGAAGCTCTCGACGGCGGGCGGCGGACTGAGCGTGGCCGACTATTTCACCATGTCGAACGAAGTCAGCGAGTCACAAGCCGATCTCGATCTGGGCTCCGGCGGCGAGATGCTGCTTCCGGACCTGACCGACTCCACCAACACGGTCCGGCATCTTGTGGTCGGTGCCGGCAAGGACGGCAATATCTACCTCGTCGATCGCGACGCGATGGGCAAATTCAACGCCGCAAGTAACAACAGCCAGATCTGGCAGCAGTTGACCCATGTTCTGGGGGACGGGACCGGGAGCGTGGGCGGCATATGGTCCACACCCGCGTACTTCCACGGCGTTGTGTACTACGGCCCCCAGAGCGGGGCGCTGCAGGCCTTTGCCGTCGTGAACGCGAGACTCTCGAGCTCGCCCGTGTCGCAAACCTCCGGGACGTTTGGCTATCCCGGCACCGCTCCCGCCGTGTCGGCGAACGGCACGGGCAACGGGATCGTCTGGGCGCACGAGAACCGCGGCGCCAACCCCGCGGTGCTGCATGCCTACGACGCGAGCAACCTGGCGCACGAGTTGTACAACAGCTCCCAGGCCGCCGGTGGGCGCGATCAATTCGGCGCCGGCAACAAGTTCATCACGCCCACCATCGCCGACGGCAAGGTGTTCGTGGGAACGCCGACCGGTGTCGCGGTGTTCGGTCTCCTGCCCTGAATGTGACCCGTGCCGCCGGCGTCGACAAGCTCCGGTGTCGCCCGTATCCTCGCCCGCGCATCATGAAGTTCTGCGACCAATGCGGCGCTCCGGTCCGGCTGCGCGTCCCCGAGGGGGATACTCTGCCGCGTTACGTGTGCGAGGCGTGCGGCACCATCCACTATCAGAATCCACGCCTCGTGGTCGGATGCGTGCCCGAGCACGAGGGCCGCATCCTGCTGTGCCGCCGTGCGATCGAGCCGCGCCGCGGCTACTGGACCGTTCCCGCGGGCTTCCTGGAGAACGGCGAGACGCTGCAGCAGGGCGCGGCGCGTGAATCGCGCGAAGAGGCGCTGGCGGAGGTCACCGTCGGATCGCTCCTGTCAGTGGTGCACGTGCTGCACGCGGAGCAGGTGCACGTGTTCTTCCGCGCCGGCCTGCCGGCGGCGCGCTACGGAGTGGGGGCGGAGAGCCTCGAGGTCGAGCTGGTGGAGCCGGCGCGGATTCCCTGGGAGGAGATCGCCTTCCCGAGCACTGACTTCACGCTGCGCCGCTACCTCGAGGACCGGGCGGCCGGCCGCGAGCCGCATCACTTCACGACCATCGACCGCCGGCTGCGGCCCCCTGCCGAGGGCTGATTCACCCGCGCAGCGTGGCCGTGGCACAATGCCCGGCCGCTCGCCCGCGCCTGCCGCCACGAGCCGCGCGCGCCGCGCCCGTCGAGGAAACCGAATGACTTTTGTCGTCACCGAAAACTGCATCAAGTGCAAGTACATGGATTGTGTCGAGGTTTGCCCGGTCGACTGCTTCCACGAGGGACCGAACTTCCTCACCATCGATCCGGAGGAGTGCATCGACTGCACGCTGTGCGAGCCCGAATGCCCGGTCGAGGCGATCTTCTCCGAGGAGGAGCTGCCCGCGGGACAGGAGCACTTCAAGCAGCTCAATGCCGAGCTCGCCAAGCAGTGGCCGGTGATTACGGAAAAGAAGGACGCGCCTGCCGACGCCAAGGAATGGGAAGGCAAGCCCGACAAGCTCGCATTGCTCGAGCGCTAGCGGACCCCGCGGCTACTTGGCGGCCGCATCCTGCAGGTGCTTGGCGAGCACATCCGGCGGGACATAACCGGGCAACATTTCCCCGTCCGCCATGACAATGGCGGGGGTTCCGTCCAGCGCAAAATCCCGCCCCAGCGCGTAGGAGCGCGCCACCGGGTTGTTGGCGCAGGGCTTGACGGGCAGTTCCTGCCCGAGCTTCGCGCGGGTGAGCGCGTCGTTGCGGTTGGCAGAGCACCAGACCTGCTCTGCCTTGGTCCAGGATGAGGTGTTGGGTCCGGTGCGCGGATAGAGCAGATAGCGCACCCGCACCCCCAGGCGGTTGTATTCGGCGATCTGACTGTGGAGCTTGCGGCAGTAGCCGCAGTCCACGTCCGTGAATACCGTAACGGTGTATTTCGGGTCCTTGGGACCGAAAATCAGCATGTCACTCTCGGGAACGCCCGCCATGAGGTGCACGCGCGCCTCGCGGCGGTGCGCTTCGGTGAGATCGTCGTTAGCGCCGAGATCGTACAAATCGCCGGTGATCGCGTACTTGCCGTCCGAGGTCACGTAGGCGATCTCCGCGCCGCGGGTGAGCTCGTAGATGCCCTGGATAGGGGAAACCCGCAGTTGCTCGGGGCGCGTGCCGGGAATATGACTGGCGATCTCGGCGCGTGGATCGGCTTTGGCCGGGGCTTCCGGCTGCTGCGCCGGCGCTGCATTCCAGGCCGCCGCGCTACCCAGAGCCAGCCACACCACGAACTTATTGGCAACCATGGAAACTTCCGCCGCTTCGCTGCTGTTTTGAGATTTGGACCCGGGCGGGCGGCGAAGGTTCGCTCGCAGATCGCTCCTGAGCGCAGTCTAGCAGCTCCGCCCCGGTTCCCGGGCGCACCCGTTGCTCCGCCGGCGCGGTCTCAGCCACGCGGGTGGTGCTGTGAGTGCAGCTCTTTCAGGCGCTCGCGCGCCACGTGCGTGTAGATCTGCGTGGTCGACAGGTCGCTGTGGCCGAGCAGCATCTGCACCACCCGCAGGTCGGCGCCGTGATTGAGCAGGTGGGTCGCAAAGGCGTGGCGCAGGGTGTGCGGCGACAGCTCCTTGCCGATGCCCGCCTTGCGTGCATAGCGCTTGATGATGTGCCAGAAAGCCTGGCGCGTCATGCGATCACCGCGGCGGGTGGGAAACAGGTAGTCGGTCTGGCGTTCGAGCAGGATCTCACCGCGCGCGCCCTTGGCGAAATCCTTGAGCGCGCGCATCGCCTCCTCGCCGAGCGGAATGAGCCGCTCGCGATCGCCCTTGCCGAGAATGCGGATGACGCCCTGATTCAGGTTGAGCTGCCCCTGGCGCAGGTTCACCAGTTCCGACACGCGCAGGCCGGTCGCGTACAGCACCTCGAGCATGGTGCGGTCGCGGTTGCCGAGCGGATCGCTGACCAGCGGCGCCGACAGCAGCGACTCGACCTCCTCCTCGGAGAGTGAGCGGGGCAGCGAGCGGCCGATCTTGGGCATGGCGATCTGCGCGGTGGGATCCTCGCGAATCGCGCCCTCGCGCATGAAGTAGCGGAAGAAGCGCCGGAAACTGGACAGTTGACGCGCCGTGGAGCGCGGCCGGGCACCGGCACGCACGCGCCAGGCGATGAAGTCCTGCAGGTCAGCACGCGAGGTACGCATGATCGGCACGCTGCGCTCGGTGAGCCAGCGCGCCAGAGCCGTGAGGTCGGCACGGTAGGCGGCGAGGGTGTTCGGCGACAGGCCCCGCTCCATCCACACCGCGTCCAGGAAGCGGGACACCGCCGGGTCGGCAGAGTCGGCGTTGGGGGTCATGGCGATCGCGGCAGACGGATTGGACAAGCCCTGTCTCGCTGGCAAGCCTGAGGTCTGCGCCCGGTGGGCGAGCCCTAAGCTTCCCGGTAATGTGGTGACCGCAGTATGGTGAGCGCGGCCCGGCTATCGACGTGATGACCTTCACATCTGCAATCCGGCATTAACATAAAGAGAACCAGTTCACATACGGTATCGCCCAAGGGCTGCCCTGTAATGAGCGGAAACGTCATGAATCCGCCCGCCACCGTGCGGGCGCTGGCACTCGCGCCGGCACGGCTGGCGTACAGCCTGTGGAGCGCGCTGGCGTTCCTGGGTGTGGGCCTGAGCGCGCTGCTGCTGCTCGCGCTGCTGCCGGGCCTGCCACGGCGCCGGGCGGCGGCACGCGCCGCGGCGCGCACCTTCCTGCGCCTGGTCGGCATGCCGCTCACGGTGAGGTTCCCGGAGCACATCCCGCCGGGCCAGTGCGTGGTGGTGTGCAATCACGCCAGCTACCTCGACGGCATCGTGCTCACGGCGGGGCTGCCGCCACGCTTCGGCTTCGTCATCAAGCGCGAGATGGCCACGGTACCGCTCGCCGGGGCGGTGCTCAGGCGTCTGGGCTCGGAGTTCGTGGAGCGTTTCAATCGCCAGCGCGGCGCCGCGGATGCGCGCCGCGTGCTGCGCAACGCCAGCAACGGGCATTCGCTGGTGTTCTTCCCCGAGGGCACTTTCACGCGCACCCCGGGCCTGTTGAAGTTTCACACCGGCGCGTTCGCCACCGCGATGCGCGCCGGCTGCCCGGTGGTGCCGGCAGTGGTGCGCGGCACCCGTCGGGCGTTGCCGCCGAGCGGCGCCCTGCCACTCCCGGGTGCGCTGGAGCTGCAGATCCTCACGCCCCTCGCCTCGGTCGGGGTCCCGGACTCGGCCCCGGAGCTGCGCGACCGGGTGCGCGAGGCGATCCTCACCGCACTCGGCGAGCCCGATCTCACATGTTGCGCCGATACTGCCCGCCCACCTGATACAGCGCGCGAGAGATCTGCCCGAGCGAGCTGACCTTGACGCACTCCATCAGCTGCGCGAACACATTGCCACCGCCGGCTGCCACCTGCTGCAGCGCGCTCAGCGCACCTTCCGAGCGCGGCGCGTTGCGCGCCTGGAAGGCACGCACCGCTGCGACCTGATCCTGCTTCTCTTCCTCGGTGGAGCGGATCAGCTCCGCCCCCTTGTGCTCCTCCGCGGCATCGCTGCCCGACAGGAAGGTATTGATACCGACGATCGGCAGCGAGCCGTCGTGCTTCTTGGTCTCGTAGTAGAGCGACTCCTCCTGGATCTTGCCGCGCTGGTACATGGTCTCCATCGCGCCGAGCACCCCGCCGCGCTCGGACAACGCGTCGAACTCCTTGTAGACCGCCTCCTCCACCAGGTCCGTCAGGTACTCGATGGCGAACGAGCCCTGCCAGGGGTTCTGGATCTTGTTGAGGCCGAGTTCGCGATTGATGATCAGCTGGATCGCGACCGCACGGCGCACGCTCTCCTCGGTCGGCGTCGTGAGGGCCTCGTCGTAGGCATTGGTGTGCAGGCTGTTGCAGTTGTCGAACAGTGCATACAGCGCCTGCAGCGTGGTGCGGATGTCGTTGAAGGAGATCTCGCGCGCGTGCAGGCTGCGCCCGGAGGTCTGCACGTGGTACTTGAGCATCTGGCTGCGCGGACCTGCCTGGTAGCGTTCGCGCATGGCGCGCGCCCAGATGCGGCGCGCGACGCGCCCGATGACCGCGTACTCCGGATCCATGCCGTTGGAGAAGAAGAATGACAGGTTGGGCGCGAAATCATCGATGCTCATGCCGCGCGCCAGATAGTACTCGACGATGGTAAAGCCGTTGGCGAGCGTGAAGGCCAGCTGCGAGATCGGGTTCGCGCCGGCCTCGGCGATGTGGTAGCCGGAGATGGATACCGAATAGAAGTTGCGCACCGGCTGATCGATGAAGTACTGCTGCACGTCGCCCATCATGCGCAGCGCGAATTCGGTCGAGAAGATGCAGGTGTTCTGCGCCTGGTCCTCCTTGAGGATGTCCGCCTGCACGGTGCCGCGCACCGCCTGCAGGGCCTGGGCGCGGATGCGCTCGTACACCTCGCGTTCCAGCAGCTGATCCCCGCTGACGCCCAGCAGCGCCAGCCCCGAGCCGTCGTGATGGCGTGGCAGCGCGCCCTTGTAGCTCGGCGGCGCCACGCCGCGCGCGCCGTTGTCGGCGTGCAGCGTTGCGATCTGGCGCTCGGCGGCGCTCCATTTACCCTCCGCCCTCAGGTAGCGCTCGACCTGCTGGTCGATGGCGGTGTTCATGAACATCGCCAGGATCATCGGCGCCGGCCCGTTGATGGTCATGGAGACCGAGGTCGAGGGCAGGCACAGATCGAAGCCCGAGTAGAGCTTCTTCATGTCATCGAGGGTTGCGATCGAGACGCCGGAATTGCCGGTGCGCCCGTAGACATCCGGGCGGGTATCGGGGTCCTCGCCGTAGAGCGTGGTGGAATCGAACGCGGTCGAGAGGCGCACGGCACCGTGGCCGTGCGCCAGGTAGTGGAAGCGCCGGTTGGTGCGCTCCGGTGCGCCTTCACCGGCGAACATGCGCGTCGGGTCCTCTTCTTCGCGCCTGTAGGGATACACACCGCCGGTGTAGGGATAGGAGCCCGGCAGATTCTCCGTAAGGATGAAGCGCAGCACCTCGCCCCAGTCGCGCAAACGTGGCACGGCCAGCCGTGGCACCGCCGAGCGCGACAGGCTCTCGGTATAGTTCTCCCCCTTCAGCATGCGCTCGCGCACCTTGTATGAATAAGTGGCGTCGGTGGCCGAACGCACGCGCGCCGGCCAGGCCTTGAGCTCCCCCACGCCCTCGGCGCCGATCTCATCGAGCGAGCGGTTGTAGGCGGCGCGCAGCTCGCGGCGCGTGGCGTCCGCCGCCGCATCGCTGAGCTGTTCGGGCGCAAACCGCTCGAGCGGCGCGGGCAGGGCGGCGTCGTGCAGCGCCTTGAGGGACTCGTACAGACCGAAGGCGCGGCGCGCGGCTTCTGCCTGCGCCTCGTTGCGCGCGCGCCCGCCACGGCCCCCCTGGGCGATTTCCGCGAGATACCGCGTGCGCGAGCCCGGCACCAGCGGGGTGCGCGTCGTGAGCTCGGTGGGACCGTTATGCACGAGCTTCCAGGAGGCGCTGCCGATCTGCCTGGCGCTGAGCGCGGCGCAGACCGCGGCGAACAGCCGGTTGACGCCCGGGTCGTTGAAGCGGCTGGCGACCGTGGGGAACACCGGCAGCTGCGCGTCCGGCTCACTCGAGCGCTCCGGATGGTTGCGCCGCCATTGCTTGCGCACGTCGCGCAGGCTGTCCTCGGCGCCGCGTTTCTCGCTCTTGTTGAGCACGATGAGGTCGGCGTAGTCGAGCATGTCGATCTTCTCGAGCTGGCTCGCGGCACCGTACTCGCTCGTCATGACGTACAGCGACAGGTCCACCAGATCCACGATCTCGGTGTCCGATTGACCGATACCGGCGGTTTCGACGATCACGAGGTCGAACCCGGCAGCCTTGTACAGCTCGATCACGTCCTTGAGAACGGCGGAGGTCGCCAGATGCGCCCGCCGCGTCGCCAGCGAGCGCATGAAGATGTTTTCCGCCGACAGGCTGTTCATGCGGATGCGATCGCCGAGCAGCGCGCCGCCGCTGCGCCGGCGCGTCGGGTCCATCGCCACCACCGCGATCTGGGCCTGCGGGAACTGCCGCGCCAGACGCCCCAGCAGCTCGTCCGTGAGGCTCGACTTGCCCGCGCCGCCGGTGCCGGTGATGCCGATCACCGGGGCCTTGTGGCGTGAGCGGGCCACGGCCCGCCGGATCTGCTCGGCATCGGCGCCGGCCGCGCCGGCGGCGCCGGCCGCGCCTTCCAGCACCGAAATAGTCCGTGCGATGAGCGCGTGGTCACGGGCATTGAGCGGCCGCAACTCGTACGCCGGCTTGCGCACCGCTGCGATGCGCCGCAGGACATCATCGATCATGCCCGCGAGCCCCATGCGCCGCCCGTCCTCGGGCGTGTAGATCTTCTCCACGCCGCGGCGCTCGAGCGCCTCGATCTCGTGCGGCGCGATGGTGCCGCCACCGCCGACCACCACGCGGATGTGCTCGCAGCCGCGTTCCCGCAGCATGTCCACCATGTAGGCGAAGTACTCGTTGTGGCCGCCCTGGTAGGAGCTCACCGCGACCGCATCCGCGTCCTCGTCGATGGCGGCGCGCACGATGTCGGCGACGCTGCGGTTGTGGCCGAGGTGCACCACCTCGGCGCCGCGCGCCTGTAACAGGCGCCGGATCATGTTGATGGCGGCATCGTGGCCGTCGAACAGCGAGGCCGCGGACACGAACCGCAGCGGTGGTCGGGAGGCGGCCGCCTCGCTGCTGGGCGCGGCCGCGCCACTCTTGAGACCGGCGGTCATGTGCTTGCTCTCACCTGGGTGCGTAGTCCGTGGTGGCGGATGGACGCGTCTCTTTACCCAAGGGTAGGATACCTACCCATCAGTATGGTCGAGGCCCCCGCGGCCGGTCAACGCGGCCGGCCGCAAGCTCCCGCCCGCCGCGGCAGTCACGCTTACGGCCGGCGCACCGCTATAATACTCCGGAAGCGATGAACAGCCGCCGTGCCAGCCCGCCCGCCGCGGGCAAACAACCTGAAACCGCCGCCTCCCCCTGGC
>Ga0307475_10002026_pt1 | contig 12121 bp, 6 predicted proteins | sample atmos_gasesECM1C_FD_203317 | JGI IMG/M metagenome (GOLD analysis project Ga0307475, IMG submission 203317) | Hardwood forest soil microbial communities from Morgan-Monroe State Forest, Indiana, United States - atmos_gasesECM1C_515 | ecosystem: Environmental > Terrestrial > Soil > Temperate... | reverse complement strand
GGCGCCCAACCATTTTTCTCCGAGAGCGGCGGCGTTGGCATCGTTTTCAAGAAAAACGCGCGCTCCTAATCGCCGCTCGATCTCGGCTCGCACGGGATAATCAGACCATCCGGGCAGGTTCGCCGACTTGTGCAGCATCCCGGTTTGCAGGTCGATGATGCCGGGAATGCCGATGCCAGCGCCGAGAAAGTTCGCCCCAGAGCCACGGTACTTGGCCGACAAACGCTGGATTGCATCACACATTTCGTTGAGCACGTGATCGCGTCCCATCGCGATCTTCGTTCCCAGGGTGACTTTCTCGAGAAGCTGGCCCTGATCACTTATCGCCGCGATGCGCAGGTTCGTTCCGCCGAGATCGACTCCAATAGAAAAATCAGGCATGGGGTAGAAGATTAACAGAACGACAATTCAAATTTCTTATTGTTGAATTTTGATTGTTGATTATTGATTGAAGAACCTAGGGACTGTGTCTCAGAAGTCGGAAGTGAGAGAATCAACAATCAAAAATCAACAATCAATCGCGTCACTTCTGGCACTTGGGACAGTAGTGGCTGCTGCGTCCGGCAATGACGACGCGTTTGATTGGCGTCTTGCACACAAGGCACGGCTCGCCCTCTCGGCCATAGACGCGGTGCTGCAATTGAAAGAATCCCTCTTCTCCGTCGGCGTCCACATAATCAGAGATGGAAGAGCCCCCTAGCGCAATCGCTTCTTGCAGAACTTCCTTCACCGACAAGAAAAGTCTGCGTAGCTGTTCGTGGGTAATCGACGACGCACGCCGCCGCGGGCGAATCCCCGCGCGAAACAAAGATTCGTCCGCGTAAATATTCCCCACACCTCGCAGCAATTTCTGGTTGAGCAGGGCGCTCTTGATCGGAGTTTGGCGACCGCGAAACAGCCGAGTAAAGCGATCGAGGTCAACCTCCAGCGGTTCGACTCCTCCGGCTTCAAACTTGCCACCATCAGTCACGCTGAGCCGACCAAACCGCCGTGGGTCAACGAAGCGCAGTTCCCTGCCTGACGCCAGCTTTAGAATTGCGTGAGTATGTTTCAGAACCTCGTCTCTCGGTTCGCAGACTTGTAGCCGTCCTGTCATCCCCAAGTGAACGATCCATTGTGCTTTCGCGTGTGTGGGGTTGGCTTGTGTGGGGCGGACGCCCTCGTCCGCCAGTGTCTGCGCCGATAGAGTCTGCGTCGCCGATAGGCCTGGCGCCTTGAGGATTCTTCGGCCGCCTGCCCCTCGATGAGATGATTTGCCTTTCGCGCGAGAGAGCCTGGCCTGAACTTGTTTGCCCTGAACTTGCCGAAGAGGCGCCCGCGCCACGCCGTTTCGTTCAAGGTCAAACACAATGTGCTTCCCTACCCGCCGAATTCCACCAATGCGGCTGCTCTCAAGCACCTCGACTATTTCTTGCGCAGTCGACTTCAGCGGCTCGGGCTTCTGGCCGAGCCACACCGACTCGATCACATCGCCCGCAACGCGCTTCGCCAGGCCAACGGCGATCGTCTCGACTTCAGGAAGCTCCGGCATGAACTCTCAGTCTCGGTCGAAAAAGAAGGTATGGTAGCGCTAACGGGAATCGAACCCGTGTTTGAAGATTGAGAATCTTCCGTCCTAACCCCTAGACGATAGCGCCTCCGGCGGGCTGTCTGATGCAGATTATAACAAATGGAAAGAGAGAGGCTGCAGGCGCGAAGACACTCGCTGCGGACAGAAAATGCGATCACCGGGCTGAGGCCCAAACCATTTGGAGGCCTTACGCGGCGCTGAAGCGCCGCTCTTCCACGGTGCTGCATGCATTTGTGAGTGCTTCCGCAGGCCTAGCGGCACGGCTCGAAGCTTTTCAAACCTCAACACGCAAAATCATTTACTTCTCAATTACTTTCCCGCGGCTGGCGCGTCGCCGCCAAGGGTCGCGTTTAGATCGTTGAGGAGTTTGCTGTTGGTGGCGAGAGCTCGCTGCAGGATTTCTGCTTGCTGTTTTGCGGTGGGCCAGTCTTGTTTTTCGACGGCCTCGGTTAGGCCGGGTAGCTCGAGGTGAGCGTAGGTGTAGCGGGCTCCGTAAAGGATGTGTTTGAACCACGCTCTGCCGGGGATGCCGTCGGGATTGAGCCAGTTGCGTTCTACTTGCATCATTCCGTGATTGATCGTGTCGGCTAGTTGAGGATCGACCTCGCCGGAGGCGAGCTTGCGGTTCAGCGAGTCGTTCAGATGTTTGCCGGCGGCTTCGAAGTTGTCGATGGCATCCCGTACGGGCTTCAGATCCAGTGGCAGCTGCCGGGCTTCGCCCGGCTGGACAGCCAGGGGCGGCTGTCCCCACATGGTTTTATCTTGTCCCGACTTTTCTTTATCTTGGCCCCGCTTGTCCTTATCCTGGCCCCGCTTGTCCTTATCCTGGCCCCGCTTGTCCTTATCCTGGCCCCGCTTGTCTTTGGCTTGCTCTAATTCATTTACGAACTGGCGGATGTTGTCGGCGTAGGTGGCGAAGTCGAAGGGTAACAAATCGGCGTTAGCTAGGCGCAGAGCTGTCACTCCCCATAACTGCGACATCAGCGTGTGGTAGCGATAGCCGGGATCGCCGAAGTGGTTCATCCAGAAAAAATCGTCATAGGCTGAGTGGTAGACGCCGTAGGGGCCGTCGAACTGGAGACCGATGACCGGCATGCCAACGAAGTTCAGGAAGACGGTGTGATCGGAGCCGCTGCCGATGCGGGTGTCGGCGAGACTCCGATCGGTGACTTCGACGGGGGCTGTAACTTCCATATTTGTTTTAGGCTGCGCTTTCTTCTGGTCGGCGGCTTGATGTTTCTCGCGGAGACTCGATTCCTTCCACGCTTCGTACAGGCTTTCGCCGGAAGGATCCTGCAGCGTGCGGCTAGTTTCTACCAGCATGGGGGCAAGCGAGGCGACGGCTTGGCCATGGAAATCGGGGCCCGACGTGGCTTCGTCCACATTCAGGTAAGCGACTGCCTTCTTGCGCAACTCATCGGCGAACTGCTCTCCCCACTCTGTGGAGCCGGTGAGGCCGACTTCTTCTCCGTCCCAACTGCAAATCACCAGCGTGCGCCGCGGGCGTATTCCCTGCTTCTCCAGGGTGCCCAGCGCTCGAGTCAATTCCATCATGGAAGCGGTTCCGCTACTGGGATCGACTCCGCCGAAGACCCAGGCGTCGCGATGATTGCCAAGCACAACCCACTCGTCGGGTAATTCCGAACCGCGAATGCGACCTTCGACCACGTAGTAAGGCTCGATTCTGTTGTCCATCTCAATCTTGAGATGGACGCGGACGCGGTCGCCGCCGAGGTGATACTGAATAGGCAGTCCACCTTGCCAGTCTTCCGGAGCTAGTGGGCCATCCATATTTTCGAGCAGCGGCTTCGCATCGTGCCAGGAGAGAGGCATGGCCATGATCTTAGGCACCGATACCGCTTGATCAAGAGGAATGCGCTTCGCGCCTGGAACGGAAGCCCATCCCGGCGTCAGCGGATCGCCGGGGACCATGAAGTCGTAGGTGATTGCGCCACGCTGGATGTGATACTCCGGCCCCCAGGGACCGTCGGGAACGACTTTACCTTTTTTGTATCCATCTTCGGCGGGGTCGCTGTAGATCAGCAGAGCGGCCGCACCCTCGCGTTGCGCGGTGAGGGCTTTGAATCCACGGTAGCTGTATGGATTGGAATAGCGCGCCAGCACGATTTTGCCTTTGATGTCGATGCCTTGCTTGCGGAGCAGGTCGTAGTCTTCGGGATTGCCGCTGTGCACGTAAACAACGGGGGCCGTGACATCTCCGGAGATTGACATGCCGCTCCATGCGGAACTCACACGCGGATTTTTGGAGTCGGGGTCGGCGCCGAAGGGCTGTTCGCGCAAGCTGGCGCGATAGTGCGACGGCGCAACCATTTCAAGAAATGCGCTTTTTGGATTTGTGGCGTAGACGTCGTAGCGGTGGATTACTACATCGTCCAGACCTTGTTTGCGCCATTCGGCGGCGACGTAGCGAGCCAGTTCGTTGTTGCGTTTGGAGCCAGCGAGATGCGGTTCGGCCGTGAAGATACGGTGCTGGCGTCGCTCTTCTTCCGGCGTGGGAATACTCTTGAACTTTTTCTCGAATTCGATTTCGCGGGCGGCGGAGGCGGGGGTGAAGCCGAGGATGGAGTTCTGGGCGTGAAGGGGAAGGCTGAGGAGGAACGACAAGAGGACGCCGGCTGCGAAGCGGTTATCGAAACGCCCGGCGGCGCTTTTGGCGGTGCTTTTGGGAAAAGGATCCTTCGCTGCGCTCAGGATGACACTCCTATGTTTGTGGGATGAGTTGTTCTTTCCGCCGGCCGCCGCCTTCTATTTTTCTCTTCGCTTCTTTTCTCTTCGCTTCCATTGGCGAGGATTTAAAGACGTTCGTACGTGCCTACTGGGGTTTATAAATCTCACTTAACAGGTCGGGCCTGGATTCGTCGCGTACTAAATGGGGATATTTCTCTCCACCGTGGTAGTCGAGCTTGTACGTTTTGTAGTAGTCGGTGTTTTCCACGAGCAGTTCCAGCGGAGCGCTGCTGGTGGTGCCGGCTTTGAGCGCATCACGGAATACTTCGGCAGAGAACTGGCGTCCATTAACCGCGATTACTTTCATTCCTGGACCGATTCCAGCCTTGGCGGCGGGCATGCCCTCGATGGTATCGGTGACTCCCCCGTCGGCCCTCAAGAGAAGTCCAATCGAATAGTTTGCAGCTACTCCGCGCTCTTCGCCTTCTCCAGCGCGCGTCATTTCTGACGGCGTGGCATCGTATACGATTTTCCATCCACTGCCTTCGATGCCGCCGAGAGGCGCACCGGGGCCATGGTTCGTCAGGCGCTCGGTCCAGAAACCGCGCCAGTCGTAGGCGATTACCAGATTGAGCGTGTCGACGACATCGTCGAACGTGTAGGTTTTCACCATTGGCGGGGTGCTGGGCGCGCCATGGAAGAGTTTGCAGAAATCGTCCAAAGATTTTTTGCCTTTGCTCTGCTGGCGAATGATCACGTCTACCCAGAGCCAATTCAGGTTATCCTCGTCGTAGAAGTCAACGCTACGCCGCGAAGAGCGCCAAGCCCGGGGAGAGAAGTAGAGCTGCGGCGCGGCGTCGGCGGTGTCTTGAAGGTTGCGCCAGATGCGGCCCGGTTCATGGTCCAAGTCAGCGGCGGTGAGGGCTAAGTTGTCACGCGCCTGATCGAGAGTGAGCAAACCGCTGCGTGCGGTGAGCATTTCGCCGAGATACTGCGTAAGACCTTCATAGACCCAGAGCAGGTCGTCTTGCATGGGCTGTTGATAGTCAGGCGTAGCCAGGTCAGCGGGCCGCCGGTATTTCCCGTTCCACGAATGCACATACTCGTGCGGGAGCAAGCTGGCGGAAAGTTTGCGGGCGTTCTCGTCCACTAATCCGCGTTCATCGATGCGACTGTCGTCAGACTCGTGATGCTCGAGACCGAAGTGCGCCACATGGTCGCTTAAGCTGAAGAGGAAGTGATAGTCGCGATAGTGCTGTGCGCCGAAAAGTTTTCCTGCCTGGTCGACCAGGTTCTTGTAGTGGTCCCAAACTTCCTGGGGCGCGTCGAGCGCGGTGGCGCTGTCGGCGGCAATATCCATCTCGACCGGCGGATTTTGTCCGATGGGAACAATTTTCAGGAATTCGCCCGTGATTACGGGCGAGTCAACCAGAGTAGTGAGAGATACCGTGGCAAAGTGAATTTCATCCCCGGTGTGTCCCGCGATAGGCAGCGGCGTGCCGAACTTCCAGTCCTTGGGAATTTTCAGACTAGCTGTGTAATTAATGTCGTCTGACTTCCAGCCTTTGGGATAGAGCAGAACCTGGTTCCAACTGATCACGGCCATCTTGTCGGTAGCGGAAGAGCCGGCAGAGAATCCGCCTTCGAATGTGGCTGGAGAAAGAAAATCGAGCTCAGCATTTATTTCGTTTTCACCCGGGGGGACATCGACATGAATGGTGAAGCCGTCGAGCAGATCGCGCCGCCACTTCAGCTTCTTCCCGCTGGCGCTGAACTTCAGTCCGGCCAGATCGACCACCGGGCCGTCAGGGGCGTGCTCGCCGGGGATCCATTTCGGGTAGTACAGGGTGAAATCGCCGGTGCTGGCCGGAATCTTGAGCGTAGCGTGGAAAATCTTGCGAGGTGCGCTAGTGGCATCAACGGCGATTGTGACGGTCAGCGCTGACGCCGCCCAAGCTGAAACCGCAAGAGCTGGAACGCAGACTACTCCCAAGAATCTTGAGAGTTTCATTTTTTCGGAGCCCCCCATGTTCGGATTAACAGAACGTCATTAATAAATGGCAAATCGACTAACAGAACATCGATCGACAGAGCATCGACTTGACTGCCGAGAATATACGACTATAGCAGTCTGTGTAAGACAGCGTACAGGAAAGCAACTGCGCTGCTATGATTCCGCAGATGCCCCGGCGCGGCAAATTCATTACGTTCGAAGGGCTGGATGGAACCGGCAAGAGCACTCAATTGCGCAAGCTGGCAGTGGCGCTGCGAGCAGCGGGATCCAAAGTTGTGGAAACGCGCGAGCCAGGAGGAACATCGACGGGCGAGAAAATTCGGCGAGTGCTGCTGGATTCGGCTACGGATGGCCTTTCGCCGCAGGCGGAGATGGCATTGATGTTTGCGGCGCGGGCGCAGCACATTGCGGAAGTGATTCAGCCCGCGTTGGATCACGGATGCATCGTGCTCTGCGATCGTTTTACCGACTCGACGGAGGCTTACCAGGGGAGTGGCCGCAAGTTGGGGAGCAAGCCGGTGCTGGAGCTGCATCGCGTACTTTGCGGAGACTTGCAGCCTGATCTGACGATCTTGCTCGATTCCGATGCTGTCAGGAGTTTGGGCCGGGCTCGCCGCCGAAATCGGCGTGCCTCGCTGGGTCAAGCTCACGGACATGGCGATGAGAATCGTTTCGAACAGGAAACGGCCGCGTTCTTTTCGCGCGTGCGGGATGGGTATCTGGCAATTGCGGCGCGCGAGCCGCCGCGAGTCGTCATCGTTGATGCCAGCGGGACGCCGGCGCAAACTCATGCACGGATTATGGAGGTCGTCGGGCGAAAGCTGAGGTTGGTAAGGAGCGCGTAAATTCGGGAAAGAACGTGCGAAATGAAGAGATGGCTTTTAGCTCGCGAAGAGGACCATTGGTGTATGCCGCAGCAGCCCACCCTTGCAAAAAACGCAAGGGTGGGGCACCCTCGGAGTGTGCGCTATTCACGAAATCCGACGCAACGGTGAGCCGGCCCACAAAGTGAAATGTCATGGATTATGAAGGAAAGCCGCATCCGCATTGACAAGAATGGGCGGGTGCTTATCACATTGCGCCGACTATATCTCTAGCAGACGAACTGATTGGCGAGCGCCGCGACGCCGACGGGCGTGAATAGAATCGTAATCCGAGCTAATGCCTTTCCCTGATTTTCACGGCAATGCCGAAATCGTCAATCGCCTGCGCGAGATGCTGGCGCGGCAGCATTTCCCGCATGCAGTGATTCTTTCCGGGGGACAAGGGGCGGGCAAATACACGCTCGCGATCATGCTGGCGCAGGCGTTGAATTGCCTGGCGCCCATCATTCGCGACGGCTTGCCTGACTTCTGCGGAAAGTGCGCGAACTGCACACGTATAGCGCAGGCTTGCGACTTGGACGCCCGTTTCGCCGAGGCAGTCGAAGCTCGCGAGAATTTGCGTGAGACTGACAAGAAGGAAACGCGGCTTTTTGTGCAGACTCACCCTGACGTGCTTATCATCCCGCCTGACCCTCCCCAGATGATGATTAAAGTGGACCAGGTGCGGCGGGTCATCGAGACCATCTATTACCGTCCGTCTGAGGGTAAGGAACGGGTTTACATCTTCACCGACTCGGCGTTTATGAAAGAGGCTGCCAATTCGCTGCTTAAGGTGCTGGAAGAGCCGCCTGATTTCGCTACCATCTTTTTGCTTACGGAGAATGCCGGGGAGCTGCTGCCCACCATTCGTTCGCGGTCGATGATCTTTCCACTAAACGCTTTGCCGGTCGAGGAGGTGGAGAAATACCTTGCCACACAACGTCCCGAATTGAAGGGGCCAGAACGGGCGCTGGTGGCCCGTCTCTGCGAAGGGGCGGTGGGCCGCGCTCGCAGCTTTGATCTTGCTGCTTACGTTGCTGCCCGTGCTGGTGCGTTGACTATCCTCAAGTCGGCTCTGCGTGCGGGGGAGCATTCGGAACTTTTCAAAATTACGGAGTCGTATCGTGCGGGGGCTGAGGGTAGAGAGAAGGTCGATCAACTGATCCGAACACTTTATTCTCTGTTGCGAGATCTGTTGTTTTTGGCGTCGGGTACGCCTGAACTTGTACGAAATACTGATATACAGGGCGAACTCAAGAGACTTGCTGAGGCGGCCGATTTTGATTGGATTGCTTCTGCTTCCGATCGGCTAGCCGAGGTCGAACGCGGAATGCGCCGCAACCTGCTTCGCTCGCTTTCACTGGATTCCTTTGCCACAGCGCTGGAGACAGGCTGAATCGGCGGGGCCTGGTGGCACGCGAAGAGTGATCGACCGCAAAAGGAATATAAAGTAAACGAGGGGATGCAGGGGCTATAAAGATCTTCCGGGTTAGAGCTGGTTGAGAGAATGGCCTTTTCCGCCGGAGTGCGTGGTTACCATTGGAAAATCACCAATGTTTTCAGTGTGTTACCTAGATTACTCTAGTGGTTCTATGGCCTTCGGAGTAATTGCCGACCCGCTGCTGCCAGCCTATAATCGACCTACTCTGGTGTAAGAGTTCTCCGTCAGGTTCCGGGTACGGACTCGGGAGGTGAAGTCTGTCCTCGCCGAGGTAGAGAAAGGAAGATACCCGGTTATGCGACAGCGCCTGCAAATCGCCCTGATGGCAAGCACCGTAATCGCGACCTCCGTTTCTCTCACGACTTCTCGCGCGCAAGCAGCGACGGGTACGGACGATTCGTCCCAGGTCACCACCAGCCAAGTCATCACTACCAACGAAGAAAATGGCCGGAAGATTTATGTGAACGAGGCGTTGCCGACGAAACAGGTGCGGCATCCGCAAGTGCAAGAAACGCCTCGGCGAAGCTTGATGTATTGGAGCGTGAAAGAAAGCCGGTGGAAGCCGGTTCCCGGTGCTAATGCGGCGTCTATGCGGGCGGCTCGATCTGCGGCTGCCGAGGTGAGCCAGTATCTCGGTCACGAATCCGTGGAATCTGCTCGGGCCAGGATGGTGACCGCCAACTTTAGAGGCAAGCCGGCCACCCCGGATGAAATCGACTCGGCTATCGACCAGGCGGCGGCGCGGCACAATGTGGATCCAAATCTGGTGCGCGCCGTTGTGAAAGTGGAGTCTAATTTCAATCCGAACGCTTTGTCGCGAAAGGGCGCGATGGGGCTGATGCAGTTGATGCCCTCAACCGCCCGGCAGCTCAAGGTGCGCAATCCGTTTGACCCTGAACAGAACGTAGACGCGGGGGTGCGGCATCTGAAGAACCTGCTGGAAAGCTATGGCGGTGATGTAAAGCTCACTTTGGCCGCGTATAACGCCGGATCAGGCGCGGTGGCGCGTAGCGCAGGAATTCCGCGTTACTCGGAAACCCAGAACTACGTTCGGCGAATTACGAATCTTTACTACGGCGGCGTCGATCTCGGTCCGGCGGCGGGCGCCTTCTCACGCGATCCGGTCCGGGTTCAACGGGATGCCCGGGGCGTGCTTTACATCAGCAACACGGATTAGAATAGTGGCATCTGTTTAGATGTATCTCTCAGGCTTCGGCGAAGTTTTTCGCAAAAAGTAGTTACGAGCCAGCGACTTGAAGAATTCACTGAGCCAGCGCGGCTTGCGCGTGGGAGCGTGCCTTTTACTGGGCCTGCTCTCGACGCTGCCAGCGCATGCCCGCTCCCGTCACAGCGAGAGCTGGGCTCGCGGTCGTTTTGCCACGGCGGAGCGGATGCGCGAGGCGCTCAATGGACGTCCGACGTCTGAGCGTTCCCGCCGTGACTACCAACGCGTCATCAATGTTTACCGCGGTGTGTATTTTGGCGCTCCATCGTCAACCAAAGCCGATCCCAGTGCGGTGGCAGTGGCCGAGATCCTCGTGGAGATGGGGCGGCGCTTCGACGACGACAAGATTCTCAACGGCGCTATCTCCCAGTACAAGTTCCTGCGCCGCGAGTATCCGGGCAGCAAGTATCGGTTTGACGCGTTGTTTACCATCGGAGAAATCTACAAGGACGATCTAAATGATCCCGACCGGGCTCGCTCCACATTTCAAGAATTTCTGCACCGCTATCCGCATAACCGCTTGACCGATGATGCCCGTCAGGCCATCGCGGATCTTGACCGGGAGGCGTTAGCCGCGAGCGCGAAAAAAAAGGAAACGCCAAGAAGCAGTAACAAGGCGGCTCCCGTTCTCGCTGGTTCGAAATCTGCCTCGAAATCTGTTTCGAAATCTGACTCTGAATCTAGTGCGAAAACTGACTCAGCATCTGGTTTGGGCGCTGAATTCGATTCCTCGCAGTCGCACGCCGCAACGGATGAACGCAGCCCTGTGAGGACGGCTCGCGTTACCGGCATCAGACACTGGTCAACTCCGGACTACACGCGCGTTGCGATCGACGTGGAAAGCGAGGTCAAGTTCGCCTCGCAGCGCATTGCTCATCCAGACCGCATCTTCTTCGACCTTAAGGATACGAGGCTGGCTTCAACGCTGGTTGGCAAGAGCTTCGACGTTGATGATGGCTTCTTGAAGAAGATCCGCGTTGCGCAATACCAGCCAGGACGCACCCGGGTGGTCCTCGAAATCGACAGTCTTTCTGATTACGAGGCATTTCTCCTGCCCGATCCTTACCGCCTGATTGTCGACATTCACGGGAAGAACGATCACGGGAAGAAGAATCTGGCCAAACGATCGAGAGCGGAAATTGAAAACTCCATCGCGACCGCCGACGAGCCGACTGATCCCGAGCCGGAAGCGAGAGAAGAAGCCACGGCGAGCCTTCAAGACTTGAAGTCCGAGATCAAGTCGGAAGCGGGGAAAGCACCTGTCACGAGTATGGACGTCAGCGATGACACTAAAGTCTCCGCCAAGGATGGCCGTGACACGTCCGGGTCCGCAACTTCGCCTCGTCCCGTGCGCTCCGCAACAGGCAAGTCTCCTCCGCCGCCTGTAAAGAAAGTGGTTGAAGCAGATGACGAAGATAGTGACGCTGCCCAATCTCAGCTGGCAAAGAATTCGGTTTCGCCTGATACGTCAGCTACCAAGCAAGGTGCCCGTTCGCTCGCTTCTTCGTTGCGACCAGCGTCGGGAAAGCGTGGAGCAGCTCGCGCCGACCTTGACGCGCGCGAGGCGAAGCCTACCGCTGCCGGCGACCGATCGCTGATTCGCGCCCTGGGATTAAAAATCGGCCGAATCGTGATCGATCCTGGGCATGGCGGTCACGACACCGGCACCATTGGTCCAGGTGGTTTGGAAGAAAAAGATCTCGTGCTCGAAGTGGGCAAGCGCCTGGGCAAGATGCTGGAGACGCGGCTGGGAGCGCAGGTCGTCTATACGCGCAAGAATGACACGTTTATCCCACTGGAAACTCGCACCGCCATTGCCAACCAGGAGCGGGCAGATCTATTCATCTCCATTCACGCCAACTCCAGCCACGATCCCGCCGCACGCGGAGTTGAGACCTATTACCTCAACTTTACCTCTTCACCGGAAGCTCTCGAAGTGGCGGCCCGTGAAAATGCCGTTTCCGAGAAGTCGATCTACGAACTGCAGGACCTGGTGAAGAAGATTGCGCTCAAGGATAAAATCGAGGAATCCCGCGAGTTCGCCGGCGATGTGCAGGAGTCACTGCATCACGGGCTGGCGGCTAAAAGTCCCGCCATCCGCGACCGCGGCGTGAAGAAGGCTCCCTTTATCGTGCTGATTGGCGCCAACATGCCCTCAATCCTGGCCGAGATTTCTTTTGTAAGTAATCCCACCGACGAGCGCCGTCTCGAGACCGCCGAATATCGTCAGCGAATCGCTGAGTCGCTGTATCGTGGCATCGCCAAGTACGTGAACGGTTTGAGTGGTGTGAAGGTCGCTAGCAAGATCGAAGCCACGCCC
>Ga0307475_10002025_pt1 | contig 12126 bp, 4 predicted proteins | sample atmos_gasesECM1C_FD_203317 | JGI IMG/M metagenome (GOLD analysis project Ga0307475, IMG submission 203317) | Hardwood forest soil microbial communities from Morgan-Monroe State Forest, Indiana, United States - atmos_gasesECM1C_515 | ecosystem: Environmental > Terrestrial > Soil > Temperate... | reverse complement strand
ACACCCCTACCGGTTTTTCGTTTTGCTGGTGACATAAGGTGGGAATCGCGATGCCACACTTTTGAGCGGCTTCGAAGATCGTCGTCGTTTCCCCACGCACGCGATCGATCACGAACGGCTTGCCATCAATGGTCAGCTCGATTTGCTGGCGCGGAACGAACGTTGCTGAAAAATCCTGTTCCATGATTCTAGCCGCGGCCTTGGAAGCAAACTCCCGCAGAACAGCGCCGGGCTTTCAAATGATCGTCGATCACTGCGGGGAAGTGCTTAAGAACCGACGAAAGCGGGGTGTGGACGACCTGCCCCAGGCCGCAGATGGAGGTCAGACGCATGGCTTTGAAAAGCTGCTCGATCAGTTCCAAATCATTCTGGTGCGACTCGCCGTTCGTCCAACGAGTCAGGATGTCCACAAGCTTTTGTGAGCCCGCCCGGCATGGAACGCACTTTCCGCAGGACTCGTTGCGAAAGAAGCGTGTGGAATTTGCCGCCATGTCCAGCATGCAACGTCCTTCGGCGCAAACAACGATGGCGCCAGAGCCAACCATCGAGCCGGCGTCCGCGAGCGCTTTGAAATCCAAAGGCAGGTCAACCATGGACAAGGGCAAATAGCCGGAGGAAGGGCCGGAAGGAGCAAAACCGAGTAGCTTCTTTCCACCCGGAACCCCACCACCATAGTTGAAAATTAGATCGCGATAAGAGACCCCCATGGGCACTTCATACACACCAGGGCAAACGACGTCGCCGCTTATGCCCACAAACTTCAGTCCCGGAACTCCATGGAGTCCTTGCTGTTTGTACCAGTCGGCGCCATTCACAAGAATGGCCGTGGCCAAAGCGAACGTCTCCACATTATTAATGACGGTTGGGGCGTTCCACAGTCCATGCGTGCCCGGAAATGGAGGCTTGTTCCGCGGTTCCGAGCGCTTACCTTCCATCGCTTCGAGCAGGGCGCTTTCCTCGCCGCAGATGTAGCCACCGGGACTGACAAAGATTTCTAGATCGAACTGAAGTTGCGACCCCAGAATACCGTTGCCCAGAATCCGTTCACGATAGCAGCGTCGAATTTCCTCCTGCAGCACTTCGCGCTGTTCTTCATATTCGTGGCGAATATAAATGAACCCTTTCGTTGCACCTGTCACCAAGCCGGCCATGATCATGCCTTCGATCACAAGGTGCGGTACGTTCTCCATAATGAAGCGATCCTTAATCGTTCCGGGTTCGCTCTCATCGGCGTTGCAAACGACATATTTCTGAGTCCCCGAAGCATTTCGCACAATCTCCCACTTTGACCCAGTGGGAAAACCGGCCCCGCCCATGCCGCGCAAGGTCGAAGTCTTGAGCGCGTTCAACACGGCCGCGAAGTCGCTCTGCCTCACAAACTGCTGCACCACCTTGTAGCTTCCCCGTCCCTGATACGGGTCCGCTTTCAACTGCCGCTGCGGATGCTTCTGCGAAGACGGTTGCGGCAGATGGCCGCTGAGCGCAGCTTGAATGATTTCGACGGCAAACGGCGACCTTACGCCCGAATAAATCTGATCGTTCACCGATAAGGCCGGAGCCGTATCGCAGCGGCCGAGACACGATACATCGCGGATCGCAATTTCCGTAGCAGCTCGTCCAGCAAAAAGATTCTCCAGCCCTTGTCGCAGCTGGAGCGCCCCGCGCAAATGACAAGACATGTCCGCGCACACTCTCACGTCCGCCTTCGGCGGGGGCTTCAAGTAGAAGTGCGGATAAAAACTCGTAACCGCGTGAAGTTCGCTGACCGGCTTTTCCAGTTTCTTCGAGAGTTTGTAGAGTTGATCGGCACTTATATAGCCGTAGGTTGTCTGGATGGCCCTGAGTTCATCGAACAAGGAGAGCTCCTCGCGTCCGCCGGCGCCAAGCCCGTGTCGTCAAATGGCGCGTAGCATAACAAATAACAAACCGCACGGAGGATTGTCCAGTTAAATGGCCGCCCGGGCAGAGAGCGGATTGATAAAAAACTCGGAATTGGGTGTAGAGTATAGGTCCTCAGTTTGGGTTTTCAACGATTCTCGGGCTCCGGCTGATGAGTCTAGGAGGAATCATCGCTATGCGAGCAACCACTTCCCTGCGCCGGGCGTTGTTTGTTTGTATGTGGGCGTTCGCCCCATTGGCGGTTGCGCAAGTCAAAGTGCAACCTAAGAAAAATCCTCCCGAGCAAACGAAGACACAGACCCGGGCTCCACAGCCTGAAGAGGCAGGCAAATACACCGGCCCCGGGTCCTGTGCAGCCAGCAATTGCCACGGGAGTGTCCGGCCCAAGAGCGTCTTTCGCATTGCGCAGAATGAGTACAGCATCTGGGCAGCCCAGGATAAGCATACCCGCGCCTATCTGGTGCTTTCGAATCCGGTTTCGCTGCGCATCGGCAAAATTCTTGGATTGCCCCAAGCTCCGGACCAGTCGAGCAAATGCCTCAATTGCCACGCCCTGAATGTGCGGCCAGAACTTCGCGCGCTAACATTGCAGTCGATAGATTCGGGCGTAAGTTGTGAGAACTGCCACGGTCCGGCGGTGGGATGGCTCGGATCGCACACTCTGAAGAATTGGACGCAAGAACAATCGTTGAAGCTCGGTATGTACGATACCCGTAATCTTGCCAAACGCGCGGAAATATGTCTGACGTGTCATTTGGGCACCGCGGAAAAAGAAGTTGATCACGCAATGATTGCTGCCGGTCATCCTGACTTGACCTTCCAGCTGGCATCCTTTAGCCCCGCAATGCCCCGGCACTGGAAGCCGGCGCCCGACGCCAGTGCGTGGCTGAGCGTGCAGGAGTTGGCTGTTGGACAAGCGGTGCAACTGCGCGAAGCACTCGATCGCCTGAGCCGCAGGGCCTCTGGACCCAACTGGCCTGAATTTGGCGAGTATGAGTGCTTTGCATGCCACCACAGCCTGACCAAGCCCGAAGCGAGTTGGAGGCAAGCGGAGGGCTATCCCAACCGCCAGCCGGGGGCGCCCGTTTGGAATCCATCCACCTACGTCGTGTTAAGGCACATCGCCGGAGCAGTGGATCCGTCCACTACAGATCAACTGGTCGCCCAACTAAATGAAGTCAAGCAACTGTCAGGCAAGCCCGGCAGCAAAGAGCAGCTCGCCACTAGCGCGAAGCGGGCGGCCACACTCGCGGATCGAATTGCGCAAGAAGTGGAGAAGACCTCCTACGATCGGAATCTTACGACTAGGCTCCTGCAGGAAATTGCCAGCGATTCCGACGCCATAGCGGCGGAAGGGGAGCGTTCTGCGGAACAGGCTACTATGGCGCTGGACTCGCTTTTTTTGGCCTACGTGAAAAACGCGCAGCTAGCCGATCAAGCCGAACTACGGGCGGCAATCGACGGCCTGTTTCAACAGCTGGGCAATCCCTCGGCTTACAACGCGCCACGATTTGCGATGCAGATGCAGAAAGTCGCAAAGCTTGTGCCTCGGGCCCAGGCCAACGCTTCGCATCTGGGAAGCGAGCGGCAGAGGCCGTTGTAAACCCGAGGTGTCCAGCGAGTGCGCGACCGTGCACTCCTAGCCCGGTTATTGGGCGGGATTTCGAGGGAATTTCTGGTAGGGAAGCCGGACACCGTTGATGATGATCAGATTGCGACCGAAGGGCGTATTCTCCCTTTCGCGTCCGCGGACCAATCTACTGTTGGCATACTTTACTCTTCTTTGTACAATGTCGACGAACAAACCATCATTCCGGCGAAACTAACGGGGACGGAGAATTCCAAGTGAAGACGCTCGGGAAGTACGAGTTACTCTCTGAGCTCGGTCGCGGCTCGATGGGTGTCGTCTACAAGGCGCGCGATCCTCTGATCGGGCGTATGGTCGCTGTGAAGACCATCACCAGCGGCTTGGTTGATAAGCCCGAACTGCTCGAACGGTTTTATCAGGAAGCACGCTCCGTCGGTTCGCTGCAGCACCCCAACATCGTCACCATCTATGAACTCGGTCAGGCCGAGGGCGTTCCGTTCATTGCCATGGAATATCTCGAGGGTGATAGTCTCGACCGTATCGTCGAAAACCGCCCGGTTCTTCCCCTTTTCCTGAAACTTGGCTACATCGTACGCGCCTGTGCGGCCCTCGACTGTGCCCATGGCCACGGCGTAATCCATCGCGACGTCAAGCCAGGGAACATCGTCGTGACAAAAGAGGGTGCGGTAAAGGTGGTGGACTTTGGAATCGCTCGCCTCATCGACGTTTCGCGGACACAAAGCAATCAGATGATCGGCTCTCGCGCCTACATGTCCCCGCAGTTGTACAAGGGAGAACGCGCGGATGCGCGCTCGGATATCTGGGCCGTTGGAGTCACGCTTTACGAGTTGTTGGCCTATCAGAGACCGTTTGGCGGCGAGAATGAAGCCGAGCTGATGTACAACATTTTGCACGAAACTCCGACCCCGCTTCACAGTCTGGCAAGCGATTGTTCCGAGGAAGTTGAGAAGATTGTTGCCAAGATGTTGGAGAAGAAGAGTGAATCACGATACCAAACTATGGGGGAATTGCTGCACGATCTCGAGCCCCACTGGCGATCTGCCCAGCACGAGGCGGTTGACGGCTTGCTGGCGGACAGCCGCGAGCTCTTGGAAGCCCACGACCTGGAGCGGGCTCACCTACTATTGCGCAAAGCGCTTAGCATTGATGTAAGCAACGCGCAGGCCAAGAGTCTTCTCGAAAAAGTGTCAGCGCAGTTGCGCCGTGAACAGTTGCAGCCGCGAATCGATGAGCACCTCGCGCGCGGGCGCAGTTTATTGGCGGCTGGTCACTTGCGGGAAGCCCGTGCCGAGGTGCAGTCGGTGCTCGGACTGGATTCGAAGCACAGCACCGCGCAGCGACTACTCTCTGAAGTGGAAGAGGCGTTTGCCCAAGCCCAGCAACTCGATCAAAGGTTGCGACTGGCGAAACACCGGCTTGCGGAAGGGGCTTTGACGGAGGCAGCAACGGCACTTATGCAGGCATTGGCGCTGGACCCTCGGAATCGCCAGGCCAGAGAACTCGAACAACAAATCAACGAAGAACAGGACCGTCGGGAAAAACGCAAGAAGCTCGCGGAAATACTCCACCGGGCACGTTCCCTGTGGGCGGAACTGAACTACGAGGAGTGTTTGGCGGTGCTCTCCGGTGCCCTGGGGGAGTTTCCACGCGAGCCGGAGTTGCTCAAGTTGCAAGTCACGGCTCGCAATGACCAGGCCGAGGAGCGGAAACGCAGCCGGCTGGCGGAGATACGAAGGCGGCTCGGAGAGCAGAGGTTTTCCGAGGCGCTCAACGTTGCCGACGAACTCAGCAAACTTTATCCAGCGGACTCAACCATTGCGAGTCTGCGCGAGATGGGCCAGCAAGCGCTCGAGGAGCAAAAGCGCAGCGAATACTTGCAGCAACAAATCGTGGAACTCAGGGCGCTTGTGAATGAAGGGCAATACGCCGTCATGCTCCCGAGGGCAGAGAGTCTTCTTCGCGAATATCCCCAGGAGTTTTCCCTGCACGAGCTCGTGACCTATGCCCAAGGCGAACTGGCCTTCCAGAAAAAAAAACAAAGGCTGCAGGATTACCAGCAGCAGATCCGGAATTTGCTCGGAGGCGGACGTTTTCGCGAAGCAGAAGAGGCGGCGCTACAGGGCGCCGGTGAATTCCCGCAAGAAACTGTATTCCAGGAGCTTCAGCAAGAGGCGGCAGGCAAAAGAAGGGAACGAGAGGTTCACGAGGAAATCCGGCGCCGTATTCAGGCTATCGAAGGCAACATCAGAAAGGAGAAATTGACCGAAGCGGTCGATCTGGCGCAACAGACACTCGCCGCACTTGGGCCGGACGCGGAGGTGACCCGGCTGCTGCAATCGGCGCAAATTGAACTCGGTGAACGGGTGGCCAAAAAACGGCAGGAACAACAATTTGAGGCCGCGAGGACTCTGCTCGATGCTGGGCGATACGCCGATGCAACGCAACTCCTGAATCAGGCGATAGCCACGCAAATCTTTTCTTCGACGGACCCTCGCGCCCAGCAGCTACTCGCGCAAATCGAGCAGCGCGCAAGAGCCTCGCGACCGGCCGAACGAAGCCGGAAAGAACCCGTGCCGGCCGAGACCGTCCTCGAGAAAAGGGAGTTCCCTCGGGAAGAACCGACGGGCAAGCAGGCTACCCCACCCGGCGCAACGCTGATTTCTGCGACGGAGGCCTTGCGGCCACGAGAAACTGACGACGCGATAGTGGAAGGGAAGTCCCGGAACAGAGATGTCGCCGCAAAGCCTGTCCCCACAAAAGAAGGCCGCCCAGTTTCGCAAGGTGAAAGGCTCCTTGGCCGGGATAAGGAGCTCCGAGAACTCGCTGCACGGGTTCCGAAGCCTAGGGGCAAACTCGCCGAACTATCGGGAAATATTCTGCTGCTTGGAACGAAATACGTCAGGAAACCTGTCGTGCGTCTTGGGTTGGCGAGTCTCGGGATGTGTGTACTCGGAGCCGTGTGGTGGCTTGGGAAGTCGTCGCACTCGTCCGGGCTGCCCGCAGAGGATGCCGAAGAGAAAGGCCGGGCGGAGCAACTTTGGGCCTCCCATGAACTGGACCTTTCCGAACAAAAATGGAAGCAGCTCGCGGAGGGGCAGGGGGCCCTGCGACAGGAAGCCATCGCAAAGGTCCAACAAATCGAAGCCCAGCGGGCGGCCGAAAGGAAACACTTTGACGAAGGCGAAGGTCTTCTTCACACCCAAAAAGACTATCTCGGTGCGGTTCAGGCATTCCAGGACGTTGTGGCCATGCATTTATGGCTTGCCGAGGACGCGCAGCGAGAACTCGACGCCGCGCGAGCCTTAGCGAGCGGTATGGACATCGAAAAGCAAGAGCAGGATCAATTTGAGCAGGGGAAAAAGCTCTTTCAAACCGGGAATTACGACGAAGCTGCCCGAGCATTCAAGAATGTGCTCTCGTTTAACGTGCCGAACTCGCCGCTTCGCGCTCAGGCAGAGGCCTTTCTGAAAAGGATCCGGCAGGTATCTCTTGACAAGAAAAGTTACGAAGCTGGCCTCCAGAAGGTCAAAAACGAGAATTGGGCCGAGGCCCACGACGATCTCATCGGAATCGCGAATGGTAGAGGGCCCTTGGCCCCGGACGCGGCAAAGCAACTGGCCATGATTGATTCGGTCGAGAAGATCTTGGAAACGTTTTCGCAGGCCTTGAAAGGCGGATCCTATCAGGCAGCCAAGAAGGAAATCGAAGCGGCACGATCTTGGCCGAAGACGCAAACGAAAATGTCACAACAGTTGCTGTCCGCCGAGCAGCAGGAGCTAAGTGGTTTTCGGAGCCGCAGCCAGAGTCTCGCCGAAAAAAACGATTTGAATGGACTCGAGAATCTCCAGGATGACCTTCGACGTTTCAGTACCCGTGCAGAAGACGCCGCGGTCATCGGCGCCGCGAGCGAACTCGACAAAAACATCACAGCGGAAGTCCTCAAACAGAGGGAGGAGCAAAACGGGGCTAAGGCTGCATTTGATGCGGCGGTACGGAGTTTTGCGAATGCGAAAGAGAAGGGCGACATCAATCGGCTCAGTCGCGAGGTGATTCCGGCATTCGAAAAGATTGTCAACGGAAATGGAATGTATGCCGAGGTAGCGAAGCAGTATCTACAATCCACAATCCCAACCGCCATCCAGCAGTTGAACCAGACCTTTGCCGGCAAGGCCATCGTTCCCCGCATCGATTGCCGCGGCCAGGGAGCCTCGGGCAACCCAACGGGAAACAAAGGGATCCTCGAGTGTCCACAGTTGGATGTCGCTAATGCACTCGAATGGGTCGGAGTCCCCGTAGTAGATTTGCCAGAATCGGCGAGCAAGGCGGGTAAGCTTCCTTACACGCTCCACGTGATGGTAATCGTGGACGCTAAGGGCGACGTGAAACTCGAAAAGCTTGGAACGGTCGACAACGATTTTTTCAAGAAGGCAAAAGAGGCCGCGAAACACTGGAAAGCCACACCGCCGCGCTCCGGCGGCAAGCCGGTCAGCGTGAAGTTTCCCCTGGAAATCAGCTTCTCACGTTAAATCAAAGAGCGCCGCGAAGAGTCAAGACCGATAGCCCAGTGCTCCATAGTCGCCGGGCAGCTGAAGGTCGATAGATACCCAGCTTCGAACAGGGCACGCCGCTGAAATCGACGTCAAATCGGATCATGATCCCCTTGCCGTTCACGGTCTGTGGTTGTCCGGTCGGACCGCGCAGCGGCCCTTCGATACAGTAGCCGTTCTCCCCCTCAGCCAAACTGCCCAACGGTAGCACGAGACTTCGGTATTCCCATCAAGGTTGCCTCCATCGGCGGTGTCGTGCTGCAAATCGTCCGTTGATTGTGCGCTAGATGCCACGGTAGGGAAGCTTGCCGGTTCAGAGTCACGAGTTATGGTGTCCGGCAAAATCTGAAAAGCGACTTCTTTCTCACTGCCTTGCCTGTCCCGTGATTAAAGGACTGAGGTTTCACAAATCATTGACAGTAAAGCTCTTATCTGGGAGTATCGGCGCAGCGTTTCGCGATGATCGTCCCCTTCCGGAAGCCCCAAGGAAAGAGTTTCATGTACACTCGGCTTATACGCTGCGCTGTGCGGCCGTAGAGATTCGGGTGTGGCCGAAACGGCACCATGATGAAGCTTGGAAAGTTCGAGATCCTTAGCAAAATTGGCCAAGGGGCCATGGGTGTCGTCTACAAGGCCCGTGATCCTTTTATTGGTCGGGTCGTGGCGCTAAAAACGATCACCACCGGCCTCGCCGAAAGCCCCGATTTGCTGAAGAGGTTCTACGGCGAAGCGCAGTCCGCTGGCCGCCTGCAACACCCCAATATCGTGACCATATTCGAGTTGGGAAATGAAGGGAATACTCCTTTCATCGCCATGGAGTTTTTGAGCGGCGAGAGTCTAGACAAGCTGATCGCGCGGCATTCTAAGCTGCCGTTGTCCCAGAAACTGGGCTACATCGTTTCCGTCTGCCGAGCTCTCGAGTATGCCCATCGACAAAATCCTTCCGTAATTCATCGGGATATCAAGCCAGGAAATGTCATGGTGACTTCCGAAGGAGCGGTAAAGGTTGTCGACTTCGGAATTGCGAGGCTGGGAGAAGGGTCGCACACACAGTCGAAAGGGATGTTGATCGGAACTTTTGGCTACATGTCACCCCAGCAATTCAGAGGCGGCAGCGCGGATGCTCGTTCTGACATCTGGGCTACCGGGATCATGCTTTACGAACTCCTTTGTTATCACCGGCCTTTCGATGCGGACAATCCCGGCGCTTTGATGACTTCCATCATGATGGATCCCTATCGCCCCATTACTGAGGAAGCGCCGGGCACTCCCGCAGAAGTCCAAGCCATCATCGATCGCATGTTGTGTAAGGACCTGGATGGTCGCTACCAGTCCATGGACGAAGTGCTGCTGGAACTCGAACCTGTTTGGCACCAGGTACAACAAGCCGAAGTGTCGAGCCTGGTAGCCGATGGCCGGCAACGATTCGAAGCAAGAGATCTCGCCGGGGCTGAAAGCATCGTTCGCAAAGCGCTTCGGCTGGATACCTCGAATCTTCAGGCCAAAAGCCTGCTTGAAAAAATCAATGCAGAACTCCGTCGCACCAGGATCATTCAACAAGTTAAGATGAGGGTGCAAAATGGGCAAAACCTATTCTCGGCAGGGCAATTCGAAGAAGCCAAGGCGGAAGCCGAGGCTGCCCTGCGCTTGGATTCCGCCTTTCAGCCTGCACGCGAGCTGCTCGATCAAGCGCAGGCCGCGGCAGAGCGGATTCGCCTGCTTGCCACGGCCCTGCGCGCCTCAAAACAACGACTTGCGGAAGGCGCCCTCACCGAGGCCGAGTTGCAACTCGACAAAGTTCTCCAAATGGATCCCGCCAACGCTGCGGCTCTCGAACTCCTCCAGCAGATCCGTGAAGAAAAGGCACGGAGAGAACGTCAGGCGCGTCTGGCCGAGGCGCTGCGCCGCGCCCGGACCTTCTGGACCAATCTCCAGTACGAGGAGTGCATTAGTCTGCTTCTCGAGGCGGAGAAGGAATTCCCCGGTGAGTCAGAGATCTCGAGGCTCCTTTCGACCGCAAGGGAGGACCAGGCCGAACAAGAAAGACAGTTCTTGTTGTCTGAAGCTAGGAAACTTCTCAGTGCGCAGAAACTCGACGAGACCTTGCAAGCCCTGGACCGACTGCTAAAGCGTTTCCCTTCCGACCCGACCGCCGAAAATCTCCGAACGCTGGCGCTCCAGGGCCAAGAACAGGCGAAGCGTGAACAAAGGCTCAACGAGAACCTCAAGAGCCTTCGGGCGATGGTCGAGAAGAGGAAATATCAAGAAGCAATCGAATCCGGCCAAAGAGTGCTGCAGGAATTTCCTGACGAATTTGAACTTGTTGAGCTCATTCAATTTGCGCGTAGCGAACAAATTCAGACGGAACAGAAACGTCGTCTCGAGGAGTGGCTCAAACGAATTCAACAGTCGGTACGCGATGAGCGGTTCCAGGTGGCCGTCCAAGATGCGCACAAAGCCTTAAAGGAATTTCCCCAGGACGTTGAGCTTCAGATCCTTGCTGATCGCGCGACGAACGGGCTGGCCGAGCAAAAACGCGAGAACCTGCTCCGGCAGCGATTGCAGGAAGTCGAAAACCGGATTGAGCGCCAGGAGTTCACCGAGGCCATTGATCTTGCGCGTGAAACTCTAGTGACGGTCGGACCCCATTCGGGCCTGGCCAATCTCTTGCACCGAGCCGAGATGGAATTGGAACAGCGGAATGCTAGAAGGCGCGTGCAAGATGAAGCCTTGGAGCAAGCCCGAACCCTGTTGGAAGCCGGAAAATTCGGTGATGCGACGGTCATCCTCGAAAATGCCGTTGAGACCAAATTATTTGCCAAGTCGGATCCTCGCTTCGCATCCCTAGCCATTGAAGTTGATGCCAAGAAGCAGCAGCGACGGTTAGAGGACGCCTTAAAGGAGCTCCGCACCCTGTTAGCCGACCGAAGACACAAGGAGGTGATCGATAAAGGAGAAGCTCTACTGGGAGAGCTCCCACAAGATGTGGAACTGCGGGAACTCGTGGAATTTGCTCGCGCAGAGATCTCGCGAGAGCAGCAACGGCAGAAAGAGCGAGAATGCGAGGAAGAAATCCGATCTCTCATCCGATCTGGACGCTTTGTGGACGCTCAGGATGCCGCCGTCCGAGCCGCAAACGCGTATCCCAAGCAGTCCAGCTTCCGAAGGCTGTTGGAAGAGGCAAGGAGTAAGAAGAGAGAGCAAGACGAACGCGAGAGACTTCGCCAAGAAATCGAGCGTAAGAAGGAAGATCAACGCAGAAAAGAAGAACAAGAGCATAGAGTGGAGGCGGTGCGGACGGTTATCGAAAAGGGGAACTTCGCGGAGGCAACGGAACTACTCAGTCGAGCGATTGCCGACAAGGTCCTGGATCATTCTGGCGAGTTAGTTAGGCAATTGGAATCGGAGATCGAGGAGAAAAAAAGAAGGGAAGAAGAGCGACGCGAGGAACAGAGGAAGCGACAACAAGCGCAAGAATTTGAGGAGAAGAAGAAGAGAGAAGCTCGGGATAGGGAGGAACAAAGGAAGAAACAACTCGCTCAAGAATTAGAAAAGAAACGACGAGAGGCGCGCGAGGCATTGAGCCGTGGCGATCTCTCTTTGGCTCTCCAAATCGCCAGGGAGGGGCAAGCGGCAAGTGGATCCGATGCCGAGCTTGCCGACCTGGCACGGAAGGCCGAAGCAGCCCTTGAGAAGGAAAGAATTCAAACTCGCAATCGTGACGAACTCCTTGAGCGTATCCGTGAGCACGTCAACAGCGGCAACGTGAGCGCGGCGAGCCTGCTGCTTAATAACAGCTTGAAGAACGGTGCACTCAAGAGGTCCGATATCCAGGTAAGCGCGCTTGCAGACAAAATCAAAAGTGTGTTGGACGAGGAGGAGAGAAAGCACACTCAACTTCAGCAGATCACTTCCAAAATGCAGGAATTAATCCGCAAGCGGCACTTTCCTGAGGCTCTCGCTGCCGGGCGGGATTTTCTCTCCCAGCGCGGATTTGAGGAAGGCGTTGCTGAACTCGTCAAGCGAGCGGAAATTGCCAATGCCGCAGAGGAAGGGTCTCAGAAGCGACGC
>Ga0307475_10002023_pt1 | contig 12129 bp, 3 predicted proteins | sample atmos_gasesECM1C_FD_203317 | JGI IMG/M metagenome (GOLD analysis project Ga0307475, IMG submission 203317) | Hardwood forest soil microbial communities from Morgan-Monroe State Forest, Indiana, United States - atmos_gasesECM1C_515 | ecosystem: Environmental > Terrestrial > Soil > Temperate... | reverse complement strand
AGAAAGCGCGCGTGTTGTCGGGGTTACAGTCAGATATCGAGCCGCCCACGACCTGCCCGCCAGCGTTAATCCCTGTCGCATAGCTGCATTGGTCATTGGCTAGAGACCCGAGGTCACTCATCGTCCCAACATGTGTCCAAAGAGTTGCGTGGAAGGCGGCCTCACCGGGAAGCGTTGCAAAGCCGACCGCCTGCCCGTGATCGTTTAGCACAAAGGCTCCGGTGTTGTTCCCCCCGAGGGAGCCGCCGAGGTCTTGAATAGAATCGCGCTCCCAGAGGAAGGCATGCTGGGATACATCTCCTGTCACTCTTGACACTCCAATGACTTGACCCTGGTTATTGAGGTCCGAAACAAGAGTACAGCTCCCCCCAAGGTTGCCGAGGTCCCTCATTCCATTCTTCTCATCCCAAATGAAGGAACCGGTTGTTAGGGCAAAGCCAGGGCATGCCGCGCTTAGAGCCGAACTCGTGTACGACCACCCAACGACTTGTCCCGGCTCATTGATTAGTGTTGCCTGGGCGTTGGTGCCGCCGGGAAGTGTTCCGAGATCCCGCATCCCTTTCTGCTTGTCCCAAAGAAAAGCCCGAGTCTCGTATTGATAGGGCGGGATCCCACCCCAGAGCCAGAATGCGGACGGTTGCATAGAATTCGGGTCTGGAACTGTGTTCAACGCCGACCCTACTACCTGACCGGCGCTGTTGACCGAACTAGCCTCGCTCTGGTATCCACCTTCCGGCAATGTTCCCAAGTCCGTGATCTTGCCGTGTTGCCAGATGACGGCACGAAGTTCCGGGAGACCTGCATACAAGGGATCGGTTTCCCCATTTTCAGAGACTCCAGCAATAAGTCCGTTTTCACTGACCCAGAGAGGGGCACTGCTCGCGCCGCCCGGAAGCGTGCCAAGGTCTGCTAACCCGCCGCCGCTGTTCGCCCGAAAAGCGTGGGTTACAACGCAGTCCCAGAAACAATACGGCGCAAACGGGTCGGACGCAGAGGTATCCGCGAAGCCTGCCACGGTTCCCTGGGCATTCAAGACCGAGGCGAACGGGAGAAAATCGTTGCCACTTCCAGGGTTGAACTCACTCTGTGGGCCGCCGAACGTGCTGCCCAGGTCAATAAGCTGGTAATGATGGTGCTTGTGCTGGCGATCCTGTTTGCCTTGGGCGGCGAGCTGAGCTGGCAGCGAGAGCGCAGCCAGTAGGCTGAATACAGCGATGTATCTTGCTAGATTCTTTTTCACGATTTCCTTCCTCAAATTTGTTGTCATGTTGTGCGTTGGTCGCCCTCGTTGGGCGGTCACTTCCGGACTGAACTGTTGCTACGTATTCGAAGGTTCCCACAACCGCTCTATTTACTCGTGCGCGGAACCGATTGAAAACCGATCACCTGTCACAGGTTTTTTTCAGGGCGCATGATGAGGAAGCGAACCGGCAGAGGGGGCGGGTTATAATGCGGCCAACGCGCAAGCAGGCATTAACCGAACGCGGGCATGTCAGCCACCCACGAAGTGTCGCGCCTCCTCGCCGAATGGGCGAAGGGTAATCAGCAGGCCCTCGATGACCTGACGCCGCTTGTGTACCGGGAGCTCCGCCAACTCGCCGCAAGCTATCTGCGCAAGGAATACCCAGGACACACGTTGCAGCCAACGGCGCTCGTGCATGAGGCCTACATGCGGCTGGTGGACCAGAAAAGCCCAGCGTGGCAGGGACGGTCACACTTCTTCGGGGTGGCAGCGCGGCTGATGCGTCAGATCCTTGTGGACCACGCTCGCAAGAGGCAAGCCGGCAAGCGGGCGGGGCACAAAGTGTCATTGGAAGAAGTGGTAAGCTTTCAGCCCGAACGTAGCCGGGATCTCGTGGCCCTTGACAGCGGCCTCAAGGCGCTCGAAGGTCTCGATCCGCGGAAATGCAAGGCTGTCGAGCTCCGCTATTTCGTCGGGCTATCCATGGATGAGATCGCACAAAGCCTGGATGTGTCTACCGTCACGGTTAGACGCGACTTGAGAATGGCGGAAGCGTGGCTTCTCAAGGAAATGCAGAGTGGATAGGTGCCACTTGACTCCTGAACGCTGGGCGCAGATCGAAGAGTTGTTCCATCGCGCCGTCGAGTGCGAGACCAAACAGCGCGTTAGCCTGCTGGATGAGGCTTGCACCGATGATCCGGAGTTGCGTCGAGAAGTAGAAGTGCTGCTTTCCTGCGATGGAAGAGCAGGGAATTACGTGCAGGTCGCGGTGCGCTCTGAGCTAGATGCCGTTGGGTTTCCCCTGAGCGGCAAGACTGTCTCTCACTACCGCATCCTCGATGGCGTCGGTGGCGGGGGTATGGGATTGGTATACCGAGCAGAGGACATCAGGTTAGGCCGGCAGGTGGCACTCAAATTCCTGCCCGAAGATTCAGCGAAGGACGCTCTCGCGCTCGGGCGCTTCGAACGCGAGGCGCGTGCGGCATCTGCGTTGGAACATCCCAACATCTGCTCTATTTACGAATTCGGAGAGCACGAGGGCCAGCCGTTCCTCGTGATGCAGTTGTTGGAAGGGCAGACCGTAGGGGAATTGATCCATGCAGCTCATGGGCAGCCGCCACTAGGTCTCAACCAGTTGGTCGATCTCGCCATTCAAATCACGGATGGGTTGGAGGCGGCGCACCGCCAAAACATCATCCATCGCGACATTAAGCCGGCCAATATCTTCATTACCAATGAGGGCCAAGTCAAGATTTTGGATTTTGGTCTAGCGAAACTTGCTCGTGCTGTAACGGCTGCTGGGGATGACTCCGAACGGGACCATGGCAACGACCGCAACACGGGCGGATTACCCCCAGCCGTCATGCCCACAGCGGATTCCGATCTGTTCCTCAGCCGAACTGGGGTGGCGATGGGGACGGCGGGCTACATGTCCCCGGAGCAAGTACGCGGCGAAAAGTTGGATGCGCGAACGGATCTGTTTTCCTTTGGTTTGGTGCTCTATGAAATGGCGACAGCGAAGCGAGCATTCAAGGGCGATACAGGAGCGGTGCTTCATGACGCCATTCTTAAGCAGGTGCCTACTCCGGCACGACAACTGAATTCCAATGTTCCTGCGAAACTCGGACAGATCATTACAAAGGCGCTCGAAAAGGATCGCGAGGTGCGTTACCGGACCGTTTCGGAAATGCGTGCCGACCTAGAAATTTTGAAACGCGAAATGGGACCGAGGAATCGATTCCGCTGGTTATTTACGGTTGCTGTGACCGTTATCGCCTTGATAGCGATAAGCACGTTTTTTTGGTTTGAGAAACGGCAGCCATCCACCGCCGTTCCGCCAAATATCAAGTTTCGGCAACTCACCATCAATTCCTCTGAGAATCCCGTGAGCACCGGAGCGATTTCGCCCAATGGCAAATACCTCGCGTACGTCGATACACAGGGAATTCACGTCAAAGATATTGAAACTGGCGCGACCCAGACTGTTGCACAGCTGAAGGACCTGAAGAAGGACAGTGTGAACTGGGAGATCATTGACGCGGACTGGTTGCCAGACAGCACGAGGTTTCTCGCGAATGCTCATCCGGCAAACGAAAGTTCAGATGCCTGGTCATCGCGGACTACCAACATCTGGATGTTTTCGAGGTTGAACACAGCGCCGCGAAGGCTTCGCGAACACGCTATCGCCTGGTCCGTTTCTCCTGATGGTGCCCTGATTTCCTTCGGGACAAATACCGGCAAACTTGGCGAGCGCGAAATCTGGCTCATGGACTCTGACGGCGAGCAGGCTCGCAAACTTTTTGATACCGATGCGAACAGTTCAATTGGCGGATTCCTTTGGTCGGCCGATGGCCAGCGCGGGCTATCTTTAAAGTCAGACCCCTCAGGCGACACTCTCCTGAGCCGCGACGTACATGGCGGACCTCCTATCACTGTGCTTACGCCTTCCGAAGGCAAGCAAATTCGCGGCGGCTTTTCCTGGTTGCCAGATGGACGCTTGATCTATCAGGTCGGAGAGCCCGGATCCGGATTTACAGACACATGCAACTTTTGGACGATGCGGCTAGATCAGCACACCGGGAAGCTGATGGAAGGACCGAAACGTCTTACGAACGGCACTGGGTCTTGTATCACGAGTGCAAACGCGACTGCCGATGGCAGGCGGCTCGCGTTTCTGCAGTCGTCGGGTGGCCACGACACGGGTTATGTAGCCGACCTTGAAGCAGGTGGAAAGCACATCCGCAACCCCAGGCATTTCACCCTGGAAGACGCTTACGACGACATCACAGATTGGACCGCCGACAGCAAAACGCTAATTCTGGTTTACACTCGCGGTGATCACTATGGGCTTTATAGGCAGCCGTTGAGCGGCGACACGCCAGAACCTATCGTGGCTTCAGGAAAGGGCGGCTTGCTGGAAGAAGCCTTCGTAAGCCCCGATGGTAAGTGGGTTATCACTCAACTCTATCCAATCCCCGGAGGCCCATCGGAGCCGAACAAAATCATGCGTGTTCCTCTCAGCGGTGGAGCACCAGAACTGATATTCAACGTGCATGAAGGCAGCACATTTTTTTGCGCGCGACCACCCTCCAATCTGTGTGCAGTTGCCGAGCAAAGTGAGGATCGGAAACAGGTGATCATCACCGCTTTCGACCCTATCAAAGGGCGAGGTAGCGAACTGGCCCGGTTCGATCAGGATCCCGCCTTTGATCCGAAAGCGGGTCCGCTGCTCTGGAATATTTCTCCCGATGGGACGCGGATTGTCGCGGCGAGAAGCCCACAGGGCCCAATCCTTATCCACTCATTGCGGGGCCAGCCGATACAAGTCATCAAACCGAAGGCTTTGGCTCGAATGCGGTTACTCTCTTGGGCGGCGGATGGCAGAGGACTATTTGTTTCCAACCTCACGAAGACCGGCACTGAAGTAGTGCACGTCGATCTTCGGGGCAAGACGCAAGTCATGTGGAAAAGCGTCGGCGGTCCCGCCTTCGGGATACCGTCACCCGACGGTCGTCATCTCGCGATTGATACTTCCCTACAGAGCGCGAACATGTGGATGATGGAGAACTTCTAGTCTTCACCTAGCAGTCCATCTCAGTAGGCGCGGGTCTTCGCTCTCGCGATCAGAATCGGAGCTGCGCCTTCAACTGAATCATCCTCGGAGCTACATCGCCGCCAAAGCCGTTACCGAGAATGCCGGTAGGTGGTTGTTCCAAGTAGAAAATCTGCCCAAACCTTGCATCGGAACTGAAATTATCCGGACTGCCAAAATTCGGATGATTGAACAGATTAAAGAACTGAAAACCAACCCCCAGCACAGCACTTTCCCAGCGAGGGATCATCGTGTTCTTCATGATGCTGAAATCTGTGTTGAAATAGCTCGGATAGCGGAAAAGATTACGCCCTTGGGCGAAGGAAACCAGTGGCCCATTACTGCACGAGGCTGAGGGGCCCAAGTGTCCAGCGTTGAAGCCAGTTTCGCAACCCGCCTGCACAAAGAGCGCACCTGGATTGGGATCCCCATTCGCGAGGATCTGAGGTGGTAGGCAGGGGCGGAGTGCCAGCGGAATGGCCGCGCCCTTCCCGCACGGCCGGCTGGGAGGAAGAGGTCCGACCGGAACGGCGTAGAGCAGTCCGAAATAGTTGTTCTGCTGAAGGCTCTGCGATTGAGCGAAGTCAAACACGGTGTAGGGATAGCCGGTGCGTGCAAAGACGGTTCCCGAGATCTGCCATCCTTTCACTAGAGAATCCCACCCATGTCCACCCAAAGCGGCTTTTACCGGTAGTTCCCAAACATAGTTCGCGTTGAAGGAGTGGCGCACGTCGTACTCGGCCGGCCCATAACTACCGCGCGGATTGCTCGGGTCTTGCGGAGTCAGCGAACTACCGAAGGTAAAACCAAAGAGTCCTCCGTTGGAGACTTCATCGAAGGCGTGGCCATAGGTATAGTTCGCCTGAAACAGCCCTTGCGTCCAGCGACTGAAGCGGTGCTGGAAGGAAATCACCGCGCCGTTGTAGTTCGACAGTGCCGCCGAAGTATATTCTGTAACCCTGCTAAAGCGAGGATCGGCACACGGTGGAACTGGAGGGCTGGTGCACTGTCCGGAGGGGAGCGAACCAAAACCATAAGCATTGGCGTTTGGATTCTGCTGCAATTCGTGAATACCATGATGGCCGAAGTAGCCGATGCTAATTGAAGTTTGCGTGCCGAAGGCCTGCTGCAATTCCAAGCTCCACCTCTGGTATTGCGGTGAGTGCGTGAGCTTTCCCGGAGAGCTTATGCCCGGTGGAGAAAAGTTTGGGTCTACTGCTTTTATCTGCGCAAGGGTCTTGCCGTTGGCGAAGCCGTCCACAAACACCGAGTTGGAGTCGGCTGCATCCTGAAAAAGGTTGGTCGTCTCGTGCGGAGCCAAGTTGTTACCCGCGATAGTGTATGAGTTCAACACCGGAGGATTACTGGAGAAGAGAATCGCGAGGACGCCGGGCACGGGATCATAGAACACTCCCGCCCCGCCACGAAGCACGGCGCTTCGCGAAAGGCCAAAAGGCTGCCAGGCAAAACTGAACCGCGGAGACCACAAGAGCTGGTCCATGTTCGCGAGAGCTTGTTCCTGATTAACTAAAATCGCCCGATTGTAAGGCTGATCAGGATCGTGATTGAGCGATTCAAATGAACCGTTCAGGCGTGTGAAGCAACTGCGTTGACACACTGGATTGGACTGATGTTCTGCGCGGAGTGCAACCGTTAACGTCAGGTTCGGGCGTGCATGCCACTCATCCTGTGCGTAAAGACCGAGAGTGTAGAAAGCCATTCGCTGGGATGTGCGCGTGGGGAAGGATTGGCTTAACAGCGTGAAATCGGAGCCTGGCGAAACTGGGTCCACGCCACCTTGATAGAAGGCATCCAGAGTCTGCGGAGCCAGGGTTCCAATGACACTGGCGGTGTACTGCAAGTAGGTAGAATAAATGCGTTCGAGGTTCGCTCCGAACCCGAATTTGTGATTTCTCCAGACTTTCACGAGATCCTCGGAAATCTGGTACCGCGAAATATAACCGCCAGAACCAAAAGGATTGATAAAGTCTCCTCGTCCCAGATTGGTGAAGGTACCCGGTGCATTGAAGTTCAGTACGGTAGGAAACTCCGAAAGAGTCTGTGATGGATTCTTCATCCCATAGATGAATCCAACGTAGGAACCGGCGAGCAAGAATTGACTGGCCGCCGACGAGCCAAAGGTATGTGTCTCGCCAACTTGGCCTTGCCACCAGGCCAGATTGAGATCACCGTCGAACAGGGGACTTATGGGATCGGTGCCGATTGCGCTCCGGCCACCATCGTACTGCATCCGGACGAAGGCACGATCGCTGCTGCTCACGTCCCAATCGACACGGCCAGACGTGAGCACATCGTGACTGGGACGGCCCCGCGTTGTGAAGAAATAACGGGCGCACGGGACCCCAGGCCCTAGTCGCCCAAACCCAGTGCAGCCCGTCGGGTCATCTGGACTCACGCCGCCAAGACGAGCGGCCCCTGCTCCCGGTGCTGCATTGTAAAGATTGAAGATTGTCTCGTAAAAACTGTCTGAAGCCGAGGTTGAGCCAAATCGCGAGTCAATATTCGTGATGGTCGCCGCCTCAAACTGAGGGCTAGGAATGATCACTAGGTAGTCCTGGGGGATGAGCAGACGAAGACCTTCGGTATCAAGAAAGAAGAACAGCGTGTTTTTCCGGATCGGTCCGCCCAGGGAGGCAGCCCATTGGTTGGCGATATCAAAAGGGCGAGGATGACCTGCTGCTTTATTGAACCAGTCGTTGGCGTTGAACACTCGCCCATTCCAGTAGTACTGTGCGTTGCCGTGAAACGCATTGCTTCCGGATTTGCTGACGTAGTTCACATTTCCGCCGGCAGCGCCGCCGAACTGGCCGGAATAACCCGTACTCACAACGGTTGCTTCTTGGATCTGGTTCTGTCCTAAGAGAAGGAAGAGGACGCCAACCGGTTGAACGTTGTAGGAATTGTCAGTGTTGTTCATTCCGTCCATCGTGTAGCGATAGGAAGTGCCAGGCATCCCCAGAATCGAAAAATTGGACCCGCCCTGCGTGTCTGTATTCATCAACACGCCCGGCGCGGTTTGCACGATGTAAGTGAGGTCATTTCCAGGATTCGGAACTTCGGAAATCTGTTTCGAAGTCATAGTTGTGGAAACGTCCCCACTTTCGGCCTGGACCAGCGGCACTTCAGCCGTCGCCGACACGCTGGTACGTACTTGCGCGACCTGAAGGGTGACATTCACGGAGACCGGAGGTCCCAGCAGAACATCCACTGCCCGGTTCTCCGTTCCAAAACCACCATGCGATACAGTCAGCGTGTATCTTGCGGGATTCAGAAAGAAGAATCGGTACACGCCCCCTGAATCAGTTTTCGTTGATTCGTGGGTGCCCTTGGAGTTGTCTTTGATTTCGACATCGGTATTGGGTACGACCGCATTGCTCGAATCGGTCACAATGCCAGCAAGCCCGCCACTGGTCGTTGTCTGGGCTATCAGAAGGTGCGAGATCGGCATCACAAATAGCAGACCCCTAGAGACCAAGAGCAGGGACAGCCGCCCGATGGTCCAGCCTGCGAGTCTGTCGAAGAAGGCCATTGGGCAGCAATGCTAGGCCCCTTGACCAGGGAGGTCAATGAATTAAGGCGCGCAAGGCCTGTTCCCGGATCGTCAGAAAACAACAAACTATGACTGCACTTTACTCCCACTGGACTCTGCATTTTCCGAGTTCACCCAGTGCAGAGTTGCGGAGTAATGGAGCAGGAGGAAGCACAAAATGAGCACTTAGACGCCCGGCGTAGAAATTGCGACAGGTTCAGCGCGACCCGCAGATGCTGGCGAAGCCGTTTAGCGGAAGTACAGGTTTGCGCCGCCTATTCATCGAGCCGGACAAGAAACAAACAGCCGGCTTTGCTCTTTCATCGTTGCAACACGATCTCTCGGCCTGTCATCGCGTCGCGAATGTCGGACTTCGTGACAATGGCGTAGTCCACCCAAACATTGACAATCTTTAATCATTTCCGTAACGTTGCAGCGTCATAGCTATAGATGGAATCGGTACGCGTTACGACGACGTTCTTCGGGCCCTGGGATCGCGGTGGAGGTAATAGTGCCAAGAGCCAGGAACGCAGGAATCCATCTTCGCGGGCTGATCATATTAACAGTTCTGTCCAACCTTGCTCTGACAGCAAAATCGCAGACTCTAAGTCCCACCAGCTTATCGTTCGGAAAATGGGTTGTGCAGACCACCAGCCCAGCGAAGACTATCACTCTGAACAACAATCAGACAGTGCCACTGACGATTAGCGGTATTTCGGTCTCAGGGGACTTCGCACAAACGTCGAAGTGCCCGATCACTCCGAAAACGCTCGCCGCGGGAGCAAGTTGTAAGATCTCGGTCACCTTCATGCCTACGGCTCTAGGTACGCGCACCGCGACGCTAAGCGTGAATGACAATTCAGCAAGTTCTCCTCAGACCGTGCAGCTCACCGGCAGTGGTGTGGCACCGGCTAACTTGTCGACTTCACTTCTGCCATTTGGCAACCAGTTTGTGAATACGACCAGCGCGATCAAAAGCCTCACATTGCAGAACAATCAAACGATACCTCTGACGATAACTGGAATCTCGACCTCTGGTGATTTCTCCCAGAATTCGAATTGCCCTTTATCTCCAAGCACGTTGGCGGCGAAACTTAGCTGCACGATCTCGGTCGCGTTCACTCCCACCGCGCCAGGCGCCCGCGCTGGAACTCTGACGGTTAGCGACAACACCCAAAACTCTCCGCAAACAGCACAATTGACTGGCTCGGGCACGGCTCCAGTCACTTTGTCACCTGCGAACCTCACTTTCGCCAGTCAAGCATTCGGCTCTACAAGCGCGAAACAAAGTGTGACTCTGAAGAATAACCAGACGGTTCCGCTTACGATTTCAAGTGTTGCTGCTTCAGGCGATTTTGCACAAACGTCGACCTGTCCGCTATCTCCCAGCACGCTCAAGGCCGGAGCAAGCTGTGCGGTTTCCGTGACGTTCACTCCAACCGCTCTGGGTAGCCGAAGCGGAGCGTTAACGATAAATGACAATGCGAGCACCAGCCCACAGACGTTGAACTTATCCGGGACCGGAACACTCGCGGGGTTACGTTCGATTTCTGTTACGCCGGCAAATCCACAACTTCCAATCGGAAGCCAACTACAGTTAGTTGCTACTGGTACGTGGACGGGCAGCACTGCGAATATTACTCAGTTTGTCAGTTGGTCTTCATCGGCACCATCTGTTGCGCCGATCAACTCAACTGGCTTGGTACAGACTGTCGCGCTCGGAACTAGTACCGCCAGTGCTTCCTATGGATCAGTCACCGGAGCGACAACGATCAGTGCGACACCTCCTACTTTGACATCGATCACCGTCATTCCAGCAAACTCTTCGGTTCCGGTTGGCGCATACCAACAGTTCACCGCTGTACTGACTTTCAGCAACGGCAGCACAAAGGACGCGACCAGTTCGGTAAGCTGGTTTTCTTCCGCCACATCAATCGCCACCATTGGCAACTCAGGGCTGGCTAGTGCGCTGGCTGCTGGAAGCACAAGCATTACGGCTACTGCGGAATCCGTGTCCGGTGGCACGATATTGACCGTCTCCCAGCCGCAGTGCACAAGTGCTCCGCCGGGAATCGTCGGATGGTGGACGGGAGATGGTAATACGGTCGACATTGCCGGGAGCAATTCCGGTGCGTTGCAAAACGGGGCGGCGTACGCTAATGGAGAAGTCGGGCAAGGGTTTAGTTTCTCTGGCAACGGCGCGTCGGTCTTGGTCGACGCTCCAGTCTATTCGTCGACAGCAGGCACGCTGATGTTCTGGTTTCTAGGGACGGGTTCAGGATCGTTGACCGGCAGTTACGACGGTACGAACCGAACTCCGGGATTTTCGATCGATGCGAGCGGCAATCTGAGTTGGGAGTTTGGAGAGTTATCGGCGCAGGTTGTGGGGCAGGTGAACCGCAACCAATGGTCTCATGTGGCTCTTACCTATTCCACCTCTCGCTCGCAAGTGAGCATTAACGTTTATCTCAACGGTAATCTGGCAGCAAGCGCAGTCACACCTGCGCTTTCTTCCTGGTATTCGCAACTCGCATTTGGCTCCTATTTAGGAGCACAAAGGCAATCGTTCACCGGTTCAATCGACGAGATAGCAATCTTCAACCAGGCTTTGAGCGGCCAGCAAATCCAGCAGATCTACAACGCGTTCAGCGCGGGAATGTGCAAGCCCACGATACAGTCCATTGCCGTCACTCCGGCAAATCCTTCGCTGGCGGCTGGACTTTCTCAACAGTTCGCCGCGGCCGGGAGTTACGGCGACGGCACCGTGCATGACTTGACTAGCTCGGCTACCTGGAATTCTTCGAACGCCGCAGTCGCAACCGTCAATGGCACTGGTCAGGCAACCACGATCGCTATTGGAAGTACGACCATCTCCGCGGCTTTGGGAGCGGAATCGGGGTCGACCGCTCTGAGCGTAGTTCCGAGCTTGGTCTCAATCCAGGTAAATCCGCAGAATCCGTCGATCGCAGCGAGAACCGCGGAGCCATTCAGCGCTACAGGATACTTCAGCGATGGCACCACGCAAGACATGACCTCATCCGTAAGCTGGAGTTCTTCGCTTCCATCGGTAGCAACTATGTCCACGGGTGGACTGGCAAACGGAATCGCTGCGGGTCAGTCTACGATGGAGGCCACGGCGGGTTCTGTCAGCGCATCCACGCTTCTGACCGTGACCCCGGCTACGCTGACGTCCATTACTGTTATCCCGGCGAGTTCCACCGTTGCAGCGGGTACAACTCAGCCGTTTACGGCCATGGGGTACTTCAGCGATGGCAGTACGCAAAATTTGACTGCCTCGGTCAGTTGGCAGTCGTCGGTGCCTTCAGTCGCGTCGATCAGCGGCGGTGGCGTCGCTACTGGTGTTGCTTCGGGTTCGACTACCATCACGGCATCGTCCGGTTCCGTAGGTGGCTCGGCAGCCCTTACCGTCACTGCAGCAGTCCTAGTTACGATTACGGTCAGCCCCGCCAATCCATCCGCGCTCGTGGGAAACAGCGAACAGTTCGCGGCCACTGGGACTTACAG
>Ga0307475_10002021_pt1 | contig 12138 bp, 10 predicted proteins | sample atmos_gasesECM1C_FD_203317 | JGI IMG/M metagenome (GOLD analysis project Ga0307475, IMG submission 203317) | Hardwood forest soil microbial communities from Morgan-Monroe State Forest, Indiana, United States - atmos_gasesECM1C_515 | ecosystem: Environmental > Terrestrial > Soil > Temperate... | reverse complement strand
CTGGATTTGGTTTTCCTCGCCAACGGCACTGTGCATGTCAACCGCGTCATCAGCGGTCTAGGCCACGGTTTGGATGAAGCCGCTATTCGTGCGGCGCAACAAATTAAATTCAAACCTGCGAAGCAAGACAATCAGCCCGTCGATTTTCCGGCGCGCGTACGAATTGAATTCCACATGGCTTCCTGAGGGAGAGAAGAAAATGTTTAAGTTAGTGTCCGCCGCCCGGCGATCTGTTTTGTCCATCCTCGCCTTTAGCACCTTGGCAGCAGCCGCTTTTGCTGCGCCTCCGGCGACGCCCGCTCCGCCGCAAGCGACCGCTAAGACCGTGGACGAGGTTATCGACCGCGTCATCACCAATGAAAATCGGCTGAATAACCAGATTTCCAAGTATCGGCCGCTGGTGGAAACCTACATCCAGAATCTGAAACCAGATAAGGATCTCGGTTACACCCCTGCCGGAGATAAATATTTCCTTGGCCGCGCGCAGTTTACCAAGGGCGTCGAGCTGGTCTCTTTGTCTGAAACGGGCGGCAAGGGCAAAAAAGTCTTCACCGGAATCGGTAACTTTTTCTCTTTCGCGATGCAATACCTTCCCGACGGCTTCCTGCAAATGATTTTCATCGATACCAACGGCTTCGATAAACAGCACTATAAATTTGATTACGTCCGCCGCGAATTTCTCGGAGAAGTGCGCTGCCTGGTGTTTGACGTGACCCCTCGTGAAAAGGCCGGCAAAGGCCGCTTCCTCGGACGCATCTGGGTTGAAGATCAGGATTACCACGTGGTGCGCTTCAACGGCGCTTACGGCGGCGGTGGCCACTCCAGTTGGTATTTTCACTTTGACAGCTGGCGCACCAACGTGCAGCCAAATCTTTGGCTGCCCTCTTTCGTTTACAGCGAAGAACGCGAGCTGCATTACGCGCTAGCCAAGAAGCTCGATTTCAAAGCGCAGACCCGCTTGTGGGGCTACAACCTCGGCGGCTCTGCGCAGGAGCAGGAGCTAACCAAAATCCTGGTCGAAACTCCCGTGCAGGATGAAACCAAGAACGCTAACGACCTTAGTCCCGTGCAGGCTCAACGCTCCTGGGATCGCCAGGCGGAAGACAATGTGATCGACCGCTTGCAGCGCATCGGCCTCATCGCTCCCAAAGGCGAAGTCGACAAAGTTTGCGAAACCGTGGTCAACAACCTGGAAGTCACCAACAATCTGGACATCGATCCCGATGTTCGCTGCCGGGTCATGATGACTTCCACTCTGGAATCTTTCACGGTTGGCCACACCGTCGTGCTTAGCCGTGGCTTGATCGACGTGCTTCCCGACGAGGCCAGCCTCGCCACCATGATCGCTCACGAGCTTGGCCACATCGTTCTCGGCCATCGTCTCGATTCCTCTTACGCTTTCTTTGACCAGTTGTTGGGCGTGCAGGATAAAGATACCTTCCGTCATTTCGGTTTCGCGCGTACGCAGGAAGAAGAAACCGCGGCCAGCGCCAAGGCCGCCGAATTACTTGCGAAGTCTCCGTACGCCAATCAAATGGCCAGCGCCAAGCTTTTCCTTGCGGCCCTTGACTCCCGGCAAAAAGAAATTCCCAACCTCATTAGCGCGCACTTGGGAAATCGAGTGCTCTTTACCGACTTGAAGGTAGCGGTGCCGGCTACCGCCGACAAGAAAACTCAGACCATTACCGCGCTGCCCATCGGCGGCCGCGTAAAGCTTGATCCCTGGAACGACCGCCTCGAACTGCTAAAGAGCAAGCCCGTCGGCAATGTGGCCGAACGCGAAAAGATGCCCTTCGAGGTCACTCCGTTCATGCCCTATCTAACGCGCTTCGGCAGCGAAGCTGCCAAGCCCGTAGCCGCCAGCGCCAACGCGCCGGGTGATGCGGCGCCCAGCGCCAATGCCGCCGGCCCCGGCCCGAACAACTAACCCTTAACAAGCATCGCCGCTATTTTCGACGATTCTGAAAAACGCCAATCTTCCGATTGGCGTTTTCTATTGTCGTCTGCAGTACAAAAATCATTCACGCCAAGTGGTATTGCGAAATTCCCAGAAAGCAAGAAGGCGCGGCCACCACACCGCGCCTCAAAAAAATCTCTCTAAATTTTGAATTCGCCGCGCTAATCCGTAAAAACGACGCCCACCGCGCTTTGTCCCTTTTCCGTTCCCGCATCGATCCGCACCACGTAGCCCCGCAATCGCATAGTCTGCAATCCATCCGGCCCGGGCGTTTCCATCGTTACCTGTAACTCAGACTGCAGCCGCGGCAAATGTTGTAGCGAAATAAGCGCACCCTGCAGCGAGAGATCGCATACCACGGTGTCTTCTTCAAACGGTTTCCCGCCTTCCGTCACGCCGCAAATGTGCGCTCGAAACTGCGCTTCCCGACGCAACGCCGTGCGCGTTCCGGGCATATGCGCCTGCACCCGGTCGCCTGTTGCTCCGAGCGTGATCACCATGCCCTCGCTGGCTGCAAACACGGAATCAAATTCTTCGCGCGCTTGCCGCAAAATTGAATCCACGGCGCGGTCCGCGGAATCCGGATCATGGTGGAAAAGCACCAGCGTTGTTGCGCCCGCTTCTTTCGCTACGCGCACTCCATGCTTCCACGACGAGTGCCCCCAGCCCTTCTTCGTGTTTGCCAATTGCTCTGGCGTGAATTGCGCGTCGTTAATAAAAAGGTCCGCCCCCTCAGCTAATTCTCTGAGGTTTTTTTCCAGCTTGGCGTCGCCCGGCTCGTTGTCCGTGGCGTACACCACGGTTCCCGCGGTAGTCTCGATGCGAAAACCGAGGCACCCCTGCGGGTGATTCAGCCAACGCGCCGTCACCTTATTTTTACCGATATGAAAGCTATCGCCTCCATCCACTTCCTGAAATTTGCGTTTGGCATTCATCGACGACATATTCACGGGAAAATACGGCAACGCCATCTGCGTTTCAAACACTTGCTTCAAACTGTCCCGCCCCAGATATTTCGAGCGGAAACTGTAAAAATGAAAATGATTTTTTTCGTCATACAGCGGCGCAAAAAACGGAATCCCCTGGATGTGATCCCAGTGATAATGAGTGACCAGGATGTGTGTCTCCGGCGCCTTATCTCCGTTGAGCGCCGCCCAGCGGCTGCCCAGCATCCGCAGCCCGGTCCCGCAATCCAGAATAATTTGTAATCCGTCCGGAGTTACCAACTCGAGGCAAGGCGTGTTCCCGCCGTAGCGCCACGTGCCCGGATCCACCGTCGGCGTGGATCCTCGCACACCCCAAAAACTCAATTTAGCAACGGCCTCACTCATTTATTTAAACCGCACAGCCTTGACGAACACCGCTACATAATCCCGAATCAATCTCACGAACTAAGTACACATTCAGGTACTTCCGCGCTGCTGCCATGGTGGCAGCCGCTGGCTAGACCGTCAATCAATTCGCGTGACGCGCGTGTCAAACTGCCCAATGCCGCTCTTTAGGTTGCGCCTAAATTCGCGCATGGTTACTCTTCACTTATTCTCATTCCATCCCAACTACTGCACTCATGAGCGCGACCCGCGTAGAATAGAACCGATGCCCTCGCAGTCCCACCATCACGTCCACGGCGGAGCTGGTCATGTGCACAGCCATGCCCATGGCGCCCACGACCACAGCCACGCCGGTCACGCGCATCCGCCGCTGGAGCCTTCCGTCCTCGGCTGGGCGATGATTGCCACGCTGGGTCTGGTTGTCGCCGAAATTTTTGGCGGCGTCCTGGGACGCAGCGTCGCGCTCCTGAACGATGCGGTGCACAATCTTTCCGACGTTCCCGCGTTGGGCATTTCCTATCTGGCGATGCGCTGGGCCCAGCGTCCCGCCGACGACGAAAAAACCTATGGCTATCACCGCGCAGGAATTCTCGCGGCCTTCACCAACGCCACCGTTCTCGTGCTTTTGTCTTTATGGTTGGGTTATGAAGCCATTGAGCGTTTCCGATCGCCCGTCGCGGTAGTCGAAAGCTGGATGATCTGGACGTCGCTCGCTGCGCTGGCCGTCAATGGCGGCATCACTCTTGCTCTCGTGCGGGGCCGTGGCGATCTGAATTTGCGCAGCATCCTGGTTCACAATTTCGGAGACGCTCTTTCCAATATCGCCATCATCGCAGGGGCAATCATCATTCATATGACCGGGCTCCGTTGGATCGATCCTGCGTTAGGCATCGCGATCGGCTTGCTGGTGTTGTGGTCCAGCATCGGAATTTTGCGCCAATCATCGCATATTTTGTTGGAAGGTCGTCCTCAGGGAATGAGCGTGGAAGACGTAGCACGCGCCGTCCTCACTGTGCCGGGCGTGCAGGAAGTTCACGACGTGCATATTTGGTCGCTGGGAGACGCCCACAACGCTCTCAGTCTCCACGCGCGCATTCCGGACATGCACCTCGATGAATGCGAACGCATCCTCTCCGACATCCAGGGAAAAGTAGCCGACAAATTCGGCATCGGCCACACCACCGTGCAACTCGAACGCGCCGGCCTGCCAGCACAATCCGGCTACGTCATGCCCGAGCCCTTCAAAAAAGTAGAATCAGTCTGATCTGATGTGTAGGTCGCGGCTTCAGCCGCGACGATAGAGTTACTGGATTGGGGCCGTCAGCCCCGGAAGTCAGACCAGGTAGGAATTTACGCTGGCGAACGAAACGTTAACCCGCGTTCTTCATTAAATTGCTGTGTCGCCTTCAAGTCCAGCATGTCACGCGAAACGCTGCGCCGCGTTCCTTCACTCGAAATGTAGCGCAAAGACCCTTGATCCCATGAGTAGGCCACCGCAAAGAAAACTGTCCCATCTCGCCGCACAAACACATATTCCGGAACATTAGCTTGCGGCCCTGGCTGCTCCGTCGGCGGACGATTCACGCTGCGTGCCCGATCATAAGGACGATCCTCTGGCTCAGGACCTAGCTCTTCCGCGTCGTCTACTGCCTGCCCGTCCCCTGGTACATCTCCGGAAATGTCCGGCCCGGTCGGCACGTAATACCCGCCCCCATCAAAGAAAGGAAACAGCACTCCGAATTCGTTTCTGCGATCCCGGCCATGGTCCCTGTCTCGGCCGAGGCCGCTGCGGTTCCCACGCGTAGCCGCCACATGCACGGCATCAAATCCCAGTCCCGGCACATTGGATTCATCCGAAAAATCCAGTGAAGCTCCGCGCGAGTTTCTAAACTGTCGCGTTCGAGCGCTTGTACTTCCGCTGAACCGTCCGGTTCCGCGCAACGTGGTGCCCGCGCGTCGCGCCATAATCTGTCCGCTGGGGGATCGTGGAATCGCCAGGTGACTTCCCGGCGAACTTGTCACGTGTCCCGCAGCCCTGGCAGGCGCCATTGAACCCGCATGCACCGCCCCGGACGCACCAGACACACGAGCGCCGGCGCCGCCACCGCTCACAGCCATGCCCCCGCGGCCTTGTGCCGCCAATCCATTTGCATTTCCAATTAAAAGAATCGTTGAAAGACCCGCAAGAAAGAGTACTCGGCCCATGTTGGTCACCTGAGAAACCTCCGCCGGATCGCCAGCGGTCGAACCACCATTACCTATTTGATGCACCAACTTCAGCACTGGTTTCAGTATGCTCCTTTTACCACCCTTCTGCAGCTCGCCTCCGAAAAGCTTGCCCAGGCACGCGAGAAGAACGGCTCCTCATGGAGCGGATTTTAAACGACTCGCTTTAGGTGATATGCGTCTTTGCGGACAACCGATCACGGTTGTTCATGGAGTTCGATGAACTGTACGCGACGCATATCGCCAAACCCGCGCACGATCCGGGTTGCTAGAATGCGTCTCTAGCGCGGCACTGATTGGGCCGGCAACACAAATGGCACGCCGCGGTCCGCATTCAACTGCACGATCTTCTCAAAATCAATGCGCTCGAAGGGCAGGGAGTTTTGGCCTCCATACGTGGTCGTGTAATGCAATTCGCCGTCTTTAACCCAATAGTCAGTGAGGCCGTACATGGATCCATCCCGCAACTGCAACAAAGTGACCGGCCGCTCGGCTTTCATACCATTCGGTGAGGGCGTCGTGTTGCCGCTGGAGTTCGGTGTCTCGTTCGTCGAGTCCGAATTTGTCGGCGGATACGCCAAGGTTGGTTCGGCTGAAGATTGGACCGTTGAGTCGGGTGCCATCCCACCTTCAAACCATGTCGCGCCGCCAAATGCCGGGCCGTTGGGAAGCGCTCCGAAAAACCAGCCAGAGAAAAAAGGATCGAAAAAGAAGCCACCGTTAGTACAGTTCCAATTCTCGCCGAAACGGAAATTATAATCGAACCATCCGTAGGGGCATCCGCCAAAGCCGAAAGCTCTGCGGGGGACGAAACCGATGGGTGGCCGGGAAACGAACCGATTCTTCGGCCGACGATCTAGCACCCGCGGGACGGATTCCGCCGACGGAGTAACCTTCCCGTGCTCCGATGGTGCTCCTGTTAGCGCCGCCGGACTGGCTCCCTGGCCTTGATGTCCAAAGATATGAGCGAAAGAGTGCCCAATCGAATGACCTGAGGAGTGCCCTGAAGAAGATCTCTCCGACGAGTGTCCACCGTGTCCGCCTGAGCCATGGCCGCCGGATCCACCGTGTCCCCCGCCCGGCCCACCGGCGCGTACACCTGTCGATGCCATCGCCAAGAATCCTGCGAGGATGAGCGTCGATGCGCGAGCCGCGCACTTCATGACGAATCGCTCCCACTGCCAGACAGGGTACTCCAGAGTTTTTGTGATTTCCACTGCCAACGCCGCGACTGCCCGAAGCCTGGCTAAACATCGGTGCGGCACCGAAAATCGGAGCCCCGATCCTCACTTGGCGGATGGTCGTCTACCCGGAAGTTGCGCACAACACGGAATAGCCGTAAAGAACAGCGTTGCCAACCCTTCTATAGCTCGTTAGGGCAATGCGTCAACCTGTGACAACAGCTAGAGGTCCAAACCTAAACGATCGTGGAATGCTCCGATGTTGGACAGCTGGCATCCTTACGGCGCACTGGCTCTAATGACAGCGCATGCGATCCGTGCGCCAGAGTTGCCTGCCGGATCGGTCTTGTAATCATCGGCTTTCTCGTGGATCACCAAAGCCGTGCCAGCTTCATTGAAGAGTGAATTTGCCCCGGCAGCGAGGGTGACGTTCGGGTCTGAAAGCGATGCTTTGCCCGCGCCGTCGGTCGCCACTTCGATATTCATCAAGTCCCCGGCGTGTGCTCCCTCGGGATTGTCCTTTCCGTGTTTCTTCGAAGTCGGATTGAAATGCGCGCCTGCGCTTGTAAAAGCCGGACCTTCACACCTTCCTACCGTATGAATGTGAATGCCATGCACGCCAGGCGGCAGCTGAGCTACCTCTACATTGATGCGAACTCCGCTACTAGACGGACGGATCGTTGCAGTGCCGATCTTCTGTCCTTGCGCGTTGACGATGTCCGCGTGGGCGGAGTGTGCCGTCTGTTGCGTGCTCGCCGATGTGCAGTACACCGCCATTGCCGCACATACCCAGAATCCTGCGGCCAAGATAAAGAATTGACGCATTGGAATGAACCTCCTTCGAAACTTCAGGAGCCTTTCGCAGGCTTACTTGCAGCCTATTCCCGCGCTCGCAGTAGAGTCAATACGCTCCGCTCAGCATTCAGTGCTGCCACATCGGCGATCAGAAAGTTACAATCCTTCTAGCGATAAGTTCCGGTTGCCGTTGTCCAGAGCCTATTCTCGCTGATGATAGGATCGGTGCCGATGCAAGCTGGCCCAGCACGCCAGAAAAACGCCTCCGCACGGAGCAGATTTTGAACGATTTGCCTTAACGGATCCGTGGAAATCTCGTCGGAGTTTCCAACCCGAAGGCTCGGGAGTACACAAAGTTTCAACTTCCGAATGGCCCGTAATATGTCCGCTACCCAGAGAGCTTCCGGCGACGACTCGCCCCCTTCCCAATGTCTACAATATTTCCGGCTTCCATTCGTCTACAGAAGTGGATGAATCAGACGTCGAACGTCACCTGGGCAATGACCGACCAAAACCGTCAAATCTCCGCAATCTTTGCGGAGCAGCGATCCGGGCTCCGCAATTTCATCCGCCGTCGCGTGCCTGACCCCCGCGATGCCGAGGACATTTTGCAGGATGCCTTCTACAAGCTGGTGGAAGCGAACCGGCTGTTGATGCCCATCGATCACGTCACCAGCTGGCTGTTTCGCGTGGCGCGCAACCGCATCACGGATCTTTTCCGCAAGAAGAAGCCGGAGACCTTCAGTCACGCCTCGGTCGCGGACGAAGACGGCGAGCTCCTGCAGATCGAAGATCTGCTGCCATCGCCCGACGCCGGTCCGGAAGCGCTCTACTTCCGCAACGCCCTTCTGGAGCAGCTGGAGCTTGCGCTCGACGAACTGCCCGAGGAGCAACGCGAAGTGTTCGTCGCTCACGAGCTAGACGGCCGTAGCTTCAAGGAGCTGGCTGCCGAGACCGGTGTGAGCGTGAACACACTGCTCTCGCGCAAACGCTATGCGGTGCTGCATCTGCGGGAGCGGCTGCAAAGTATTTATGACGAATTTACGAACGCATGAGGAGGAGCAGAACATGAAAAGGAAATTGATTTGGATGGCCCCACTGGCGATTCTGGGCATTGTGTTATTCGCCTACCTCGGGGGCGAGATCGTGATGCTCCTGTGGAATTGGCTACTGCCGCCGCTGTTCGGCTGGCGCACACTCACCTTCTGGCAAGGGCTCGGGTTGTTGGCGCTCTGCCGGATTTTGTTCGGGGGCTGGGGCGGCTCTGGAGGCGGAAAAGGACATATGCGTCATCGCATGAGAGAACGCATGGCGGAGCGCATGGGGGAACGCATGAGAGATCGGTGGGAAAAGATGACGCCCGAGGAACGCGAAAAATTCCGCCAAGGGCTTCGTGGTTGCTGGGACGCTGCGCCACCGCCGGATTCTAAGACGAGTGCCTAATCGCAGGCCGCGCCGGGCCGGTCGCACATCCGATCAAGGGACCAAGTCAGTGTTGCTGGAGAACGCCAATGAAAGCCGCCGCCTATACTCGATACGGCCCCCCGGACGTTGTCCAATCATGGACGTGGAGAAGCCCGTTCCGAAGGACAACGAAGTTTTGATTAAAGTTCACGCGGCCTCCGTCAATCCTGTCGACTGGCGCTTGATGGAAGGCGCGCCGTACGTCTTTCGAGTACCGTTCAAGTTGCGCAAGCCCACGGCCGCGGAGGCTCTTGGGTACTTGGAGAAAGGACATGCCCCGCGGAAAAGTGGTCATAGATTTGGGATTTAGAAACAAAGCCTGACGGCGCGCTGCACGCAGAAGTGTCGCCGCACCCAACGATTCCGGGCGAGTCGTCGGCCACTCGGAAGTTGCGCTACGCACAGCACGGAATAGTTGTAAAGAACAGCGTTGCCAAGCCTTTTATAGCTGTAGTTACGGGTAATGCGTCGTGAACGGTCAGAAATTGCAAAACAAAAATTCAAACTGACCTACGCCAGCGCGACGCTTCCCCGTTTTCCGGGGATGTGCTATAACCTTCCAACCGTGCAATCCACCACGAAGCAGGTGCCGACCTACGACGCTCGCCAGCCGGATCATTCGACGCACTCTCCGAATGCTTCCATTTCCGCGGCCGCGCCTTACGAACATGCTTCGCACTATTGCCCTGTCTGCTCGCAGCGGCTCGAATCCCGCCGCTGCAAGTTGATTTGTGCGGTATGCGGTTATTACATGTCCTGCGCCGACTATTATTGATAAGCTTTGCGGCCCCGGTTCATCTAGATCCGGATTCCTGTTTTCGACGAGGAGGAAACTAAAGTGGCATTGAAATTTACGAATCGCGAAGTGGACGGCGTCTCCGTGGTAGCCCTGGATGGCCGTATCGTGCTCGGTGAAGAAAGCAACGCACTGCGCGAACGGGTAAAGGCTTTGGTGGCCGAAGGCAAAAAGAAAATCGTGTTGAACATGGCCAATATCACGTTCATCGACAGCGCCGGCCTCGGCACTCTGGTAGCCGCGCATCATAGCGCCAAGTCACAAGGCGCCGCTCTCAAGCTCTGCCACCTGGGCGCCAAATTTCAGGAAGTCCTGCAGATCACCAAGCTGCTGACAGTTTTCGACGTATATAACAGCGAGTCCGAAGCCGTTGCCAGCTTCAAGTAACTAAGCCGAACCGTCAACGCATGGCTTCGATTCTCTCTACCTTTGAAGTTGGGTGGCCCATCCTTGCGGTTTTTGCAAGGGTGGGGCTTTTTTCTGAGCCTTCTTATAGTCGCACCTGAAAACCGTTAACTCTCACTCTATAAGCAAACCCCGCCACGGCTCTTACTTGCCGCAGCGCGCGCCCCAACGCCGTTTTTGCATGTGTGGATTTTGCGCCTTACCCTGTGCCACCGCATTCCTGATACCATCACGCTCGTTCTGGATCCACACTGTACATCGTGATTCCGCTCATCAGCTTCGGATAAAAATCCGTGGACTTCTGCGGCATCACTTCTCCCGCCGTGGCAATTTTCACCACTTCCTCTACGTCGCAAGGGTTCAGCAAAAAAGCAATCTGCGCCGCGCCACTGTCCACCGCATCCAGCGCCGCCGCCGTTTCCCGTTCGTAACTAAGATTGGCTTCCGCCTTTACCGATTGTGGCGTGATGCCCAATCCGGGCTCCAGAATTCCCTCATGCAACAGCACCACGTCCAGCTCTCGCTGCAACGGCGAAACGTTATGCAAAAGGCGGCTCAAATCCACCCCCTCGCGCAGCGTCAGCACATAAAACGCACGCTTGTTCTTGTCCGCCACCGCCGGATACGCCCCAATGGCCCGCTTCTTTCGTGCCGCCGAAAGCTTCCGCACAGATTCTTCTCGTGCCTTATCCTTCGCACTCTCATCCACAAACTCGATGCCTTCCGCCGTAAACCACGGCTCCAGGTGCCTGCGCAATTCCGGCCAATTGAACTCGCGCAATTTCGCCACCACGCGGTGCGTCGGAAGAATCGTCAGCCCCGCTCCTTGCGTATTAATAAACGTCATCATGGCGCGTTCGTATGGAGCGTCCGCAATCGTCTTCCCCGTAAGAGTGCGGCGCTCGTTCCGATAATTCAATGCCGTCTCATAGCGATGATGCCCGTCCGCGATCACCAATTTTTGGTCCGCCATCGCTTCTTGAATCGCCTTCACCCGTTCCCCATCGGAAATCACCCAGAGCCGGTGAATCACTCCATACTCATCGGTCATCTCCATCGCGGGAGCCGCCGACTTCTCCGCTTCGTTCAATGCCGCATCCACGCGCTTCTGCGCATCCGAATAAATCAGGAACAATTGTCCGGTGGACATCTGCGTGTGCCGCAACAATTCCAGGCGGTCCGCCTTGGGCCCCGAAAGCGTATGTTCGTGCCGGTAAATCACACCTGCGGAATATTCCTCCAGCTGCCCAGCCCCGATAAATCCGCGCCGCGTATGACGCTCCTTCGTTCCTGGCACGGTGTATTCCTGCGTGTAGCCATAAAACGATGCCGCCGGATCCTGCATCACGATGCCGCTGCGGATCCACTCCTGTATCGCTGCCGCCGCCCGCGTGTACACGTTATTGCCCGGCCCATCGCCGGGATGCACGCGCCCTTTTTCTACCGTAATCAGATTGTGCGGATTGGCCGCGTAATACTTGTCCTGCATCGCCGGCGAAATTTTGTCATACGGTTGCGTAAGCACCTGTTCAAATGGCGCGTGTGCTGGGTTATAGCGAAACGCTCGAAACGGAAAAACCTGAGCCATGTCTTCTCCGGAAATTTTTCTGAATTTAGTAGTCGTCTAGTTTACGCGAAGTCGTCGTGCAACGTCGTCCTCGCTGGCGTGCGCAATTCGATTACGGCTAGACCACCTGCACATCCAACAACGCCACCCAGTATTGAACGGATTGCAGCGCGAAGCCGCAGAGTATCAACGCAATTCCCAGCACTCCAAGCGCCCGCTGAGGCAGTCGATCTGCATAATATTCGATGTACGGATTGACGATGATTCCCACCGCCGTCACCAGCCCGGTCACCACTCCGACACGAATTGCAAACCGCCACGGGTGCTCCAAATGCTGCGCAAAAATACTGCATACCAACGCCGCCGCGCTGTAACCCACCGTTCGCAACGCGGTTCCCCAAAATTGTCTGCGGCTA
>Ga0307475_10002020_pt1 | contig 12139 bp, 8 predicted proteins | sample atmos_gasesECM1C_FD_203317 | JGI IMG/M metagenome (GOLD analysis project Ga0307475, IMG submission 203317) | Hardwood forest soil microbial communities from Morgan-Monroe State Forest, Indiana, United States - atmos_gasesECM1C_515 | ecosystem: Environmental > Terrestrial > Soil > Temperate... | reverse complement strand
CAGCTTTGCCGTAATGCAACGCCTCGGGATCGATCATGTGGCTTCTCTGGACGAGCACTTTGCTGTGTTCCGCTTTGGCCCAAAGCGACGCCACTCCTTTACCGTGGTTCGATAGAGTTCATCACAATTATCAGTTGAGAGCGGTTCCTCAGTTGGTGTACCCGGCAGCCAGTACCGTCCCGCGGTAGCTGACGGGTGCAGTGCTCCAGGTGGATGCAGAACCGATTCACCGATTCACCCATTCGCTACCGCGAACGGTACTGACATCGATGCAATGCCCTCATCCGTTTGCTAGCCGGACAAAACAGAGTTGGCCCCCGCGCTATCAGGGTTTAGCTGTCTTCTTCCGCGTCTCTCGCACTACTTCCCTTAGTGACTGAATCACTAGATCCGGCCGATACAGATGTATCTCATGTTCGCTGTGCGCAGCAATTTCAAGTTTCCCCGCTCGGGACAGCGCCGCGAATCCTGCCGCCACTTCCTTATGCCGTTCATCTGTATTCAGCCCTCGAGTCAAAACAACCAGTGGCAGATTCCCTAGCTGGTGACCTTCCGACTGCGGTCGCAACGCGATGAACTCCTCACGCCAGGACTCCGCCGCCACAAACGATGGGATTATCGGTTCCTTCGCCAGCAATTTACGAAGCGCCCACAGCCGCGCCACTTGCGCTTCCTTCGGCAATCTGTCCGCTGGCGCTTCCAACGTCTTTGGTAACTCGCGAGGAGGAGAAGGCGTGCGGAGACGCTGTTCAAACATCGCTCGCAGCTCGTTGGCCGAAATATCGTCGAGCACTTTATCCTTCCCCTCGATTTGGAAATCCAAGAATTGCTCGGACGACGGGTCATCCAATACCAGCCCGGCAACTTCTTCGGGAAACCGCCGTTGGTATGCGCGAACGTAAAGCCCTCCGATCGATGCGCCGATCAAGACGTACGGCGGCTCGACACCCGCTCTCCGCAGCAGCATCCGCAAATCATCGGCCGTTTCCTCTACCATATCGAGCGCCGGGCCGTTGTCGCTCCACGCATATCCTGCGCGGTCGTAGCTGCAGAACCTTGTGAACTTCGAGACTAGCGGCTGAACCAGGGCCCAATCGGTCGAAAATGCGCCCAGACCGCTTTCTGCCACGATGGTCGGCGAGCCACTTCCAGTGCAGTTTAAGTGAAGCCGCCGCCCGCCAATGTCGATGAGACGCCCCGGAGGGATCGGTGCAGGTTCGGAGATCAGAGGTCCAGAAAGGACGAGCAAACAACTACAAATAGCAACCAGCGATAGACCAATTCTGCTAAGGCGCTTCACTACCAGCCCCTCTTCTTTGTCTGTTGAGGCTCGGTGCAACTCTTACCTCTGTCAAAACTTTTGCCTCAATTAAGGTTGAAGAGACCGCTGCAACCTCAGAACTCACTGACGCGAGCAGAAATTCCACGCATTTCGATTGGGAGGGACCAGATGCCCGCTCAGTTTGCTGTCAGGACGAACGAGGCAGTCGGATGACCAAGTGCAAATGGTCCTTCGGCCAGCACGTGCACCTGACCAGCACTGGCAGGCAGGGTCAGAGTAACCGTCGCTACGCCGTTGGCATCTGTGACTACCATCCGATCAGACAGCGAGCCATTGTCAGACGTGAAGAAGATCGTTGCGCCCTGCGCTGTTCCACCGGAGATGCCCGGAACCAGGGTTACAGATAACGTGAGGGCACTGCCCGGAGCTCCACTTTGTCCGTCACCGGTTTTGGTCAGCGTCGCCGCCTGGTTCCCAACCACGATCCAACCGCTTTGGCTCTGCGCCACACTCGAGCTATCCGTTCCCGTAACGGAGTAATGATAGAAACCGGGACTGTTGCCACAAGTGACGGTCAGAGCGCCATTTTGGACTGGAGTGATCGTGGATTGCGTAAGCGAAGTGGCGATTCCCGAATCGGACTGCTGACCGGTCAACGTGACTTTGGCCGCGCCGGAAACGATCGCCGGATGCAATATCACTGTCCCTCCCGCAGGACACATCGTTGTATCAGGATTCAGGTCCCATTCGGCGGCCGGCTGCGGGGTCGTGCCGCCGATCACAAGCAGGGTAGCCGAAAGAGGAGGGATGTTCTGGCTGCTTACCCACGGCTGTGCGGAGCCTGCAACAATCGAAGTCGGATTGGCGGAAGACAACGTGTAGGTCGTGACCTGCGACGGCGTGAATCCGCTCAGATTGACCTGAACGGCCACAGGCGTCTGCAGATTCTTGTTGATGAGGAGCACCGATATCGTGGTCCCGGTTGAATCAAGTCCCGCAAAGCTGCTGAATAAACTGGGGTCGCCATCGTGAGTTGCTGCTATCGACATGCTTCCGAAACCATGATGCTGCCCGTCATAGTTTCTGAATAGCTTAAGCGCCTGGAATGCAGGAGCGGACGGAGTGGCCGCCGTCCAGCGCGAGGAGGCATAGACGCGCTCGCGGCCAAGGATTCCCCAAGCCTCGGCATCGGCCAATGCAGTAGAGAAATCGGTCTCGCCGGCGAGAGCCACGTTCCACTCCGTGATGCTGACCGGTGTTCCCGGATAGATGCTGTTGACGAGAGCACGCAGTCGCGGAATACGAAACGGAATGGTTCGGTTCGGCTGTAGCTGGGTAACAAATTGCTGATTAATGGCGGCCGACTCGCTCACGTAAGTCGGGTCCCAGTAGTCGCGGGAGATACGTAGTGCCAGAGCTTGTTTCTGTGCCAAGGTGAAGTTCGAGGTGTCGGGGGCGTCCGGATAAGCATGGAAATCGAAGACGTCCAGCGAGCGGCTTCCGGCCACCGAGTCCGCCCACATCACCTCATTCAGCCACCATGCCAGAAAATCGATTCCAGCGTGTCGGGCTTTGTCGCTGGAATCGGCCCCGTTAAAGTAGAAGTACCAGCAACAGGAGACGGGTCCGAAGCGAATCGCATTTGCATCCCAGGTTTTCAGCAGGCGCGCTTCTTTGAGAAAAGTGTCACGCATCTCATCGTATCCGGATTGAGCTGGGTGGACATCGCGATGAGTACCGCCCCAAATATCCATTTCGTTGTCCAAGTCATAGAAGTGCGGTGCGACGCCAAACTTAGTGCTAAGCGCGGCGGCCCACTGGTTGCGATAGACACTGCCTGCCGGGTCTCCGTTACCAGGCTGATCCAATAAGGGAACGTCAGCATCGGTCGGATCGTTGCCGCTGATGTTAGTCTTGCAGTCTGTTTTTACTCCGTTGCCCTGGTCGATGTTAAAAGGGTTCACTTTGCATTGGGGGCCGTATTTGGCGACGGAGAAGCTGGCACTAGTGGCGTCCTTCGCTACCCAGGGAAGCATTGGCATGGTCATGATCGGATCGCCACCGGCGCTGGCGATGTTGCTGAGAAACTGAAGCGAGTCCTGGTACAACGGCGGGGTTCCCATGGTGCGATTCACAAAATAAAAATCGTTGGCGGCATTGGTGTCAAAGTTCTGCCAGTTGTAGCGCGATGTGGCGTTGCCGCCCCAGCGAACCAGCGTTGCGCCTGAGTCCTGTACGTAATTCGTGTCTGGAGGGAAGTTCACGCCATATACGTAAGAGCTGATCGCGTGCCGGTCTTGCAATGCATTCACACTCAGATGGATCGTTTGCGCAGGCGGGACCATGGGTGTAGGGGTCGGGATCGAGTTTCCTGAAGATGCACTGCCCCCACCCCCACCACATCCGACGGAGAGCGAGGCGATAATCATCAGGCAAAGGTAGGCCGTTTTCATCGGTGTGAGAAGTGCGCAAATTGCGCCGCATCCAAAATACTCCAAACCGGCCGGATTCTCGTTGAAGGATCTTCATCGATTCTCCGGGTTCCAACGAAAAATCCCCAGCCTCGCGAACGCCGCGAGAGTGGGCACCCGTTTTCATTTTGGTTCACGTGATTTAAGGCTGGGGACCCAGCTCGTTCTTTGAACTACTTTGGTTTTCCATTTTCGTTTTCGAAACAAATCTGAAAGGGATGTGATAAAGAAAGAGACGCACGATCGACCTGCATCGTCAGCGCATCCCGCGAAACCCCACGCGGAGTGCGGCACCCAGCGAGGTGTCATAACGGGAAATCAAAACACAAATCAAAACAGAGTGGACGGGCCACCAAGATCACTGAGCGCCACCATGTGGGGTGGGCACCCGGCTCCGTGGCTGCTGATCGGTGTACGTCTGTTGCTCGCCCCGGCAATCGTCACCATGGCATTTCATCGATGGCGAGGAGTTCCTCTGGCCTTCGCTATCGTCGGGGCCCTGTTGTCAGATGTTTACGACGGAGTCATCGCGCGAAAACTAGGAGTGGAGAGCACCGGTCTTCGTCGCGCAGATAGCATCGCCGATACGATCTTCTACGGCGCCGCAGCCATGTCTGCGTGGATTCTGGTTCCCAAAGTAGTCCGCTCAATGCTGGGAGTGCTTACACTGCTCATAGTGCTCGAATGCTTACGCTATGCCTTCGATTACAGGAAGTTCCGGCGGGAAGCCAGTTATCATTCATATTCCGCCAAGCTATGGGGATTGGTCCTGGCGACCGCGCTGGTACTGCAGTTAGCCTTCAATGTTGCTGGCGGACTGCTCCGCATCGCCATTTGGATAGGCGTTCTATCCGATATTGAAGGACTTGCGATTTCAATCATTTTGCCTGTCTGGGCGCGCGACGTACGCAGCTTTGCTCACGCCCTAAGATTGCGCAAACGTTTCATGGCAGCCGCAGGAGGATGAACAGGGGGCGCGCACGGCGGATTTCTCGCATCCGGCTCCTGCCTTAGGTGGTGACACGCAGGCGGCAGGATTGCAAGAGTGAACCTCGAGCTATTTATCGAGAAGAGTAGATGGACCGAAATCCCGTTTCGCAGCAGCCGTCCTCACCGACCGGGCTCCTGCTCCGGCAGCGGTCCCAATTTCCTGCCCATACTTCTCGAGCAGCACCGGCACCAACGCTCCTTCGGCTTCTTTGATAAACGACAGCCTGCCATCCTGCATGTCGATGCGGACAAAATCTCCGAGTTTAAGCTGGCCTGTTGCTACCAGATTGGCCAAGGGAAAAACGACGTTCTTTTCGATTGCCCGCTTCAGGTGACGAGCGCCGTACTTGGTGTCGGTCCCTTCCTGCAGCAGGAATTTCTTTACCTTGGTGGTGCAACTGAAGACGAACTGCGCATTGCCGGTGGCCTGCAGAATGCGCTGCTGTACCATGCCCAGCTCGATTTCAAGGATCTGCTCAAGATGCTCCGGTTTGAGTGTCTTGAAGACGACCACCTTGTCGATGCGGTTCATGAACTCGGGAGAAAATTTGCGTCGCGCCGCCTCAGTTGCCGTGCGTGTGATCTTGTCGTCCAGCTTGTTGTCCACCTGGTTCGGTTTCTGACCGAAGCCGAGTCCGCCGCCAATTAGATCGCTCATCTCTCCCGCGCCGAGATTCGACGTCATAACGATAATGCATTGGGAAAGATCGACGCGGCGATTGTCGCCAAGCGTAAGCGTAGCTTTGTCCAGAATGCCCAGCAGGAGCTGCCACAAGGAGTCGCTGGCCTTCTCAATTTCGTCAAACAGCAGCAGTGAGAGACGCAGTTTTTCCGTGTGCCACTGGTTCAGAGCTTCCTGTGTCAGCAGGGGATGAGTCTCGCGATGTCCGAGATAGCCCGGAGGCGATCCGATCAGCTTGGCAATTTCATGGCTGTGCTGGAATTCCGCGCAGTCGATCTTGATGCAGGCGCGGGTTTCACCAAATAACGTCTCAGCAACTGCTTCTACGACGCGAGTCTTGCCCGTTCCCGTGGGACCGAGAAAAAGTAGGTTGCCGACGGGGCGGTTTGGGGGGTTCAGACCGGCCAGAAACATCTGGTAGATCTCGGTCATTTTTTGAATGGCGTCGTCCTGGCCGACGATCCTGCGGCGCAGGTTGCGCTCGAAGTCCTCGGCATCCGAACCGCGCCGAGTGGGGTCGAGCGCTGTATTTAAGCCAGTTTTCATTTAAAAGTCCCTCAGTAAGAGTCCTGGGACCATCGTTCAATGACGAACGAGTGCTCCTTTGGTCAGATACATAAACTGCCAAGCTGAGTTGTGCGAAAGTTTTGCACAGGGTTGGCGATGGATTGGGTACTAGTTACGCGCCCGGTCGCAGCGTTGCTGAGATTTGAAAATCGCCCTTTAGTAACTTGTTAGCTTCCACATCCCCGGAAGGTACTCTGTAATCAATGGTATAGTTGCGCTTTAGTCAGAGACTCAGGATCAACTTCCATGCATTCCTCTCCCAGCCGTTTCCTTCTGCTTCTGCCCATTTTGGCTCTATTTTGCGTGGTTTTTTCCAGTTGCAGCGCCTCAAAAGCCGCTCAGGCACAAACTTCTGGTGACCTTCCTGCAGCCGGAGCTTCCGCAGGAGCAACTACTACCTCGGGCACAGCCGATTCAGCCGCGGCGCCGCTTCCACCAAATACGGTCTCCTACACGCCAGAGAAACTTGAGACGGTGAACGGCATTGCCCATCGTTTTCTTTCGCAGTCGTCGGTCATGCTTGCCAGCGACCTTGAAGCGCGGATTCGCGAGGCAAATCATCTTCAGCCTAAACAGCTTTACGTGAAGAAGGGCCAGACGCTGTTGATTCCCACCATCGAGCCGCAGCCGGTTGTCGAACATTCTGTGCCGATGGCGAAAGATGAGGAAGTACGAGCGATCTATCTCACCGGCGCAATGGCCGGCAGCGCTAAGGGACTCGGGATCATTCAGCGCTGGCACGATGTCGGCGGAAATGCCGTGGTCTTCGATATCAAGGACAGCGATGGGCTCTTGAATGTCCCATTCGATCATCAACTGGCTCCGCACAACCGTCGCGCGATTCCGAATCTTCCCAAGTTTGTTCGTTACCTGCATTCCATGAACCTTCACGCCATTGCCCGCATCGCGCTTTTCCGCGACGAGCATATTGCGCGCGATCATTCGGAGCTGGCGGTGCAATCGCGCTCTACCGGACAGCCGTGGCGAGAAAACGGCAAGCTGGTTTGGACTGACACTTCGAATCCCAAGGTGCAGGAGTATGACATCGCGCTGGCCAAGGCGGTAGCCAAGTCGGGCGCAGACGAAGTTCAGTTCGATTACGTGCGCTTTCCCGCCGAGGGCAATCAGGCGGACGCTAAATTCTATTTCCAGAGCGCGCATCCTGATTGGAAGCGCAGCGATGTAATTGCCGACTTCCTCGACCGCGCGTATGAGCAATTGCATCCTGAGGGCGTGCTGGTGTCGCTGGATGTGTTCGGAGTGATGGCGTGGCAGCGCAACGTGGATCTGGCGCACACTGGACAGGACATCGTGCGTATGGCCAAGTATTGCGATGTGCTCTCGCCGATGATCTATCCTTCGCACTTCTTCGGAATGGACGGATATGCCAGCCCAGGCGACGCTCCGGAGCACTTCATCGGAGAGTCGATGGACCGTTTTGAGCTGATCACCGCAGACAGCGGCGTGGTGATTCGTCCGTGGCTGCAGGCATTCGCCTGGCGCACTAAGAGCTATTCGCCCGATTACATCATGCGGCAGGTGGGCACTTCACGCGACCGAGGCGGCATCGGCTTCCTCTTTTGGAACGCGCGTAATGATTATTCCAAACCGTACGTTGCCATGCCGGTGATGAAGGAACACGCAGACAAATACTTCGGCAAACGTCCGCCGCAACCTGCAATCAAGACCGCCTCCGTGGAAAAACCAAAGGCGAAGCCGGCTCTCAAGCTGGCTAACGCCAAACAGACAGCGACCAGCAATATCGCGAAATAGCTGAGGGATTCCGAGTAGGCCTGTCCAAATTAAGCGAACGCGGGCCAGTGCGAAGCGCATTTTCGATGAACTGTCTTCCCTCGCGCCGCTACCAGAATCGTTGCAATTGCATCACGATTTGGTTTTGCGGCGGGGGGATCTGCTGTTTTCCAGAGATAAAGGAAAGCAGATCCCCTCGATCGCAAACCCATATGGAGAATCGCCTGACGTGACATCGCGGCGATCGAAGGGATGACAGTTTCAGGTTAGGGTTCAGACAGTCTGTCACACTTGCGACTTGGCAAGCCTATTCCGGACCTCCCAACATTCCCCTAGCCACAATTGTTGCCGAAAATGGTGAATAATGCAGGTTCTAGTCATGCCCTCTAATTAAGAGAGGAGAAGGTTATCCACTGAGGTAAACGTTTCCGGATAGTCTCGGCGGGAACAACGCGGCCGGCTTCAGCATCTGCGATCCCCTCATCAATCGCTGCAAGGGTTTCGTCATCTTCGTCCTGAGTGGGATCAGAATTTTCAGAATGGAACTTCTTCGCCTCAGCCATGCTCAATCGTACGAGCGAATTGAAACCCGGCGCAATGTATTTGTTTGAGTCACTACACCGGAAGCAACATCACTCCTCGGAGAGTTCGGCCTCGATTTGGAAGCATTCTGCACTGAATCGAAGCTCACCACTGCCGCCCATTGCTGCCCGCGTCTGCGCTCCCAGGTTATTCGTCCGCCCAGCATTGCCGCAGCTACATCCGGCGGTAGATCGTGATGAAATCCGAAATACCTGCGGCTCATGCGCTCCCACCACGGCCAGCGATCGAGCAGCCGAACACTCGGCTCCTGCTTGGTAGAAAAGAGCAGCGCTTCGTCGTATTGTCCGGCTGCCAAACGCGCGAGCTGCAATTGCTCGTACGAGAAATCATCCACGCGCACGACACTTATCGGCTGCCGCACATATCCCAGGAAAGGTTTGGTGAGTTCGTCGCTGGCCGGCCAGGCGGTGAGAATTCGCGCATGAGGATCGCGCATCTGCAGGTAATCCGCAGCCTCTTTGTGGAGGATCACGTAGTTGCGATATGCGAGATTATCTTCGGGCGCGCTGTAACCGAAGGGATTGGAAAACAGCGCCAGGGCGAATCCGGCAGCGATTACTGCTACTGCCCAGGTCCATTCCGGCAGCCGGCGCCGCAGGGTCGAGATCCCGATCAGGATAACCAGCGGATAAGCAGGCAACAGATACCTGGCCAGCGCCGCTCCCCCGAGTAAGGAAAACACCAGCACATTCGCCAGCAAGATCGCCGCGATGCGATATTGCACTGCCAATGCGATGCGTGGACGTTCGGTTCCGTCCTTCTCCTGCAATGCGGGATAACGCATCATCCACAGCGTCGCGATGGTAAGCAGCCATAGGTTCATGTAACCAAGTAACTGCCATAGGCGCAGCCCGGCTGCGAGCACAATGCGCAACGGCGCAAGTGTCCCGCTCACGTTGTAGGCGAAGAACTCCGCATTCCCGAAAAAGAACCCGGTGCGGAAGCGGTGATATGCAAACCAGAGCGCCAGCGGCACGACGCTCATCGGCAGCACCAACGGGCGTAGCCAGCGAACTGCATGTCCTCTTCGCCCGCTCGATAGGTCGCTGGCGCCGTCATAGAGTGCCAGCGCGAGCGGAATTACAATCGAGGTTTCCTTCGACAGACCTGCCATCGCGAACATGGCAGCCCCAAGCAGGATGTCACGCCGGGCGCGTGTCCTCTCGGCCAGCGCTTCTCCTTTGGTTACGAGAATCAGGTCGGATGCATCTTCGGCAAAGCTGCCTCCGAGTAAGCCGCGAAAGTAAAAGAAGATGCCCCAAAGCGCAAACGCCGCAGCCGGTAGATCGGCGTGAGCCAGGGAGCTTTGCGCAAACCAAACCGGGTAGATCGCCGTGCAGATAGTCGTTGCTGTGGCTACCCGAGCATTGGTCAACACCCGACTGAGGTAAAACACGGCTGTTAGGGCGAAGGATGCGACCAGGAGCATAGCGATGCGTGTAACCGCCGGCTTGAAAGCGGAAAGCTTCCACCAAAGTGCGAGATATACCGCGGGCAGCGGTGGATGCGCATTGCTTGGCACAGAGCGCGGTATGAGATTGCCATGCTGAAAAAAATCATGCGCGGCAGGAATGTAATAACCAGCTTCGTCCCAAAAATAGGGCAGACGCAGCGAAGGTGCGTGCAGCAGGAAAATCGCCGTGAAAATCAAGGCGAAGATGTGAATTCCCTTGAGTTCAGGAATGAAACTGTCTGGCACTTTTTTCTTGCGGTTCACCGGTAGGAATCGCTGCCAAATCGCAAAATCACGAAATTATACAGTCACGAAATTCACGAAGTCCCCCACTTTGCTCAAGCTCAGTTCACCGGCCCCTGCTGGGCAAACTGTGGATCGAGCTTGATTTCGCCAAACGCACTTTCGTATTGCGAGACATTCTGCCGCAATATCATCAGCAGCGCTTTGGCTTGTTGCGGGCTCAGATAGATTCCCTGGAAATTTGCCACCTCCACCTCTTCCGGGGTTTGCGAGCGGAGCGTGCCAAAAGCAAGAAAGAAATCCCATACGCTGACGCGAACTTGCACGCTGTTCGAGTAGCTTTCGCGGTAATCGCTGGTCGAAGTGAGTTTTACATTCGGCGGTTGTGGGGGCACAGGCATGAAATCCTCGTGGTGAAGTAAGCAATTAGGATACGCGAAAAAAGCTCTTCTGCAGTCTGCATCAACCGTTCGATGGCGAATGCCGATTGCCTGTTAAAATATTCCAGTCCCGTCAGAACTCAGGATTAATGAGGCGCACCGCGCGTGAAGTCTGAAGTCTCATCCATTGCTCAAGCTCGCTCTCATCGCGGTCTGCATCGTTTTGCGGTCACACTTGCCGCGTGTATCTTCCTGCTGATCGTCGCCGGAGCTCTGGTTACCAGCGAAGACGCAGGGCTCTCGGTTCCCGACTGGCCAACTTCCTTCGGCTCAATCTACAAAATTCCGCCCATGGTCGGAGGGGTGAAGTTCGAGCACACGCACCGCATGATCGCCGAAGGCGTCGGGCTGCTCACGATCCTGTTCTGCATTGCCGCCTTTCGCATCGATCGGCGCAAATGGCTCCGCAATCTCAGCCTGGCCGCGATAGGAACAGTGATCCTGCAGGGCGTTCTTGGCGGACTTACAGTGCTGTTCTTCCTGCCGTGGTACATCTCCAGCGCGCACGCAGGAGTGGCGCAGACCTTCTTTGCCATTGCCGTGTTGATGGCTCTTTACACCGGAAGAAGCTGGATGGAATCGGTTCCCTCGACTATTCCCGATAAGGGAAATCCCAGCACCCAAACTCTGACGCTGCTGTCGCTTTGTGCAGTCTATTTGCAACTTTTTTTCGGCGCGGCATTCCGCCATTCCGGCATCAGCATTCTTCCTCATCTTGTGAATGCTGTTTTGAGCAGCGGCATTCTTGTCTGGACAGCCGTGCGCGTTCTCAGCCGTTACGGACGCACCGCCGAGCTGCGCCGACCCGCAGCGATAATGCTGTCTTTACTGCTGCTCCAGCTCGGACTGGGTTTCTCGGCCTATCTCACGCGCGTGGTTTGGGGAAAGAACGCCGCACAACCTTTGCCTAGCATGATAAGCACGACCGTTGCCCACGTTGCTGTCGGCGCATTGCTCCTGGCCACCTGCTTCGTGCTTGAAGAGCAGGTCCGGCGGCACCTGGTGAGACAACCGGCCGCGCTTAGCCAGCGCCCCGCGGTCAGCAAGGCGATCAGCGCATGAGCGCGGCCGTACAGCCCGTTCCCATTACGGAACCAACGGGCTTCGCCACGCCATCTCCAAAACAATATTCGCGGGTTGGAGATTATGCGATTCTCTTCAAAGTGCGCGTCACATCGCTGGTGGTGATGACGGCGTGGGCCGGCTATTACATGGGAGCGCAGCGGGGGCAGATCGCAACCCTCTCCTGGAAGCTGGTGTGCGCTCTGATCGGCGTCGGCCTGGTTTCCGGAGGGGCTGCGGCGCTCAATCAGGTAATCGAACGCGAAGCGGATGGCCGGATGCTGCGCACGCAACGTCGTCCCATTCCGGGACGGCGCATGGGAGTAGCAGAAGCTGCGGCGGTGGGTATCGCTTGCATCCTGGGAGGAGGCGCGTACCTCGCCTTCACCACCAACGCGCTTACCGGCGTTCTCAGCGTGCTGACAGCTTCCGCTTACCTGGGCGCATACACGCCGCTCAAGAAATACTCACCGCTGTGCACTACCATCGGCGCTCTCCCGGGCGCTATGCCGCCGTTGCTTGGCTGGACCGCAGCGCGCGGGCACGTGGAGTGGGAAGCGCTGGTGCTCTTCGCCATTCTGTTTCTCTGGCAGT
>Ga0307475_10002019_pt1 | contig 12139 bp, 9 predicted proteins | sample atmos_gasesECM1C_FD_203317 | JGI IMG/M metagenome (GOLD analysis project Ga0307475, IMG submission 203317) | Hardwood forest soil microbial communities from Morgan-Monroe State Forest, Indiana, United States - atmos_gasesECM1C_515 | ecosystem: Environmental > Terrestrial > Soil > Temperate... | reverse complement strand
CGCGGGAATCCACTTCACGTGGCGGATTTCGCCGAGCGCTTCCTGGCGCAGGCTTGCGCTGCGGCCGTGGGCGGCGGCGTCAATCTTGATGAACCACTGCTCGGTGGCGCGGAAGATCACGGGATTGTGGCAGCGCCAGCAATGCGGATAGCTGTGCTTGTACTCATGATTGCCAAGCAGCGCGCCGCGTTCGGCGAGCAGCTTGACGATGATGGGATTCGCGGTGAAAACGTCTTTGCCCTTGTATTCGGGTAGGCCTTCGAGATACACCCCGCGATCATCGAGCGGCGCGTAAATCTCCAACCCGTATTTTTGGCCGGAGTAAAAGTCATCGGCGCCGTGACCGGGCGCGGTGTGCACAATGCCGCTGCCCTGATCGAGGGTGACGTAGTCGGCGAGTATGCCGGGCACCTTGATTGGCAAGAAAGGATGCTGAAATCTCATCCCGGAAAAGTCGGAACCTTTGAACTTTCCCCGAATGCGGGCTTCTTTGATTCCAGATTCCGCCTGCAAGGCCGCAACGCGATCGGCCGCGAGCAACAGCGCGCCTTTTTCCGTATCGACCACGACATATTCAAAATCCGGATGAAATGCCAACGCGCGGTTGTGCGGAATTGTCCAGGGAGTGGTGGTCCAGATCACCGCGCTGACGTCGGGGCCGATCTTCGCGGCTTGGCCCGAACCTCCGCCCACGACACCGAATTTGACCCAGATGGAAGGGCTGGTGTGGTCTTCGTACTCGACTTCAGCTTCGGCCAGCGCGGTGGAATCATGGATGCACCAATATACCGGCTTGCGCCCGCGATACACGTAGCCGCTCTCCATGAAGTCGAGAAACGCACCTGCGATGGTGGCTTCGTAGTCGAAGCTCATCGTGAGATAGGGATCGTTCCAACGGCCGAAGATGCCGAGGCGCTTGAAGTCGCGCTTGTGCTGCTCGACGTAGCGGGTAGCAAACTCGCGGCACAGCTTGCGAAACTCCGCCGGCGGCACTTTGCCCTTGCCGCCCAATTCCTTTTCGACCTGAGTTTCGATGGGCAATCCGTGGCAGTCCCAGCCCGGCACGTACGGAGCGTAATGCCCGGCCATGCTCCTGGTTTTCACGACCAAGTCTTTCAGGATTTTGTTCAGACCGGTCCCTAGATGAATTTCCCCGGTGGGATACGGCGGGCCGTCATGCAGTACAAACAGCGGCTTGCCCTTGCGGACTTCCAGAATGCGCTCGTAGAGATTGGACTCCTGCCAGGCGGCGAGCTGCTTCGGCTCGTTTTGCGGCAAGCTAGCCTTCATGGGAAAGTCCGTCTTCGGCAGATTCAGCGTCTTTTTGAGTTCGAGCGGCTCGGACATGGTTGATTTAGCGCAATTCCCTTCTATGCCGTTATTTCCCCAAGGTGTTTGGTGGGAAACATCGGAAAGCAGCGTGAATAGCGTATGTTACAATGAATGGCAGTGGGTGTCAGCCGTCAGGCTGCGTGCAACCAATGCGAGCCTGCGGGAATCGTATTCTCGGGGACACCTAGTCGAGGGTTTCTTGCGTCTAAATCTATGCCGATTAGCGGCTGATTTTAGGGGACACAGGTGCCAGATTCGTCTTTTATAAGTCTTTTGCCCGCGAATATAAAACGAAACGCGCCTGCGGGCTCGAAGCCGCAGCAGGCGGCCGTGCCGGTGCCCGCCAATGCTGTGCCACGTTTCGGGGCTCCAGCGCACCTCGTATCCGATGATTTTTGGTCGAACTTAAAGCAGTTTTTGACCGAGCGCCCGGTGAAGGTGGTGGAGCGCCCCGGCGCACCTTTCACGAGCAATGCGTTTGGCGGCGGAGTCGGCGAGAACCTGAAAGAGTTTTTGAGCTCCCGCCCGGTACCGAAGGGGCCGCTAAACAGCCGCTTGGCAGTAAATTGGGGCGCGAACTTCGGTGGATTTTTCTACCGCATCAAGGAGTTTTTCTCGCCGTCCAAACAGCCGCCTCTGCCGCCCGGAATTCGACCTGTGAAAGTGAAGGAGATTTGGTCGAAGGACGAGTCCTTCGGCTGGACACAAATCATTTCCATAGGTCTTCACGCGGGAGTCTTTGCGCTGGTTATTTTGCTCCCGCTGATCTGGCCGGTTCCGCACACGACCGAAGCCAAGAGCAATCTGAATGTCACGCCGATCGATATTTCGCCCTATGTTGCGAAGCTTCCTGCCGGCGCGGACAAAGCCGGGGGCGGTGGCGGCGCCAACGACCACACCCTGACTCCGGTGAACAAGGGAAAGTTGCCCAAGTTCAAGTGGACGCAATTTACGCCTCCGCAGGTGAAGATTCAGAATCTGAATCCGAAGCTGGCCATGGATCCGTCGTTGCTCGGTCCGCCGGACCTGAAAGTTCCAAGTCCGAACATGTCGACATTCGGCGACCCGCTGGCTTCCGCTCTCTCTGATTCGCTTGGACACGGCAACGGCACCGGAATCGGCAGCGGCACTGGCGGGGGCCTTGGTCCTGGCGAAGGCGGCGGCACCGGCGGCGGCGCGTTTCGCGCAGGCGTGAACGGTGTAGGCGTACCGATTTGTTTGTATTGCCCGATACCGCAGTATTCCGACGAGGCGCGCAAAGCCAAGTATCAAGGCACGGTGGTGTTGCAGGTGACGATCACCACCGATGGGCGCGCAATCAATATCTCCGTTGTGAAAGGTCCCGGCCTCGGCTTGGAAGAGAAAGCCATCGAAGCCGTCAGGGGCTGGAAGTTCAAACCTGCCGTCGGACCGAATGGGAAGATTGTCCCGACCATCGTGCCCATCGAAGTCACGTTCCGACTGTACTAGCGGATTTTTCCGTACAATTCTGGGTGAAGCGGTCTTTCGCGCTTCGTCAATCCTCGTAATGCTCTCTCACGTCGCTAAACGAGCAGAGCAACGCGGCCGTCGTTCTTCCCCAACGGCTGCCAGCATTCTGCTACGATGGCGTTCATGCGGAAAACCGTCGTAACTTCGTTGGCGATGCTGTGCTTGGCTGTCTGTGCGGCGCCCGGTGCGTGGGCGCAAAGCGCCACCGGCTCGCTTGACTTTGCGGCTCGCATCACGCCGACGGCGGCGCGACCTGAGCCGGTGCGGCAGTTCACGTTTTATGTTCTAACCAAGAGCTACACCGAAATCGTGAAAGAAGTGGAAGGGGAAAACGTGGTTCCGCCGCGCGCGAAATTTATCGAAGGCCTAAAGGTGTCCTCCGAACTGAAGGAGTGGCTGAAAGCGCACGAGATTCTTGATTTGACCATGCCCGAGTTGGACCGCCTGGTCACGCCCGACGACATCATCCATGTGCCCGAATTCCTTCTGGCCTACCAGCATTCCAACAGCGGCGGCGTGACCTCTGGAATTCCCAAGCCGAGATATGCTGACGCTGACAAAGGGACGCATCCGGATCGGTACAACAAACAACTGCAGGAGTACTACGTGGCGCTGAAGAAGTTCATTCAGAACAATCCGTCCACGGTCAGTGGAATCGAATTGGAACTGGTAGGTGTGAATCCGCAGCAACAGTGGTCGCAAATTCAATCCGACCACCGACGCCGCATACTACGCATGGCGCCGGAGTTCGCACAAACGAAGTATCTTGCCGCGAAAGCAGACACTGATCTGGACGGCCGCGCCGCGGTTTCCGGCCTCGCTCCCGGAGCGTACTGGGTCAGTACGCTGAATCTGGATGTCAATGCCGGCGACACAAGGCTCGGTTGGGACGTGCCGGTAACCATCCGCGCGGGGCAGACCACACGCGTCGATCTCACCAACCTGAATGCTCTTGAGACGCACGCGTCGACTCCCTGACGCGCGGCGCGCTCCACTATGGCCACTCCCCTGCTTTGGATTGGATTCAACGTTTTCATTCTGGCGTTTATAGCGTTGGACTTGGGCGTGTTCAACCGGCGCTTGCACAAGGTGGGCTTGCGCGAAGCCGCGTTCTTCACCTTGCTGTGGGTTGCGCTCTCGATTCTGTTTGGCTTGGGCATTCTCCACTATTCCGGGAAGCAAGCGGGCCTCGAATTCTTCACCGGCTACTTGATTGAAAAAGCCCTCAGTGTCGACAATCTGTTTCTCTTTCTGGTGATCTTCCGTACGTTTGCGGTCGACCAACGTTTCCAGCACCGCATGCTTGAATGGGGCATTCTGGGCGCGCTGGTGATGCGCGGAGCAATGATTCTGGCTGGTGCGGAATTGATTCAGCGCTTTTCGTGGGTGCTGTACGCTTTTGGCGCGTTCATTGTGTACGCCGGAATTCACATGCTATTTGTGAAGAAGGAAAAGGTTCACCCAGAAAAGAGTTTCATTTTTCGTTTTGCAAGCAGGCATCTGCGCGTCACACACGACTACGAAGGCGAGCATTTCTTCGTGCGCACCGGCGGGAAGCTCTACGCGACGCCTCTGTTTTTGGTCCTGCTGGTGGTTGAAATCACGGATATCACGCTGGCTATCGATTCCATTCCGGCGATCTTCGGCATCACGCAGGATCCCTTCATCGTCTACACCTCCAACGTTTTCGCGATTCTGGGCCTGCGGGCGATGTATTTCCTGCTGGCGGGAGTGCTGTCACGTCTGCGCTTCCTGACCGTGGGGCTGTCGTTCGTGCTGACCTTCGTCGGCGCAAAAATGATTGCGCATAAGTGGGTAGACATTCCCGAATATATTTCCTTGCTAGTCGTTGCAGGGATTTTGCTGATGGCGCTTGCGGCTTCGCTTGTGTTTCCAGTCAAGTCGCGCGCATGACGAAGAGATTCACACTTCATTCCTCTTCAAACATTACTTCATCGATGTAGCACCAAAACCAGTTTTCACCCGGCTCGATGGATTTCACGATAGGGTGCTTCGTGGCACGAAAATGCTTGGTGGCGTGTTTGTTCTTCGAGGAATCGCAGCAGCCCACATGGCCGCAGGTCTCGCAAAGCCGCAGGTGCACCCAAGTGTCGCCCATTTTGACGCACTCCTCGCAGACATGAACCTTGGGTTTGAGGTGGCGAATTTGATCGGTGTGCGTGCAAGTGTCGGCCATGGTTTGTCCTCGTCGAGCTATCCTGAAACTTGAATCGGGATGCGCACCGCGAAACGCGTGTCGCCGGGCACGGAATCCACGGAAACTTGCCCGTGCATGCCGGTGACGATGCGATAGACGAAGTCGAGCCCCAAACCGGTGCCTTCGCCCACGCCTTTAGTGGTAAAGAATGGCTCGAAGATGCGCGACTTGACGTCGGGAGGAATGCCGGGACCATTGTCGGCGATCTCCACGAGAATGAAATCGTTCTCGCGGGCGGTGCGGATGCGGAGTTTGCCGTTGTCGCCCATGGCGTCGGCGGCGTTATCGATCAGGTTGGTCCACACCTGGTTGAGTTCGCTGCCGTAGGCCATGATCTTTGGCAAGTCTGGCGCGTAATCGCGAGTCACCGCGATGCCGCGCTTGAGCTTGTGATGCATGATGGTCAGCGTAGTTTCCAGGCTCTTGGTGACGTCCACTTCCTGCAGTTTGGCCTGGTCCATGTAGGAATATTCCTTGATGGCCTTGATGAGGTCGGAGATGCGGGTGGTGCTATGCTCCAGTTCGTCGGCGATGCGCTCCATCTCGAGGAGTGTGGCAAATCGGGTCAGCTCCGGACCAAGCGATGCACCCGCTACCGCGGCGAAGCTTTCAAGCTGGGGGTCGGTCAAGTTTGCTTCAGTCAGGAGCGGCGCCAGTTTCCATGCTTCGGGGACTTTGCGGTCCTCCAGCCAGCCCTGAATGGCCTCTTCGCGTTCCACGCGCTCGAATTCATCCTTGAATTGCGCCGGCTTCAGCGCGGCACGAATTTCCTCTTCACGCTTCGCCAACATCGCGCAATCATCCGGGCCAATGGTGGAAGAGCGTCCCACCTGACGAAGGCGAGCAAGACAATCGCGAAGCGCTGCCGCGGAGCGCCGGGCGGCAGCGGATGGATTATTCAATTCGTGCGCCAAACCTGCCGACAGCTTCCCGAGCGCCGCGAGCTTTTCCCGTTCCTGGCTGACCATCGTGAAACTCCTCACGCGGTCGGTCAGCACGCCCACCAGCCGTTGCGCCAGTACCGGCATGCGATGCAACATTTCGGGAAAGTGGGAGGAATGCAGCGTGAGGGCGTGCAGCGGCGTGACCGCTCGCGCGGTCAGGGGCACTTTTTTCATTCGCGAAAAGGGCAGGTATCCGGTGACGGCGGGTGCTTGCACCGTATAAGTCTGGCTGTCGGGTCCATCCGCCTCACGGCGGCCGCGAATTTCGCCCTCCAGCAGGACCAGCATGAGCTCAGCCGGCGAATCTTCCACCGTCACGGCCTCGCCCGGCTTTGCGCGTCGCTCCTCGGCATGGCCGATGAACCATTCGAGGTCGTCCGGCGATAGATCCGCAAATGCGGGCACTTTGCGCAGGCCAGCGATCAGCGATTCCGTGTGTGCCTTGTCCGGCATTTCCGTCATGCGTTGCGTCGCCTTTCCGCGTTCGGGATGCAAACTTGATTCGAGAGGGTCACTGCACCTTAGCCAGATACTGATGCATGAACTGTACGACGACGGCGCCTTCGCCGACGCCGGACGCCACCCGCTTCACCGAACCGTGCCGCACGTCGCCCACGACAAAAATCCCGGGAACGTTCGTCTCCAGAAGTCCGGGATCGCGGTCGAGCGTCCAGCCTTCGGGTCTTTTTCCATCTTTAAGCAAATCCGGGCCGGACAAAATGAAGCCGCGCTCGTCGCGTTTGATCAAGCCATCGAGCCATTCCGTGCGCGGCTGCGCGCCAATGAAAATGAACAAGCTGCTAGCCGGCAGCTTCTCGACTTCCGCGGTCACGGCTCGCTGAATCGTGATATCCGAAAGGTGCGTATCGCCGTGAACTTCAATCACGCTGGTGTGTGTCCACACTTCAATATTCGGCGTCTTCTCGATCTGCTCGATCAGATAGTGCGACATAGTACTCGCAAGCGAACCGCCGCGCACCAGCATGATTACCTTTTGCGCGAATTTCGAGAAATGCATCGCTGCTTGGCCGGCAGAGTTCGCGCCGCCCACGATGTAAACCGTTTCGCCCTTGCAGGCAATGGCTTCCGAGGCACCGCCGCCATAATAGACGCCCGCGCCTTGAAGCCGCTCTATTCCCGGCACGTCCAGCGCACGCCACTGTACTCCCATGGCTAGAAGCAAAGCGTGGCAGGAGATTTCCGAGCCGTCGGAAAGCTTAATGTGCCGATAGGGGCCGTCTATGCGGAGGTTTTGCGCCTCCTGGGGAGAAAGAATTTCCACGTCGAAGCGACGCGCCTGGGCTACCGCGCGGCGCGCCAAATCGCCGCCGCTGAGACCGGAAGGAAATCCCAAATAATTTTCGATGCGCGAGCTTAGCCCCGCTTGGCCGCCAGGAGCCTCGCGCTCAACAATCACAGTCCGCAAACCTTCCGATGCGCCGTAGACGGCCGCGGCGAGCCCCGCGGGTCCGCCGCCGATGATAGCGAGGTCGTAAAAATTCGTCTGTGCTTTGGTGTGCAGACCCAACTTGCTGGCGACCGCCGGAAAGGGCGGCTCGGCCAGGCGCTCACCGTCCGGGAAGAGTATGAGCGGCAAGGTTTCTGCTTCCGGGCCTAGAGAGTCGAGGAGCCGGCGCACTTCTGGATCGGTCGACGCGACCTCGACATCGATCCACTGGTACGGAACTTGATTGCGGCCGAGAAAATCGCGCAGCTCGTAAGCGCGGGATGACCATCGCGTACCCAAAACACGAATACCCTCGTATAGAGGACGAAACTGCGCGGTCCAGTCGTGTAGCAAATCGTCGAGAGCGGGGAAGAGCTTTTCCTCGGGCGGATCCCACGGCTTCATCAGATAGTAGTGCACGCGCGCTTCGTTGATGGCGTCGATCGCAGCGTTGGTATCCGCGTACGCGGTGAGCAGTGCGCGCTTGGCCTGCGGATGAATGTCCATCGCCTGCGTAAGAAAGCCTACTCCGTCCATCTGCGGCATGCGTTGGTCGGCCAGGAGAAGCGCGACGGGATTATTGCGGGCTTTGAGCTCGCGCAGGGTGGTCAGCGCAGCGCTGCCGGAGTTTGCGCGCATCACTCGGTAGTGCTCGGCATAATGCCCGCGCAGGTCACGCTCGATGGCGCGCAATACCTCCGGATCGTCATCCACCGTCAACATCACTGGCTTTGGCATAGCACTTGGGATGAAAAATGCGGCACTTTGGTTACTTACGCCGGCCGTGCTTCGCATTGGCCACGTCCTCACGCTACAATTTCGGGTTATCTATGTCTAGCCCACTTGCCTCCGCTATCGCTGATCTTTCCTCGAGCGACCCCGTGATGCGCTCCGCGGCCGCGACCGAGATTTATCGCCGAGGGCGGGCCCCGGCCGATCGCGCGGTCTACGCGTGGTGGAGCAATTTGGAGTTCGCCCAGCTCTTCGGCACGAGCCCTGCCGTGACCGTGGGTGTGGCCGTAAGGCCTGCGACTTTCGCGCGCACTCGCGAAGCCAACGGCCGGCCGCCTCTGGCACTTGTGCCGCCGGATCAAGACGCCCAAGAATTCGAGCTGCATTTCCCGAACGATGTTTCTCTGGATGTACTAACCACAGACGATCCCGATGGGCACGGCGCCATTGCGCACTACTTGGCAAAATTTGGCGAAGGCGTACAACAAGTGGAGTTTCGCTGCAAGGATGTGGATCGCGCCACGCAAATCCTGAAGGAAAACTTCGGTGTGCAGCCCATCTACCCACAAACTCGCGCAGGCGCCGGCAACACACGCGTCAATTTTTTCCTGGTCAACTCGCACAATTCCGGCAAGGTCCTGATCGAATTATACGAAACGTAGGGGGCACATTCAGACCGGCGCGGCGCTTTTCTTGGCTGTTTTGGAGCGGTCACCCGCTAAGTTCGGTTCGCGCGCCAACTCGACCCAAGCGCGCAGGACTTCGCCAACGCTCCAGGCCTGCGCGATACATCCTTTCGGAGCAAAGGGCGCGTCACCGTCGAAAATCTCGCCGAGTGTGCCGAGCCCATAGCGCTGAATCGCGGTCCCCAAAGGCTCGAGAAAGCGCATCGCCGCTAGGCGGTCGGGGTAAACCCGATGATGCGCCAGCGCAAAGGGCCCGAGCAGCCAGGCCCAAACTGTTCCCTGGTGATAGGCGGCGTCGCGTTCGCGAGGCCCGCCGCCGTAATGCCCCTGGTAGCCGGCCTCACCGGGTGCGAGGCTGCGAAGCCCATATGGCGTCAACAGTTGGGCCGCGCAGATGTCAACGACGGCCTTCTGTTGCTCCCTCGGCAGCGGAGTGACCGGCAGCGACACCGCAAAGACTTGGTTCGGCCGCAATGAAGCGTCATTGCCGATTCCAGGCGCGTCGATCACGTCGTAACAGCACTGTCGCTCGGCATTCCAAAATTTGTGGAAGCCCTCCTTGGCCTTGCCGGAAAGAGTCTGATAGTCGTCGCTTGAGATTTTCAATACTCGCGCGAACTGCGTCATCGTCTCGAGCGCGTTGATCCACAGCGCGTTGATTTCGACGGCTTTGCCAGTGCGCGGCGTCACCACCCAATCGCCAACTTTCGCGTCCATCCAGGTGAGCTGCAGGCCAGCTTCGCCGGCGTATACCAAACCGTCCGCTGGATCCACTTGGATCTGATAGCGGGTACCCTTCACGTGCGCGTCGATCATTCCTGCCAGAACGGGAAAGAGTTTTTGCAGCGTCTGGATGTCGCGAGTCGCGGCGAAATATTGCCGCACCGCCTCGAAATACGAGAGGGCCGCATCCACAGTGTTGTATTCGGGCTTGCCGCCGGCATCTGGGAAATTATTCGGAAGCATTCCGGCGTCGACGCATTTTGCAAATGCCAGCAGAATCTGCCGCGCTACTTCCGCCCGTCCGGTTGCCAGGGTCAAGCCCGGAAGCGCAATCATCGTGTCGCGGCCCCAATCTCCAAACCAGTGATACCCCGCGATAACGCTGCGCCCTTCCGGCTGATCGGGCAAGCCGCGTTTCACGATGAACTGATCCGCCGCAAGAACAAGCTGCGGCAGCCACTCCGGCGACCTTGCAGAAATCGCCTTGCTTTGCGTGCTCCATGCGGCCGTAATTTCTGCTTCGTGAGCAGCGCGCTGAACATGCGCTATCTCACCATCCAACGCCGCTTTCTCTTCGGTCGTCGAAACGATCGTGACGCTCTCGCCAGCGCGCAGCTTGGTTCGGAAGAGCGCTGCAAACAGATGGTCTTCGCGATCGTCCAGCCCGCGCTCTCGTTCGACCACAAGAAAACAACCGCGATACCACTCGTGCCGCGGCTCGCAAACCGCTTCCACGCTCTTCAGATAAAACGGCACAGCTCCCTCGAACGCCACCACCCTGACACCATGCTCCACTGGATCAATGCGCATCTTCCAGTCACCAGCATGGGTTGACGCATGAAAATCGCGATAGTTCACCAGCGCCTTGAGTTCCATCTCGATCGCCGCGCTTCCCTGCAGCAACGTGTATTGCACATACGTGGTGTTCGCGCCCTGCTGCATCCAGACGCGCTTCTCCAGCCGAGCGTCGCCGGGCGCGTACGTCCAAACCGGAGTCGTACCCTCCAGCCGGAATCCTTCAATATGCTGAAACCCCTTGGGCTCGACCGCGCCGCTCGCCCAAAGATGCGTCGCCAGCGCAAATTCCGCGCCACCGCACCGCACAATCTCATCGAGACCCGCCACCAGATGCATTCGCCCAACCGGCGGCTGCAGCGCAGCGATCAGCAGCCCGTGATACCTCCGGGTCATGCCGCCGGCGATGGTGCCCGAAGCGTAGCCGCCAATCCCGTTGGTAACCAGCCACTCGCGCGACTCGGCTGCCTCCAAATCGCCACAAACCTCGCGCCCGAACTGAATTGCTGGACTCATTTCTATTTATCGCAACCACTTGGTCATCAAGTGCCGACCGTGATCCGCATATCCGGTGCGCCGATAGAGTTCCACGGCGGGACCGTTGCCGCGATCGACTTCCAAATGGAGCGCGTTCAGACCCAACGCCCGAGCTTTTTCCTCCACAAATTCCATCGCGCGTCGTCCCAACCCCGTGCGCCGGAACTCCGGTTCGATGTATAGTTCGTCGATGAACGCGTCGCGCCCGCGAAATTCGAAACTGTAGCCCAGCGTCAAGATCACATACCCGGCCGGCTTTTCGCCCAGCCAAAGCAACCAGGCTTTACCCAGTTCCGCATGGGCAAGAAATGTTTCGAGCGCCGCACGCACCTCGCCTTCACCAAACGGCAGCGCCGGCGGCTGCTCCGCCAAACTTCGCATCATGGGCAGCAGTGCCGGCAAATCCTGCGCCCTTGCTTCTCCTATTTCTACCGCCGCGCCGCTATTCACCACTCTGCTCAATCAATTTCGCCACCAACCCAGTCCATCCCGTCTGGTGACTCGCGCCAAGTCCCGCGCCGTTGTCGCCGTGAAAATATTCGTAAAATAGAACCAAATCCTTCCAATGCGGATTGTCGTTGAAAATTTCTGCGCCGCCCGCCACTGGCCTACGGCCGTCCTTGCCGCGCAAGAAAATCCGAATCAGCCGCCGCGAGATCTCTCCCGCCACCTGCCATAAATCGGATTCGCTCCCCGAGTGAGTGGGAAACTCCACCTTGAAATCTTCGCCGTAGTAGTGATGAAACTTCTGCAGAGACTCGATCAGCAAGTAATTCACCGGAAGCCAGATGGGGCCGCGCCAATTCGAATTGCCTCCAAAGGTCCCCGTGCTCGATTCCGCAGGTTCGTAAGTAACGCGGCTAACATGGCCATTCACCACAACTTCATAGGGGAAGTCCGCGTGAAAGCGCGATAATGCACGCACTCCGTATGACGAAAGAAATTCGGACTCATCCAGCATACGCTCCAGCACCCGCTTCAACCGCTGGCGGCTCACGAGCGAGAGCAGCCGACGCACGCCGCGCGCCGAACGCTGCGTCGTTTCGATATGTTCCGGCATATCCGGATGGTTGTCGATGAACCACTGCATACGCCGCTTGAAGCCCGCCAAGCGGTCCACTATTTCCGGCTCCAGGGTTTCCACGGCGAACAGTGGAATCAAGCCGACCATCGAGCGAATCTTCAGAAAGTGTTCCTCGCCGTTCGGCAGCTGCAACACGTCATAGTAAAAACC
>Ga0307475_10002018_pt1 | contig 12140 bp, 11 predicted proteins | sample atmos_gasesECM1C_FD_203317 | JGI IMG/M metagenome (GOLD analysis project Ga0307475, IMG submission 203317) | Hardwood forest soil microbial communities from Morgan-Monroe State Forest, Indiana, United States - atmos_gasesECM1C_515 | ecosystem: Environmental > Terrestrial > Soil > Temperate... | reverse complement strand
AAACGCTCCAGGCTTGAACAGCGACAACACCACCTTTTCCGTTCCCGAGATCCAGGATCTCCGCAACAGCATCAAGAGCGTTAAAGAGTTCGGCGACTTCTCTACCTTCGGCTTTACCGTGGTTGGTCTCGGCGAGCCTCGCGGAGTTCAGGCCGGTGTCGTTGGCGGGAACTATTTTGAAGTAATGGGACTGCACCCTGTCCTCGGCCGTTTGATAGACATGCGTGATGACGGCCCGAACGCCGCGGGTGCCGCGGTGCTCACTTATCGTTTTTGGAGCACCGTGCTTAAGAAAGACCCTTCAGTCCTCGGTAAGACCATTCGCTTGGAAAGTCTCGGAGCGCGCACTGCTACCGTTGTGGGTGTCCTCGAGCCCTCCGTGCCCTATCCCGGTGAAACACAAATGATGGTCAATGTGGTCTGTAGTCCGCATCACCTCTCCGCCACCATGGTTACCGGGCGTGTCCATCGTATGACCGAACTCTTCGGACGCTTAGCCCCCGGCGCAACACTGGAGCAGGCCCGCGCGGAGCTAGTTGGTGTTCACCAGACCATCATGAAAGACCATGCCGATGCCTATCCGGCGAGTGCCAAATTCGGCATCGAAACCAGGCTATTGCGCGACCAGATTACCTCACGGGCCAAAACTATTTTGCTGGTGCTTCTCGCGGCTGCCGCGCTGGTGTTCATCATTGCTTGTTCCAACGTGGCGAATTTGATTCTCGCGCGCACTGTTCGCCGTGAAGGCGAACTCGCCATTCGCGCCGCCCTGGGCGCTACAAATTCGGCACTGCGCCGGACATTACTCGCAGAAAGTATTCTGCTCTGCGGGGCTGGCGCATTGCTCGGTGTAATGAGCGCACGACCGATGGTTGCCATCCTGGGCAGCTATGCTTCGCGATTCTCGGTGCGCGCACTCGATCTGGAAGTGGACTCCAGCATGTTGTGGGTTGGAGCCGGCTTGGCGCTTATCGCCGCAGTGGTGTTGGCGTTTGTGCCGCGCCTGCCCTCTGCCGACAGCTCTAATGGTATTGGTCTTCCGAGCGGTAGCGTGCGCATTACCGGCAGCACCAGCCGTCGGCTGCGCTTGTTCGCAGTGACGCAGATCGCTGCGTCGTTTTTGCTGCTGGCAGGCGCTAGCATGCTGGTCAAAACGCTGCTGCATCTGCAATACGCACAGACTGGTCTGGACACCGACCACGTTCTGACCATGGACGTTCCGATGATGTCGTATGGCAAGACGCAGGAGCAGATTGCCAGCTTCTATCGCGAAACAATCCGCCGCGTCTCGGAGCTGCCGGGCGTGGACAAAGTTGCGGTCGCCGTGAGCGTTCCCTGGCGTGACGCAGGCGGCTTCGGCCCCGGCCTGCAATTTACCGCCGAGGGTCATCTCAAAAATGCTGGTGAAGAGGATCAACGGGCGCACTTTCGCGCGGTCTCCCCTGGATTTTTCGCATCTTTGGGCATCCCCATGGTGGAAGGGCGCGATTTCAACGAGTCCGATCGCATCGGTGGAGAGCGCGTCGCGATTATCACCCAGAGTGTTGCGCAGCGGATGTTTCCCAATCAAGATGCGGTTAATCGGCATATTACCTGGACAGACCCAGTGATAAAGTTCATCCCGGGATTCACTCCTGAGCCGATCCGCATTGTGGGCGTGTATGCCGATTTCGATGACGAGCACGTCATACCCGGCCCGCAGATGACTATTTATCACCCCTTCGAGCAGTTGATGTTTGGCGGCAACCTGTTTGTACGCACCAGCGCAAACCCATATGGCCTGATCGCGCCGATTATACGCCTTATTCATGACATGTCGACAGACCAGCCTGTCGAACACGCCATGACGCTGTCGGATGTTCGCTCGGAAGTGTTGACGGCGGACCGGCTGAACTCGATTGTGTTTGGAGGCTTTGCCATCGTGGCCTTGGCGATTGCGGTTGTGGGCGTTGCCGGTGTGCTGGCGTTCTCGGTCAGTGCGCGAACGCGAGAGTTTGGGATTCGGCTGGCGATTGGGTCTCAGCCGAACCGTCTCCTGGCGGGCGTTATCGCTCAAGGCGCGGTTATGGCAGCGGTCGGCGTAGTTACCGGCACCGCGTGCGGGTATGTGTTAGCGCGACTGGCGAACAGATATTTCGATGGCATGCAGATGCCGAGCACGTTGCCAGTAGTAGCCTCGGCGTGTGTGTTATTGGCAGCCGCGGTCGTAGCTTCGGCGCTCCCGGCCGCACGCGCCGCTCGCATCGACGTCATACAAGCCCTGCGTTCGGACTAGTCACCTAAATTGATTTGCCTCAAGTCGCGTCTTCGTAGAACGGTCGATTCCGATTTTCGTCCGTGTCAGGTTTGCTCGTTTGTGAGAGACTACCGGCGAATAATTCGACTGGAGACGCCCAATGAAAACACTAGCAACGATTGCTCTGACTTTCACTCTGCTTACTTCCGTGTTCGCCGAGGACGTGATGCAATACGGCGTCAAGCACATCAAAGTTTTAGCCGAGGACGACAAGGTTCGCGTGCTGCATTTCACTCCGTCTAAGGGCGACAAGACTCCCGTTCATTCCCATCCCGAAACGGTGTTGTACGTTATCAAGGGAGGAAAAATCCGCACCACTTTGCCTGACGGTACCTCGACGGTGACCGAACTAAAAGCCGGGCAGACCTCCTTGCGCGCGCCGGTTACGCATTCCGACGAAGCTCTTGATGATATCGACGCCATCATCATCGAACTGAAAAAGTAATATTCATCCGTTCAGGGATTTGGTAGCGCGAGGCTGCAGTAGCGGCCAGTCTCACTACGCGTAGATTTGGTAGACCATCAGGTAGACGATCACGCCTGTAACGCAAACGTAAAACCATAAAGGCAGTGTCCAGCGCGCGATGATGCGATGTTTGTCGAAGCGCTCGAGCAACGCGCGCCGAAGTGTAATAAGAATCAGGGGAACGATTACGATGGCGAGAATGGTGTGCGAAGTCAGCAGGACGAAATAGACGGGGCGGATCCAGCCTTGTCCGTGAAACGGGACGTGGCCAACGCGGTAGTGGTAAACCAGATAGGAAAACAAGAAAACGGTGGACACCGCAAACGCCGAAATCATGAAGCGCTTGTGAATTTGAACTTTGCCTTTGCGAATGGCGGTGTAGCCGCACACGAGCAGTATGCCGCTAGTACCGTTCAGAATAGCGTTTAGAGCGGCATGAGAGATCATCGAATTAAGATTGTCACCTTTGGTCAAACAATTGTTGTATAGGAGGAAGAAGAAAGCAGAACAATGGCATCACCGTGGGATTTTGTCGTAGACCATGAGAGCCAGGAGCAAGGGAATGTGCAGGACGGTAGCGTGCATGAGCCACTTGGCGCGCACGTTAGTCTTGGTGCTGGCGGCCCAGAGGGCTACCTGAACCAGCGCGGTACTGACCACCAGGGCGCCGAAAAAGTATAAAACTCCCGCGAGACCCAGCAACGCGGGGAGCAAACTCACCGCCACGAGTCCGGCGGCGAACCACACGATCTGGCGAAACGTGCGCGTGCCATTGCGATCGACCACCGGCAACATGAGGATGCCGGCGCGCGCGTAGTCTTCGCGGTACATCCAGGCGATGGCGTGGAAGTGCGGGAACTGCCAGAAGAACAGAATGGCGAAGAGCAGCCATGCGCCGCGGTCCAGCGAGCCGCTGGCCGCCACCCAACCGATCATCGGCGGGACCGCGCCGGGAAAAGCGCCAACGAAAGTTGCCCACACAGTGCGCTTCTTCAGCGGAGTGTAAGCAAGCAGGTAGCTCAGACAAGTGAGTGTGCCCAGGACGCAGGCCAGCACGCCACCGACGAGATAAAGATCGACGGCTCCGGCGATCGATAGCGCCACGCCGAAAATCAACGCTTCGCGCGGTTGAACAACGCCAGTGGGCAGCGGGCGGCCGGCGGTGCGGCGCATGAAGCGGTCGGAATCGCGCTCAAGGTAATGATTCAGCGTGGCGGTTCCCGCCGCGATCAGCATGGTGGCGAACACGGTATGCAGCATGTGCAGCCAATTCACTGGCCCGCGCGCGCCCATGTAATAGCCTGCGGCAGTGGTGATCAGAACGAGGAAAGAAACGTCAGGCTTGGTCAGGGTGATAAAAGCATTGGCGCGAGAGGACAACGTCAATTCGGTGGTGCGCGCAGTGCTCATTAAATGGCCACCGGCCGCTGCGTGGCAGCAGGCAATTCCCTTCTGCGTGGGACCAGCCGATAACAGAGTAAAACAATAAGTATGGAAACGCCAAAAAGTATGGCGCCGACCACGGTGTGCAGAACGGTGAGCGCAACCATAAGCGGCATCGGCTGCGGCGCATCTGCAGTGGTCAGGCGCGACCAGTACGCACCGAGGCCGAGCAGCAGTTGCGTGCCGAGGATGGCGTGGAGGAGTATGCGCGTTTTGGAAATTGCCGCGGATTTCTCAAATCGCCTGCGGAGTACCGCAGCGAGCCAGATCACCATGCCCAGGACGATCAACGCACCTACCATATGCGGCCACACAGGGATTTCCTTGTGCCGGAAGCCGGCACCCAGAATCACCTGCAAATAAATGACCGCGGCGTTCGCAATGGCTAGGGAGTGAATCGAAGGCGAGCCGGCGTCTTCCACTTGAGGTTGATCGGAAACCCACCACCGGCTGGTAAATACGGCGATGCTTAAGAGCGCGGCAAAGACAATCTGCGCGAAGCACGCGTGTACCACCGGCAACCAGTAATGCAAAAGCTGACGCACCACTTCCCCGCCAAGGACCGCTTGGGCGGCAATTCCGGCGACAGCGATCACGCTGAACCATCGCAGCCAGCGCCGCTCGTCTTTGGCCCACACCCAAACCGCCAGAACGATGGAAAGCAGGCCTAAGACTCCGGCGATTACACGATGAGAGTGTTCGTAGCGGATACCACCCACCATCGGCGGCGTTAGCGTACCGTAGGAAAGCGGCCAATCTGGAACGGAGAGCGCGGCCTCGTTAGAAGTAACCAGAGCGCCGGCTATAAGGAGGAGGATGGTCCAGCAGACCACAAAAATCGCAAACCGATGGACGGACGGATGGTAAGTGGTGGTCATTGGTCCAAGTCCCAACGGCGGATTATACATGACTGGTGGATGCGCGCTATCGGGAAAATGGCGTCAAATCCTTCAAAAATTTAAAACTAGTTGAAACGGCGGAACCACCCTCAATTCGCGTGGGATCGCTTCAAACCTGCGTTGCCGCAGCGGGAAAGCTTGGCACCGGCGCAACTGGTGCGGTCGCGGTATCGACCCCTACAGCGCGTAGCACCAGGTCTTTCAGCGCCGCTATGAAGTACGGGGAGTCGCCCAACGCGGGCATCATGCGAAATTTTTCGACACCAAGCTTCTTGGCTTCCTCGCGTGCTTCGATATTGATTTCGTGAAGCGTCTCAATGTGTTCGGTGACGAAAGAAATGGGCGCCACCAGCATTTCCTTCACCCCTTCGTGGGCCAGACGCTCGATGGTGCTCGTCAGTGGCGGCTGCAGCCATTTGGCCGGACCAACCCGGCTTTGGTAGCAAACGATGTGCGTACGCGGCCAGCCTGTAAATTGTTGCGCGCCTTTCTCGCAGACTAAACGCACGGTCGCTTCTATCTGTCGCGGGTACGGGTCACCCTTTTCGACCAGGCTCATGGGCAGGCCATGAGCGCTGAACACCAGATGAATCCGGGAGCTATCCGGAAACTGCCGCAGCACACGGCCGATGTTTTCGACCAGTCCGCGGATGTACAGCGGATGATTGTAGAAACTTTCTACCACGCGTTCGGGCGGCGCCCCGCGAGAGGTCGTCCACTTCGCGCTATCGGCTACGCGGTGCCATTCTTTCATGCTGCTGAGAGTAGTGGCGTAGGAATAGTGCGGATAAAGCGGGAGCAGTACAATTTCGTCGAGTGGTCCGGCGTTGCGCAATGTGTCCAGGGCTTCGACGCTCATCGGATGCCAATAACGCATGGCTATTACCGCCACGGGATCGATGTAGGGGGTCAGCGCGCGCACTAAATGAACGCGCTGGCGCTCGGTCAGCGTAGCAATGGGGGAACGGCGGCCGATTTGGGTGTAACGCCCCATGACCGGTTTGCAGCGGCGTGAAGAAATCAATTTCGCGATAGGCTTCCGCAGCAGACCGAGAGGGCCGAGCGGGATAATGTCGGGATCCAGAAAAAGATTCAGCAGAAACGGCTCGACTGCGGCCAGCGAATCCGGGCCGCCAAGTTGAAACATCACCACGCCGACGCGTTTCTTTGCTGGCACTTACTTACCCCGATGGAGAGAATTTTTGAGGCGCTCAATGTCGTCGTGAAGCGCGGCGGCGCGGCGCGCTACCGACAGGTAGTACGCGAAGAAAATTCCCCACGCGATGAGATACGCGGCAAAAATGCTGTTGAGATTTTTCACACGGCCTCCGCTTCATGACGCACCATTTCGAGTTCACCGCGAGCCGCTTCCATCACGTACCGGGCACGCATCAACAACGCCATGAGTGCCAGCATGGCGAACCACGAGAAAAAAAGCACCTTCCACATGGTTGGGTCCAAACCGGACCCCGAACCGCCCATCACCACCGGTTGCGGATGCTGGGTGCGCCACCAGCGAATGGAACCAAATACCAGTGGCACGTCGAGGAAGGCGAAGATTCCGAATAGTGCGCTAAATAGCGCGCGGCGGTCCGGCTCCTCGACCAGCGTGCGCAGAAGAAGAAAGCACGCGTACAACAGCCAGAGAATGAAGGTGGAAGTGAGCCGCGCGTCCCAGGTCCACCAGATACCCCAGACAGGATGCGCCCAGATTGGCCCGCTGACCAACACCACGGTGGTGAAGACTAGGCCAACCTCCGCCGCGGAAATGCTGAGCCAATCCCATTGCGGTTGACGGCGAAACACGTACAGGACATTCGCTACGAAACAGATGAAGAAAGCGCAGAGGCCCGTCCAGGCGCTGGAAACGTGAAGATAAAAAATGCGCTGGATGGGACCCATGGTGCGCTCCGTGGGGGCGACGAAGAAAGCACCATACGCTGCCGCGGCCACTAAGAGGAAAACAATCGCGGCGGCCAGAACCTGCTTCTTCATGTTGATTATTCCTCCAGAAGATATTCGCCGAAAAGCCATAGCGCGGTCAAAAAGACCACATCGAAAATAACCAAGAAGCCCACACCTTTCCATTCCAGAAAGGGTGAGGCGTCTAAAAGTCCGACGGTTACCTGGGTGCTGGCCACCAGCACGGGAGTGAGCAGCGGCAGCAACAAAAGCGGGAGCAGTAGTTCGCGCATGCGGGCCTGCGCTGAAATTGCGGAAAGCGCGGTGCCGGCGATGGAAACTCCCAAGCTGCCCAGAAAAAATACGAGGATAAGTTGTCCGAGAACGCGAAGCACCGGCACGTTATACAAAATGGCAAAAATCGGAAGCATCAGCAGTTCCGTGAACAGAAGAAATAAAGTGTTGGCGACAAGCTTGGCCAGGAAAATGGCGAAGGGGTCGCTTACGGACAGGCGCAAGGCGCTGAGCGTGTCGTTGTTTTGTTCGCGCAAAAAACAAGGTTGCAGCATGAGCGAGGCGGCAAAGAGAAACGCGAGCCATAAAAGTCCTGGGCCGAAGCGGCGCGATTCATTGTAGGTGGGATCGAACGTGAAGCTGAACAACACGATCACCATCAAAATAAAAACAACCGTGGTGGTCAACAGTTCCCTGCTGCGAAACTCCGTGCGGAGTTCCTTGCCAAGCAATGCGGTGGTACTGGAGAACAAACTCATTCAGGCGTCGGCGAACGTCAAGATGGAGCGTACTTCCGCGCCTGTACGCGTGTCTGCAACGATTAATCCTGCATCGAGGCGAATCGCGCGAGTGGCGAGCATGGAAATTTCCGATTCACCGTGCACGCTCATGAAAATGGTGCAGCCCGTGTCGCGGAGTTGTCGCAGTGTGGCCGCCAACCAGCCTACGCCCTGCGGATCGAGGCCGGTGCTGGGCTCGTCCAATAGCAGGACAGAAGGCTCATGCAGCAATGCACGCGCGATAGCCACGCGTTGCCGCATGCCCCGCGAGAAAGTACGCACGAGAGAATCGCGGCGATCGAATAAGCCAACTTCGCGCAAAAGTTTTTCTACACGGTCGGCAGCATTTGGGGTTTGCTGCAGTCGCGCGAAGAGCAGCAGATTTTCTTCGGCGGTAAGATCGTCGTACACCATGGTGGCGTGAGCTACAAAGCCTGCACTGACCTTGGCACGGACAGCCTCGGACTTCGACGCACCTGAGGCCGCTCCAGCAGCCGACCCACTAGCCGACGGAAACGTTAATTCCCCCGACGAGGGGCGCACCAGTCCGGCGGCAATTCGCAACAGGGTCGTTTTCCCGGAGCCGTTGCGGCCCACCAGCGCTACGCATTCGCCCGGCGTGATCTCAAAACGGATCCGTCGCAAAGCCGCAAGGCCGCCGTAACGCTTTTCGATATTTTCAAAGCGAATTCCGGTGAGAGGAAGACCGCGTGACGTCACTGCGTGGCCTCGACGGTAAATCGAGAACACAGCGCGCAAATCGAGAGCGCTGACGGAAGGCGCGCCAAGGCTCAGCCTCGAACGAGGTCGCGCAGAACCTTTTCCGCACGCGCTCGTTCCGATGCGTATTCGTCGTCGGGAATGGTGCCGGCCTGGTGGCGGAGCTCCAGACGAAAAAGTTGGTCTTTCAGATATTCGAGGCTGGTGGCTACCGCGGCGTTGACATTTTCCATCGACGGGACAGAGCCGTTGCCTTGCGCTGCGGGCGCGGGAGTATTCTTCGCGTGGGATCGCGCATTTGACGTCGTAAATGCTTCCGCGGAATTCTCCGAGGGTGCAACGGTTACCGCAACGGGCTTGCGGGCCAGCAAAATTGCGCCCACCGCGAAAACGCCTATGAAACCGGCGACCAGCGGCCATTTCAGCACATCAAGCCGGCCGGGAACCTGCTGAATGTTTGCGGACGCAGGAGCGCCTTGCGCCTCCTGCCCGGGCTGTCCCTGATCGGCACCACCGTTTGCACCGGGAGGCGGAGCGGTGCCGGACACATTCACCGCGACAGTAGCATTGGCGGCGAGATTTTCGCGGCCGTAGATTGCCATTCCCTGTTCTTGTCCACCGGCTTGCAAACCTTCGCCAGCGATCTGCACGCTGGGCGGCGCAACTACCAGAAGGCGGCGCGCCGCATAGGTAGAGGGAGGAATTTTTACGGCCGCTGTATTGTTGGGATAAGGAATTTCGTAAGAGTAGCGCACGGTGTTTTCGCCCGGCCGGAACGCGAACGCAATGGCGAAGTGGCCTTTGCTCTTGTCGATGGGAGCTTGCACTACCGGCATTCCCGCTGGCCCGGAAGCCGCCACCTGCTGTAACTGCGCGCCTGCCGGAACGGAAAATTCAAAATTGCCGTCGGCGCGAAAATAAGCTTCCGGCGGTTTGGTGTCATTCTGTAAAGAATATTCTTCGCCGACAATCAGAGTCGTGCCATTAGGCTGAAAGAAAACCACGCGAGTGGTGACAGAGATGGCCTTGGCATCTTTGGTCGGTTCGTACACCGCGACTTCCACATCACTTTTGCCGGGCGGCACCGGCTGGTGAAAATTAATGCCGCGATACACCGCGCGCACCAGCATGGGTTGAGCGCCCAATCCCGGATTGTCGAATGTAAATTGACCTTGTGCGTCCGATTGGGTGTTTGCGACTGGCTGCATCCCGCCTTGCAATTGGATGAGCATTACCGCAACGCCTGGCGCAGGTTTTCCAGTGGTGCCGTTTTTTACCGTGCCGTGCACGGTGCCCGCGTGCGCGACTTTCGCAATGGGCCCAACAGCGCACAACAAAATTGCCGACCAAAATATCTTCGTGAGCTTTGGAATTGCCTGCCTCACTGAGGACCTCGAGCGGCGGGAGCGGGGCGGGGCCCGCGCGGACGGCGGACTTGCGATTCTGTGACCTGATCAATTTCGGCGAGCACCAGTGCCGCTTCACTTTCCAGTGACACCTTCATGGACTCGAAGTCCCCTTCCGAATATTTCCCGGAGCGGAATTCGAATCGCAGATCGCGCAAATTGTCGTAGATAGTGTCGCGACGCTCCAGCAGTTGATCGAGCCTGGTGCGATGAGGGGCCAGATCCGAAGCATCGGGCTGAATATAAAAAATAAAAATCAGTGTAGCGGCCGCGAGTGCGAAGCAGGCGCCCAACACGGCCCAATCCGTGGTGGTCACGCCGTTCAAAACGAAGGCCGCGAAATAATTCATCAGTCTTGCGTCTCCCGCGCAGCACGCAAACGCGCTCGCTCCAGGATTTCAGGAGAGATGCCGGTGCTACTCGCCACGCTGCTGACGGCGTGAACGGGACGCTTGCGCCACCGGCTGATCACAAACAGAACCAGCACGAGTCCGATAGCGAGATAAACAGTGGGCATGCTCCAGGCCACCAGGCTGAAGCCGGAGTGCGGCGGTTCGGCGTAAACTTTGGTGCCGAACTCCTGCACGAAGGCCTGCGTGATGGTGTCTTCGGAATCGCCACGAGCAAGGCCCCGGTCCACTTCTTTCAGCATGGCGGTCGAGACGGTGCAACCGACGTGATTACACTGCGACAAAACCTGATTGCAACCGCACATGCACATGAACTTGCCACCGATTTGGTGAGCGCGATCGGAGGGCTGTTGCGCCGGCAGCGGTGAGACCAGCAGAGGCAGCGAACCCGCCGCGCAAAGCAGTATCGCCAGGAAAATAAGGCGTCCCTTAATCATGACCCTCTCTCAGTGTGGGGGAAGGCGTCAGCGTTCCCGCCAGAGATTTGACCCGCGTGGGTTCTTGCACCGCGGACAAAACGAGCACAGCGCGCCTGTTCGGCAAGAGCGCGACTAAAGTTCCAAGGACCACGATCACGCCTCCGAACCAGATGCACTTCACGAGCGGGTTGAGATACACGTGGATGACGGGCGCCTGGGTATCCGGGCTTTGTCCGGCATACACGACATACAAATCCTGTTTGAGCGTGGAATAAATGGCCACCATGGTGCCGGAGGCCTGGTTGGCGGGAAAAATACGACGCTCGGGATAGAGCATCATGACCGGCTTATTGTCGCGGGTTACCTCAAGGATCATGCGCTCGGCGGTGTAGTTTTTCTCCTGCTTAGTGTCGAAGTTTTGCAACAGCAAGGAATACGGGCCGATCTGCATGCTGGACCCGATCTGCATTTCTTTTTGCACGTCGCGATTGAACGCCGTCCCGGCGATCCCGATGAAAATCAAAACCATGCCCATATGCACGATGTAGCCGCCGTACCGGCGAGTATTGCGCATGGTCAGATCCACCGCGGAAGCAAGGAACGAGGCGCCCGAACGCGCGCGAATCACTTTGGCGCCGCGGTAAAACTCCATGGTGATGGTCGAGGCTACGAAGACGCAAAGAATGAGGCAGATCAAAGAATAAAATCCGCGAACGCCAAGCGGGAATACGATGGCCCCAGCGATGAGGCCGATCAACAATGGCCAGCCAAAATTACGCTTCAGGCTATCGAGCGAAGTTTTGCGCCAAGCCAGTAAAGGTCCAACGCCAGTGAGAAATAAAAGCAATAAGCCGATGGGAATATTCACTTTGTTAAAAAATGGAGTCCCGACGCTGATTCGATCTCCCGTGAACCACTCGGAAAAAACCGGGAAGAGCGTGCCCGAAAGAACCGCGATGCAGGACACCAGCAAAATTAAATTATTAAAAAGAAAACTGGATTCGCGGGAAACGATGGAGTCCAGTTGATTTTCGCTCTTCAAATAATCGCGATTCTTGAAATAGGCGGCGAGACATACGAGAAGAATTACGACGATGAATCCAACGAACCAGCTGCCGATGTTCGAACTGGCAAAAGCGTGCACCGAGCTGACCACGCCACTGCGCGTGAGAAACGTGCCTAGAATGCACAACAAAAAAGTGGAGAAAACTAGCCACACATTCCAAACTTTCATCATGCCGCGCTTTTCCTGCATCATGACGGAATGCAGAAACGCGGTGCCGGTGAGCCACGGTAACAGTGAAGCATTCTCGACCGGATCCCAGGCCCAGTATCCGCCCCAACCCAAAACCGCATACGCCCAATGCGCGCCCAGCAAAATACCG
>Ga0307475_10002017_pt1 | contig 12141 bp, 8 predicted proteins | sample atmos_gasesECM1C_FD_203317 | JGI IMG/M metagenome (GOLD analysis project Ga0307475, IMG submission 203317) | Hardwood forest soil microbial communities from Morgan-Monroe State Forest, Indiana, United States - atmos_gasesECM1C_515 | ecosystem: Environmental > Terrestrial > Soil > Temperate... | reverse complement strand
CCGGCATCGCCTTTTCGTCGACCTCATCCCTCCCGAGCAGGTCGGGGTCATAAGTGAAGTCGCGCAGGAACCAGCCCAGCTTCCACAGAGCTTTGGCTGTGCAGTAGAGGCGCCCGGAAATAATCCGGCCATTCAATTCTTGCGGTTCCAAGACAGAAAGACGAAGAGAGTAGAACGGTTTCTGAGCGTGCCAGCGGTATTGCGCTTTCTCCACGCGTACCAGGTAAACGCCGTCGGGAACTTCATGCTCGGACGTCGCAATAGTTTGGCCAAGTCCTTGGAATCGTCGAGTCATGCGACACCTTCCTTTCTTCCCATATAGCTGTTGAGCTGGCAGAGCAAAGCGTTACGATCCTTTTCAGCCCAGTCAGCCAAATGCGCGACAAAGTTTTCGACCTGCTCGCGCGTTGCATCCCGCAAAGCCTGGGTGCCGCAAAAATCGACGGCGTATGACTTCACCAGACCGGGATCGAGTTGATGCTGACGGATAAGCTGGCACAGGCGATCTCGAACAAGCGGAGCACCAACCTTTGAATGCCCATTGACAGGTTGAGGCGGGACCTTCTTCGAAGATTGACCCTCTGGACGCTGCACAGGAAAAGGCCCGATTTCCTCCACCGAGCAAATGCCGATTCCGTAGGCCTTCCGCAAAGCGCGATTAACGGCGCGCGTCTCGGCAACGCGCATCTCCGCGCCACGAACCAAAGACGAGACATTCGACGGATCCGCATCGCCATAGCCGACGAATCCCATGGAATCGCAGGTTGTGTAAACGGTCGCGCAAAATGCGTACCGATTCTGACTTGCATCACAAAGCTCAGTCACTGGGTGTACTTCAATCCCGCAGCAGCGCTTGCGACGTGACAGCCTGAGTAAGCCCACATGCGTCACATACCAACTTTGGTCTAGGAAGAGAAGGTCTCCCATTGACAAAGAGAATCTGTATTCATTGGAGTACATTCCGAGAATCTGAAGCGCACTGTCCCCGCGCTTGAAACCCCACTTCAGACGGGCAACCTTCAGATTTCGAGTGAGTAGATGTGATTTCCGCATATCCCTCCTCGTGCTGCAACAGCATGATTAAATGACTGTTTATTACTAGAGCGCTATAGTACATATCATTTATATACTAGAGCGGTCTCGTATTGTCAAACGAGATTGCGCACCACAAAAATCAACATTCTGATATTTGGGATTAGACATCGCCTGCCTCGTGAACTAAGTTGTTGGTACATGGCGAAGAAAAAGAACCCGCACGCCGTGGCGCTTGGTAGGCTCGGTGGATTAAAGGGAGGCAAAGCACGTACTGAAAAACTTACCGCGGAACAGCGACAAGCCTTAGCGCGTAAAGCCGTTAACGCGAGATGGGCGAAAAGGAATAAACCAAAAAGCGATTCCAAGCACTAATCCAGATTGACAAGCGCCCGAGTTCAGGTTGAGAAGATAAACCAACCAACTATTTGGACAACACCTTCATGGAGGTGTGGGCAAGTCAAGAAAACACATACCGCAAGAAAATTCTAAAGCAGAAGAAACAGTAGAGTTTTGCCGTAGACTTCACCGCAGCAAACTCCCCCGATTCGCCCACTGGACACGGCTTCGACAAGTCCCGCGCCCTCGAAACAGAAGTCAATCCCCAGGCTAGCTAATTTGAAATCCGTATATTCCCTCTATGGGAGCGGATTTGCCGGCGACCGTTCTTTTATCGCCCGCGAAGAAAGCCTCAGATTCAAAAAAGGAGACTGAAATGGCAACCGAACGCAAAAACATCGCAAATCGGAAAAACTCCGAGCAGAGTTCAGGACCAAGAACCCTGACCGGGAAAAAACATTCGAGCAGGAACGCCGTCAAGCATGGCTTCTTCTCGCGAAACCCTTCTTTATCGGACGGCGAGAAAGAAGAATTCGAAAACCTTGTCGCCCAGCTCGATAAGGACCTGTCCCCAAAAACGACGCTTGAGAGTCTCGCACTTCGGGATATAGCTTGGTGCATGTGGCGCTGCCGTGTCGCACTCGTGTTGGAAGCGCGATCCACGGAGGCGTTGATGGAGCAAACCGAGAAGACTGAAACCGTCGTTTCAGAAAGCCCCGTTAAGCCGGCTGCATTTTATTCCGAAAGCGCATTCGATTTGCGAACAGGAATTTCTTGGATGAAGACTGTCCTGGAAGATTTTCACAAAAACCAAATCGTGCGCGAAGAGTGGAAGCCGACTTTCGAGCTGCTGTTCGGTCCGCGATTCTACTCGTCACTGACGGAGTGGAAATACGTGGATGTTCTTGACGTTTTGCTGGCAAACATGATGAGAACTAAGGCGAACAATTATAATATGCAGCTTCCGGAGGGACTTCGAGGGTACGAGAAACAGCCGCTCATCGGCGACCCGCTCCAAAAACAACACCTTACCGAGAAACTGTTGGAATTTCAATTACGCCACATGCAAGAGTTCCTGAGCACCTGGCAACAGCGAGCAGATCCGAACTCGGCCGCGAATCCACGAATCGTGGACTTTTCGCCGCGATACCACTCAAGCGCCGTTCGCGACCTCCATCGAGCCATTGGATGGTTTTTTAGGCTCAAGGAACTGGAAGGAACCGTGTAGCGCAAATCAACAATGGGTCCGGATTTCCGCTCTTTCAGCATTCCGACAGAGTTCGGACCCGTGACTAGTCGCACGAGGGCTCAATATTACGTGCGGGAAGAGTTGGGTCCACGCCTCCGGTAAAACTGCCAGTCCGCACGAAATGATTGGCGCCTCCGGACTTGGCACGTGATGAAGATTAGAAGTAGCGTCGCGAATCGATATAGGGCGTGCAAAATATGCGATTCTATCGTATATTTTGCATATGTGGATTACCCGGGCAGTTGAACCCCGATTGCGACGCTCCGCGAAGACGCGACCAGTGGTCGTGCTGACCGGAGCCAGACAGACCGGCAAAACCTCGACTTTCCTACGCCTCTTCCCGAAACATACATTTGTCTCCCTCGACCTCCCCGCCGAGGCCGAGCAGGCTGAAAAAGAACCGCGCACTTTTCTCCAACGTCATCCGCCGCCCGTCCTTATTGATGAGGTCCAATATGCACCGGGCTTGTTTCGGCACCTCAAGGTGGCCGTCGACGCACACCGTATGCGTAATGGGCAATTTCTGCTTACTGGTTCGCAGAAGTTCACCCTGATGAAAAACGTTTCCGAATCGTTGGCCGGCAGGGCCGACATCGTGGAACTGGAAACCCTCTCATTTGCCGAGATTCAAGCGGCCTCGCCGGAAACCGGGATCGAGACAGCTGTCGTGCGCGGCGGCTTCCCAGAGCTCTACGCCAACCCAGACATTGATTCTGCAGCTTTTTACAATTCCTACCTCGCCACGTATCTCGAACGCGATGTGCGTTCTTTAACCAATGTTGGGAGCCTGCGCGACTTCGAGAGATTTCTGCGCGCCTGCGCACTCCGTTCCGCAAATCTGTTGAACAAAGCGGATCTGGCGCGTGATGTCGGGATTGCCCCCTCAACGGCGAATCATTGGCTGTCGATGCTGGAAGCTTCAGGTCAGATCGTATTGCTTGAGCCTTGGTTTTCGAATCGAACTAAGTCTATCGTCAAGAGCCCTAAACTCTACCTGGCTGACACTGGCCTACTTTGCGCTCTGCTGAATATTCGGTCCGAAGAAGCTCTGCGGCAATCACCAGCAGCAGGGTCAGTCTGGGAGACTTTTGTTTTCGCTCAACTTCGCGACCGCGAACGCCGCGCAGGGCGCACGGGTAGCCTCTTCTTCTGGCGCGACCGGACCCGGGAAGTGGATTTTGTGGTGGACGCTGGCGGACGCCTGGAGTTGTTCGAGGCTAAGTGGACGGAACTACCAGATGCCGGCGATACCGTAAATCTCGACTTCGTGCGCAACGTAGTGGGAAAATCACGAGTAGCCGCTGGTGCAATCGTCTGCCGCACAACAAACGGCTTTCCCCTTCCGAATGGATTCCGGGCGCTGCCTGTAACTGAACTCAAATGAATTTGCGCTGATGGTGTCGGTTCTGTCCAGTCGTGGACACCCCGCGGTCCCGGTTCCCACCTTGCACCTGTTGTTATGTCGCAGGGCACTCATTGAATTTGGTCAGCGTCCGCTCACTTCGAAGTGCACAGGCTTTGCTGTCGCGTTGATGTTCGGATCGTAGTATTCGTATACGCGCGAGGCGAACGCCTGCGCACGGATTGGGTACTTCGCTCGCAGCCGGTACCGCACTTCGAACGAATCGCGCGGCGCAATCGAATCGAAATATAAGATCGCCTGCGTTCCAGTCATACTGAATTTTTCCAGCCGCCCGCTTTTTGCGCCCGCCGTTTTCTCCACCATCTTCTGCAAGTCTTCGCTCGGCAATTCGAATCCGGGAGGAATCCCCAGATCTACCATTACCATTTTTGCAGTCTTATCCAGATTGTTGCGGATTTTCGCCGTCCCCGTCACAATCTCATCCTGGGCAAGCCGCGTGCGATCGTACTTTACTTCGATTGCCAACGGCTCATGCGTTGCCGCTTGCTGCCACGGAACAAAGTAGCGCCCGGCGATCTGATAGGCCAGTCCGCCCTTTCCGGAAAAACGAATCTTGATTTCGTTGTCGCGATCCGCGTCCGTTTGCGGCACGACAAACTGGTGGAACAGATCGTTGTTCTCCTTATTGATTTCTAGGCTCGCTACCTTCTTCCCATCGAGCAGAACTTCGGCCGTTCCGCGGGCATCGCTCCCGCTTTGTTCGGAGGCCCGCAAAAGCGCACGCAAGGCCATGATTGTTGCCTGCGTCGTCCCCCAATTGCCGTCGCCACTCTTTTTTGAAGCGATTCACGAAAGCGACTTGCGGACGACATCGTTGTATCCTCCGGCCCTGAGAAACGCCTGCACCGCGAGTCCTGTCGTCTCGACAGCCGCGCTGTCGCCAGTCGCATAGACACTGGTTTCGTCCGCCGACCACCACACGAAGTCGCCCTTTTCCGATGCCGCATCCCTTAACGTGAGTAATGTTGGCGGGCGGTATATCCACGTGGGGCCATTAGATCACATCGTCGCGTGTGGCCCATTCCTCGCCTCTGCCAACTGGCGAAGGTTTTCCCGCCCGCCTCGACAATCGCCTACGCCGACATTCGGGCAGATCAGTACGCATCTGCATTTCGAGGCAATAATTGATCCGCAAAAACCTGGAACACTCCAACTGCACGCCTGCGAAAGGGTCGCGCTTCGCTACGTCATCACGAATTGAGCACGGGGGAAAACTCTACGTGCCAGCCAACATCCCTCAGGACTGCGAACGGACATCCATCACAGCAAAGGTCTAAGTTTTCAAACGTACCTTTGCAACGCAGCGCCAATGTCAAAAAACCTAACCTATCTACGACTCGCATTAACTGCAGGGGTTCTAACTGCAAGTCTAGAATGAGGCTACGAGTGAAAAATCTTCGAGGAGCGAAAAGGCGGTTCGGGCTTGTCCCTTCGGTGTGCTTAGTTGAGCTTATTGGACCAACCGCCCAGGCACAACTCCAACCTAACGACTTTGATGTTCCAGACGGAAGGATCGAGAAAGCGGGGCACCATCTGATGGTTTCCACAAAGGAAATGCGCGCCACCCTCAAGTTTCCTACTCAACAAAATGTCACTCTGAAGTTCAGCTTTCTCGGAACGACAAAGAAAGTCTCCCGTCTGGGTAACGGAACGGTCCGGAGTCAATTTGGTATCAAGCTCCGTGCGCAGGACACTTGCAACATCGTCTATATTATGTGGCATTTTTCTCCTGACCAGAAAATCGCTGTTTCGATTAAGCGGAATCCAGGCAAGCGGACACATGAAGATTGTCTCGACTACGGCTACATTAACAACATTAAACCGCGCATTTCAGCGCTACTACAACCAATTCACGCGAATGAACCCCATACTCTTAGCGCAAAAATGAGCGGCTCCAACCTGACAGTAAAGGCAGACGACATCGTGGTATGGGAGGGCGATCTAGGGCCGGTTGCCTTGGAATTTGATGGTCCTGTCGGACTGCGTAGCGACAATGCCCATCTGGTCTTTGACTTCCTGGTCAGCAGATAGTGGTCAAACACTGGGCCGATCTCGATTTCGTTGGAGGGAAAAGACGAGTTTCGATGCCGGGCCACCAGGAGTCAGGTCGGTCCCCCGCCTGCTTTAATGTTTAGGAAGTGCGTCGCCGAAGTGCGGAATAATACCTGTTGGAGAAGGCGCGCCGCAGCAAGAACTATCTTTCAATTTGGACTTTGCCAGAGGCAGGGTCTCCATGATGGCTCGTGCCTCGTCCTCGGTCTTCGCATCGACCAGGAAGATAACGCCTTTGCCATCGCCGCGCGAATACCACTCGCGGATTTTCCCGTCTAGGTAAAGTTTCTTACCTCGGTAACTGGAGCCTTCCCCGCCGCAGTGCCAAAATCAGGTAACACCTGGCACGAGCGTTATTATGCGCCAACTCGAGGTCGTCATTATCTCTCTGATTTTGTGCAGCGCCGGCCTCTGGGCCAAGCGCGCAACTCACGAACCCCCTCAAACTGCGCGGCAGGCTTTGATGGAAATGTTTTTCAGCAAAGAGTCAGGAACCCTCCTTAAGCATTTGCCTGCGGCCACTCGGGCCACCCTCGGACAATCGGGGGCGCTGGTTAGCCTGCAGCAGTATTCCGTGCTCGCCGAGCAGCTTCAAACTCAGGGGAAGAGCTTTCAGACCTTCGAGACGGGGCCGGTGATGTTAGCTGCTGACGATCCCAAGACTGGACAGAAAATTGAAATCATCGTTGAAAACGACTCCCTGAGGGGCGATGAGGACGACATCGAACTGTCCATCCACACCTACAAAGAGAACCAGGCACAAAAGACTCCATTCATGCCTCGCATCGTCTTCTCCATGAAGATGGAGTCGGGACTCTGGACGCTGAATGCGATTGCCATCACCATCAAACTGCCGCTTGCCGACCCCGACCTTTTGAAAAGTATCTCTGACGGAATGAAGGCGCGCGCGGCAGCTACCAGTCCGGCGATTCAGGTGCAGGGCATTAGTCAGATTCCGGGGCAGATTCCCACGAGCAACTTCGGCAGCGACGCGAACACTCTTGCCTCCGTGCGCAAGATTCTCACGGCAGAGATTACGTACGCGGCAACCTATCGCGCCATTGGGTACACTTGCATACTTTCCGATCTGGATGGCTTTGGCGCAGCCGAGGCCAATGAACACCAAGCCATGCTCATCAGCAGCGGACTGGCTAGCGGGAAACATCAGGGGTACACCTTCTCGCTATCGGGGTGTGCCGGCACACCCGCCGCCAGTTTCCGTCTCACAGCCACACCCATCGGAGACATTTACGGTCGGCGCGCATTTTGCACTGACCAATCCGGAGCGATCCGTTCCTCAGCCGACGGTAGCGTAGCCACATGCTTGAGCGGTGGCACACTTATCCCGTAGGCTTGGCGCTCGTTTCCGTCCCAACATTATCGGGGATCCAGAAGCCGGCTTCGGAGAAATCGCCATTGATCTCCTCCAAGCCCGTTTCTAGCCAACCGGATGAACACGTTTCTGGGTACTGATCTGATGGAGGAGCCGGTAACCCATGGATTGCCCGTCATCAACGCAAATCATTACGCCAAAAAGAACAGCCATTGAAGAGGCGCAAACAGTTATAAACCGACTCCAGAAACAGGCGAACGCTCTAAGGGGTGGCCGGTTTGAAGTGGTAGATAAGGCTGACTCCGGCATAGGACCGGTTTCGAACCCCTACAACCCGCTCGGTCGGCATCGTTTCGTTGGTCAATCGGAGGGTCTCTAGAGTCTGTCCGGTGTAGCCGTTAGCGAGCAGGAAATGGACTCCCGCTTCGAACCGATCGCCGCGGAAGCGGCGGGTGAGAGAGCCGCGAATTTCGCGCACGGGCACGGCGGTAAACCCGTCTCCCAATGGCTTAGGCCCGACGTACTCGAATCCGCCCGAAGCTCGTAACTGTGCTGGCAAACGGACGGTCGTAGCCGACACATCCCAGATCAGCCGTGGCGCCTCTGGAATGTCCTGACCCGTGAGCCGGCTTTTCGTCTCGGCGCGAGCAAACGTGGCTTGCAGTGATGCAAAAGAAAAATGCCGCTGCGCGGAGACGGTTAGAGCTCGCACCAGGGACGGCCCAAAACTTTGCTGCAAACCGGTATCCGGATCGATCTTTGCCAATTCCTGCGAGTTGCTCACGCGGACCAGCGCCAATCGAAACCGTGTGCCCAGGATCGATTCCGTGGCCACGAATTGATTCGCACGTGAGGTGGCAATAGGCGTGCCGTGGCTCGTGCCCAAACCGATGCGGGGATCATTGGTGTGAAACGCCTCGCCCGAGCTAAAAGTCAAGACCGGAAAGTGAGGCCGGTTCGGAACTCGAAACGACAGTGTGCCGCGGGGTGAAGTGAGTCCTGCCTCAGTTTCATACGAATCAGCCGGCGTTAGGCGGTCGTTATTACTAAACGAAAGGGTATCGTGGCGGACGCCCGCGCTGAAGGCAAGAAATCGCGATATCGATCCATCAACCGAGACGTAAGGAGCAAGATCGCTAATCGTGAAGTCATTGCGCGTGACTGGCTGAAAGACGCCACTCGCATCGAGATGCGCAAGCTCGGCGTTCCGCGGAGAATCGCGACGGAAATCCAGGCCCGACAAGAACGAAATCGTGGAGTTCACTCGCCGAGTGTAAGAGGTATTGCCGCCTGTGACCGTGCGGAATTCGGATTGCCGAATCAAGCCATCGCCGAAATCCGACTTGAGATCCAGGCTGTAGGTGCGGAAATACCCCGAGAACTGGACTTGTTGCCGATCCGTGATCTGCCAGCTATCGGAAGCCACGAACAAAGCCGTATGCGTGCGGTCGGACTGGCGAGGATCGATCGAGTCTTGCGGTACCTCGGTAGCAATGGGCACAAGGCCGGGGATGCGAGATTGCCCGTAGTAACCGGCTCCGAACAGCGTTAACAGATGATGGCCGAAAGTGTAATGGCGCTCGCCATTCACTTTGTACTGGCGGCGGTGCTCGGGGAGTCTGAGGAATCCGTCGCCGCCGGCGATTTCCATCTCCAGCCATGCCCCTGCTTGCGGATTGCCAGGACTCCATCCGGAAACGAGATCGTAATCGCGCGGGTCGGTGGAAACCTGAACAAAAGGCTCCAGCCGCGGAACCAAGCCGTAAGCCACGGCCAGATCGACCGCGTTATTGCCGTGCCGCACATCGAAGGCGCCCGCATCGGACTCCACAAAACCGATCGCATTGGGAATCAGCAGATTGGGATCGGCATAACCATTGCCGTGCGCGTTGGCAGGCAGATTGTTGGGAAATAGAAAATCGCCAATCCGGATGTATTGGGCAATCGGTTCGCCGTGATCTCCGGCCACGCCCGGCGCAAAATACTGCGGCGCCTTGACTCCGCCGGATGCGGTTTCTGAAGGATAACCCGGCAAGGTGACGGGGACTCCGGGCTGACCGGGCTGAGCTTCGAGCAACTCGTCAGCTTCATACACTTGCGTCAAAGCAGAAGAAATTGGACTGTCGACCTGCGCGCTGACCGTTGTCGAGGCGGAAAGCTGCAGCTCGAATTTCAAATCCGTATCCGCGGAGATTGAAAGTGGAACGGCCAAAGGCGTGTATCCGCTCGCCGAAATCGAAATCTTGCTCTCGCCACTTAGGGCCAGCAACTGGAAACTGCCTTGCGCGTCCGTTCTTGCCATCGCGGTTCCCAGGTGAACCTCAGCCATAGGAATTGGCTCTCCGTCTGCGGCGTCCACATGGCCACTCAAAACGAATCGTCCGGCGTGAGCGTTCGCTCCCACGGCAGGTTGAGGTGCGGTGGCCGGATTCGCTCCGGCCACAGCATTTTCGGCAAGCAAGCAGCCGCTAAGGACGCTCACGGCCACCGCCATAAAGATGAAGAGTTCGTTTCGCATGGTCAGTTTTTCTTGGGTGTGGAAAGGCTGGCCAGCAGTGCCCGCGCCTGGCCCGACCCGGGAGCGTTCATTTTCGTAGAGTCGAGCAAATACCGTTCCGCGGCGACACGGTCTCCGGTGCTCAATGCAATCTCTCCGGCGTGGCGAAGCATCTTGGCATCGCGAATGCCTACAGCTAGCGCCGCAGCGATTTGCGTGCAGGCTTCGGTATCGCGTCCGTTGATGTGAAGGGCCCAGGCATAGGCGTCGAGCGTGAACACGTCGTGCCTGCGAGCGTATTCCGCTTCGGCGACTTCCAGGGCCTTGGCTGGCAATTGCGCATGGTCGGCGTAGTAGAAAATCAGCTCACGGTTAGAGTTGTCGGCGCGAACACTTTCAAGCCGTGACTTAGTCTCAAATTCGGCGAAGGCTTTCTGGGCCTGGTCCTGATGGCCGGCGAGTTCCAGCGCTTCGGCCAAGTCGTAGAGATTCTCTGCATGTTTGGCCGCGTCGTAGCGCTGCTGCAAGAGATTGACGGCGTCCTCAAATCTCTTCTGCTCGACGCGGACTTTGGCGAGATTGCCCAGCGCGTAGTGATATCCGGGAAAAAGTGCCAAAGCTTGCTGCAACGTGTTATCCGCTTCGCCGATCCTTCCAGACATGAGTTGCAAGTGGCCGATCTGGCTCAGAATCCATGCCCGGTCTTCGGTTTCGCCCGGCGGCGTCGACTGATAAGCCATGTTCATCAGTTCAATCGATCCATCGACATCGCCGAACAGTTCGCGGAGATAAGCCGCACGCGTGAGTCCGGGCAGGTTTCCCGGGCGCAGATCCAGCATTAACTGGGCCGCGTCTTCGGCTTCCTTGTAGTTCCCCAGTTCAATGTTGGCGTCGGTGAGAAATCCGTAAACCATTACATCGTCGGGCATTTTCTTGTTGAGCTTGTGCGCCTCTTCGCGAGCGGCTGCGAATTCGTGTTTTCCCAGCAGCAGCCAAACGTGGATTCTTTCTCCGTCGAAGTTACCTGGCGAGATCGCGAAAGATTTCTGCAAGGTTTCTTCGGCTTGCGCGTAGAACTTGACATCGGAAGTCTCGCGGGCGCGGCGCGAGAGCGCCAGAGCGAGAGCGTTGTAGGCCTCGAAATTCTTGGGATTCTTCTCGATCAGGCGGCTGGCTTGGGCCATGCTCCGCTCTGCAGGAGAAGCAGTAGCATCAACCGGGGGAGTCGCGGTTTGCGCGATCGCCGCCAGCGCGGCCATGAACGTGAGCAAGAGAACTGTCAGCTTCTTCATATGATTCCTCATTTATTCGGCACAAGAGTTCGTGGCCGCTGCGTCTCGAGCAGCGGCCACGGTTTAGGTTTACTTCACAGGACAGATACCACCAGGTTGACCACTGCAACCCTTCTGCCCGGGACCGGCGTGATGGCTGTCGCGACCGCTGTGGGCAGGAAGCACGTATGGGAACGTTGGTCTATAGCCACCTTCGTTGGTGTTAACCCCATCGCCGATGCGCGCACCGTACTTCACCGGATCGACGAGGATTCCTGCGACGGCGCGTGAGGCGATATCGACGACATCGTCGATAGGCCGCCGTCCTTGCGGGAATCCAGCCAGGTCGCCCGCCAGGAAGCCGAGCCGCTTCTGGCTGCCTACTGGAGTCGGAGGAATGCCAGTATTCAGCCGAAGCAGATCCGCGATCGGGCCCGCGTCGTTCGGGCCGCAGCCTGGACAAATCGGAGCCATGTACAGGACCAGCGGAAGCAGGTCGGTACGAGGCGCCGGCGGAATGGGAATGTTGAGAACCGAAGAGTAGATGTGAGCCAGCAGCGGATCGAGGAAGAAGCTGGCGAACTGGCCGTCATTTTGCGGATCGGAAACGCTGAACAGGTCCTTGGATCCGGTTCCAATGATCAGTTCGTTGATCAAGGAGTTGCCTTCACGATTTACCTGACGCCACACGCCGGCACCGTTCACCTGACCATCGAGGCGGTGAATGGTAACCCGCTGGCGATCGGTTTCTCCGTAAGTGCCGATCACGGCCTGCTTGTCGCCCGCGCCATGCAACTTGCCATCGACGGTCAGCATGGTGATGGGAACTTCCAGCACGATCGAGTTGACGTTGAAGCCGGCGACCGCGTCAGGCGCATAGTTGTGAGTGTCATCTGCGTCCACGGCAGGGCTCAGGATTCCGCCGACTCCCATGCGAAAGTTAAA
>Ga0307475_10002016_pt1 | contig 12147 bp, 9 predicted proteins | sample atmos_gasesECM1C_FD_203317 | JGI IMG/M metagenome (GOLD analysis project Ga0307475, IMG submission 203317) | Hardwood forest soil microbial communities from Morgan-Monroe State Forest, Indiana, United States - atmos_gasesECM1C_515 | ecosystem: Environmental > Terrestrial > Soil > Temperate... | reverse complement strand
CTGCATACCACTACCTCGTTCCCTGCCACCGACCGCTATTTCTCCGAGCAACAAAAAACCCGCGCACCGTGAAGGGCGGCCGCGGGTAAGCACCTGATACAGATGGACTTACCTCTAGCCCGAAGGGAACCCTCCCCACCCGACTGCGTACGGCACCGCATTTTCCCGGCGCCCCGTTCTTCGTCTCCTAACAACCTCCGCCATTTTCTGCCTTCGACTCAATCGACTCGGCCCCGGCTCCAATTTATTCGAGCACGCACATCGCCAAAAACTTACGCCGTGTGCAGTGATAAGCCCTCCCGCAATGTATGTCAAGAAAAAATGAGGACTTACGAAAACTTTTTGACCTTTTTCCGGCTTCCGCCCCGTTTCCTCGTTGCAATCGTCCTGGCAAACAGCATGTCCCGCGGCTTTTCGCCTCGACTCCTGCAATACTCCCGATATAGGACCATGTAATTGGCCACGATGCAGTCCCGCTTTGCAAATCCCAGCATGCGCGCGGCTCGATCGATCGCGCTCGCCGGTCCCTCCAATTCCAGAAACACACCGATTGGCGTCTCGTCCAACTCGATCAGCAAACTCTTGGCCCAGGCATTCGATGCCGGCAAGCAAAACGTCGTTCTAAGCTTTTCGTATCGAAACCACCGGCCCAGTCCCAATCCCTCGAAGATCCGCGCCAGTGCGCTGTGATCGGATATCTCTAGCTCAATCTCTTCCCGCACATTGTAGGTCTCGCCTCTTCCAGAGGCTCGCGTCTTGCGGATCGGCCTCTTGAACGTCAGCAGCGAACGCGAACCGATTGCTCCCCTTTTCCCGGCCGCCGTCTCCGTTCGAATCCGCAACAAACGCTCGCGTTTGGCCAGCATGGACCTCGGTGTGTCAAACAGAGTATTTCGTTCGCACACCCGCCGCTTGACCACGCGGGCGCCGACCTTCCTCAGCAAGCTCCGCAGCGCCGCCAAATCCTCAATGCGCAGCTTGACCTCTCGCTCTTTCCCCATTTCTTCCTCAGCTCCACCCGGTAGTGGGTCAGTTTGAATTTTGAGCCCTATTGTCACGATTGAGAAAATTCAAAGTGACTCACTACCCCACCCGCCGTACGCTTTTCGCAGCCGTCAACTTCCGCTACTATACCGGACGACACAATTCACTTCGCCCGGCCACCCGACCTCGCCGCGCGCACCGAACACAACGACCGATGACTCCCGACGCCCACGTCGCCACCCCCAGCCTTTCGCCTGACCCCGAGCGCTCCGCGGCTCCTCAGCCCCCGCTCGCGCGCCGTCACCCCGTCGAGCACGTCCTCCACGGTGACCGCCGCATCGACGACTATGCCTGGCTGCGCAACAAGAAGAGTCCCGAGGTAATCCTCCACCTCAACGCCGAAAACGCCTACACCGACGCCGTCCTGCGCGACACCGAGCCGTTCCAGGAAAAGCTGTACCAGGAGATGCTAGGCCGCATCCTGCAGACCGACCTCTCCGTCCCCTACCGATTGCGTGGCTACCTCTATTTCAGTCGCACCGAAGAGGGCAAGCAGTACCCGATTCACGCCCGCAAGCGCGACGCCGAAGACGCCCCCGAAGAATCGCTGCTCGACCTCAACACCCTCGCCACCGACCATTCCTTCCTCAGCCTCGGCTCCTTCGCGGTCAGCGACGACAACGCGCTGCTCGCCTATTCGCTCGACAGCACCGGCTTCCGTCAATACACCCTGCAAATCAAAAATCTGCACAGCGGCGAGACCCTTCCGGTTCGAATCGAGCGCGTCACCAGCGCTGCCTGGGCCGCCGACAATCGCACGCTCTTCTACACCGTGGAAGACGAAACCACTAAGCGCTCCTACCGTTTGTATCGTCACGTGCTCGGCTCAACCGAACCAGACACACTGCTCTACGAAGAGCACGACGAGCGCTTCCGCATCGAAGTCGAACGCAGCCGCAGCGGCGCCTTCCTCCTCCTAACTATCGCCAGCCACACCACCAGCGAAGTCCGCTTTATCCCGGCCGGCCAGCCTTCCGCCGAGTTTCGCCTCATCTCCCCCCGCGAAGATAACCACGAATATTACGTCGATCATCATCCCGGTCCTCCCGGCGGTCCCCGCGGCGGCGGCTTCTACGTCCGCACGAATTCCGGCGGCCGCACGTTTCGCTTGGTAACCGTAGCCGCCGACAATCCGGGCCGCGAACACTGGCGCGAGTTCATCCCCAATCGCCCAGAAGTCATGCTAACTTCCGCCCAAGCGTTCGCCTCGCATCTGGTACTCTCCGAACGCGAAGGCGGACTACCGTATCTGCGCATAGTGCCGCTAGGCACGGCGGCACACGGCTACACCACCGATCCGCTGGCCTCCTCACAACGAATCGCATTCAGCGAACCCGTCTACAACGCCTCCCTGGGCGCCAATCCCGAGTTCGTCACCGACTACGTCCGCTTCCAATACGAATCCTTCATCACGCCCCGCTCAATCTTCGACTACGACCTCCGCACCGGCGAGCAAATCCTTCGCAAGCAGCAACCTGTCCTCGGCGGCTACGATCCAACCCAATACGTCGGCGAGCGACTACATACGACAGCCCCCGACGGCACGCGCATTCCTCTCTCCGTCGTCTATCGCCGCGACACTCCCCGCGACGCCTCCGCCCCGCTCCTCCTCTACGGCTACGGCAGCTACGGCATATCCGTCCCCGTCAACTTCAGCTCCAATCGCGTGAGCCTGCTCGACCGCGGCGTCATCTACGCGATAGCCCACGTGCGCGGCGGCGGCGAACTTGGCAAACCGTGGCACGACGCCGGCCGCATGCACAAAAAATTAAACACTTTCACCGACTTCATCGCCGCCGCTGAACACCTCATCTTCGCGCGCTACACTTCCGCGCAAAAACTCATCATCGAAGGCGGCAGCGCCGGCGGCTTGCTGATGGGAGCCGTAGCCAACCTGCGCCCGGACCTCTTCCGCATCATCATCAGCCACGTCCCTTTCGTCGACGTACTGAACACCATGCTCGACGCCTCCCTTCCCCTTACCGTCGGCGAATACGAAGAGTGGGGCAACCCGCAAATCGCCGCCGATTATTTCTATATGAAGAGCTATGATCCGTACTCGAACCTCGAGCGCAAGTCGTATCCCATCATGCTGGTGAAAACATCGCTGAACGACAGCCAAGTAATGTATTGGGAGCCAGCAAAATACGTAGCCAAATTGCGTACGCTAAAGACCGACGCCAATCCCCTGCTCCTGAAAATCAACATGGGCGCAGGCCACGGCGGCGCCTCCGGCCGCTACGATTACCTCCGCGAAATCGCCCTAGACTACGCTTTTCTGCTAACTCAACTGGGAATCCGCTCATGAGCATGGCTGAAAAATACCAGTGTTGCTTTTGCGGAAGGACTATCGACCGAGCGAGTCCAGATGTCGGAGGCCTTCGCTACTACACGTGTGCGGACCGCGGTGAAGAATTCCAGAGCGATCAACAGCTCTTTTGCCATACGACCTGCCTGACTGACAGACTCCACCCCTCAGTCCACATGTACGTACTCGATCTTCTCAATCCCGGGGCGCCTGACCAATCAGGTCGCTAAAATGTCTGACCCCACCACACCCCTGATGCAGCAATACCACGCGATCAAATCGCGCTACCCCCACGCGCTCCTTCTCTTCCGCTTAGGCGATTTCTACGAACTTTTTTACGAAGACGCCATGCTCGCCTCGCGCGAATTGCAAATCACGCTGACCTCCCGCAATCGCGAAAAAGGCCAGCCCATTCCCATGTGCGGCGTCCCCTATCACGCCGCCGACGGTTACGTCGCTAAACTCATCCGCGCCGGATTCAAGATCGCCATCTGCGACCAGATGGAGCAGCCCGGCCCCGGCAAAAAAATCGTGCGTCGCGAAGTCGTCCGTGTCATTACCCCTGGCACCGCGACCGACGTTGCCGTCCTCGACGCCCGCGAAAATAATTTTCTCGCCGCCGTCGCCAAACACGCCTCCGGCTCGCCGGTCGGCCTCGCCTACGTCGATCTCTCCACTGGCGAATTCCAAGCCACCGAATTTTCCGGCGCGCACGCCGACGAAGATCTGCGCGACGAACTGCAACTCCTGCACCCGCGCGAAACTTTGCTGCCCCGTCCCCAGCAGCTTTTCGAGACCGCCAAGACTTCCCTGCTCGACGGCACCGGCGGCGTCGAATCGCGTCTCGAAGACTGGGTTTTTCAATACGATTACGCCGAACGAATCTTGCGCGAACAGTTTGGCGTCGCGGAACTGACCGGCTTCGGCCTCGACACCCACCCGCAGGCCATCGCCGCCGCAGGCGCGATCATCCATTACCTCCGCGAAAACGCTACCCACCGTTCCACTGGCCACGAAGGTCAGCACGATGGCGCGAACGGCAACGCGATAGCATCGCTGGAAGCCCTCGGCCACCTCGATCGCGTCCGCTTCTACGAGCAGCACGACGCGCTGGTTCTCGATCCGGTCTCGGTCCGCAATCTGGAGCTGGTCAATCCCATCTTTACCGAAGAATCCACGCGCAGCGGCCCTACTACGCTGCTGGCCGCGCTTGACGCCACCGTCACCGGCATGGCCGCCCGCCTGCTTCGCTCCTGGATTCTCCGCCCGCTGATCGATCGCGAAGCCGTCGAAGCGCGCCTAGCCGCTGTCGCGCACCTTCTTCAGCAAACGGTCGTGCGCGGCGAAATCCGCAAAGAACTCCGCGGCATCGTCGATCTTGAGCGTCTCACCAGCCGCATCACCCTTGGCTTGGCCAACCCGCGCGAACTTCTCGCCCTCCGCAAATCCCTTTCACAAGTTCCCGTCCTGAAAAATTTCGTGATGCCCCCGCCAGCCGGCGGCAGCGACCTCTTACGCCGTTTGCACGACGAGATCGACGATCTCGCCGACGTCCGCGAAATCCTCGACGCCGCCATTGCCGACGAGCCGCCCGCCCTGGCCACCGATCCCGGCATCATTCGCAGCGGCTTCCACGCGGAGCTCGACGAGCTGCGCAACCTAAGCCAGCACAGCAAGCAAATCATCGCTTCCATGGAAGAGCGCGAACGCAAGCGCACCAACATCGCCTCCCTCAAAATCCGTTTCAACCATGTTTTCGGCTATTACATCGAAATCTCCAAGCCCAACCTGCATCTCGCGCCCAATGACTACGAGCGCAAGCAAACCCTGGTCAACGCCGAGCGCTTCACTTCTCCTGAGCTGAAAGAATACGAGCGCAAAATTCTCGCGGCCGACGAGCGCATCCTCGAAATCGAGCGCCAACTCTTTCTCGACTTGCGCTCCAGCATCGCCGCAAAAGCCGCGCGCCTGCGCAAGACCGCAGGAGCCATCGCGCAGCTCGACGTGCTCGCCGCGTTCGCGAAACTGGCCGCCGACCGCGGCTACACCAAACCCGAGTTCACCTCCACCGGCGAACTCCTCATCGTCGCCGGCCGCCACCCCGTAATCGAAGAGCTTCTCCGCCAGCGCGGCGAACGCTTCGTCCCCAACGATTTATTCTTCGAGCCCGCTCGCCAGCAACTCCTCCTCATCACCGGCCCGAATATGGGCGGCAAGTCCACCTATCTCCGCCAAGCCGCGCTCATCGTCCTGATGGCGCAAATCGGTTGCTACGTTCCCGCGCGCCAGGCCAAGCTGCCCATCATCGACCGCATCTTCACGCGGATCGGCGCCAGCGACAACCTAGCCCGCGGCCGCTCCACCTTCCTCGTCGAAATGTCCGAGGTCGCCGCCATCCTCAACCACGCCACGCCCGCCAGCCTCGTTCTCCTCGACGAAGTCGGCCGCGGCACCGCCACCTTCGACGGTCTCTCCATCGCCTGGGCCGTCGTCGAGCACCTGCAAAAGCACACCCGCGCGCGCACCCTGTTCGCCACGCACTACCACGAGCTAACCGAGCTAGCCGATCTTCTACCCGGCGTGAAAAACGTTCACGTCTCGGTGAAAGAAACGCCCAACGAGATCATCTTCCTTCGCCGCGTGGAACCCGGCAGCGCCGACAAAAGCTACGGCATCGAGGTCGCCCGCCTCGCCGGCCTCCCTCGAAGCGTAATCGAGCGCGCCCGCGAAGTCCTAAAGCGCCACGAACAAAGCGAGCACCAACTAAGCGAACGGCTGTCCCCGGGCGCTCTCGCCGATGACCCCAGCATTGCCCCGGTGTTCCCTAACGGTCGTAAGGCCGAGCAAGAAGTCCTCTTCACGCCGCTAGACCGCGCCGTCCTGGAAAAACTCCGCGCCGCCGATCTAGACCACCTGAAGCCCCTAGACGCCCTAAATCTCCTCGCCGACCTAAAAAAACAAATCTCATGAGTCTCCTCTACGGATCTCCGCGAACTCGGCGTCTCTGCGTTATCTTTTTCCCCGCCCCTGGGTTTTCTCTTCTGTGCTCTCTGTGCCCTCTGTGGTGAAATCGTCTTTCTAACTCACCATGCCGCCTAAATCGCTACTCGTCCTTGGCCTAATGTCCGGCACCTCCGCCGACGCCATCGACGTCGCCCTAGCGCGCATCTCCGGCGCCCCGCCGCACCTGAACGCCACGCTCCTGAATCACACCTCCATAGATTTTCCGCCGCAACTACGCAAGGAAATCCTGCGCGTAGCCGAGCAACAACCCATCTCCGCCGGAGATCTCAGCCAACTGAATTTTCGCCTGGGAGAAATCTTCGCCGAAGCCGCGCTAATCGCGTGCCGCCGTTTCAGCATCGCGCCCAAAAACATCGCCCTGATCGGCTCCCACGGCCAGACCATCTTCCATCAAGGCCAACCGGTCCCCTACCTAGGCCGAAAGACCGCCTCAACGCTGCAAATCGGCGAATCCTCCATCATCGCTGCACGCACCGGCATCACCACCGTCGCCGACTTCCGCCCCGCCGACATAGCCCAATCCGGCCAAGGCGCCCCGCTAGTCCCCCACGCCGATTACACTTTCTACCGTCACAAAAAACTCGGCCGCGTCTCCCTAAATCTAGGCGGCATCGCCAACATCACGGTAATCCCCGCCAACGCCAAACTCTCCCAAGTCTTCGCCTTCGATACCGGCCCAGCCAACATGCTAATCGACGCCCTGGTAGCCCATTTCACCAATGGCCGGCAGCGTTATGACCAAAACGCCAGCCGGGCTCGACAAGGTCAAAGCATTCCCGCGCTCCTGGACGAACTAATGCGCGACCCGTACCTGAAGCTCAATCCGCCCAAATCCACTGGCCGCGAGTACTACGGCCGAGCGTACGTCGAAAAACTCCTCCGTCTCGGACGGCGCCACAAAGCCAAGCCAAACGATCTGATCCGCACCACCACCATCTTCACCGCCCTATCGATAGTGGACGCCCTAAACCGCTTCGTCCTACCTAAAACAGGAATCCATCAACTAATAGTCTCCGGCGGCGGCGCCAAAAACCCCCTCCTCATGGCCCAACTCGCGGCGGCTCTCGCCGGTCCCGTATGGGCACGGGACACCCGTGCCCGCCTTGGTTTTTCTCGCCGCTCGCCACTCGCCACTCGCCACTTCCCTCCGCACGGTATAGCCGTAATCTCCTCCTCCGAATTGGGCGTCCCCCAGGATGCCAAAGAATCCCTCGCCTTCGCTCTACTAGCCTACGAAACCCTTCACCACCGCCCCAGCAACATCCCCTCCGCCACCGGCGCCGGCCGCCCAGCCATCCTTGGTAAAATCTCCTATGCCCCTCCGCGCTGATCATTCTTTTCTCCGCGCAGACTCTGCGTCCTGCGCGCCCGCGGCGGGGCCTACTGCAAAATCTTTTCAATCTCCGAAACCGGAATCGCCCCTTCGCGCAGGATCTTCCATTCCTCCCCGCGAAGTTCGATGATTGTAGACGGCAACGCCGCACCCGTATCACCTGCGTCCAACACTAGCGGTAAGCGGGTTCCTAGCTGTTTCATCACTTGGTCCGCAGCAGAGCACGACGGAAATCCCGAAACGTTTGCGCTCGTCCCGGTAATCGGCCCTTCAAATTCGTCGATCAACTGCTCCACCAGCGGGCTCTTCGGCCAACGCAGCGCCACCTTCCCGGTATTCGCCGTAACCTTCAGGGGAACACGATTGGACGCGTCCATCACCAGCGTCAGACCCCCCGGCCAGAACGTTTCCGCCAGCCGCAGGAATCGGCGCGGCGCGCGCTTTCCCCCGGCGGGCTCGGCCTCGCGGTCGCGCAGCAACATCAGCGCCTGTTCCAGCGAATTCACCAAAATGGGCAGCGCTCGCGTCTCCGGCCTGCCCTTGACTCGATAAATTTCATCAACGGCGGCTAAATTAAAGGGGTCCGCTGCTAACCCGTAAAAAGTATCAGTGGGAATTCCTACCACGCAGCCGCGCGTCAGGAAATGCGCCGCATAGCGCAGCACTTCATTTTGTGGAGATTGCGCATCCACGCGCAACAATTCTGCGGGCAATGTTTGGCCTCAAAGAAGCCGAAGCGTACTGTGGGACAGCCTCTCTGCTCCGTCGCGCGAAAATTAACAGCGACGAATCCAGCGCGGTCCGTCATTGCGGGCGCGTAAAGCAGCGCCGCCATTGCGCAGGACGCTACCACACCCCCGCAACCCCACGCAATAAAAGTTGAGCGACACCGCACAGGATCAGGCGGCGGCGAGCCGCACTTTGTAGCGGCCGGTCCAGCCGACCCTTTGGACTGCGGCGGCTCGATGCCGCGTTTGCGCTGTTAGCATAGCCACAAAGTGTTGTGCGAGCGAGGTTGCGCCGCGCGCCCGTTGAATTTTGCCCGGATCGGAATCGCCGAAATTAGCGCCAGCGCCGCGAAATTTGCTACGCTGCCCTTGGTATGGCCACTCCGAGCAAAGCCGCTCGCACCGCGCGAACTTCGAGCGCGCCGGCCACTATCACCAGCCGCGACAATCGCTGGCTCAAGGAATTTCGCCTCGCGCTGAAAGGCGGACTGCCCACCGAATCGGGCTTCGTCGGCGTCGAAGGCGTGCGCCTGGTCGAAGAAGCGTTACGCTCGGCATGCCCGATTGAAGCGGTGCTGTTCAGCGAAACCGGCGAACGCCATCACGAGCGTCTGGCCCCGCTAATCGATCGCCCGGAAATCGCCATTCCGATTTTGCGCACCACCGACCGCCTCTTCGGGGGCGTCGCTGACACCGAACATCCGCAGGGCGTAGCCGCGCTCGTCAAGCCGCGCATCGCCAGCTTCGACGATCTCTTGCGCGTGAGCGAAGGCATCTGCTCGCCCCTGCTAGTGGTGCTGGCTGGCGTGCAAGATCCCGGCAACGTCGGCACGATTTTGCGCACCGCCTCCGCATTCGGCGCGACGGGCGCAGTCACCGCAGCCTCCGGCCAAAGCGGCACCGCCAGTCCATTTTCGCCGAAAGCGCTACGCGCCTCCGCCGGCGCGGCGTTACATCTCCCGGTGCTAGCCGGAATGTCGCTGCCAATTCTCCTAACGCAATTGCGGGTCGCCAACGTGCGAACCCTCGCGGCTGTTGTAGGGGTACGCTTCAGCGCATCCCAGCCCGCAGGGGCGCAGCAAGCTGCGCCCCTGCTTGGCGAGATTGCTCCGCCACTGGCACCATGGGAAGTCGATTGGTGCGAACCGGTCGCGCTGCTGGTCGGCAACGAAGGTGCTGGCCTTCCCGAAGAAGTCGAGCGCAGCGCCGACGCACGAATCCGCATTCCTATGTCCAGCGGCATCGAATCGCTGAACGCCGCCGCAGCCGCCGCGGTGCTCTTTTACGAGGCGGCCCGCCAGCGTTCCCGCCATACGCAGAGTGGAACGTCGTGACTACCCGCGGGGCAAAGTGGTGCAGCCCTTTAGGCTGTCCATCTGGCGCGGTAATGCTCGGGTTGCTCTTCCTCTTTGTAGTGGCACAGCATGCTGTGCCACTACAGGGAGCAGCAACTTCGCGGGCACACAACGAGTCGCCAACTGCACAAAATTGGCGAAACTCTCGTTAAGGCGGTGCTGGACAAAAATATTGAGACCTTGCTGAGTTACGATCGCGCGGATTTGCGTTCTGTGGATGGGGTGTCGCTGAAAAATCCGAAGAGCGACCTGTATTGCTATCTTTTTGATTCCGACTGCATCACCTGGGGCGACGGCAGTTGGCGCTCGGTGTACGACAAGTTATCGCAGGCGCATCAGCTGGAAATCAAAGTCAGCGTGTCCAGCTCGCGCTATGACCGCCAGTTGTACGGCAACTTATTTTTCTATGACGCCTCGGCTATCTCCGACAAAAACCTGCGCTCGCGGGATTTTCTGTGCAAGGAAGGTCCCGCGAGCATTGCGACCTGGAAGTTTCGCCTGGAAGGCGGAAAATGGAAATCGGTAAATCCGCTATTCGACAGTGAAACGCGAGATTGTCCCACTCCGCCTGAGGAGGATGCGAAGTAGCCTGTGCAGGTTATTGCCACTGCAACAGCGCACAGCCAAGAGTGGCTGTGCCACTAAACTCGCTAAGCACTTAGCATATGAGCCTGTTCTCCAAATTGCCGCAGCCCATCGAGCCGGACGTTCCCCTGGCGCATCAGCCGCTTGCCGAGCGCATGCGGCCGCGCACGCTCGATGAAGTGGTTGGCCAGGAAAAATTGCTCGGGCCGGGCAAGCCGCTGCGCGTACAGATTGAAAATGATGATCTTGGCTCCATGCTCTTCTGGGGACCGCCGGGTTGCGGCAAGACCACGCTGGCCCGGCTGATTGCACGGCTCACGCGCTCCGAATTTACGCCGTTCAGCGCGGTGCTCACCGGAATCAAGGAGATCAAGGAAGTAATGGCGGACGCGGAGCGCAAGGCGCGCACTGGCCAGCGCACTATCGTCTTCGTCGACGAGGTGCATCGCTTCAACAAGGCGCAGCAGGACGCGTTCCTTCCGCATGTCGAAGCTGGGCACATTACCTTTATCGGCGCGACCACGGAGAATCCTTCGTTCGAGGTGATTTCGCCCCTGCTGTCGCGCACCAAAGTCTATGTTCTCGATCCGCTGACCACGCCGCAAATCGTCGAGCTGCTGCGCCGGGCGATTGCCGATAAAGAGCGCGGCCTGGGCAATGAAAACATCCAGGCCAGCGACGAAATGCTCTTTCGCGTGGCCTCTTACGCCAATGGCGATGCCCGCGCCGCCTACAATACGCTAGAACTCGCCGCGCGCAGCGCCATCCGCCAGCGCGAAGGCGCGCTCGCCATCACGCCAGAACTGCTGGAAGACGTGCTGCAGCGCAAGCTGCTGCGCTACGACAAAGCCGGCGAGGAGCATTTCAACTTAATTTCGGCGCTGCACAAATCCGTGCGCAACTCCGATCCTGACGCGGCGCTCTACTGGCTCGCGCGCATGCTCGAATCGGGAGAAGATCCGCTCTATCTCGCGCGCCGCATGGTGCGCATGGCCAGTGAAGATATCGGCCTCGCCGAACCCGGCGCGCTGGCCGTCACGCTAGCCGCCAAGGACGCATTCGATTTTCTCGGCGCGCCGGAAGGGCATCTGGCGCTCGCGCAAGCCGCCGTGTATCTTTCCCTCGCACCAAAATCCAACGCGCTCTACACTGGCTACGGCGGGGTCCTGGAAGACGTGCACAAGACCGAAGCCGATCCTGTCCCGCTGCACCTGCGCAACGCGCCCACCGGCCTGATGAAACACATCGGCTACGGCAAAGGCTACCAGTACGCGCACAACTACGAAGAGAAAGTCACTGAGATGCAATGCCTGCCCGACAATCTCGCCGGCCGCACGTATTACCAGCCCACCGACCAAGGCTTCGAGCAACGGCTACGGCAGCGCCTTGACGAAATTCGCAAAATCAAATCTCGCGGAGCCTCCGATGCCTGATCGCCACAGCGCACACTCACCCGCGGTGTCATCCCGAGCGAAGCGAGGGACCTGCTTTTCGCTCGCCGTTAGCGCGATCCTTTCACTCGCCCTACTCTCTCGCGTGCACGCTGCTCCGCAACGCCCGCGCATTGTTGGGATCGGAAGCGTAACGATCCTCTCGACTAATCTTGCTGCCGCCAATGATTTCTACAGGGAAGTCATATTCCCGGAGAGCGTTTGCAAGCTTTGCGAGCGCCCGCCTCGGCGCTTCTTCGCTTTCCCCACAGGACAGAAGGTCGAGCTCTTGGAAGCTTCCGCACCGACGTCAAACCTGCTATCGGAAATCTCTTTTGTG
>Ga0307475_10002015_pt1 | contig 12147 bp, 10 predicted proteins | sample atmos_gasesECM1C_FD_203317 | JGI IMG/M metagenome (GOLD analysis project Ga0307475, IMG submission 203317) | Hardwood forest soil microbial communities from Morgan-Monroe State Forest, Indiana, United States - atmos_gasesECM1C_515 | ecosystem: Environmental > Terrestrial > Soil > Temperate... | reverse complement strand
GGACTTCCTGTCGCTCGCACCTCAGACTCGGGCCTTTTATCCCACAACCTCATTTTCCCTGGATGAACTTGCGCGTCGAGCTGCCAGCATCGATCTTCCGGGCGATCGGCGAGAGCGCGTGGCCAGCGTACTTGCCCGGCAAAACCAGGCGTGGAAAGCCGCTCCGGAAACACTCAGGAACATCGAGAAGTTGCGCCAAGGCGCGGGTGCTGTTGTCTCAGGCCAGCAGGTAGGACTATTTCTAGGCCCTGCCTACACGATCTACAAGGCGATCACGGCGATCCGGCTTGCGCGTGAGCTGAACGCGCGGGGCGTGGAGGCGGTTCCCGTCTTTTGGCTGGCTTCGGAAGATCACGATCTCGCGGAAGTGAATCATGTCTTCGTTCCCGATGACCAAGGCGGGTTGCAGCGTCTGGAAACTTCTTCCCACGGCGCGGGGGCAACGCCGGTGGGATCTGTGATCCTGGAGAGCGATGTCGAGCGCTTGAACTCGGAACTTCAGAATCTGATCGGCGATTCAGAAGCGCTCGGATTTGTTCGCGACAGCTATCGTCCCGGTCAAACCTTTGCCAATGCATTTGCAGCGCTGATGACTCGACTCTTCTCGCGGCATGGACTGATCTTGCTGGAGTCATCCGATCCTGAGCTACATAAAATTGGGACACCGTTATTTCAGTCGGCGGCGGAAAGGGCAGAGGCATTAACGCCTGCGCTGCTGGCACGCAATCGCGAACTCGAGACTGCCGGGTATCACGCGCAAGTCAATGTGACCGCATCCTCCACACTGCTTTTCTTCTTAAAGGATGGAAATCGGATTCCTGTCCATCGCAAGAACGGCACCTTCAGCGTCGATGGCGAACATTGGACACCGCAAGAGCTGCGCGAACGCATCGGTTCCAATCCGGAACTGTTCAGCGCCAATGTGTTGCTTCGTCCTGTGCTGCAAGATTATTTGCTTCCGACTGTGACTTACATCACCGGCCCGGCAGAGACCGCGTATTTCGCGCAGGCGCAGGTAGTGTATGAGCAATTGCTGGGTCGAACCACTCCGATATGGCCGCGATTTTCCACCACGTTGATTGAGGCGCGGCTGGCCAACGGAATGCGCAAGTACGGCTTGCAACTAAGCGATGTCCTGCAGCCGAAAGATAGCTTCATAGCGGCCCTGGCACGGCGCACGATTCCTGCCGATCTCAAAGACGACTTTGACCGCACCCGGGAGCATCTCGATAAGCTGCTTGCCTCCTTGCTCCATTCACTCAGGAAGCTCGATCCTACGGTCGCGGAGGCAGGCGAGGGAGCGGCGAACAAGATGCGCTATCAGCTCGAACATCTGGAGTCAAAGGCCGCTAAAGCGCATCTTCAGCGCGTTGAGGTCGTGGAACGCAAGGCTAACTTTCTGAGTACGATGCTATTTCCCGAAAAAGAACTGCAGGAAAGACGCATCGCCGGTATCTACTTTCTGGGAAAATATGGACCCGACTTTATCGATCGCCTGCTGGAACAATACCGGCCGGAGTGCCGGGACCATCAAGTCGTGTACCTTGATTAAGCAAATGCCACGCGGCGGTCTGAGGGATGACAGATCATCGGGCTGGTGTGGTTTTTTTCGTTCTGAGGACACTCGATTGATTAACTCAAATTGATTGATTTAGATTCGAAAGAGTCATATCAACGCCTTTCGGTTTTCTCGCCGCCCTTCAGCAGCAATCGAAAATGCTCGCGCAACTGCGTGATGGTCCGATCGAACGGTCCTACCGAACCGTATGACCGCGAGAGCATCACGCCACCTTCCATCACCGCGAGCACATAAGTAGAAAGCGCATCAACGTCTGTATCTTTTGGCAAGCGATCCTTCGCTTGGTCCAGACATTCCCGGATCACCGTAATCCACCCCTGAAAGTTCTCGGCGATCAGATTGTGTGCCGGTCGATTCTCCGGATCAATTTCCAGCGCGAGCCGTCCCAGCGGACAGCCGTACCTGCACTCGGTTTGGAGGATTCGTTCGCGATAGCCCGCGAGGATGGCAAAAATTCGCGAGATGGGGTCGTCCGTCGTCGCGAAAGCAGGCTCGACCACCATAGGCCGCAGAGCGTGGATGTAGGCTTCCAGAACCGCCCGCAGTAAAGCCTCCTTGCTCTCAAAGAAATGATAGAAACTGCCCGAATTGACCTCTGCATGGGCCAGAAGATCGGACATGCTAGTTCCGGCAAATCCCCGCTCCCAAAAGAGATAGCGGGCAGAGTCAATAAGCCGGTCGCGCGTGTTGGAGGCTCGGGGCACTAAAAATCTCTTGACTCTGTCGATCATATTCTGTATTTAGTTGAATGCTCAACCAAGTAGCAACCGAAATACCCTTCGCGACCGCAGAAACGCAGCAATGCTGCATCCCTGCCATGCGAATCTCTCGGGAGAAATGTGCCATGAGAACCTTCTGTCTGCTTGCCTTGCTACTCGCCGCCATGGTCGCTGTAGCGGAGAGTCCGGTTAAAGTCACCAAACAGCCCGCGCCCGACAAAGCTCTGATCTTTGAAGTCACGATTCCCGCAACCCGCGACGCGGTTTGGCAGGCCTTTGCCACTAGCGAAGGATTGAGCACGTGGCTCACGCCCAATGCAGTAGTCGATCTGCGCGAAGGCGGAGAATGGACTGCCCATTACCCCGCCGGAAAAACCGGCGGAGGCACCATCCTGAGTTTCGTTGCCGAAAAGGAACTCACCCTGTCGGCAATGGCTCCTGAGCGCTTCCCTACCGTCCGCGAACAGCGAACCACGGCAAAGTTCCAATTCATCGCCAACGGCGATTCAACTGTGGTTAAGCTCGTCCAGACCGGCTGGAAGACAGGTGAGGAGTGGGATAGAGCCTATGACTATCTGGCTCTAGGCAACGCCCAACTTCTCGAAACTCTGCGCCGCCGCTTCGTCGATGGTCCGATCGACTGGCAGAAGGAGTGGGGATTGCCAACAGCCAAGAAATAATACAGAGAGAATCCCATGCCGCTACAACATCTCAACTACTGGGCGATCCTGGTCGCCGCAATATCCGCATTCCTGGTTGGCGGCCTGTGGTATTCGCCGATCATGTTCGAGGCGCTCTGGAAGAAGGCCAACCGCTTTGGCGCAAACGAAGCTCCCCCGGCGACGCCAAAGATCTTCATCATCAGTTTCATTTTGAGCTTGGTGATGTCCTTCAACCTAGCGATGTTCCTGAACGATCCCAAGACGACCGCAGCCTGGGGAGCAACCGCAGGCTTCCTTGCCGGCTTTGGCTGGGTGGCGATGGGCATTGCGATTGTTTCGCAGTTCGAGCACCGGCCGTGGAGCTACGTGATCGTGAATGGCGGCTATCTCACGGTTGCGCTGGTGATCATGGGAGCGATCCTCGGGGCGTGGCGCTAATCGCTCTTTTCTCGATACTCCTTAACCGTGGGTTTCTGGATCACCCGCTCATCGAAAATCCCGATCAGGGGGCACCCGCTTCGCCCTCTTGGCGAATCCCGGAGCCAGAACCGATCATCCTATGCTGCGTATAATGTGTGATACAGTCTGCCCTTTAAAGTCCAATACATACGGCGATTGACGCGATTCGTTCTCACACTGGCTAAGCGGACTAGGACTCGATTTTTCCATGTCTCTTTTTTGGCTACGCGTTGCGGTTGGGCTCTATGGCCTTAGCCTTGTCTATGCTTTCGTTGCGCTGTTGCGTAAACGAGAGATCCTTTCCCGAGCTACGCTTCCCATTACGGTAGTCGCCGTTACCCTGCACTTTGTCGCGCTGGTGGAGGCATTCGCTTCCGGCAGCATGGCGACGATGCCGTTGCACCAGTCGGAATCGTTGCTGGCATTTTTGATGATGCTCTTGTTTATCGGCGTCTATTATCTTTACCGCACTACCTCGCCAGGCATCGTTGTGTTGCCCATTGCTTTTTTGTTATCGCTCTCGGCAGCGTTGGCGCAGGGTGCGCCACAATTCGCCTCCCCCTTGCTGCGCAGCGGGTGGATCTATACGCATATCGTTCTGATCTTGACCGGATACGCGGCGCTGTTTTTCAGCTTTATCGCCAGCGTGCTCTATCTGCTGCATGAGCGCCGCCTGAAGCGCAAGGATCTGAACGGACTGGCCGGGAAGCTACCGGCCCTCGATACCATCGACAACATCGGATACAAGCTGCTCCTCATCGGTTTCCCGTTTATGACCTTCGGGCTGATTGCCGGATCGGTAATCGCCGAGGCGCAATACGGAAGCAGATATTTTCTCGATCCCAAAGTAATACTCAGCCTGCTGATGTGGGGCGTGTACATGGTGATGCTGTACACGCGATGGAACTCGGGATGGCGCGGGCGTCGCGCTGCCCTGCTCGCGGCATTTGCCTTTGCCGCGGCGCTCAGCGTATGGGCGGCAAACTACTTCAGCGGCATGCACAGGTTCGTATCGCGATGAACCTCCATCTTGTTGGCGTGAATCACAAGAGCGCGCCTGTAGAAGTGCGCGAGCGCCTGGCTATTCCTGAATGGAAACTGGAAGAAGCCACGCGCCGGCTGCTGGAGTACACGGGAATCAGGGAGTGCGTCGTCTTCTCTACCTGCAACCGGGTTGAATTTGTTGTGTCGACGGAAGGCGGCGTCGCTCTGGATGGCTTTATTGGCGAATATCTGCAGACCGACGTCTCCCAGATTCGCGACCACATCTACGAGTACCGCGGAGATGAGGTCGTGCGCCACGTCTTTCGCGTAGCCGCCAGTCTCGATTCGATGATCGTGGGCGAGCCGCAAATCCTGGGACAGGTGAAGCAGGCTTACAACATCGGCAAGGCCGTGGGATCGGTACAGAGCAATCTCGATGCCTTGCTCAGCAGGGCCCTGTCCGTAGCCAAGCGCGTGCGCACTGAGACTGCAATTGGAAGTTCGGCGGTATCGGTGGCATCGGTCGCGGTGGAACTGGCCAAGAAGATCTTCGGCAGCCTGCAGGGCCGCAACGTATATCTGGTCGGCGCGGGAAAGATGAGCGAATTGGCGGCGCGGCATCTGCGCTCGCATGGCGCCGATACGATCTTCGTGTCGAACCGTACCCATGAGCGAGCGCAGCAGATGGCGGAGTCAGTCAGCGGCAGCGCTATCCATTTCGATCGCCTGTACGAGACCGCCGATCAGGCCGACATCGTGATTACCTCCACCGGAGCGCCGCACGCGATCTTCCGGCGCGAGCACGGCGAGATGTTTATGCATCGCCGCAAGAATCGTCCGATGTTTTTCATCGATATTGCTGTGCCCCGCGACGTCGATGCTGCCATGAGCCAGGTGGATGGAATCTTCGTCTATGACATCGACGATTTGCAGCAAGTGGTGGAAGCCAACGTCAGCGATCGCGGACGCGAAGCCGAACGCGCCGAGTTGCTCATCGAAGAGGAAGTCGTCCGCTTCCGGCGTCGAATTCAGAGTCTCGACGCCGTGCCGACCATCGTTGCGTTGCAAAATCGAGTGGAGCAGATTCGCCAGGCGGAAGTGGAAAGGCTGCGCGCAAAACTCGGCAATCTCTCACCTGAGCAGCAGTCTGCGATCGATAATCTCACGCGCAGCATCGTCAACAAGATCGTTCATCCTTCGATCTCTGCCCTCAAGAGTGTCAGCGGATCGGAGCAATTGATTGCCACGGCGGAGCTGTTGCGCAATCTCTTTGGCATCGAAGATGAGAGTGTTCGCCGGAATGGAACATCTTCGGTTGGCAAGCGCGACAAAAATCCGGCTTCTGGGGAAAACAAACAATCGTCTTCCGAAGACAACCGCGAAAGCGAAGTCACGCAGAAAGCAACTTCCCGGCGCTAGGGCCTTGGTTAAGCGTTGCCTTCGCAGCCAAACCGGTAGCTTAGACTTCGGCTGTTGCCGTAAGCTAATAGCCGACGGCTAGAAGCCAGGAGCTTGTGTTTATGTCAACCCTCGACTGGTCACAGTGCCCGGCGGTGGAGAGCGTCCCTGACCGCGTCCACGGAGCCTGGGTCTTCCGCGACACACGTATGCCGGTCGCCCTTGTCTTTGAGAACCTTGAAGCCGGAGTGAACGTGGACGAGATCATGGAGCAGTTCGACGTAACGCGCGAGCAAATCAATGCGGTGCTGGAATTTGCGGCCCGTAGTCTAGCCGCTCCAGTGCGGCAATCCGCTTAATGTTGGTCCTGTTTGATCACAACACTCCAAAGGTAGGAAACACCAAAATCAAAAGCAACCGCAAGGTCCTTCGCGCCAAAACCCGGCGCTCAGGATGACACAGCTTTATAGTAACCGCATCTTTGAACTGAGCATCGCTTCTGAGGAATCGTACTGATGGCACATCTGCGCATCGGATCTCGCGGTTCACAACTTGCGCTTTGGCAAGCGAATCACATCTCCCATTTGCTCCAGCAACGCGGACACACTGTCTCAATCGACGTAATCAAAACCACAGGAGACAAGATCGCGGATGTGACCCTCGCAAAAGTTGGCACCAAGGGGATGTTTACCAAGGAGATTGAGGAGGCCCTGGCCGAAGGGAGAGTGGACCTTGCAGTGCACAGCTTGAAAGACTTGCCCACTGAATTGCCGTCCGGTTTCGTTATCGCGGCAATCCCAGAACGGGAAGACGCCCGGGACGCATTCTTTTCCGTCCACTATTCGCGGCTTGAAGAATTGCCTTCAGGAGCTCGTGTAGGGACTAGCAGTCTGCGCCGCCAGGCGCAACTTCACGCTGTGCGCGCAGACCTGAACATTGTGCCGCTGCGCGGAAACGTGGATACACGGTTACGCAAGCTGGAATCAGGGGAGTTTGCCGCAATTATCCTCGCAGCTGCCGGTGTAACCAGGTTGGGAGTTGCAAAAGCGATTCGCGAATACTTCGATCTCGATCAGATGTGTCCCGCTGCGGGACAAGGGGCCCTCGCGATTGAAGCTCGCTCCCACGATTCTCAAACTATCGAAGCAGTCAAGTTTCTCGATCATCCTCAGACTCGTGCGGCAGTCGAATGCGAGCGTGCAGCGCTGAACGCTCTGGGGGGCGGATGCCAAGTGCCGATTGGAGCTTATGCGGAAGTAAACGGCCGAGAGCTGCTGCTGCGGGCTGTCGTCGCCAGTCCTGATGGCAAGCAGGTCATCCGTGACCGGCGGTCTGGATCCGATCCGCGGAAACTTGGAATGGAAGCCGGTCTAGAGTTGCTCACGCGCGGCGCGCGGCAAATCCTGGAATCGGTTTATGGAACCGAAGCATCAGTTCCACAGCAGCCGTAGTATTCTCCATATTCCTGATGAAGGCAAAGAAGAAGACAACCGACGTTGAAGCGCACCGGGTGGCAGAGTTGGTGACATCTGGCCCGCTGGCCGGCCGGCGCATCCTGGTCACTCGTACTCACAAGCAGGCGGAGGGGCTTTCTTCCCTGCTGCGCCAATTCGGCGCCGAGGTGATCGAGGCGCCGGTAATTGAGGTTCGACCGCCTGATTCCTTCGAAGCACTCGACGCAGCTCTGAACAATATTCTCGAGTACGACTGGCTGGTTCTTACCAGCGTAAACGGCGTCGAGGCCTTGTTCTCTCGCCTCGAGCCGCTTGGGCTCAGCGTCGATTCGCTGCAGCACTTGAAGATCGCCGCTATCGGCCCGGCGACGGAGGAGCGGATTCAGGATCTAGGGCTCGTCGTCGATGTCGTGCCCCAACGCTACGTTGCGGAGGAGGTGGTGCGTTCTCTGCGCAAGCTAGTGAAAGGAGAGAAGGTGTTGATCGTGCGGGCGAAGATCGCTCGTGACGTAATTCCCCAGCAGCTACAGGATGCAGGAGCGGAAGTTGAGGTGGTGGAAGCGTATCAAACCGTAGTTCCAGAAGAGGCCAAAGAACGAATGCAAAACGTCTTCGATGGCGGGCGGGTTCCGGACGCCATTACCTTCACCAGTTCATCGACGGTAAAGAACTTTCTTTCGATTATCGTGGGCACTGAGATTCCGGCAAAGCTGGGAGAGATCAAGTTCGCGTCGATCGGCCCGGTGACCTCCGATACTCTGCGCGAATATGGATTACCAGTGCACGCGGAGGCCGACGAGTACACCATGGAAGGTCTGGCGCAGGCGCTGGTACGTTTGTTTGACCGTTAGCGCACATCGGCGAGTAAAAATCCCTGTTCCTTCCCTGATATTTCTTGGTTCCGAGACTCAAACCTCATGGAACTCCTTGTTCCTGAAAGGCTTCGGACAATATTCCCGTAAATCCCTGTCTAGTTCCCTGCGTTTTTGGCGAAATTTGTAGATTTTGGGCAGAATTCGACGATTTTTGCGTCGAGTCAGAAATTTCACCTGTTAATGTCCCTGTTCCGTTCTTCCCTTAGCCTTTCAGTCGCTTCAAATCCTTTTTCGCATTTTCAAAGTCAGGCTGAAGACGCAGCGATTCTTCGAGTTCTTTAATTGCGTCAGCTTTGCGTCCCTCCTTTTCGAGAATCAGGCCAAGCCGCCAGTGCGCGGCGCTCAACGAGGGAGTTAGCCCTTCAGGATCCTGGGACAGGTACTTGCGCAAATATCGTTCCGCGCGCGAAAGCTCTTCATTCAATTGCAGCAAGGTTCGCCCGGCTTGATAGAAGGGATTCAGATCGTCATGATTTGCGCGCTCGGCATCGGCTAGGAGCGATTCAAGTTTGTCCCAACTTTGCCGGAAAGCGGCTGCCTCCGCCGAAACGATATAGGGACCTGTGCGGCTTCGATCGATAGCGATGGCCTGCTTCGCGTAGGTTTCTGCCTGGTCGTACTTCTTCTCCGCGTCCGAAGCGTAATAGTTTGCCAGCATCATCAGAGCTTCGACGCTCGTGGGATCGGCCTTGACCGCGTTCAAGAACAGACCTTCCAGCTTGTCTTTCTCGTTGTTACGGCGCGCCAGCCGGGCTTGCGCCAAATAACCTTTAGAGGCGTCGATGCGGCCAATATCTTCCGCTATTTGTCGCGCCTTGTCCTTGCTTCCACCGGCAATTCCGGGCGCTTCCTCGTAGAACATCATCATGCCCATCAGGCAATCAGTGTTCTTTGGTTCGAGCTTGATGGAAGTCTCCAATTCCGACCGAATGCGGCCGGCGAGCGAAATCTTCTTAAAAAGGCTGACCTTGTCGGCTTGATCGCTGAGAGCACCGGCGAGTTGCAGATGGTACTTTGCCCGATTTGGATCGGCTTTAACCGCCTTTTCGGCGTAATCGACAGCTTCGTCGGTTTTGCCAAAAGCTTGCTTGATATTGGAGAGCAGATAGAGAGTCTCGGCATCGCGACTCTTGCTGATATCGAGCGAGCGCTCGACCTGCTTGAAATGACCGGCCTCAAGCAGCGAATCGAACTTGTCTGTCTGAGAAAAGCCAGGGAAGGAGCATGCAAAAGTTAGGCAGAAAACGAGGGGGAAACGCACTGAAGGCCTCGAGGAGGAAATTACCGCGAGAATAGCAGAAAAAACAATAGAACATGGCAGATTCTCGAGATCCAGATTCTCGCGGAGAGGCACATGCTGCGTCTCTACTTCGCGCGTAGTCCGCCTATTGTGGCGGGCCGCCATAGACGATCTTGCCGCCGACCATGGTCATCTCCACCTTGGCGTCGCGGATGGCCTTGGGGTCGATCTTCAATAAGTTGTCGCTTACCAGCACCAGATCGGCGAGCTTGCCGGGAGTAACGGAGCCTTTTTCTTTGTCCTGAAATTCGGCATAGGCTGACCCAAGTGTGTATGCGTCGATAGCCTCCTGAATGCTAATTTTCTGCTCCGGAATCCAGCCTTCGGGATGCTTACCATCGAGGGTTGCGCGCGTGACCGCGGCATAGAGTCCCAGCATGGGATTCAGAGGAGCTACCGGCCAATCGGTACCAAACGCAAGATGGACGCCATCGTCAAGAAAAGTGCGGAAGGGGTAAGTCGTCTTGGCGCGAATCGGCCCAATGCGGCTTTCCGCCCACTGTCCGTCGTCAACGGCATGGTATGGCTGCACGGAAGCAATCACGTGCAGCCTTGCGAAGCGTTGGAAATCTTTTGCTGCCATGTGTTGCGCGTGCTCAATGCGCCAACGCCGGTCCCGCTCTCCGTTGGCTTTGTCGATGTCCTGGTAGATATCAAGCATGATTGAGATTGCCTGATCCCCAATGGCGTGCACGCATATCTGAAGACCAGCTTTATCGGCGCCGGTAAGGCGATCGCGCATTCCGCTGATCGGGTGCAATTCGTCAGACAGCAGACCATGAGAGTTGGGCGCGTCCACGTACGGTTCAAAGAAATATGCTGTCCTCGAACCGAGCGATCCGTCGGCGAATCCCTTGATGGCTCCCATGCGCAGAAAATCCGATCCAAAGGCGTGTCGAATGCCGAGTTGAGCCTGGGCGTTCCAACGGGTCTCGATCGGCGCAACATAGATGCGAGAAGTAAGCTCGCCACGCTCCGCAAGCACGGAGAATGCTTCTATGTCCGCGTAATCCGGAACCATTGCCTGCACGCTGGTCACGCCCAGCGACGCCGCATGATCCAGCGCGCGTTTGGCTGCGGTGATACGGGCGGCAAGTCCCGGTTCCGGAATGACCTTGGCGATTAAGTTCTGCGCCGAGTCCTTGAATACTCCCGTGGGATTGCCTTGCGCATCGCGAACAATTTCACCTCCATCGGGCGTCTTTGTACTCGCCGTCACCCCAGCCAGTTTCATCGCTAAGGCATTCGCGAGCGCTTCGTGGCCATCGTGGCGCTCTACGAATACCGGATTGTCTGTCGTGACGCTGTCGATCCATTCATGGGTTGGCAGTTCCGCGGGAGACCAATTCTGCTCATCCCACTCGCCTCCCACGATCCACTCGCCTTTCTTCGTCTTCTTGGCTTGCGAGGCCATGCGGGCTACGAATTCCTGGCGAGTCTTCGCATCCGTGAGCTGAACTTGATCGAGTTGAAAGCCACCAGAAACAAAATGTACGTGTGAATCGTTGAAGCCTGGCAGCAATACCTTGCCGGCGGCGTCGATCACGCGCGTCTGCGGGCCGCGCCAGGCGTCCATCTCAGCGGAAGTGCCCACTGCGACGATCCGCTGGTTGAGGATGGCAACCGCTTCGGCCTGAGGATGATTGCGATCGACGGTCCAAACGTTGGCGTTGGTAATTATGGTTTCGGCCGAAGGTCGCTCTTGCGCATCGATAAGTCCGCACATGACGATGATCGTTATTGTAGAGACGCAGCATGCCGCACCCCTGGCGCCACGCCTACAAGATCGAAGTACCTGACCAAGACCAATCACTCTATCTTTCTCCCCAGTGGAGTTTAGTGCGCAGCACATCGAAAAACTTCTGGCCGTCGCATTCTCTTATCAGCCTGACCCGGTGCTGCGCCAGCTCGCACTCCACGCAATCGCCACTCTTAATGGGAACGCTTACCTGTCCATCCATCGCGAGAAATCCCTCTTCTGGTCCTACGGAAACGATGACCGATATCTTTGAGCTCTCCTCGACCACGAGTGGACGATGCGTAAGAGCGTGGGGGGAGACAGGTGTGATCAGGAACGCCTTTACTGAAGGGACCAAAATGGGACCGCCTGCAGCTAGAGAGTACGCGGTCGATCCAGTTGGAGTGGCCACGATAAGCGCGTCGGCTTTATAGTCGGTCACGCGTTGGCCGTTGACGCTTAGCTCGAAATCCGCCAGTCTTGCGGCAGTTGCTTTCATTACCACATCGTTTAGAGCGTCGTGCTCGTGCTCAACTTTGCCATTGCGGATAAGACGGCAATGCAGCATCGCGCGCTCATCGATGATGCAACACTGTTCAGTGATGCTCTGGAGATGGGCATAGAGCTCGCCAAGAGAAATCTCGGTAAGGAAACCAAGCGAGCCAAGATTCACCGCTAGCAGCGGAATGCGCGCGCGCGCGAATGCCCGAGCTGCTGCAAGCAAAGTTCCGTCTCCTCCGAGGACCACGGCGAATTCCGGTTTATAGGTGTGTAACTGCTCACGATCCGCCTGCGGAAGACCTTTGATGTAAGCAGCCGAACACTGATCCAGGAGAACCTCATATCCGTGCGCCCCAAGCCAATCGATCACCCCGGTGAGAACTTCTCTCAGCTCGGGCTTGTTGGGTTTCGAGACAATGGCCGCAGTTGGCATTGGACCGAGAAATTCCTTCAAGTGAAACGTGAGTGTAACAGGAAC
>Ga0307475_10002014_pt1 | contig 12148 bp, 10 predicted proteins | sample atmos_gasesECM1C_FD_203317 | JGI IMG/M metagenome (GOLD analysis project Ga0307475, IMG submission 203317) | Hardwood forest soil microbial communities from Morgan-Monroe State Forest, Indiana, United States - atmos_gasesECM1C_515 | ecosystem: Environmental > Terrestrial > Soil > Temperate... | reverse complement strand
CATCACGGTGGCAGCCGGAAATTGAGTTTTGAATTGACTGAGGAATGCATCGGGTGAAGGAAGCAATCCAACCACAGCACAGATACTTCATGGGCGGTCCGTCGCGGCTTGCACAAGGCATGGCCATTCGCCATGCCGACCGAGCGAGCGCGCTCGCCCTGCTAATCGACGTACCCGCCACGTCCCGATGCTCCTTGAGGAGTTTCCATGTCGAAGGAAATGGTTATATCGGCGAACCCCCACGAGACGCGGGTCGCCATTATGGAAGAAGGTCAGCTCTGTGAATATTATGTGGAGCGTGAAAAAGAATTTGCTTTAGTCGGCAGCATCTACAAAGGGCGTGTCACGCGCGTGCTTCCCGGCATGCAATCGGCCTTTGTGGAGATCGGCCTCGATAGCGACGCCTTCCTCTACGTCAGCGACTTCCTCGAAGATCTGGAAGAGTTCGACCACATCGTCACCACCGTCGAGGAAAAAGTCCAGAAGATGGAAGCGCAGGGAGGGCAAGTGTTTGCTGCGGACAGCGGCACCGCTCCTGCTATCGAGCCCACTGACGTCGAACCAGCGCCCCTTGCCGCGAACGAAGGTCTCGCTCCCGAGCCGTCGTTTCCGGCAAGTACGTCTGCCCCGCCAGAGCGAAATTTTGCGCCGTCGTTCAATCCGCCGCCTGCATCCGGCAGTCGCGATCGCGGAGGCTTTGAGCGCCCCCGCCATGAAGGCCGCCGCGAGGGGCGCTTTGGCCGGCGTGGCGGACGCGGTGGCAGCCGCCATGGTGGACGCCCGGGCGGTGGACGAGGTGACCGCCCCAACCGATTTAGCCGCGAGCTGCCCCAATCGAAATACGCCTCATCGCGCCCGTACGAGGATCACTCGGCCGGTGCCGCGCCGGGGGAAGGCGCCATTCAAACTATCCTCCCCGGAGAATCTCTCGCGAAATACAAGGAACGGCCTCCTGCCCCTCCGATTTCGAGCGCCCCTGGCGAGGAAACTTTCCCCGCGACAAGTGTGGCGCAGACGACGCCGGAATCGGTCGCGCCCGCGACACCCGCAAACAAGCCATGGGAACCGGCTCCGCGCAGCTTAGTACCTGCGCGCTCAGAATTCCAATCGTTCTCATCCGCATCCGGCGGTCTCGAACCTCTTCCCGGCGAGTCACTCTCAAAATGGAAGACCCGCGAACATCCGGCCGAGGAGCACTCGGAAACTGCCAGCCCGGCGGTCGAGCATCACCAGGAAGAGGAGTCTCGCGAGCACGAATCGGACGCAACAATTCACTCGGCACCGGCGCACGACGTGCCTGTTGCACACGAGTCGGAACAATTGCATCGCACGGAATCAACGCAGGAGGATCGCGCCGCTCCGACCTTGAGCGAAGACGAAGCCGCTGCTCTCGCAGAGCAGGTTGCCGAGGCACAAGCCGAGGAAATCGCTCGCAACGTCCAACAGCAAGATTTCGCCGCACAGGAAGAATCGCACCAGGCAGGCCTCTCCGACGCCGAGGAGGATTCCGCCGAATCGGAAGAAGAGCAAGATGCCAGAGAAGCGGACGCCGAAGAAGAAGCCGAAGAGGCGCAGGCCGAAGCGGAGGGAATGATCGCGCATCCCGCGGATGTGGAACAAACTGAGGGAAGCGAGGCGGAGGGAGCGCATGCCGAAGGCGGCGCCGATCTCTCTGCCGAGATTCAGCATGCAGAAAATGATCCGCCGCAGGAGCAGCAGCCCTGGAAGGCGCAAGTGCGCGGCGATTTCCGCGCGCGCATGCAACATCCTGCGCGTCGGGGCGGCCGTGACCGCGGTCCTCGCCGTGATGATCGCGGGCGCCGCCCGCAGCAGGGGCACAGCGGAAGCCAGGGCCATCATCGTCCGCAGCCTCGCCGCACCCAATTGATCGCGGACATGCTGAAGCAGGGGCAGGAAATCATCGTGCAGATTGCCAAGGAACCGCTCGGCAAGAAAGGCGCGCGCATCACCAGCCACGTCGCACTGCCCGGCCGTTACCTGGTTTACATGCCTACGCTCGATCACACCGGCGTGTCGCGCAAAATCGCGTCGGCAGAAGACCGCGCGCGGCTGCGCCACCTGGTGAACGAAGCCAAGGGCGCCGGTGGCGGCGGGTTCATCGTCCGCACCGCCGCCGGCAGCGCGACTCCTGACGAAATTCGCACCGACGTGGAATTCCTGATGCGCACGTGGGCCGAAATCAAATCGCGCTCCGAGCAGCGCAAAGCTCCTTCTCTGCTCCATCGCGATCTCAATCTCGTCGAGCGCATTCTGCGCGACTACATGAGCCCCGATTACACCGCCATCTGGGTGGATACCGAGGAAGAGTTCACCAAGGTGGTGGACTTCATGAGCCGCTTCCAGCCGCAACTTGTGAATCGCGTGAAACTCTACACCAAGGACACGCCCGTTTTCGAAGAGTTCGGCATCCAGCAGGAAATCGACAAGGGGCTGCGCCCGAAAGTGTGGCTGAAATCCGGCGGCTACATTGTCATCAACCACACCGAAGCGCTCGTGGCCATCGACGTCAACACCGGAAAATTCGTGGGCAAAGGCTCGAACCGGCTTGAAGACACGATCGTTCGAACCAACCTCGAAGCGGTGAAGGAAATTGTGCGTCAGATGCGCCTGCGCGATCTCGGCGGCATCATCATCATAGATTTCATCGACATGGAAGAGCGGCGCAACCGCGAAAAAGTGATGGCTGCGCTCGAGGATGCCCTTCGTGCCGACCGCGCGCCGTCGAAAGTCCTACGCTTCAATGAATTCGGACTCGTCGCCATCACGCGGAAGCGCACCAAGCAGGCGCTCGAGCGCACTCTCTGCCAGCCCTGCCCGTATTGCACGGGCTCCGGCATGGTGAAATCCATCCCCACGCTGTGCTACGAAATCCAGTGCGAAGCGCGCAAGATGGCCGCGGAAGTCAGCTCCGGTAGCCTTACGTTGCGTGTCCATCCGGAAATTTCGAAGGCGCTGAAGACCCGCGAGTCATCGTTGATCGAAGAGCTTGAGCAGTGGACCAAGAAGAGCATCATCATTCAAGCTGATCCCACGCTGCATTGGGAGCAGTACGACATTTACTAGAGGCTGGAGACCAGAGGCTGGACACTAGAAACGCCGCGGAGAATTCGATCCGCGGCGTTTTTTCTTCCAGTGAGGCAAGGCACCCCCCGTCGAGTCCCGCGCAACAGGACACGCCTCATTTGGCCGCTAGTCCAAATTGTCCATTCTTCCGCTCGCCGTGCGCTTGTTTAATCGAGGGGCGTCGCGTTACCTTGGGAATTCAATTCCATCCAGCGGGAGGCCCCATGCTTCATAGCAAAGACGTTCCGATCTCCGAGTCCGCGCTGCTCGTCATCGATGCCCAGGATTCCTTCAAGTCAACGGATCGCTGGGAAAAGAGAAACAACAAAGATTTCGAAAGAAACGTGGCGCAGCTCGTCAACCTCTACCGTAAGCATGGCCTGCCGGTGATCTACTTCATCCACTCCGACGATGACCCAGGCTTTGAAAGGACCAGCCCCTTTTACAAGCTCATGGATTTTCTGTCCCCTCACGATTCCGAAATGGTAATCCACAAGGTGACGCGGAATGTGTTTACCAGCACGGGCTTGCCCGCGGTGCTGTTGGAAAAAGGGGTGCGCCGCGTGGTTATCACCGGCATCCAGATGGAGCAGTGCTGCGAAACTTCCGCCCGGGTCGCCGCCGATCTCGGCTATGCAGTGGACTTCATCACTGAGGCGACCATGACTTTCCCCATCCCCAACCACGATCGGCCCGGTGAAGAGCTCGGTGTAGATGCAATCCGTGAACGGACCGAATATGCCCTCCGCCGCCGTTTCGCGCGCATTGCCACAGTTGCCACACTCGCCACGGAGCTAGAGGAAGCGCTGCCCTCCTCGGCCGCCGCGGCCAAAATGTGAGTCTTTGTATCGCTACCCGCGGTCGTTGCTGTAGCGCTGCTCTTTGAACGGGTCACCGTAGATGTGGTAGCCGTTCTGCTCCCAGAAGCCGGGGGCGTCTTCGGCCATGAATTCGATTCCGCGCACCCATTTCACACTTTTCCAGGCGTAGAGGTGTGGCACGACGAGCCGCACAGGATAGCCGTGGTCGGCGGGCAATGGTTCGCCATTGTGCTTCAGCGCGAAAAGAGTAGTTGGCCGCACTAGATCCACGAGCGGAACATTCGCTGAGTAACCCTGTTCGGCCTGAACCATCACGTATTTCGCTGTGGGCTTTACCTGCACGAGCTTCATGACTTCAGTGAATGGGACGCCTTCCCAGCGCACGTCGAACCGGCTCCACCGCGTCACACAGTGCATGTCCGCTGTAACTTCCTTCATTGGCAGGCGGATGAATTCATTCCAGGGGAGCCGCACAGGTTTTTCGACCAGCCCGGTGATCCGAAAATCCCATGTTTTCGGATCAAAGCGCGGCACAATGCCTTCGTGCAGCACCGGCCACTTGAGCGTCAGCGATTGTCCGGGCGGCAAGCGCCCCGCATCACGCATGGCACGCTCGAGCGTCTTGCGCTCACTACCTTCTCCAAGAATCATGCGGAGATTCCCTTCTTTGGCAGAGGATGCACCGTCCATTCTATATTGCTTGGTCCTGGTTTGCCTTCTGGTGTCAGAGCCGGGATTCGCACGCGATTTCCCTGTGCTATGATGGCGCGTTCGGCAAAAATAAAACGCCGCGATGGAGGCTGTGATTGGCTGCGCGCATCCTGAACGGTAATTTCATCCGGGACGAAATCTACTCGGAGCTGACCGGTGAAATCGCTGCGCTCCGTGCCGCCGGAATTCGTCCCGGGCTTGCTGCGGTACTTGTTGGCGAAAACCCGGCGTCCAAGATTTATGTTACCAGCAAGATCGCCGCCTGCGAGAAGTTGGGCCTTGCCGGGTTCAACCTCACGCCGCCTGACACAATCACCACTGCGGAGTTGCTGCGCATGGTCGAAGATTTGAATCGCCGCGACGATGTGGACGGCATCCTGGTGCAACTTCCTCTCCCGCCGCAGGTGGACGCCAAGAAAGTCCTCGAAGCTGTGGACCCGGCAAAAGACGTGGACGGATTCCACCCCATCAACGTGGGCCGTCTGGTTGCGGGCCGACCGAACTTGGTGGCGTGCACACCAGCGGGCGTGATGGAAATTCTCCGCCGGAGCAAAATTCCCCTCGAAGGCGCCAACGCGGTGGTTCTCGGCCGCAGCGACATTGTCGGCAAGCCCATGGCGCTGCTGCTGATGCATTCGAATGCAACTATCACCGTATGCCATTCGAAGACGCGCGATTTGCCGAATGTCGTTCGTCGCGCCGATATTGTAGTCGCAGCTATGGGACGCGCAGCGATGGTGACGCCCGATTACATCCGCCCCGGCGCCACAGTGATAGACGTGGGCATCAACCGCATCGCGGATCTCGCGCTGGCAGAAATATATTTCGCGAATTTCCCCGAACGCCTTGCCGCGTTTCGCGCGAAAGGCACGGCGCTGGTTGGCGACGTGCATCCCAACGTAGCGAGCATCGCGGGCGCGCTGACGCCCGTCCCCGGCGGAGTCGGCCCGCTGACCATCGCCATGCTCATGAGCAATACGGTGAAAGCTGCGCGCCTGCGGCGGGGGGCGCGCGCACCCGTCGTCGCCGCTGTGCAACCTCGATGACCCATCATGCTTAGAGTCGGCCTCACTGGCGGGATCGCATCTGGTAAATCCGCTGTGGCATCCCTGCTGCGCGACCGGGATTACCAGGTGCTGGAATTGGACCCCCTCGGCCATGAATTGCTCGAGCCCGGACAAGCCGCCTACGACGAAGTGGTCCACGAATTCGGAAATGGCATCCTCGGCCCCGGAGATAAAGTGGATCGCGCGAAACTCGGCGCGATTGTTTTCAGCGATGCCGCGAAACGCGGGCGGCTAAATCAAATTCTTCACCCGCGGATTTTGCAAGTCGTGCTGCAATGGTTTTCTGTGCTCGATCGCCCGGGCGGCCCCGACCTCGCCGTCGCCGAAGCAGCGCTGCTCATCGAGGCTGGCTATCAAAAGGAGCTCGACAAGCTGGTCGTCTGCTGGGCGCGGCCGGACCAGCAACTCACCCGGCTGATGGAGCGCGGCCTGTCGCGGGAGGAGGCCAGCCTGCGTATCGCGGCGCAAATGCCGGCGGAGGAGAAACGCGCGCTGGCCGACGAGGTGATTGATTGCTCGGGCTCATTCGAGGAAACTGTCCGGCAAGTGGATATGGTGTTTGCAAAACTCCAAAAGGCTGCCACTGGCACCCGGAACAAATCCTGACGCCGCGGCGTAACAATTCACAAGGACGACAGGCGTACTCGGCGGTACATATTGCCGCCGGCAAAAAAGGGACATACAAAATGAGGCCAAATGAAGGTGAAGGGCGCGCGGTCCGGCTGCTGGCAATCGGGTTGATTATCGGGCTTGGGGCATATTGGGCTGGCTCGCGTTATGGAAAGCCGATTCCCGTCACCGTGGACGCGCTGCGAGCGCCTGCGGCCGTGAGTGAGCAAGGTTTCGACCAGACCGAAACGGAAAACATCAAAATCTATAAGCAAGCCTCCCCGGCTGTCGCGAATATCGTCACGCGCACTGTCGAGTACGATTTCTTTTTCAATCCAGTATCGATAGAGGGCGCTGGCTCCGGGTTCCTGATCGATGCCGATGGTCACGTCCTGACGAATTATCACGTGGTGCAGGGCGCGCAAACGATTGAAGTGACGCTCGGCGATCAATCGCGTTTCAAAGCGAAATTAATCGGCGCGGATTCACGCAACGACATTGCATTGATCAAGATCGACCCGAAAGGCCGCAAGCTGGCGCCACTGCAGCTCGGTGATTCGCGCAAACTGCTCGTGGGGCAGCGCGTGCTGGCGATCGGCAATCCTTTCGGATTTCAAAGCACGCTTACCACCGGCATTGTCAGCTCGCTCGGCCGCACCGTGCAAACCAGCGAGAGCACATTCATTGATGAAGCGATTCAAACGGATGCTTCGATCAATCGCGGAAATTCCGGCGGCCCGCTCCTGAACTCGCATGGCGAAGTGATCGGCATCAACAGCGCGATTTATTCCCCCACGGGAACAACGGCCGGGATCGGCTTTGCTATTCCGATCAACACCGCGCGGCGCGTGGCCGACGATTTAATCAGCCAGGGCCGCGTCCGGCGCGCCACCCTCGGCGTTGAGGGTCGCGCCCTCTGGCCGGGCCTCGCAGAGGCGCTGAACCTGTCAGTTGAGAAAGGCATTCTGGTTGAGCGCGTGACTCCCGGTGGACCTGCCGCACAGGCAGGAATCCGTGGTGGGACGAAGTCCGTGCTTGCGGGCCTGCAGGAATTACGGATCGGCGGCGACGTGCTGGTTGCAGTAGACGGCAAACCGATCACCAGCCAGATGGATTTAAATTTGCTGCTGAATCGCGCGCGCCCGGGCGACACCGTCACGCTGACGATCTTCCGCGACGGCAAGAAAATGGAAGTACCCGTCAAACTCGGCGAAGGTTAGGCGTTTCTAGGAGGAAACTCCGGGCACCGAACCACCAACGCGTTCTTCATTCCATTCCCTGCGCAATCGTTGTCGTTCTGTTTCGCTTAATTGAAACCACGACTCGGCAATGTCACGCACGCGATCAAGCGCCGTTTGCATCTCGCTGATTTTCTGTTGCATTTCCTCGCTGTCCGCGTCTTTCGAAACATGGATGGGCGGCGCCACCACCAGGACCGCACGCGAAAAAGGAAACGGCAGTCGGAAGTGGTCCCATGATTTTTCGAATGTGTACGCCGAGCTCAACCCAATGTGAAACATGGTGATGGATTTTCCGGTCCGCCGCGCTAAGATCACCGGGCCGGGCTTTGCCACATAGCGCGGCCCACGCGGCCCATCGGGCGTGAACGCAACAACCCAGCCTGCCTCCACCTCCTGCGCCATCACTATGAGCGCGTTCATGCCTCCGCGACTGGAACTCCCCTGGGCAACGCGGTAGCCGAATTTCTCGACGACACGGCTTGCCCACAATCCATCGAAGTTCATCGTAATCATCACGACAATACCGTGGTTCCGGAAATACCAAAGCGCCGGGAAGATGCAGCGGTGCCAGAACGCGCCGATGGGCGCCTGCCCGGTCTCGGGCACGTTCACGGCGTTCCGTTTCCCCAGGAATTCGAAGCGGAGGGTTGGCCCGATCAGCCGAACTAGCCAGCACACCACCCAGGCGATGACGGGAATTTGCATTCTTCGCCAGCGCGAAATTCGCGGCATCGGCATGCGTGAGGTCGGCGGTGCCTTTGGCGCCGCCGCTGGGACTGCGGGTGTCGTGCAGTTGTCCACTGGGATATAGTATAGGCGACCTCGACCCTATCTAAATGTTTCCCCGAGTCCAATTCGCGAACTGCACCATCCTTTTCTCCCAACGCGGGCTCATGACGCGGCCGCTGCTGGCGCTCGGCCTCCTGTTTTTTTGTTTTGCGCCGGTTCGCGCGCAGGATGCGCCCCCGGGAGCAATCGGCCGCGTCGCAGGGAAGGACATTTCGGTGGAAGGCGGCGCGGCGGCCAGCGCCGGTATTTCCACTATTGCGCCGAGCATTTTCGTCTCGAACGGCAGCGTGATTACGGTGCACTCCGGGATGGCGCGCATGGTGCTCGTGGCCGGAGGAGAAGTTGAAATCTGCGGCCCGGCCAAGTTCACGCTGCTGCAATCCAGCGGCGCGATCACGCTGGCCCTCAATTTCGGGCGGGTGCATGTGCTGCTCCCAGTCACCACTACACTGCGTATTTTCACGCCCACCATCGTGGCCACGCCTCTCGAAATCAGGGGCGCACGCCGCGATGTCACCATCGGCCTAGACCTCAGTGATTCGCTTTGTGTGCTGGCCACCAGCGGCGCCCTGCGCCTGGAGCAGCAATTCAGCGGGGAAATCCTTGATGTGCCACAGTCGGGCGAATTCTTTCTTGCCGCCGGAAAACTCAGCCCCGTTGCCGGCACACCCGGAAGCTGCCGGTGCGAAGAATTGCAGGCGCGCGCGGCTCCTGCACCGGCCATCCCGGATGTCGTGATGGCACCGAAATCGGAACCTGCTCCGAGTCCGGCTACTGTGCCCGCCACCCAGCCCGATCCCGCACCGCTGACCGCTGAACCAGCGCCTGAACCGCTAGTCACGCTCGGCGCTCTCGCCAACGCCAACGAGGCGCATCCTGTGTCGCCACCCCAGAATCAAGAAGTCCCCGATCCCCCCGCGATTTCGATTCCCGAGTACAAAATCGTGATGCCCCCGCTGACATTTTCCGCCAACTCGCCGGAGCCACCGCACGACCCGACGCCTGACCTGATCATGTTGGTGCGCGTGGCGCGCGCCGAACCGCAATGGCAATTCACTGGGCATGTGGAGGCACCGCATCTGGAACAAGTGGCGCAGCGCGCCCCTGCATCAACCGAGGCGCAGCCTCCGCAGGCACCAAAAATGGAAAAGAAAAAAAGAGGCTTTTGGGCCAGGTTGAAGCGGGCTTTCGTCGGGGGCTGATCGCAGAAATCAGGCCGCAACTGAAGAATAGTTTCGTCCAGCCCGCGCTACTTCACTACATCCCCTCGTAATTCGGCCCGCCGCCGCCCTCGGGTGGAACCCAGTTGATGATCTGGTACGGGTCAGCAATGTCGCATGTCTTGCAATGCACGCAATTGGAAGCGTTAATTTTCAGCTTCGGCGCGCCTTTTTCCATGACCATTTCATAGACGGCCGCGGGGCAAAAATACTGGCATGGATTGCCGTACTCGCGGACACAGCGATCGCCGCAAATATTCGGGTCGAGCACGATCAGGTGACAAGGCTGATCCTCTTCATGACGCGTCCCTGAATGATAGACATCCGTCAGCCGGTCAAACGTGAGTTTGCCGTCACCTTTGAATCGCGTTGACTGGTCCACCAGCACGCCATCGCGATTCAGCTTCTTGTACTCCTGGTATCCCGGTTTCGATCGCATCGGGTCCACCAGCCCGCGTCCGCCGGTGACGAATTGCAGGCCCGACTGCACCAATCCCGGCCAAAGCCCATGCTGAAAGGCTTGGTGGAAATTTCGCACCGCCCATAATTCTTTTTTGATCCAACTTTTCTCAAGCTTTTGCGGATATTTTTCGAGCGTTTTCGCCGAGGTGTCGCCCACACAAAGCCCTTCGTAAATTGTTTCGGCTGCCAGCATGCCGCTCTTGATCGCCGTGTGAATGCCTTTCAGCCGCTGTGAATTCAGCAGGCTCGCCGAATCGCCGATGATCAACCCGCCGTCCACATAACTTCGCGGCATCGAGTACCAACCGCCGTACGGAACTGTTTTCGCGCCGTAGCGCACCAGCTTGCCGCCCTCGAGAATTTTTCTCACGAAGGGATGCGTCTTGTATTTCTGAAACGCCTCGTGCGGATCGAACAGCGGATCGTGATATTCGAGCGCGACGACCATGCCCACCGACACGCGGTTGTTCTGCATTCCATACAGCCAGCCGCCGCCATACATGCTCGAGTCCAGCGGCCAGCCCAGCGTGTGCGCGGCGTAGCCGGTTTCGATTCGCCCCGGCTGAACGTCCCACAATTCTTTGATCCCAATGCCGTAGGCTTGCGGGTTCAGCCCGTCGAGCTTAAGCTTGTTCACTAGATCTTTTGTTAGCGACCCGCGAGGGCCCTCGGCCAGCACCGTCACTTTCGCGCGCAGTTCATACCCCGGCGTAAAGTTGTCTTTCGGTTTGCCGTTCTTATCCACGCCCTTGTCTTCGGTCAAGACTCCGGCAATCCCATTTTTTTCGTACAGCAGCTCTTTCCCAGCGAACTGAGTGAACAGGTTGACGCCTTTTTTCTCCACGAGCCCGCCGAGCCATTTCACAAGTTTGTTCACCGAGACAATATAATTGCCATGCTGCCGCAGCGGCGGGGGCGTAACCGGAAGTTTCCACGCGCTGTTTTCGGTGAAGTAGTACGCCGCGTCGCCGGTGATCGGCGAATCGAGCGGCGCAGTCTTCTCGAAGTCGGGAACCAGCTCGCGCAATCCGCGCGGGTCCATAATTGCGCCGGAAAGCTGGTGGGCGCCGATCTCGCGCCCCTTCTCGAGCACGTAGATATTTTCGCTCGAAAGCGCCGGGGATTTTCTCGCAGCCGTGTGCGCCTCGATCAAATTCGCCAGATGCAGCGCGCACGCCAGACCTCCTGGCCCCGCGCCAATAATCAGCACGTCTGCTTCCAATTTTTCGCGCTCGATCGCCATGGTGTGATTTTATCAGAAGCGGAAAATTGAGCATGGAAAGTCCAAGCCAAACCAAAATTCCCGCCCGTCAAAACCAAATGGCGGGTTCCTCTCAACTTCTCCGTTTCTAAGCCGTTTACCGCGAGGCGCGCTCAAGCAGGTCATGAATGAGTGTCTGATATGGCTTCTGCCGGCGCTGCGCGAGGCGGCGCAGGCGCGCGAGCAGGCGCGGATCGATCCGAATCGCGATTAATTGCTTCGCGTGCGGGGATTTCGGCCGGCCCACTCGCCGCGCCCGCCGGAGCTCTGCGTCGCTCGATTCCGGAATGTCCGAAAAATCAATACGGCTGTCCGGCATAGGCCTTGCGCTCTTTGCGGCCCGCCTGCCGCGCGCTGATAATCCGAATCGTCTCTTTGCCATCTCTTTTTCTCCGAATCGCGTAAATCACCAGAAGCACCCGGCCGGCAAATGATTTTCCCAATCGCTTGAATCGCCGTTCAATTTCCGAGTGCTCGATGTCCTCCCAGTCAAGCGCTTCAGGATCGGCGAAGACCGTCGCCGCCTCCTCGAACGGAACATCATGCTTCCGAAAGTTCTGGATCGCTTTTCGCGTATCCCACGAGAACACATTTATGTATATACACTAATGTCGATTAGATTGCAAACGGCCGATGCTTTCAAATTTCGTTGCCCGCCCGCGCCGCGGCTCATTTGGTTCGTTCCTGGTTCGGCGCCTGATACGGCTTCTATCGGCGCCGCGACAGTCCCCGATTTGGAATGGAATGTGCATGCGGGGGGGGGTGTAAGGTACTGCTTGAATTGGGCCACAAATTCGGACGCGAGGAACTTTGCTGGGACGGCGCTCTCCCCGCGTCCGCAAAAATAATTGGAGCGCACATCCATGAAAAAACGTTTGGGATT
>Ga0307475_10002013_pt1 | contig 12150 bp, 13 predicted proteins | sample atmos_gasesECM1C_FD_203317 | JGI IMG/M metagenome (GOLD analysis project Ga0307475, IMG submission 203317) | Hardwood forest soil microbial communities from Morgan-Monroe State Forest, Indiana, United States - atmos_gasesECM1C_515 | ecosystem: Environmental > Terrestrial > Soil > Temperate... | reverse complement strand
ACCGAATCTATGGTTCCGTGAACCCAGCAAGTCCTAAGCTGCCGCCGATCCTCCCATGTCAACCGCATTCCAGTCATTCGCTAAGGCCACGCCAGCACTCGACACCATGCAAAGGCGAAGAAGGCCCCGGGGTCCTCACCCCATTCCTCCCAGCGCGCCGCCAAGTGAGTGAGCTCCTCGGCCGATGCGATCCCATGGCCCGTGACCGTGGCGCGCAACTCCTGATCGCGGCATTCCGCTGCGCGGTCTCTCGCGAAGGCCATAACCCGATCCGGCGTCCCGTAGCTGATGTAGTCGGCGAATGCTTCAACCCGGCAGAACCCCGCCTCTTGAAAAAGCCCGCGCAGGCGACGACCCATGTTCGGCTCGGCAATTCCGGCCGCGCGCCACAGTTGTTGGCGGATCTCGTAGAATCGCCGGGGGCCAGCCGTTTGCTCTCCCGCAAGAATGAGACCGCCGTAATCAACAGATGCCGCGCCAACCACGCCACCTCGCTTCGTGACACGCCGCAGTTCCGCTACGACATTCGCGGGATCGCTCAGCGTTTCGAGCATCGAGTGGCAAAGAACTGCCTCGAACGCGGCCTCGTGGAAAGGCAGCCTTCTGCCATCGGCCACGACGCCGACGAGGTTATCCCGCCCGATTGAGGCCACGTAGTGGCGGGCATCTGCAAGGCTATCCTCTTCAAGATCTACGGCGACGACTAGACCGGCCGGCACTGCCTGAGAAAGACCGATCGCGATAGTCGCCTTGCCGCACCCACAATCGAGGATTACCGTGTCAGGCTGCAGGTGCGGGAGAAGAAACTCGGCGTAAACGTCAGCGCTGCGAGCGGTAATCGCGGCCTCGATCGGGTTCAACGATCGTCTCGACCCAGGCCTCAAGCGGACAACGGAGAGTGCTCCGCCGCCCGCGACCAAGGCGGCGAGAGTTCGAGGATCCGGGCAAAGACCGGGCAGTCCGGCTCGTGCGCACCCGGTAGATAGCCCACACTCATCAGGAATTCGCCGACGATCTGCCCGCCGGTGAAGCGAAAAGTTCGACGAAAGAGCTGCGTCCACGCCTCCGGCGAGCGTGGGTGATGCGCGTCGAGCCAACGGGCGAACGACCCGTGCGATTGCCGCAGCGCATGGAGGCGCCGGGCATTTTCGGTGGCGGCGTCGATCTTGAGCCGGTTGCGGATGATCCCCGGATCGGCCAGCAGGCGGTCGATCTCGGCCGGGCCGAAGGCGGCAACGCGATCGACCGCGAAATCCGCGAAGGCCACGCGGAACGCCGCGCGTTTCTTGAGGATTGTCGCCCAGGAGAGACCGGCCTGATTGATTTCCAGCATCAGCCGCTCAAACAGCACGCTCTCCTCGTCGGTCGGAAAGCCGTATTCGGTATCATGGTAGAGCCCGTGAATCGGATCCCCAGGCGCCAACCGACAGTAGGCGGCACTCACCTCAGGGCTCGCGGAAGCTGAACCATGGAGACTTCACCAGGGCAAAGATCACGAGCCAGATGACCGCTGAAACCGCGGTCGTGATCGCCGCCTTCAGCAGCAGCCTCGGCCGCGCCGGCGCGCCGGCCGCAAAACCGGGATCGCCCGGATCGGCGGGGGTTACCCAGAGCGGCAGCACAGCGAACAGGGTGACCCACCAGACGAGGAAGTAGACGACGATCCCGGTGACCCAACCCATGGCAAGACGATCTGCAGCGCCGCCGGCTCATACCTCTTCGAGCTCGATCAGAGTCCCGCAGAAATCCTTGGGGTGCAAGAACAGCACGGGCTTGTCGTGGGCACCCAGCCGCGGCTCGCCATCACCGAGGACCCGGGCGCCCTCGGCGCGCAGCCGATCGCGCGCGGCGATGATGTCGTCGACCTCGTAGCAGACGTGGTGCATGCCGCCTGCGGGATTGCGGTCGAGAAAACCGCGCACCGGAGAGGCGTCGCCGAGCGGCTCGAGCAGCTCGATTCTAGTGTTGGCCAGCTCGACAAAGACCACGGTGACACCGTGCGACGGCAGCGCGCGCGGCTCCGAGACGCGGGCGCCGAGCGCCCGCCGATAGACCCCGCTCGCCGCCGCGAGATCGGGCACGACGATCGCCACGTGGTTGAGCCTTCCGATCATCGCCCTCGCACCGGATCAAAGGAGCTTATAGCCGCTGCGCGATGAACCTGTCGATCGCGGCGAACCAGGGGTCGCGGATCGCATCGCGCTCGAGGAAAGGCTCGTGTTTGGAATCGGGGAACTCGACGAGCGTGCAGTCGGGCAGCAGCCGCGCGGCTCGGCGATGCGCCTCGGGGCGCAGAAAGGTCTCGACCCCGGCACTGGCGAGCAGGATCGGGGTGTCGATCCCGGCGAGAAACTCCCTCTTGGCCATCCGGGCGGCGAGGCGGAGTGCGGTGTCAAGCCAGCCCCAGGTGGGTGCGTCGACACGCAGCGCGGGATATGCCGAGAACCAGGCGTATTGCAGGCGGCAGCGTAGCGGGTCGTTCGAGACCCGGCTGCGCTGGGGTGACGGGATGCGATCGGGGCTCCATCGGCTCGCTCCCGGGACGAAGCAGATGCCGAGGCCGAGAGCCCGGGCAAGGCCGGTTATGCACCGCATAAGCCCCGGGGGCAGGCCGCCAGTGCGGATCCCGAGCATCGGCGCCGATAGGATCGCCGCGTCGAACAGACCCGGGTGTCGCCGCAGGCAGACGAGTGCTGTCGCTCCGCCCATCGAGTGGCCGATCAAGAGGCGTGGCCGGCTTGCCGTCGTCAGCCTCTCGGTGAACGAGGCAAGCTCGCTCGCGTCGCGATCGAAACGCCTGGGACGTGGGCGGCTCGGCAAATGCTTCGGGCGCTCGGAGCCGCCTTGGCCGCGCCAGTCGAGACACCACACCGAGAAGCCGCGAGCAGCCAAATCGCCGATCGTCTCGAAGTATTTCTCAATGCACTCGGCAAAACCGCCGACCACCACGCACTCGGCGCGCGGCTCTTGCGCCGGCAGATGTCCCCAACGCAGTAGCACCCCGTCGTTTGTGGGCACGCTGCCCCAGACGAAGCCTGACGGCTCCAGAAACCGCGCCGGCAAAGCCGGGGCGCTTGCCGCTACCGCCACCGTTGTTCCCGCTCCCTGCCGGCCGCGCGAATTCGGTTGATCGGCGAAGCCGAATTCGTTGTTCCGCAGCATCGCAAATTACGCTCTAACCGACTGATCGGACGGGCTATTCTAGCCGAAGCATCGGATGTTTTCGAGGGTGCGACCGCGATTTTCGTTGTATTTGTGCGCGGGCACGCCCGCTCGGCAGTCAGCGCTTGCGCAGCAGGAACTCGCGGCCGGCTTTGACCATCGGCACACCATCATAGGCGATGATGTCGGCCGTCGCATAAGTCTCGCTCCACAGCTCGGGGAGGTAGGAGCCGGTGCCGATCACATCGATCGGCGCGCTGGCGGCGGCCATCATGCGGCACTTTGCCGGCCCGAACCCAGAACTGGCGACGATCTTGACGCCCGAGAACTCGGCATCGTCGAGGGTCCGGCGCAGCAGCCAGATCGCCGCCGCGGAAACCCCGGTCCCGACGAGATGACGCAGCTCCTCTTCGCTGCGATAGCCTCGGATCGATTGCGGCGCGTGGCGCTCGATCACTTCGTACGAGCGGGCCGGATCGAGGCCTTCGCAGTAACGCCCGCCGGGCGTATCGATGCGCACCGCGAGCCGGCCCGCAGCGGCGAGCTCTGGGAAACGCCGCGCAACCGCAACCGCGTCCGATGTCTCATGCCCGAAATAATCGATCAGGACCGTCATCGGCTCGTCGGGGAAGACCTCGCGGAACATCTCCGCCGCGCGCACGGTCGAGCCGGCATAGCCGATCAGAGCGTGCGGCATCGTGCCGGCACCCTTGTCCTGCCCGAAGAAGGCAGCGGTAGCGTCGGCGGCGCAGCCGACAAAGCCTATGGCACCCACTTCGCGCTGGGCGTGCGCCGATCCGACCGAGGCGGCGTAAGCCATCATGTAAGCCATCTCGGCACCGGCGCAGTGCCGCGCATCCATCGCCAGGAAGGCCACCTTGGGGAGCTCGGCGCACATCGCGTAGGCGTTGTAGGCGGCAACGCAGGGCGGACCGAGCTTTTGCAGCAGTACGGTCTCCAGGTCGACGAGATGAAAGAGCGGCCCGGTGACGTGAAGGATCGGCTCGCCGGCGCCGACCCAGGCGCCCTCGGCATGGTTCAGCTCGATCTCGAAGCGGGTGCCGCGCGCGGCACCCTCGCTTTTGAGAAAATCGAGCGCAAGCCGCGGCGTGCAGATGACCGGCCGGCGCATGAACACCGCATAGGTCGCCGGACGATCGCCAAAGCGCCCGACGATCGCCTTGGTCTTCAGAAAATAGCTGTCCGTTCGTGCCGCGAGTGACCGGTCCGCCACCGGCTTACCTCAAGAGATCGCGGCGAGCCGGCTCGCGCCAAAGCCGTTGCCCTGTCGCTCCCGTTTCAGTGCCTCGGCGAGTTCGAACGCCAGTTCGATCGCCTGGCTGGCATTGAGCCGCGGGTCGCAATGCGTCAGGTAGCGGTCGGCAAGATCCGCCTCGCTGATCGCCTGGGCGCCGCCGATGCATTCGGTCACGTCCTGCCCAGTGAGCTCGCAGTGGATGCCGCCCGCATAAGTGCCTTCGGCAGCATGTACCGCAAACGCCGCATGCACCTCGTCGAGTATCCGGTTGAACGGCCGCGTGTTGTACCCGTTGCTGAGCGTTATCCGGTTGCCATGCATCGGGTCGATGCACCACACGACCTCGCGCCCCTCGCGTTTGACGGCGCGGAGGAGGAGCGGCAACTTCTCCTCTACCTTGTCAGAACCCATACGGGTGATAAGCGTAAGCCGGCCGGGCTCGTTCTGCGGATTCAGCCGGTCGATCAGCCGCAATAAATCGTCGGGTTCGAGCGTCGGGCCGCACTTCATGCCGATCGGGTTCTCGATGCCGCGCATGAACTCGACATGGGCGCCGTCGACCTGTCGAGTGCGGTCGCCGATCCACACCAGATGAGCCGAGCAGTCGTACCAGTCACCGGTCGTCGAATCGATGCGGGTCAGCGCCTCCTCGTAGCTGAGGAACAGACCCTCGTGGCAGGTATAGAACTCAGTTTCGCGGATCTGCGGCGTCGTCTCAGAGTTGAGCCCGCAGGCCGCCATGAAATCGAGCGCCTCGGTGATCCGGTCGGCCAGCTCCCGGTAACGCTCGCCCTGCGGCGAGTCGGCGACGAAATCCTGGTTCCAGGTGTGGACGCGATGCAGATCGGCATAGCCGCCCTGGGCGAAGGCGCGCAGCAGGTTCAAGGTTGCCGCGGATTGGCTGTAGGCCTGAACCATGCGTTGCGGATCGGGTTCGCGCGCGGCCGCGTCGAAGTCGAGGCCGTTGATGATGTCGCCGCGATAGGAGGGCAAGGTCTGCCCGTTCTGCCTCTCGGTCTCTGATGAGCGCGGCTTGGCGAACTGCCCGGCGATGCGACCAACTTTAACGACCGGGCAGCCGGCGGCGAAGGTCAGCACCACCGCCATCTGCAACAGCACCTTGAACATGTCGCGGATGTTGTTCGGGTGAAACTCGGCGAAGCTTTCGGCGCAGTCGCCGCCCTGCAGCAGAAAGGCCTTGCGCGCCGCCACCGCAGCCAAGCGCTCTTTCAGCCGCCGCGCCTCGCCGGCAAAGACCAGCGGCGGAAAGCGATGCAACGTCTCCTCGACACGAGCGAGCGCGGCTTCATCGGGATAACCCGGAACCTGACGGATCGGCAGGCCGCGCCAGCTGTCGGGAGACCAATTTTCAATCATGTCGCCACATCCCATGGTTGGAGGCCGCTCCACCATCGGCGACATTCGGATCAGCGGGGGGCATGAAACGCGAAAGCCGCCTCGGTGGGGCGGCTTTGGAAAAACGCGCGAGCGCGATCCTAGGCCGCCGTCATGTACCGGCGGTACCAAATCGCGCGATCTGGCAGGGGCCGCCCAGGGCCCTGAAGTTTGCCATGCCTGCACGCTAGCCGGCCGACGCCGCCGACGCAAGCGCTTTGTGCGACTTACTCGTGGGCGACCACAAAAGGGCGAACCGCGCGCACGAAATCCTCTTCGCTCGACCGATGCTCGACCGGTGCGATGATCTCGTCCGCCCAGGAGATCGTATCGTCGAATGTGGTGTCGTAACCGTTGGCGCGTAGGAATAACCGCAACGCACCGAAGGCTGTACGCTTGTTCCCTTGTTCGAATGCATGAGCTCGGGCTATGCCGGCCATCAGCGCCACCGCAACCACAACAATGTCCTCTTCACCAAAACCATAAAAATTTCGCGGGCGCGCCAACGCACTTTCGAGGAGACCGAGATCGCGAAGCAAATGGCGCTCGCCAGTTTCAGCCAGCTCGAGCCGATTGTGTTCGATAACAACCTCTATCGGCAGCCAATGCGGCTCATTCGGCAAGGGCGGCTCGGATCCTCGGGTATCTTGCAATGTGCTCGCGACTTAGCCCGGCATAATCGATATCGCCGACGACGGGACGGGCTTGCAGCACCCCACAGGAGCGGCCGCGCTCTGCGGCTTGCCTGGCCAACATCGCGCGGAATCCCTGGTAGAAGGCTAACCAGCCCTCTAGGACTTCTATGCCGTCCCGCAGGAGTTGCTGCACGTCGGCCCCGAAATTGCCATTCGCAGGTTCCAGCGCACTTTTGAGGGCCGCGATCACAGGACGAAAGTGCGTCTCAGCCTCCCGCTCCTTCTCCTGTGCTTGCTTAACAGCCTTGGCGAGCCAATCGGGATCGAGATTATCGGGCGCCGACTGCTCGAAGTGCTCTGCTACCCATGCCGTAGTATCCTTCAGCTCCGCGAGATCGATTTCGGTCTCCTTGCGAAGTCTTTCCAGCTCGGCCCGATCGCGCAGCCTCTTATCTAATTGCCTTAATTCGGTAGAGCCAAGCATTCGCAATAGGCCTGGCTCAAAATCTGGTCGAAGAGCAGCAGTCCCGTGCATGCTTCTGAAGCTTCAGAGCGTCGCAATCAATAATGTGCTACTGCAGACATTCGCTCGCAAGGCGACGGTCTCGCCTAGTCTGCCGCAAGCTTGGCCGGCGGGACGGTCTTCTCGCGCATCGTGACGAACTCCTCGGCCGCACTCGGATGAATGCCGACGGTCTGGTCGAACATCTTCTTCGTTGCACCGCTTTTGATCGCGATCGCCAAGCCTTGCGTGATCTCGGGCGCGTCCGGGCCGAGCATATGGCAGCCGAGCACCCGATCGCTGCGGGCATCGACCACGAGCTTCATCAGAGTCCGCTCCTCGCGCCCGGACAGCGTGTTCTTCATCGGCTTGAAGCGGGCCATGTAGACATCGACCTCGTCGAACTCCTGGCGGGCACGCTCCTCGGTCAGGCCCACAGCGCCAATCGGCGGCTGGCTGAACACCGCCGACGGTACGTTGGCGTGGTCCATTTTTATGGGGTTGTCGTTGTACAGGGTCTCGGCGATCGCGCGGCCTTCGGCGATCGCGACCGGGGTCAGATTGATGCGGTCGGTCACGTCGCCGATGGCATAGATGTTGGGCACGCTCGAGCGCTGCCAATCGTCGACGACCACCGCACCGGCTTCGTTGATCCGGACACCGACCTCCTCGAGGCCCATCCTCTTGGTGTTGGGCCGGCGGCCGGTGGCGTACATGACAACGTCGGTTTCGATTTTGTCGCCGGCGGTGGTGGTCACGATATAGCCGGTTGCGGTTTTGTCGATGCGGGCAACGTGGGTGCGGCCGCGGATGTCGACGCCGCGGCCGCGCATTTCTTCTCCCAACGCCACGCGGACATCGTCGTCGAACCCGTAGAGCAGCTCCGGGCGCCGGATCAGCTCGATGACCTCGCTGCCGAACCCGTTGAAGATGCCGGCGAACTCGACTGCGATGTAACCACCGCCGACGATGACGATATGGCGCGGCAGTTCCTTCAGATCGAGCGCCTCGTTCGACGAGATCACGTGCTCGATCCCGGGAATCTGCGGCACCTCCGGCCACGATCCAGTGGCGATCAGGATATTCTCGGCAGTGCAGGTGCGACCGGCGACCTCGACGGTGTGCGGATCGACCAGTGCCGCGTGACCGTCGATGATCTCGACGCCGCTGTTGTTCAACATATTGATATAGATCTGCGACAGCCGCCCGATCTCCTTGTCCTTCGCTGCAATCAGCTTGGGCCAGTCGAAATCGGCCGGTGGAACCGTCCAGCCGAACCCCTCGGCGTCGGCAAACGCCTCGGCGAATTGCGCGCCATAGACCAGGAGCTTTTTCGGGACGCAGCCGCGCAGCACGCAGGTGCCGCCGACGCGTAGTTCCTCGCAGATCGCGACCCGCGCGCCATAGCTGCCGGCGCGGCGCGAGCTCGCCACCCCGCCCGAGCCGGCCCCGATCGTCAACAAGTCGAAATCATAGCGCGGCATCGCCGGAGCACTCCATTCGTCACAACCGGCCACACATCGCAAGCTTTCGCGCCGAATTCAACCCGTGGCTCGGGATCGGCGCGCCTTCGCGGCCATCTTCGGCGCAGCATGCGCCTCCAGCTCCGCGGTGACCTCGACCTCGACCGTCATGCCGAGGTGATCGGACGGAAAGCCGGTCCAGGTGCCGGAGATCGGCACTGCCTGGCGCGGATCGCGCGCGACGGCGACGCGGATCAGATCGTGATTGCCGACAATACCGTTGGTCGGATCAAACTCGACCCAGCCGGCACCCGGCAGGTAAACCTGGAGCCATGCGTGGGTCGCGTTGCCGCCGACCCGCCCGCCGCGTCCGCCCTCCCGGACATAGAGGTAGCCGCTGACAAAGCGCGCAGCCAGTCCCAGCGAGCGCACCCCCTCCATCATCAGCACGGCGAAATCGCGGCAGCTGCCACTCGTCGCCCGCAATGTCTTGACCGGGTCCTGAACGCCGCTCTCCTCGCGGTTGACATAGCTCAGATTCTGCCGGATCGCATGGGTCATCGCGGCGAGCAATTCGGAGGTATCGGTCCGCCCGTCATGGCGCAGAAACTGCCGCGCCCAGCGGTCGACCTCGTGCTCGGGATCGAGATACTGCCGCTCGATCGAGCGCAATAGATCGGGCATTTCGTCGGCGGCGTAGGTGAACGGATATCTTTTTGCGTACTCCTCGATCTGAAAATCGAGCGCGTTGGTCGGTGAATGATCGAGGCGGATGATGCTCTCGAAGCGCAGCTCCTGCGCCCGTCCAGAGAATCGGGCGATCGCGACGCAATTGCCGAACACATCGTGCACCCAGCGGATATCGGCGGGTTCCGGCGTGATCGCGAACGTGGCGTCGAGCAGCTTCTGGTCGTAGCTGTCGCGCGGCCGCAACATCATGCGGTGTTCGCCGAACGCCACCGGCTGCTTGTAGCGGTAGATGGTGAGGTGCCGTACGGAAATGACGGGCATTGCGGTTGCCTATTGCGGCGTTGCCGTCTGCGCCTGCGACGCCTCGGGCGAATAGCCGAAGAAGGCGATCGAGAGGTCGCGGGTGATGGCGCTTAGCTGCTGTTGCAGAAGATCGAGGAACTCGTGGAGACCCTCGCTCAGGATCGTCGATATGTCGAGCGTTCCGAGGACGGCGCCCAAGCGGTCGAGCTCCTCGGCCGCATCGTTGCCGTGACGCAGCGCATAGCGCGACTTGACTTCGCCGAGCAGCCGGCCGACCTCGCGCACGCAATGATGGACCGAGCGCGGGAAGGCCTGATTGAGCAGCAGGAAACCCGCCACCCGTGCCGGGGTCGTGCTGGCTGCATGCAGGCGCCGATAGGCGTGGTAGCCGGCCGCCGAGCGCAGCAGCGCGTTCCACTGGCCGACATCGGTCGGCGATCCGACATCGGAGATGCTGGGCAATAGCAAGTGATACTTGATGTCGAGCAGCCGTGTCGTCTGGTCGGCTCGCTCGATATAGCGGCCGAGCTGATAGAAATACCAGCCCTGGTCGCGGAAAAAGGTGCCCTCGGTAATACCGGTGTAGGTCTGGCAGCCCTCCTTTATCGCGCCGAACAATGCGGCGAGCCGACCAGGTGCCAGGTCGGCCTCGCTCAGTCCGAGGAGGCGATTGTAGAACACGTTGAGCTGCACCCACATCTCGGTCGAGATCAACGGCCGAAGCGTGCGCGCATTCTCCCGGGCATAGCGGATCGCGCTGACGATCGAGGTCGGATTGGCGATGTCGATGACGTAGAATTTCACCACGCTCGACGCGGTCGCCGCCGGGTGGGTGGCGAAAAAGCGTTCCTCGTCCGAGTTCAGCTGGACGATCGAGCGCCAGTTCTGGCCGCCCCGGCTGTCGCGCGAGAAGGTCTCGTTGACGTCGAGGATGCGCGCGAGGTTCTCGGCGCGCTCGACATAGCGCGCGAGCCAGAAGATGCAGTCCGCGTAACGGGCGAGCAGAACGTCAGCCAACGACCCAGGTGTCCTTCGAGCCGCCGCCCTGCGAGGAATTGACGACCAGCGACCCGCGCCGCAGCGCCACCCGCGTCAACCCGCCGGGCAATACCCAGGTGCTCGACCCGGTCACCGCAAAGGGCCGCAGATCGACGTGACGAGGTTCGATCCGGCCATCCACCAATGTCGGCGCGACCGACAGGTTGACGCAAGGCTGGCTGATGTAATTTTCCGGGTCGGCGACGAGCTTCGCCCGGCATTCGTCGAGTTCCTGCAGGCTTGCCCCGGGACCGACCGTGATGCCGTAACCGCCCGCTTCGCCGACCGGCTTGACCACGAGCTCGGCGAGATGGTCGAGCGTGTAGCGCAGCGCCTTCGGCTCGCGGCAGATATGGGTCTCGACGTTGGGCAGAATCGGATCCTCGTCAAGGTAATATCTGATGATACGCGGCATGTAGGCGCAGACCGCCTTGTCGTCGGCGACACCGGCGCCGACGGCATTGGCGAGCGCCAAATTGCCTGCCCGATAGGCCCGCATCAGCCCGGGCACGCCCAGCATGCTCTCGGGGATGAACGCTTCGGGATCGAGATAGTCGTCGTCGATGCGGCGATAGATCACGTCGACGCGGGACAAGCCGCCGGTGGTCCGCATGAAGGCGCGGTCGTCCTCAACCAGCAGATCCGGCCCCTCGACCAATGGCACGCCCATCTCGCGTGCCAGGAAGACATGCTCGAAATAGGCCGAGTTGTAAGTGCCGGGGGAAAGCAGAACGACCTGTGGGTCGGAGCTTCCGACGGGCGCCACCTCCTGCAATGCCGCCATCAGCCTTGCGCCGTAATTGTCGATCGGGCGCAAGCCGATGTCGTCGAGCAGATCGGGAAAGGCGCGCAGCATCATGTGCCGGTTCTCGACGACATAGCTGACGCCCGAGGGTGTGCGCGCGTTGTCCTCGAGCACGAGGAACGTGCCGCGCTCGTCGCGGACGATGTCGGTGCCGCAGATGTTGACATAGGTCTTGTGCGGCAGATCGATGCCACGCATCAGCGGCCGGTAGTTGCGATTGCCAAGGATCAGATCGGGCGGGATCACGCCGTCGCGCAGAAGATGCTGCCCGTGGTAGATGTCGTCGAGCAGCAGGTTGAGCGCGGTGATCCGCTGGATGATGCCGCGCTCCACGTGCCGCCATTCCTCGGCCGACAGGATTCGCGGCAGGACGTCGAACGGCAGGATCCGGTCGATCGTATTCGCATCCGAGTAGATCGTAAACGTGATCCCGAGGTCGTAGAGCTCGGCGTTAGCGGCGGCGGCGCGTTGCTCGAGCGCGTCGATCGACAAGCCGGAGAGGCGCTCGCGGATGACATGGCTCGCCGAGCCGCGCAGCATCTCGCAATAAAAGCCCTGCGGATCGTAACCGTCGAGGATCGAGCGATCCATCTTCCCACCCGAGACATCGGCCCCCGTCGTTGGCAAGCATTTTCTGCGCCAATAGACCGGAAGTCGACGTCGACGCGCCACCGGTAGTGCACCGGTCTGAAATCACCCTCGATGCGCTCTACGTAGAGCGCGCGGAAGTTGCATCGGTAATCACCCGTTGTTGCACCTGCAGCAAATCTGCAGCAAAATCTCGCCCAGAGGTTGAAGTGCTCGCCCGGCCGACGGTCGTCGGGATCGCTCCGTTTCGAACCGCGCATTCCCTATTTTCTCCTGCCTGTTTCTGCAGGAGATTATCCGCCACCAGCATC
>Ga0307475_10002011_pt1 | contig 12156 bp, 13 predicted proteins | sample atmos_gasesECM1C_FD_203317 | JGI IMG/M metagenome (GOLD analysis project Ga0307475, IMG submission 203317) | Hardwood forest soil microbial communities from Morgan-Monroe State Forest, Indiana, United States - atmos_gasesECM1C_515 | ecosystem: Environmental > Terrestrial > Soil > Temperate... | reverse complement strand
CGGCGCTGCGTAGTTCACGTAGTTCCGTCTCAGCGGCCGACAGACTCGTCAGCGACTTGGGGGCCATCGCAGAACAGCGCCATTGACCCTCTTCGCGCACCACCGCCACGCCAAAGCCGTCCGGTGTGTCTGCGGACGGGCCCTGTGCCGAGGCCCGTTGTGCTCCCATGGCCGCCTACGCTAGTCGCTGACCAGGCCCCTTGACCAGACAGACGCACCCGAGCGAGCGAACCTGAACCCACCACAGCGTGCCGAACTGTGCCAACCTTGGACTGTGGCTCGGACTGCGACGAAGACACCGGTGTGCGTGCTCGGTCTGGGACTGATCGGCGGCTCGATCATGCGGGCCACGGCAAAAGCCGGCCGCGAAGTGTTCGGCTACAACCGGTCGGTGGAAGGCGCGCAAGGAGCCATCGCCGATGGCTTTGACGCCAGCACCGAACTCACGGAGACGCTGATCCGTGCCGCCGACACCGGCGCGTTGATCGTGCTGGCCGTGCCGATGCCGGCGCTGCCCAGCATGCTCGCCCACATCGGCGAATCGGCCCCCAACTGCCCATTGACCGACGTCACCAGCGTCAAAAGCGCGGTGCTCGACGAGGTTACCGCGGCCGGCCTGCTGCAACGCTTCGTCGGCGGCCACCCGATGACGGGCACCGCGGAGTCGGGGTGGACGGCCGGCCATGCCGGGTTGTTCACCATGGCTCCCTGGGTCGTCAGCGTCGACGACCATGTGGACCCCGTGGTTTGGTCGTTGGTGATGACGTTGGCGCTGGACTGCGGCTCAGTGGTGGTACCGGCCAAGTCCGATGAGCACGACGCCGCGGCGGCCGCCATCTCGCATCTGCCGCACCTGCTCGCCGAGGCCCTGGCCAGCACCGCGTCCGAGGTCCCGCTGGCCTTCGCCTTGGCCGCGGGATCGTTCCGCGACGGCACGCGGGTGGCCGCCAGCGCCCCGGACCTGGTGCGCGCGATGTGCGAAAGCAACGCCAGCCAACTGCTGCCGGCACTTGACCGCGTCATCGAGTTGCTGAGTCGTGCGCGCGACTCGCTCGACTGGGACAACTCGGTGGCCGAGCTTGTCGAAGCCGGCCACGCGGCGCGAACCCGTTATGACAAGTTCCCGCGCTCCGACATCTTCACCGTCGTCATCGGCGCGGAGAACTGGCGTGAGGAACTGGCCGCCGCGGGCCGGGCGGGCGGCGTGATCAGATCCGCTCTGCCAACCCTGGATAGTCGACGATGAACCCGTCGGCGTCGACGCTGACGGTGGTGTCGGCGACGGGTGAACGTAACTTGATTCCTTCCAGACTGCCCTTGCTCGCGTAGCTGACGGTGGCCGCGGTCACGGTCATCTCGGGCACGTTCACGTAGACCATCGGCAACGCGATCGATTCCGCCCGTTGGTGTAACCCGAGGCGCCGGATCGGCAATGCATTGAAGAACGGACTGAACACCACGTCGACGTCAAGGGCGCCGTTGTACCCCGCACGCGACTCCCCCTGGTGGTCGGTCACCAGCCACATGTTCTCCTCGTCGCGGGCGATGGCCAGCTGGCGTTCCCGCTCGGCCAGCGTGACGGTCATCCCGAATCGCTTGGTGGCACCGGTCTCGTCGGTCTGCACTTCGTAGAATGCGCCGAACGCCGGATTGGTCGCGGTGGCTGCCGCCACGATACGGCCGTGCGCCCTGATTCGCTTGCCGGACACCTGGATTCGCACCGATTCCATCCGAGAGACATCCTGCGCGCGCCAGGTTAACATCGCCGGCCAAACGCGCGGAGTCGGATCAGAGGGAGCTGCGTTCACCCTCCTACCGTAGAGCGTGTCCACCAACCGCGGCGGGTTTGTCGGTAAGTGCGGTCGGCGTCACGTCGTCCCGGCGGCCGACGGCCCTGCGCAACCGCCCGGTGCCGGGCACCGACGCCCACACCGCCAACGCCAGCAGGCCGTCGAGGATCAGCGCCAACGCGGCCACCGTCAGCGCGCCGACGAGAGCGAGTTGGAATTCGCGCTCTTTGATCCCGTCGATCAGATATCGGCCCAGCCCGCCGAGACTGGCGTAGGTGGCCACCGTTGCGGTCGCGACCACCTGCAGCGTCGCGCTGCGCATCCCGCCCAGGATCAACGGCATCGCATTGGGTACCTCAACGCGCAGCAGCACCTGGGTCTCCGTCATGCCCATCGCGCGGGCGGCATCGACCACCGTCGGCTCGACATTGGCGATGCCCGCATAGGTGCCGGCCAGCAGCGACGGGACGCCCAGCAGCATCAGGGCAACCAGCGGCGGGCCGAGGCCCAGCCCGAACATCAGCACCCCCAGCAACAGCACCCCGAGCGTCGGCAGCGCGCGCAGTCCGTTGACCGCGCCCACCACCAGCAACGTGCCGCGGCCGGTGTGCCCGATGATCGCCCCCACCGGTATCGCGATCAGCGCGGACGCGCCCACCGCGATGGCGGTGTACTCGAGGTGCTCCAAGATGCGCGCCGCGAGCCCGACCGGGCCGGTCCAGTTGGCGATGGTCAAAAGGTAGGAGAGCGCCTGTTCGAGGAAGTTCATCGGGAGCCACCCGCTATCGGCGCCGCGACCGAGCGACGCCGACGGGCCGTCCGCGCAGCACGCTCCCAAGGCGTGACGAGGCGGCCGGCCAGAACGATCAGCAAGTCAATGATGATGGCAAGCAGGAGCAAGGCGATGATCCCGGCAAGGATTTCATCGCTCTTGTTGGTCTGGTAGCCCATGGTGAACCAGGTGCCCAGTCCGCCGATGCCGATCACCGAGCCCACCGACACCATCGCGATATTGGTCACCACCACTACCCGCAGACCGGCGACCATCACCGGAATAGACAGCGGCAGTTCGACTTTCACTATCCGTTTGATCGGCGGGTAGCCCACCGCGGTGGCGGCGTCACGCACGTGCGTCGGCACCGCGTCCAGCGCATCGAGCACCGCGCGCACCAACAGCGCGGCGGTGTAGGCCGTCAGCGCGACAATGACGTTGGCCTCGTCGAGGATTCGGGTTCCGATGATCAGGGGCAAGACCACGAAGAGAGCAAGCGACGGAATGGTGAACACAACGCCGGCCGTTGCCGTCGTCAGCCGTCGCGGAACCGGGGCGCGCTGCACCAGCACACCCAGTGGCACCGAGATCGCCAGACCGATCAGCACGGGCAGCAGCGACAGCCGCAGATGCACCACCGTCAGCGCATAAGCGTCGTCGAGATGGGTGAGCAGGTAGTGCATGGTCAGTCCTGGCGTCGGGCTTCCACCGCGGCCAGCACGTCGGTGGCCGTTATGCCGCCGACGACCTTGCCGTCGTGGTCAACGGCGACACCGACTACCGAGGGCGAGGACAACGCCGCGTCGAGCGCCTGGCTGAGATTGCCGTTCGGACGCAACTGCGAACCGACGGCGCTGATGCTGTCGGACAAAGACGCCCCACCACGGTGACGTCGCCAACCGTCGGCGTCGATCCAGCCCAGCGGCACGCCGTCGTCGTTGACCACCAATCGCCAGCCATGCGTGATTTGTGTGCCGGCGCAGTCGGCCAGAGCGCTCACCGAGATCTGGTCGATATCGTGCAGCGGCAGCCCGGATGCGTCGATGAGCTGTAGCCAGCGATAGCCGCGGCCGAGACCGATGAACCTCGCCACGAAGTCGTTGGCCGGTCGCGACAGCAGCCGAGCCGGTTCGTCGTACTGCTGCAGTACACCACCGCGTCCGAACACTGCGACGTGGTCGGCGAGTCTGAGCGCCTCGTCGATATCGTGGGTGACGAACACGATGGTTTTGCGTAATTCGCTTTGCAGACGCAGTATTTCGTTTTGCAGCTCGTGACGAACCACCGGGTCGACGGCCGAGAACGGCTCGTCCATCAGCAGGATTGGTGGGTCGGCGGCCAGGGCGCGTGCCACCCCGATCCGTTGTTGTTCGCCGCCGGAAAGTTGCGCCGGATATCGGGTGGCGAGCTTGGCGTCCAGCCCGACGCGTTCGAGCACGTGATAGGCGGCTTTGCGGGCGGCCCGCCGACCCTGGCCCTTGAGTACCGGCACGGTCGCCACATTGTCGATCACCCGTTGATGCGGCATCAGCCCCGCATTCTGAATGACATAACCCATTCCGAGGCGCAACTTCACCGGGTCGACCTTGGACACGTCGATCCCATCCACCGTAATGGTGCCGGAAGTCGGCTCGACCATGCGGTTGATCATCCGCAGCGCTGTAGTTTTGCCGCTGCCGGAGGAGCCGACGAAGACGGTCAGCTTGCCGTCGGGCACTTCGAGGCTCAGCTGATCCACGGCGGTGCTGCCGCCGTGGAACACCTTGCTGACTTTGTCGAAGCTGATCAACGCGCACCTATCCGTTTGTCGTCCACACCCCGGAAGGACATCATTGCCCCAGCGCGTGGTCGAAGCCGTTGTCCCGCACCCAGTTTCGGGCTACCTGGCCAGGGTCTATGCCCGAGTTGCCCGCCACCGCGGCGTTGAGCGCGGCCACCCCGGGCGAGGTCAACTTCGCCGATACCGCGTCGAGCACATCTTTGAGATGATCGGACTTCTTCTGCGAATTCACGAGCGGCACAATGTTACCGGCCAGGAAGTTATGGTCGGGGTCCTCCAGTACAACAAGGTGTTCTTGGGCGATGGCAGGCGACGTACTGAAGATATTGGCGGCGTTCACCCTTCCCTCGACGAGGGCGCGCACCGTCACGGCGCCGCCGCCATCCTCGATCGCGACGAAATTACCCGGACTGATGTTGAGTCCGTACTTCTGCTTCAGGCCAGGCAGCCCGGACGGGCGGGCCTGGAAATCTGAGGGCGCTGCGAACTTCACGTCCGGCGAGTGTGCTGCCAAGTCACCGATCGTTTTCAGCTGCCAGTCGGTGGCGGTTCCACTGGTGACCGTGACCGTGTCCGTGTCGGATGCGGGCGAGGGCGTCAGAATCGAGAGGTCACCGGGCAGTCGCTTGTAGAGCTCCAATTCGACGGCATCGAGCATGGTCACCGTGGACTTGGGCTCAAAGTACTGCAAGAGGTTGCCGATGTACTCCGGCACCAAATCGATGGAATGGTCCTTCAGCGCCGGAATATAAGTTTCGCGGCTACCGATCCCCATCCGCCGGCCGACGTCAAACCCGTTGACCTGCAATGCCTGTGCATAGATTTCGGCGATAATCTCCGATTCCGGGAAGTCGGCGGACCCGACCACGATGGATTTCATGCTGTGTGTCTCTGGCCCCATCGGATCGGAATTGCTACAGGACGCAACCAGACACACCGTCGCCAGCCACACTGCCGCGAAGTGTGTCGCGCGACGCACGCCCGGCAGCATCCTCATACCGGTGACACTAACGGCAGAAATGACGGGACGCCGCGAAGGTTTCCTGCGTGGTTGGTTTCATTCCGGGCCGGATGGGACAAAAATGACACTATGAGCAGCCAAACCCCTGCCTCGCCCAGCCAACCGCCCGCTAAGCCCGACCCCGCCGCCGAGAAAGGCGCAAAATCCGCAGAACCAGCTATCAAGTTCACCCGCGCCGGCGCCCTATGGACGGCATTGATCGCCGGCTTCTTGATTCTGATCCTGTTATTGATCTTCATCACCCAGAACACGGCGTCCGCGTCGTTTCAGTTCTTCGTCTGGCACTGGAGCCTGCCGCTGGGTGTGGCCATTCTGCTGGCCGCAGTGGGTGGCGGGCTGATCACCGTGGCCGTCGGCACGGCGCGGATCGTTCAGCTGCGCCGCGCGGCCAAGCAGCACCACGCAGCAGCTTCGCAGTAGCAGGGTGTTACCGGCTGTGCATCCTAGGCGGAATAATCACCGGATTTCCGCCGTCAACGCATAGTCGAAGCCGTAGCCGCACAAACGACGCGAGTCGGCGGCTAACCGGGCAGCTTGGCGAGCTCGGCCAGTCCGCGGGCGATCAGCGGTGCCACGACCTCAGGCGTGTGATCAGAGTCCGTCCCGCGAGCCTGGTCCGACATACGCCGCCGGAAATCGATGCCCGCGGCGATGATGGCGAGCTTGAAGTAGGCCAGCGCCATGTAGAACTCCCAATGCGCGAGCGCTAACCCGGCAACCAGGGAGTACCGGTCCGCGAGCTCGTCGGCCGTGGGCAGCAGCGGCGACGTCCAGGCGGCTTGCGCGTTGACGATCAAATCCAGCGCCGGATCGCGGTACACGCACATCAGGGCAGCATCGCTGAGTGGGTCCCCCAGCGTCGAGAGCTCCCAATCGACAACGGCGCGGACCCGCGTCGGGTCTTCGGAGTCCAGGATGGTGTTGTCGATCCGGTAGTCACCGTGCACGATCGACGTACGGCTCTGCTGCGGAATGGTTTGGCGCAGACCGGAATGGAGCCGCTCAACATCGGCATCGCGGTGGTCGTCGGGCAGCCGCACCAACTCCCACTGCGAGCCCCATCGGCGCACCTGCCGTTCCAGGTAGCCGCTGGGCTTGCCGAAATCGCCCAGCCCCACGGCATTCGGGTCGACGCTGTGCAAGTCGACGAGCACCCGGATCAACGCGTCGACGCAACCGTCGATGACGGTGTGACTGAAGGCTTCGAGTTGAGCCCGGCGGCGGACCACTTGCCCGGCAACGAATTCGACGATCTGGAACGGCGCGCCCAGCACGGAGTCGTCCTCGCATAGCGCGATCGTGCGGGCCACCGGTACCGGCGTGTCCTGCAGCGCCGCCACCACCTTGTACTCGCGGGCCATGTCGTGCGCCGACGGCGTCAACCCGTGCAGGGGTGGACGCCGCACCAGCCAGTTCGTTTTGTCGTCGTAGACCCGGAACGTCAGATTGGAGCGGCCACCGGAGATGAAGTCCCCGCGCAACTCGCCGTCGCGCTCAATGCCGAGCGAACGCAGATACCGGTCCAGCGCGGGCAGGTCCAGCCCATCAAGTCGGTCAGCCGAAGTCACCGAACTTGTTTACCATCGCTGATTGCGGGGCAACAGGTCCCACACGTGGTCGACTGCGTTGACCGTCGCCACCGTCGCCTGGCCGGAGCGTGAGTACAGCAGACGGGTCAGCGATGCGTAGTCCACGGGAAACGACAACAGCCGGGCCGTCCCGAGAATCTCGTGCAGTAGCAGGTTGATCACCCCGCCGTGGCTGAACACCGCAACGGTGTCTTCGGGATCGGCGGCGGCAACGAGATCGTCCACCGCCGCCAGCACCCGCGCCCGGAACGCGTCCTCGTCGACCGCGCTGGGCAGATGGCCCTGGGCCAGTCGCGCCCACTCCTGAGGGTTTTCCTCACGGATCTGCTCGATGGGGATGTACACCGGAAGGTCGCGATCGTATTCGGCGAATCGCTCGTCAACCTCGACGGACAGCTCCCGTGCCGCCGCGACCGGTTCGGCGGTCTGGATGGCGCGCCGTTGCGGGCTGCTGACCACCCGGGAGATCGGGAACCTGGCAAGCGCCTCGGGCAGGCGCGCGACTTGCGCCTTACCCTGGTCCGACAGGTCCGGGTCGGAACCCTGGCCGTGTTCGCTGCGCAGCGGCAACGCATGCCGGACCAGAAGCACTTGCATGTTTCTCCCGTCGTCGGGCTGTGAGGCCGGTTCGCCAGTCTCTCATCGCACGCCGGCGCGCGGTGCGCGGCAGTCTCCTGACGGTCAGCATCAAACATTGCCAGAATGGCATCGGTGAGAGGACGCCGATCTCGAAGGAGGACAGATGACCCAGCCGAGCATGGATTGGGACGCCGCGTACCGACAGGAAGCACCACCTCCGTGGAGCATCGGGCGGCCGCAACCCGAGCTGGCGGCCCTGATCGATCAAGGCAAGGTGCGTAGCGATGTGCTGGACTCCGGCTGTGGCCATGCCGCCCTGTCGCTGGCCCTGGCCGCGCGCGGCTACACCGTTGTCGGGCTGGACGCCAGCGCGCCTGCGGTCGCGGCCGCGGCCGCGGCCGCAGCCGAACAAGGGCTGACGACAGCGACTTTCGCGCAGGCCGACGTCACCAGCTTTCGTGGCTACGACGGGCGCTTCTCCACCATCCTGGACAGCGGACTGTTGCACGCGCTACCGCCCGAGAGGCGCCAAGACTACCTGCAGTCGATCTTTCGGGCCGGCGCGCCGGGTGCAGCGCTATATATCCTGGCATTCGCCGCCGGGGCATTGGGCGAGCAGCACGATAGCGACCGGCCAGGTCCGCGCGGCTTTACCGAACACGAGTTGCGTGACGTCGTCTCGACGCTCTGGCGAGTCGATGATGTCCGCCCCGCGAAGGTCTACGGCAACGCCGATGCACTCGAGTCTTCAGGTGGTCCATTGCCGAACGTCGAACGCGACAACCACGGCCACCTCGCGGCGCCTGGATTCCTGCTCAGCGCGCACAAGCCCGAGCGCTGACCCTCTTACCAGGCCCATAGAGAATGCTATTCTCCATGTGGAGAGCGGGGTGTGCGGACTATGACGACTGCTGGCGAAACCCAACTGGATCCGGGTGTTCTTGGGCGGTGGCTGGATGCCAATGACGCACCGGGCAACGGCGAAGAGCCATCACTGGAACAGCTCAAGGGTGGCTCCCAGAACACCCTGTACCTGATTCGGCGTGGTCCTGAGCGCATGGTGCTGCGGATGCCCGGTGCACGCGCCGACGCTGCTCGCATCGACGGGTTGCTGCGCGAGATCTGGCTGGTACGGGCGCTGTCCGGCACCGACGTACCGCACGCGGCGCTGCTCGCAGCCGACGACACCGGCGCTGTGCTGGGCATGCCGTTCTACGTGATGCGGGCCATCGACGGGTGGAGCCCGATGGACGGCGGATGGCAAGCGCCCTTCGACACCGACCTGGAGGCACGACGGGGCCTTGCGTTCGAACTCGTCGCCGGCGCCGCCAAGCTGGGCCGGGTGGATTGGCGCGCGCAAGGGCTCGAGGGCTTTGGCCGCCCGGAAGGATTCCACGATCGGCAGGTCGATCGCTGGCTGAGGTTTCTCGACGCCTACAAGGTGCGCGAACTGCCCGGACTGGACGAGGCCGCCCACTGGCTGCGCCGCAACCGGCCCGCGCAGTACAAGCCCGGCATCATGCACGGCGACTACCAGTTCGCCAATGTGATGTTCGCGCATGCACGGCCGGCTCGACTGGCCGCGATCGTGGACTGGGAGATGACCACCGTCGGCGATCCGCTGCTGGATCTCGCCTGGGCGCTGCTGGGCTACGACGGCGAAAATCCGCGTTCCGACGGGTTCTATCTCGACATGCGGGGCATGCCGACCCGCAGTGAATTGCTCGAGCGCTACGAGACCATCAGTGGGCTTTCCACCGAGAACATCGACTACTACCTGGTGCTGGCCAACTGGAAACTCGGGATCGTGCTGGAAAAGACATACGCCGCCGGGGTGAGAACCGGCAAAGTCGATCCCAAGATCACCGAAGCCTTCGGGCCGATGATTCTTGAGCTGATCGCCAAGGCAGGCGAGCTCTCGCGGTCGCTGCCGACCAAGGGACGCTGAAATGGGTTATGCGGACAACCTTTTCGACCTCACCGACCGGGTAATACTGATCACCGGCGGCAGCCGTGGGCTGGGCCGTGAAATGGCGTTTGCCGCCGCTCGCTGCGGCGCCGACGTGGTGATCGCCAGCCGCAATATGGACAACTGCGTGGCCACTGCCAAGGAGATCGAGGCGGACACCGGCCGGTCCGCTATGCCGTATCAGGTGCACGTTGGACGCTGGGACCAGCTCGACGGATTAGTCGACGCGACATACCAGCGGTTCGGCAAGGTCGACACGTTGATCAACAACGCGGGCATGTCACCGCTGTACGACAAGCTGACCGACGTCAGCGAGAAGCTGTTCGACGCTGTGGTTAACCTGAATCTCAAGGGGCCCTTCCGGTTATCGGCGTTGGTGGGCGAGCGGATGGTGGCCGCCGGCCGCGGATCCATCATCAACGTGAGCTCCGCCGGGTCACTGCGTCCGAACGGCGGCATCATTCCCTACGCCGCGGCCAAGGCCGGACTCAACGCCATGACCGAAGGGCTGGCACAGGCGTTCGGACCGACCGTGCGGGTAAACACGCTGATGGCCGGACCCTACTTGACGGACGTGAGTAAAGCGTGGGATCTTAGCGGCGGCAACAATTTCGGCCATCTCGCCTTGAAGCGCGCCGGGGACCCGCGCGAAATCGTCGGGGCCGCTCTGTTTCTGGCTTCCGACGCGTCCAGTTTCACCACCGGATCGATCCTGCGCGCCGACGGCGGGATCCCCTGACACGCACTGAAGAGTAGGAGTATTCGAATGTCTTGGGACTTCTCTACTGAACCGGAGTTCGAGAAGAAGCTCGACTGGATCCGGGAGTTCGTGAGCGAGGAGGTGGAGCCTCTCGAAGTGCTTTTCCCGGGTTGCGAGTTCCTGCCGCTCAACGACGAGCGCCGCCGGATCGTCGATCCGCTCAAGCAGCAGGTCCGCGACAATGGCTTGTGGGCACCGCATCTGGGCCCGGAACTGGGCGGTCAAGGCTTCGGCGCGGTCAAGCTGACGCTGATCAATGAGATTCTGGGCCGTAGCCCGTGGGCGCCGATCGTATTCGGCACGCAGGCGCCCGACACCGGCAACGCGGAGATCATCGCCCGCTTCGGCACCCAGGATCAGAAGGACCGCTATCTGTCCGGATTGCTGTCCGGAGAAATCTTTTCCTGCTTCTCGATGACGGAACCGCAAGGCGGCGCCGATCCGCGGGTCTTCACCACCCGGGCTGTCCGCGACGGCGGAGACTGGGTCATCACCGGGCGAAAGTATTTCTCCTCCAACGCCTCTGTGGCCTCGTTCTTCATCGTCGTCGCGATCACCGATCCCGACGTGCCCGTCCATCGCGGCGCATCGACGTTCCTGATCCCGGCGGGAACCCCGGGACTGAATGTGGAAGCCACCCATCATTTGGTCGGAGCGGACCCGCATGAACCGGGGCATTCCCTGGTGCACTACGACGGGGTGCGGGTGGGATCGGATGCGTTGCTCGGTGAACCCGGTCAGGGCTTCCTCATTCTGCAGACCCGGTTGGCCGGCGGCCGGCTGCATCACGCGATGCGTTCGATCGGAATGGCGCAGCGCGCCGTCGAGATGATGTCACGCCGCGCGAAAAGCCGTTTCACGCAGGGTAGTTCGCTGGCCGATAAGCAGCTGGTGCAGGAATTCCTGGCCGACTCCTACACCGAGTTGATACCGTTTCGGCTGACGGTGCTGCACGCGGCGTGGCTGATCGACAACGGCGACGAGCCAGCGGCCCGCGCCGAGATCGCGGCCTGCAAGATCCTGGCGTCGCAGGTGCTCAAATCGATTGCGCTGCGGGCGATCCAAGTGCACGGCGCGCTCGGGCTCACTGACCGGCTACCACTGGTCAATGTCCTCCTCGGCGGCATCGCACTTGGCCTGGCGGACGGGCCGACCGAGGCGCACAAGGTCAACCTCGCCCGTATGCTACTCAAGGGGTATGAGGCCGAAGACGCTGAGTGGCCCAGCGAGTCGCTGGACGTCCGCCGCGAAGCCGCCCGTGCCAAGTACGGCGAGCTGGTCGATCAGGTTCCGTCGCTTCCCGATTCGCCGTGAACAACAGAGTCACCGCGGCCGTCGAGCGCGCACTCGACGACCGCCAGCGGGAGGCCACCGAGGAGGTGGAACGCATCCTGGCCGCCGCAGTGCGGGTGATGGAACGGGTCGCACCCGAGCCGCCGCGGGTCAGCGATATCGTCGCCGAGGCCGGCTCGTCGAACAAGGCGTTCTACCGGTATTTCGCCGGCAAGGACGATCTCATCCTGGCGGTGATGGAGCGCGGGGTGGCGATCGTCGTGTCCTACCTTCATCATCAGATGGCCAAGGAGTCCAGGCCGCAAGAAAAGGTTGCGCGCTGGATCGAGGGCACGCTGGCACAAGTGGCCGACCCACACCTGGTCAGCAAGAGCCGCGCAGCGGCCGGACAGATGTCGGCGGGGACCAATTGGCGAGCGGCCGACCAGGAAATGCTGCGGCCGCTGCGTGATCTGCTGATCGAACCCGTTGCGGCGCTGGGGAGTAGCGATGTCGATCGCGACATCGAGGCGGTGTTCTGCTGTACTTCCGCGACGCTGCGGCGCTACGTGGGTTCGGCGGACCGGCCTGGCCCCGACGACATCGCGCACGTGGTGCGGTTCT
>Ga0307475_10002010_pt1 | contig 12156 bp, 9 predicted proteins | sample atmos_gasesECM1C_FD_203317 | JGI IMG/M metagenome (GOLD analysis project Ga0307475, IMG submission 203317) | Hardwood forest soil microbial communities from Morgan-Monroe State Forest, Indiana, United States - atmos_gasesECM1C_515 | ecosystem: Environmental > Terrestrial > Soil > Temperate... | reverse complement strand
CATCGTGCTTGTGCCGGAAAATGGAGGTGTAGACCTGGGTCTTGGTCGGTTTCTTGAGAAGTTCGACCTGTTCTTTCGCCTTCGCAGGCAGTTCGGTCTTCAGGGACTCGAGGTCCTCTTTGACGCCTGCCTTGACGCGATCGACCAGGCCTACGGTCTTCCCATTCTTGCCGTTCGGGCTCTTCTCTTCGGGCATTGTTTGTTCCCCCGTACTCGACCCGCTATAACTCTTTCACTTGCGACTTCTTCACGCCTGCGCGTGCAGCGCCCGCTTCGGCCTACACCGGGAGGAAAGATCCCGGATCGTTGAAGTGACTCGGTTGTCCCTTGGGCCATTGATACAGCCGCGAAGTATCGACGATGATCTGGCCATCTGGGGCCGGTTCGACGTGTGCCCGGTCCATGGGGCGAGGCGCGGGCCCTTCGAAGTTCACACCTTCGCTGTCGTAACCGCTCCCGTGGCACGGACACTTGAACTTGTTCTCGCCGGCTTTCCAGTCCGGAGTGCAGCCGAGATGCGTGCAGCGCGCGTAGATTACGAAGATGCGGTCCGGAGTGCGGTCGACCCAGATGCGGTACTTCTGCTGCCACTTTGTATCCACTCCCAAGCCATAGTCAGAGGGATAGCCAATCTTGAATACCGTGGGAGGTTCGAAGAGTGTGCGCGGCAAGAAGAACCGGAGGAAGGCGATGAACCACGCGCCGAGGAAGCCGGTGACCGACACCCAAACCAGGCGGCGCCGCTTTTCGTTGATCTGGCTTGCTCCTGGTCCCACACTCGCCAAGCCCGCAGCCGCGGCGGCTTTCGAGGTCCCCACCGCAGGCGTGCCCACGTAACTTGTTGCAGATCCGCCACCGGGTGGGGACGTCTTTGCTGCTTCCGGCTTAGGTTTGACCGACTCGCTCTCCGGCCCCGCCATTCGTTGCCTCCCTGGAATGAATCTTTCTCGAATTTGACTGGCTGCTAACTTCAGCGCCGCCCGTTCTCCTTGAGATTATGGGCCTGTCGAACGACGGCAAGTCAAGAATGAAACTCCGCCGCGTTTCGCAAAAGCTCGAACGCGAGCCTCGCGGCCGTACAAAGTAATTTCGTCATAAATAGGAAAACTAAAAGGAAGGAGCCGAACGGCGTCGCGCGTCCGGAGCCCATCGAATTGGAAGAGTGTCATAAGCAAGCATCGCGAGGTCCTCAACATGGCACTGGACCCCCACAAACGAAACGGATATTACTCAAATCAAAAAAATTCGTCAATGCGTGTTTGCAATTTCTCGCCAGATATCTTGTGCGCGACTCCCGGAAAACGGCAGTGGAAGTCGAACAAACAAATCGAAGAACGCGTTTGCGCCCGGAAAAAGCTGTGATAAACTCGCCGCGTTTGTATCCCCGGCGTTTCCGATTCTGGGGAGTTCGGAAGTAGCCTTGCTGGGGAAGGTGGAAAAATCAACTCGGGAGGTCGTGCTGCATGGGCCTCGTTCTGCTGATCGTCATCTGGTTAATCACTTTTGTTAGTACCTATTTCTTTATCGCCAAGACATGGTGGTTGCCAGCCGGGGCCTCCGCCGCAGCCGCCGGCATTGACCAGCACTTCGCGACAACCTACGTGCTGATGGGTATTGTGTTCGTGGCTGCGCAACTTGCTCTCGGCTATCTTGCCTGGAGGTACCGCGCCGGCGGTTCTCCGTCCAAGGCGGAGTATTCCCACGGCAACGCCAAGCTCGAATTGATTTGGACCGTTCTGACGGCTGTCCTGTTTGTCGGCTTGAACCTGATGAGCAGCTCCATCTGGGCTTCCGAAAGATTCCGGCCGGCGGAAGAAAACGCCGTGCGCGTGGAAGTCACCGGCATGCAGTTCGCCTGGTATTTCCGTTATCCGGGGCCGGATGGAAAGTTCGGCGCGACGAAGCCGGAGCTGGAAGATGCCTCGGCCGGCGGCGAAGCGGCTCTCGGCCTCGACCCGAAAGACCCAGCTTCCAAGGACGATGTGGTCACCGGAACGATGGTCGTGCCGGTGAACCGCGAGGTCGAAGTGATCTTGCGCGCTCACGACGTCATCCACAGCTTTTTCATTCCTTCGATGCGCTTCAAGCAGGACGCCGTGCCCGGCTTGGCTATCCATATGCATTTCACGCCCATTGAAACGGGAGAGTTTGAGATTGCGTGCGCGGAGCTTTGCGGGCTCGGCCATTACAAAATGCACGGCATGCTGAAGGTAGTCAGTCCGGAAGAGTTCGATCAATGGTTGGCGGCACGGGAGGCGGAGAAGCAATAAAATGGCTACTCACGAATTTGCTGCTCAGGCATCGCACGCACACGCAGCACCTCAGGGGTTCATTCGAAAGTACGTCTTCAGTCTCGACCACAAAATCATCGGCATCCAATATTACTTCCTGGCCTTGGCCGCCGTTTTTGTCGGCATGTTTCTCTCGCTGCTGATGCGCATCCACCTGATCTGGCCGACCGTGGCTCTTCCGTTGCTTGGGGAAATCAAACCGGAAAACTACCTGAGCCTGGTGACCATGCACGGAACGATCATGGTTTTCTTCGTGCTCACAACCGCGCCTCAGGGCGGCTTTGGCAATTATTTTTTGCCCATTCAAATCGGCGCGCCGGACATGGCCTTCCCCGTGCTAAACATGCTTTCGTTCTGGACCACTTTCCTGGGCTTCATCGTGATGCTCGCGGCCTTCTTTGTGACCGGCGGCGCGCCTCTTCATGGCTGGACCGGCTATGCACCGTTAAGCGCCCTGCAGTCGGCTGGCCCCGGTGAGGGATTGGGCGCGGACCTCTGGATTATCAGCATCGCGATTTTCTGCATCGGTGCGCTCATGGGCGCGCTGAACTTCATCACCACGACGCTCGATATGCGGGCCAAAGGCATGACCATGATGCGCATGCCGCTCACTTGCTGGGCCTGGTTCATCACCGCCATCCTCGGGCTGCTGGCCTTTGGTGTGCTCCTTTCCGGCGGGATTCTGCTATTGATGGACCGCAACCTTGGCACCAGCTTTTTTGTTCCCCTGGTCACGGTCAATGGCCAACTCACCGGCCACAAGGGCGGTTCGCCTCTGTTGTGGCAGCACCTGTTCTGGTTCTTTGGCCATCCCGAGGTATACATCGCGATTTTGCCGGCCATGGGTTTATGCTCGCAGTTACTTTCGGTTTTCTCGCGCAAGCCGATTTTCGGCTACAAAGCAATGGTCTACGCCATGCTCTCGATCGGGTTCCTCGGATTCATGGTGTGGGGCCATCACATGTTTATGAGCGGCATGAGCCCGTATACGGCTTTTGCCTTCTCGATCATGACCATGGGCATCGGCGTGCCCTCGGCCATCAAAACTTTCAACTGGCTGGGCACGATGTGGGGCGGGCGTATCCGGTTCAGTTCACCGATGCTGTTCGCTATCGGCTTTGTTTCTTTGTTCGTTTCCGGCGGAATCAGCGGCCCCTTCCTGGCGCAGCCCGTGCTCGACATTCAGTTGCACGACACTGCTTTCGTGCCCGCGCACTTTCACCTGATTATGGGCGTGGCGTCCATATTTGGAATTTTTGCGGCTACCTATTACTGGTTCCCGAAAATGTTCGGGCGCATGATGAACGAAACTTTGGCGCGCTGGCATTTCTTCATCAGCCTCATCGGCACCTACGCGATATTCATGCCCATGCACTATGCCGGTATGGCCGGGCAGCCACGCCGGTACTCTCAGTTCACGGAGCTGCATTACTTGGCGCACCTGATTCCGCTGAACACGTTTATCACCTTCGCGGCGTTCGTCACGGTTGGCGGCCAGTTGATCTTCGTCGTGAATCTGTTCTGGAGCATGTTCAAGGGGAAAAAGGCCAGCGACAATCCGTGGGAAGCAACGACCTTGGAGTGGACTACCGCTACGCCCCCGCCTCACGACAATTTCGGCGGAAAAACTCCCGTCGTTCACAACGGGCCCTATGAATACGGCGTCCCCGGCGCCCCGCGCGATTACGTGATGCAGACCGACCCCGAAGTCCGAGCGGCACACTAACTAGCCTATGGCCAGTTTCTCCACAACCGCGACCATCGACGATCCCAGAATCTCCCTGGGCGAGGACAGCACTTTGCCGCCGGTCATTATCGGCGGCGGGGGCGATGATTTCGGTTCCGGAAAGCCCCACTATCCCACGCGCCTGCGCCGGGCGCGCCTGGGCTTGTTGGTAGCGCTGACGCCGATCCTCATGCTGTTTGTCTCCTTCACCAGCGCTTACGTCGTGCGTCAGGGACTCCCCACCCTTGATCCGCAAACCAATTTGCTTGTGCGCGATTGGATCCCGGTAAAACTTCCTACTCTCCTTCTGGTGAACACGTTTGTGTTGCTCCTTAGCAGCTTGGGTATGGAACTGGCTCGGCGCCAGTTTCGCCGCGAAGTCACTCCCGTGCCCGCCACGTCTGCCCCGGGGGTCTCTTCGGGAGAGCAGGGCAGGATGCCGTGGCTTGCCATGACGTTTGTCCTCGGACTTCTCTTCCTTTTCGGGCAGTGGTCGGCCTGGCGCCAGCTCGCGGCCACCGGTTTTTACGTGTCCACCACACCCAGCAGCTCCTTTGTCTATTTGCTGACGGGAGCGCATGCCGTCCACTTGATGGGCGGCGTTCTCGCGCTATTTGTGGCGAGCATGGCGTCTCTGTTTCGCAAGGCCGTGGCCACGCGCGCTATCGTGGTTGACGTGACCGCCTGGTATTGGCATTTCATGGCCCTGCTGTGGGTTTACATTTTGTGTTTGCTGGAGTTTCTAAGCTAAGCGCACGTTGACCCCGATCTGGTCGAGGTCACGCTTGATGTTCGTCAGGAGGCCGGCCGCATGGCAGATCACGCTGTGGCGCACGATAAGGCGTCGGTTTACGAACCGTCGCTGTTTGGAACCTACTCCAAGAAGATCGGGATGTGGCTGTTCCTGCTGTCGGACTCGCTGACCTTCGGCGCATTGCTCTACGCCTATAGCTACGGGCGCATTTCGACCGATGGATGGCCCACGCCGTTCCATTCCGAAAGCATCGTCAACGCCACCATCATGACGGCGTTCCTCCTTACCAGTTCGCTGACCATGGTTCTGGCAGTGAGAGCTTCAGTCCATCACGACGCCAAGGCGCAAACGCTCTGGCTGCTGGCCACCATGATCTGCGGCACGGGTTTCATTATTCTTCACGGCCGGGAATGGACCAAGCTGATCGCCGAAGGCCTGACTCTCGCGATGTTCCCTGCCGTGCCCGGGCAAGAGGCGGCCGGCGAGTTTGTCAACGTGGCCAAAAACGTGCCGCAATTCGCATCCACATTCTTTACGCTGACGGGAATGCACATGCTGCACGTTACGCTGGGAGTGGTTTATCTCGGCGTGGTTGCGCTGCGGCGGAAGTTCATCCCCATCTTGCTGGTTTGCTGGCTGGCGGCATGGCTGGGAACGCCTTCTTATAGCCCGTTCCACTACGGCTCGCACGTCCTTCTTCTAGCGGCTATCGTTTGCGCCATAATTCTTTGGCTGAAACCCAAGGTTTACGATTCATCGGACGTTGAAGTGGCTGGTTTATACTGGCACTTCGTGGATCTCGTGTGGATGTTCATTTTCCCTCTGGTGTATCTGATGTCAGCAAAGATTCTCTAGGAGCGGCGCCGCCATGGATATCATTCAGCAAGGTCTCGCGGAACGCGTTGCCGAGGAGCATCGCCATCACAAGAAGGCGCAATTCTTCTGGGTCTGGGGCGCGCTTTTGGTGATGACGGCCATGGAAGTCTATCTGACCTATCAAAACTTGGAACCCATCCGCATGCTCACCATTTTGATGGGCTTGTCGCTGATCAAGGCCGCGCTGATCATCGGCTTCTTTATGCACCTCAGGTATGAAGTTTCGCGGATGAAGTGGCTTACCATGTGTTCCGTGGTGGCGTGCCTGATCCTGATGACCATTTTTTTCTTCCCGGATGCCTATCGCATTGTTACACTGGGAGTGAAATGAAGCTTCGTATTCTATTTCTTGCCGCGGCTTTTTCGCTGTGGGCAGCGCCTGCTTTCAGCCAGGGCTGTGCCATGTGCCGAAGCTCCGCGGCAGCCACCTCTAAGGACGGCCAGAGGGCCATTGGCAAGGGCGTTCTTGTGTTGGTGGCCCCGCCGATTGGATTCATGACCCTGGGGGTAGGTTTGGCTTTTCGCTACGGCAGGAAACGGGATCTCGAGCAAAGCTGACGCGCATAAGATGCACGGGCAGTATCGATTTTCTCGATCGGCGTCCTGCGAGCCCGTGATCTACACCTCTCCCGCAAAGCTCGCTGCAAACGGCAATCCGTCTCACCAAACAAAACTAGCTGGGCGGGAGAGATCGCCTATCGTACGAGGGGTAGGTGATCTCCTCCGGCCACCGCTCTCAACGAATGCGCGAGCAGGGAAACCGCGACCCGATGCAAGTGTGGTAGTAATCGTCCTTCGATGTGGCGCTCATCAAGCTGTCATAAATCAGCGTGGGCACATTAAAGAACTGATACAGCCCTCCTTTCGAAAACTCGATTTCCAAGGTTTCCGAGTCTTCATGGTATCCGACCTGGGTAATGCCAGCCGAGGAAACGGGGATCCGACGCATGAGCAAGAGGCCCCTTTCTGTAGGTGACAGTCTCTGTAGACGGCTTGGCAGCGCGTCAACGTGTCCTAGCCAGTAATGAATGCAGGTCTTTTCCAAGATCTGCATTCCTCTGGCTGCGGCATCTGGACCGTCGCCCATTGGTTGTGGGTCAACAGCGCGGATCCTAGCAGAAGGCCATCTGCGGCTCTTTGTCCAAGATCAAACTACAGGGTCAGCCGGCAGGAGCGGTTTGGAGCCAGTGGAACGGGAGCTTCCATAATCGGGGGAACAGGCATCCTGGCAAAGTACAACGCAACAATTCCCGCCGCCGCCACCAGCGTATTGATTTTGTAGGCCAGGGAGTAGCTGCGATGGAGATCAAAAACCTTCCCGCCCAAATACCCGGCTGGACAACAAAAAATAGCTGCCAGGACCAGCAGCATGCCGCTCAGTTTTGGATAGGCGGCCGGTCCGTAATAGTGCCCCGTAATCGTGCTTAGACAGATAAAGGTCCAGCCGAATCCCGCCCCGTAGAGCATCGCTGCGCTGTAGGCCATCCACAGCGCGTCGGCAGATACGCGGATCGCCAGGAAGGAGCCAAGCACATAACAGGACAAGCCAAGCATGAACGCAAAGCGAGCCGCCATCTGGTCCATCAACCAGCCTCCAACCAGCCGGCCGAATACGGAGGCTGCCGTGAACAGGCCCATGGCCCAGGCGGCATCTGCAGGCTGAATGCCCGCGGCTTTCAGGTGCAGCAGCCAATGTGCTGTGAAAAAGAAAAACGGGAACTGGCAGGCGATGGCCCCGACCAGAAGCATCCAGTAAGAAGATGTTCCGTACGCTTGCTGTGGCTCCCAGGGGTACTTGGTGATGAGAGGATTCACTGGAGGAGAATCGGCCGAGTCTGCCGATTCCGCTGCGCCATCCGGGAGTTGTCCCAGGTCCGCTGGGCGCTCCCTCACGAACAAAAAGGCGATGACGGCGGAAAGCACGGCGATGCCCGCGACAATCGCCCAACCCTGTCTCCAATTTCCGCCATTTATGGTTAGGATCCTGTTGATCAGGGGCGAAGCAAGGAAGCCAGCGATTCCCGAAGCGGAAAGCGTCAACGCCATGGCCCTCCCGCGGTAGCGGCTAAACCATCGCGTAACCGCCGTGGTCGCCGGAATGATTGTCCCAAAACTAATTCCCGTGGCCGTGAGCACGCCGAAGCCCAGCCAGTAGTGCCAAGGCTTTGATGCCATCAGCCACATCCACAGGGCGCCGAGAAATAGCAACGCCGATCCGATCGCAAACGTCTTGCGGATTCCCCACCGTACAATGGAACCGGCCACAGCGATCGAGGGAATCCCCACGAAAATATTAAGGAGTGTGAACCCCAGGCCAAACGTGCTGCGGCTCATCGAAATTTCTTTCAGCATGTAAGTGTTGATGACCGCCCCGCCGTACAGCGGAAAGCCCATGTTGAGGAAATCCAGGAGCCAGAGCACAAGAACGAGTTTCCACCCGTAAAAACCGCGGTCTGAAGTCATAATCGGGGTCAGTGCGAATGCCGGACGCGAAATTCCTGAAGACACTTGCGGGCGGTTTCCAGTTCCGAAAACCGGCTGCCTTCCTGTTCCACAAGGTAGTATTCCACTCCGCCGGCCGCTTCCGCAGCCGCAAAAATGTTTTTCCAGTCCGCCACACCCTCACCGAACAAAACCGAATATCCCTTGCCCGGGTCCGGCGACCAATCCTTCGAATGCAGCGAGCGAATTCTCCCGGGATTCGCGCGAATCCAGGCGGCTGGGTCCGCTCCGGCCTCCAGGCATGTACCCACATCCAGCTGAAGCATGATCGATGGTTTCGTGTTTTTCGCGATAATCTCCATCGGGCGCACTTTCGTTTCCTGCTTCGCAAGCGGAGTAAACTCCAATTGATGATTGTGATACCCCGCCTTCAACCCCGCTGATTCGAATTGCCCGGCCGCATGGTTCAGCGTTTCCGCCACTTCCTTCCACCCGTCCACGCCGGGCTTCGGCGGCGCCGAAGCCATCACGATATATTGGCTTCCCAGAATCAAATTGAAGTCGAGCGCCTTCGGAAGATTTTCTTCGCTGAAGAACGCACTGTCGTTGTGCGTTGAAAAACACCGAATTCCCAAATCGTCGAGGAGCTTTCTCATCTCCTTCGTCTGACCCTCGGTCCATTCGAAATACGGTGCGTAAAATTCCACGCCCTGATAACCCATCCCGGCGACCGCCCGCACCGTGGCTTGGCGATCGCGCTTCAACTCCTCGCGGACGGAGTAGAGTTCCAACCCAACGGGAATGGATGTCGCCGCCCGCGAGGATAAAGTCCATGGCAACGCCGCCGAATAACCCAAAAACCGTCGGCGCGACAAAGTAGGTGAGGGCATTGATGAATCCTGCATCAGACTCTTCAACTTCACTTAGCGTCGTGACGATTCCTATCGATGCTGGAATCTCCGCTCCGCCGCGAATTCCTCATTCAGCGGGAGTGCGGGCCTGCGGTTTGGCGCCGGACACCACGTTTCTCACAATGACGTAGAGCACGGGAATGAAGAGCAGGTTCAGCGTCGTCGCCGCAATCATTCCGCCAAACACCGTCGTGCCCACGGAGATGCGTCCCGCGCGTCCCGCTCCGCGCGCCAGCACCAATGGCACAACTCCTAGGATGAACGCGAGCGAGGTCATCAGAATCGGCCGTAAGCGGATCCGCGCGGCTTCCACGGCGGATTCGATCACCGTGATGCCTTGCGCCCGCAGTTGCTCTGCGAACTCCACGATCAAAATGGCGTTCTTGCTGGCCAACCCGATCAGCATCACCAGCCCGATCTGGCAGTACACATCATCCTGCAAGCCGCGCAGCGCCTGCGCTCCGATTGCCCCGAGTAGCGCCACCGGCACCGCCAATAACACGATAAACGGAAGAATGTAGCTTTCATATTGCGCCGCCAGGGTCAGGTACACTACCACCAGCCCCAGCGCGAAGAGAATCAGCGCTTTCCCGCCGGATTCAATTTCTTCCCGCGACAATCCGCTCCATTCAAAGCTCATTCCATTTGGCAGGACTTTTCCTGCCAGCGCTTCCATCGCCGCGATCCCGTCGCCGGTACTCTTTCCCGGGGCCGCGCTTCCATTGATCTCCGCGGAGCGAAACAAGTTGTAGTGGCTGATCACCTGCGGATTCGCAGTTTGTTCTATCGTTACCAGGTTGCCCAGAGGAATCATTTTCCCGGTGTCCGACCGCACGTAGTATTCGCTGATGTCCTTGGGCTCGGAGCGAAACTTCATTTCCGCCTGCACGTACACGCGGTACGAGCGATTGTTGAAGTCGAAGTCGTTCACGTACACCGATCCCATGTAACCTTGCAAGGTGTCAGTCACCTGCGTGAAGGGAACCTGCAAGCTCTTGGCCTTTTCCCGGTCGATGCGTACGAGATACTGTGGGTCATTCGATGTGAAACTAGTGAAAAGTCCGACGACGTCGTTGCTTCGATTCCCTTGTGCGACCAGTTGATTCGCGGTCTTCGCTATCCCATCCAGCGTATTCCGGCCCAAATCTTCCATCTCGAATTGGAATCCGCCAAACTGCCCAAGGCCTTGCACAGCGGGCGGATTGAAGGGCACGACCAATGCGCCAGAAATCCCCGCGAGCTGCCCGCGCAGCCGCTGAATCACCACGGCCGCCGAGTGTTCCTCCCCTTTGCGCACATCGAATCCCCCGAGGTTGGCGAAAATCATGCCCCGGTTTGGAGCATTGCCGGTAAAGCTGAAGCCGGCCACGCTGAACGCCCCCGTGATTTCCGGAACTTTCGAGAGTTGTTCCTCCACTTTGGCGCAAATGTCACGCGTGTAGGTCAGCGAAGCCCCCTGCGGCGATTGCACGATGAACATGATATAGCCCTGATCGTCTTCCGGAATAAATGCCCGCGGCACCCGTTCGTAAACCAGGTAGGTACACCCGAGAAGTGCGAGAAAAACCACGGTTGCCGCGAGTCGCCAGCCGAGAACGTGCCGAAGTGCCGCTCGGTACAGATCTGTTCCTGCCGTAACGATTTGGTTGAACAGTTTGAAAAAGCGCCCCTGCGCCCGTTCGCGGTGATGGCCAAGCAGGATTGCCGAGAGCGCCGGGGTCAGCGTCAGCGCATTGAAAGCGGAAATCGAAACAGAAAAAGCAATGGTCAGCGCAAACTGCCGGAACAGAATTCCGGTCGTTCCCGGGAAAAGCGCCACCGGCACGAATACCGCGACCAGCACGAGCGACGTGGCGATGACCGCGCCCGCCACCTCTTTCATGGCTACGGATGCCGCGTTGTGGGGCTCCGTAATCCCTTCGACGATGTGCCGCTCGACGTTCTCAATCACCACGATGGCATCGTCCACCACCAGGCCTGTCGCCAGCGTGATCCCGAACAGCGTCAGCGTGTTGATCGAAAAGCCCAGAATCTTCACGAAGATAAAAGTACCGATCAGCGACACGGGAATCGTGACCGCGGGAATGAATGTGCTTCGCCAGTCCTGCAGGAACACGTAAATTACGATCACCACGAGCACGATGGCCTGAAACAGCGTGATCAACACGTCCTTGATCGATTCGCCGATGACTGTCGTGGTGTCGAAAGCGACCGCATATTTCAACCCGGGCGGGAAGTTTGCCGAAAGTTTTATGAGCGCGGCTTTCACCGCTTTATCCACGTCCAAGGCATTCGCGCCGGGAAGCTGCGTTACGGCAAGTCCAATGGCTTCGTGGCCGTTGAACCGCAAGATCGATCCATAATCTTCCGCGCCTAGTTCTGCGCGCCCAACGTCCTTCAATCGGACCAGCGTTCCGTCCGTTCCCGTTTTCAGGATGATGTTTTCGAATTCCGCCGGCTCCGTCAGCCGGCCCACCGCCCGAACGCTGAATTGGAAAATTTGCCCGTTCGAAGCCGGCTGCTGGCCGATTTGTCCCGCGGCGACCAAAACGTTTTGCTCTTGAATCGCATTCAGCACCGTCGTGGCGGTCAAGCTCCGCTGCGCCATCTTCGCGGGATCGAGCCACAAGCGCATCGCGTACTTGCGCTCGCCAAAAATAATCGCGTCGCCCACGCCTGGCACGCGCTTGATCGCGTCCTTCACGTAGACGTCGATATAGTTGCTCAAAAAAAGGCTGTCGTACTCTCCGCTCTCCGAGTACACACCGGCGGCCAGCACAAAGCCCGTAGCCTGCTTGGTGATAATGACACCGGTGTTCTTGACCGCATTGGGCAGGCGGCCCAATGCCTGGCTCACGCGGTTCTGCACGTCCACGGAGGCCAGGTCCACGTCGCGCGTCACATCAAACGTCACGGTAATACTGCTGGTACCGTCGTTGCCGCTGGTCGAGGTGATGTACTTCATCCCCTGCACGCCGTTGATGGCTTGCTCCAGGGGAATGGTCACTGAGGACTCGACAGTCTGCGCATTGGCCCCGATGTAAATGCTGGTCACCACGACTTGCGGCGGCGCAAGATTCGGGAATTGCGCAATGGGCAGAGTCGGAATGGAGATGGCGCCCGCTAGAATAATGAACAGCGCGCACACCGTGGCAA
>Ga0307475_10002009_pt1 | contig 12157 bp, 11 predicted proteins | sample atmos_gasesECM1C_FD_203317 | JGI IMG/M metagenome (GOLD analysis project Ga0307475, IMG submission 203317) | Hardwood forest soil microbial communities from Morgan-Monroe State Forest, Indiana, United States - atmos_gasesECM1C_515 | ecosystem: Environmental > Terrestrial > Soil > Temperate... | reverse complement strand
GGGTCCGACGTCGTTCGATCACATCGTCAAGCCAGACCTCGTCGCTCCGGGCAATGGCGTGGTTTCGCGTATGTCCATGTCGGGCAACGCGCTTGTGACTTCATACCCCGCACTGGCCGTCTATCCGTGCAACTCTTCACGAACCAACTGTGGTTCGCAATACGGCGGTGCCCGGTACATGCGCCTCAGCGGCACCAGCATGGCGACACCGGTGGTTAGCGGCGTGGCGGCTCTCCTGTTGCAACAGACGCCCTCACTCACACCCGATCAGGTGAAGGCTCGTTTGATGAAGACCGCATGGAAAGGGTTCTCCTCGTACACGAGCGCGACGGACCGGGGCACTGGCGTGGTTTACCAGATCGAGCAGGACACCTTTGCGGTAGGCGCTGGCGCGGTGGACGCTTCAGCCGCATTGGCCAGTACCGATCTCGCTGCCTCGAACGTGGGCGCCGCAAAGTCACCCACGGCCCTATATAACTCGTCGACTAACACGGTTTCCATCGTAGGCGATCCAGCGACGGTCTGGAATAACTCGGTGGTTTGGGGCACCTCCGTTGTTTGGGGTAACTCCGTGGTCTGGGGCAACTCCGTCGTGTGGGGCAATTCCGTGGTCTGGGGTAACTCCGTGGTTTGGGGTAACTCGGTCGTGTGGGGCAACTCCGTGGTCTGGGGCAACTCCGACGGCACATTGGAAGATGGAAATTAGTCAGGTCTGAAGTCTAGGTTTCACCGGAGAGATGTTGATGCCACGAACTGCCAAGGCGTACATTGCTCTTGTCCTTGCTTCCGGAACGGTGATCTTGTTCCTTGCGGCGAGATGGTGGTCCTCGGCAAGCCTCACGCAGTTCGCTGCCTTGCTCTGCTTCACTCTTCTCGCCTCCACACTAAAGGTTCGCATTCCGGGGATGACCAGCACGATATCTCCCAATTTTGCCTTCCTCCTCATCGGTATCGCTTTCTTCAGCTTCTCGCAAGTGATCGTGGCTGCGCTGTGTGCGGGTCTCCTGCAGTCATTTTGGCGACCGAAGAGCTCGCCCCGCATGGTGCAAGTCTTGTTCAGCGCGGCAACGCTCGTCTTGAGCAGCGCCTTCGCATTCGCAGGTTCTCATCTTATCGTTCGTCCCTTTGATGCCAACAACGTGGTGGCGCTCGTGCTCCTTGCGGGCACTTTCTACCTCTCCATGAACACCGTTCTCGTGTCGATCGTGGTCGGCCTCACGGAGCAGCAACCCATACGACAGGTCTGTCAACATTGTTACCAATGGGTCTTCCCGTATTTTGCATTCGGAATGGTTGTAAGCGGATTGATGAGTGGCTCGTTCTCAACGATGACTGCGTGGCGCAGTTCGCTTGAGGTTGCGCCGACAATGGTTCTTGCCTACCTGTATTTTCTGGGCCGATCGAAGAAGCAGACTGAAAGCAGAGCGCCCAGCGAAGAAGCGGAGGAACTGCTCGCCGTTTCGTCGCTCGAACGCTGACCCGTCAGCTTGTTGTTTTCCACTCGGTCGCCAGTCCTTCCTCTTGCCCTAAAGGTTTTCAACGAATTCTCCGGCACGTCAATTAACAGCGACGTCCTTGTTTTGGCGGAAGGGATTGCACCTGGCATCCGCGCCACAAATATGACCATGGTACAATGACCATAGCTTTAAAGGAGCTTTGGCATGAAGAAGATGGCAGCGGGTGCCTTCAAAGCCAATTGTCTTGCGGTCATGGACGAAGTTCAGGCCAAGCGCGAGGCTGTCGTGATCACTAAACATGGCAAGCCGGTAGCGAAGCTCGTCCCTGTCGAGCCACAAGGCGATGATATTTTCGGCTTTCTTCGCGGGAAGGTTACGATCACCGGCGATGTGGTTTCTCCCACCTTGTCTCGGCGCGAATGGGGCAATCTCAAGTGATTTTGCTCGACACGCATGTTGTGCTTTGGCTGACGACGGACCCCGCCAAGCTATCGGGCAAAGCCAGGTCGGTCATCGAGGATACGCGCAAGAATGAAGACGGATTAGCAATCTCTGATATCACCCTTTTGGAATTGGCGACACTCGCCAGTAACGGCCGCATCCAGCTCGACATCAGCCTCGAATCCTTCCTGCGGGAAGTCGAGGCCCGGTTTGTCGTCCTGCCAATCAGTGGCCGAGCGTGTGCGCGCGCCATGGGGCTTCCAACAGCTTATCCCAAAGATCCGGCGGATCGAATCATCGGAGCCACGGCGTTGGTCGAGGGGTTGTCTCTGATCACTGCGGACCGTGAGATCCTTCGCTCCAAAGTCGTTCACACGATCTGGTGAGCATCCGCCTCGGAATCACTCCCTTGCGGCCGATTCGGTTGTATGATGTCGGCGCACGAACTAAGACTCACACCGAGGGTACACATGACTCACCGTTCGGATCGCCGCGAGTTCCTCCGCACCCTGACCGCCGCCACCCTGGCCGCGGCAACCGCTGACTTGGCGCTTTCCGATCCATCTTTCTCCGCGCCAAACAAATCCCTCCTCGTCTTCACCAAATCCTCTGGCTTCGAACACGAGGTGGTCAAGCGCAAGGACGGCAAGCTTAGCATCGCCGAAACCGCCGTGACCGAGCTCGGCCAGAAAAATGGCTTCGGTGTCACCTGCTCCAAAGACGGCCGCATCTTTGACTCCAAAGATTTTCACAACTATCAAGCCGTCTTCTTTTTCACTACCGGCGATCTGACGCAATCCGCCACCGACAAAAATCCCCCGATGTCGCCCGCCGGCAAGCAAGCGCTGCTCACCTCCATCGAGCAGGGCCTCGGATTCGTCGGCTGCCATGCCGCCAGCGACACCTTCCACACTCCGCCCGATACCCCGGACCTTTCCAATCGCTATATCGCCCACGGCGCGCAGTCCGATCCCTACCTCCGCATGCTTGGCGGCGAATTCATCATTCACGGCCGCGACCCGCGCTTGCAGACCGCCAACATCATCATTAACGATCCGTCGTTCCCCGGGCTCGCTGGCGTCCAATCGCCCGTCTCGTTCAATGAAGAATGGTATTCGCTCAAGGATTTCGCCACCGACATGCACGTCATCGCCACGGTCGACACCAGCATGCTCAAGAACGAGTGCTACCAGCGCCGTCCTTACCCGGTCACCTGGGCGCGCATGAACGGCAAAGGCCGCGTCTTCTTCATCGCCATGGGCGATCGCCCGGAAAATTGGCAGAACGCTTTCTTCCTCAGTCTCCTCGTCGGCGGTATCCGCTGGTCGCTCGGCGAAGCCAAAGCCGACCTCTCGCAAAATCTTCTTGCCGCCGCGCCTGGCTACGCGGACATTCCTCCCAGATTTCCGCCCGCGCCGGCAAAATAAAATCGACTCAGCGAAGAAATCTCGCGTGAATCATCGCGCTCGTGCCAGCTCTCGCCAGTTAACGAGCTGGATCTTTTCCTGCGTCAACAACTGCCGGAACTCCGCGCTCGTAAAGAAATCAAAATCGCGCTGCCGCCAGGCCGCTCCCCAGGTGTCTCGTTCCCGCGTAGCTGCCGTCATCTCCTCGTCCGCGAATGCCACGTGAATCACAAATTCCGTCACTCCCGGCTGCAGATTCTTGATCGCCGTCCTGTAAAAGTCGGCCCATTTTTCCGGTCGCACGCTCGGATCGATCGTGACCGTATGATCGATAACGATATCCGCCGGGCTCAGGCTGGATTCCAGATACGGATGCTCTTCAAACCAATCCCTCACCACAAAAAACGGGAGTTTTTTCTCGTGCGCGATCCGCAGCAACACTTCGAATAGTTCTTTGCCATTGTCGTACAGCCGGTACTGGTGCGAATCCAGGTGCGTCGGACGAATCCCCATCGCGTACGCCCGCTCAATCTGCGCGCGCAGCTCCAGCTCTACCTCCTTCGGCTCGATGCTCGTCTTCGGCGTCCAGTCATGCCAAAAATAACCATTCTCGTCCACCAGACTCGCCACTTTGTCTCTCGGCGCAACCGGTCCCCACCGGTAGTACACCCGCTCGCTGGTCAGGGTCAGGTGTAGCCCGAAATCCGCCTCTGGATGCGTTTTCGCGTACTCCGCAATCTCCGGAAACCACGGGCACGCCACCATGATGCTCGCGGAGTTAGCCCCGCCGCCCTCCAGTGCCTTGATCGTCGCCGCGTTCACCGCATGCGTCATCCCCACATCATCGGCATGCACGATCAGCAACTTTGCGTCACGCCCAAATCCAAGTTTTTCCGCAACTGACACTTTACTCTGAGCCCGCGTGCCCGGTGCCGATCCCACAACGAGCAACAGCAACAATCCCGCAATCCATTTACCAGTCATTCTTTAACGCTCCTCCTCGCTGGTGGGTTGATCCGCGATTCTCAAATCCGCCTCACCAACCCCTCCTCCGTCGCCCGCGTATTGCGCACCAGCAGCAACACCAAAATCATCCCCACAAACGGAATCACTCCCGCCGCAATCATAATCGGATCAAACGCATGCGTCGCAGAAGCCTTCCGCAAGTCCGAAAAATGTCCAATCAACTCGAACGCGACAATCGTCCCGATCCCCGCTCCCGTCCCGCTCAAGCCGCTCACCGTAGCCACCGAATCGCTGTTAAATAAATCCGTCGGCAACACATTCGCAATCGTCGAAAAAGACGCATACGAAAAAGTGGCCAGCCCAAACAGCAAGGTAATCACATAGAGATTCCTCGTGAAAATCGTTGGAATCAGCAGCGTCACTCCCACGCCTCCAAACACCACCAGCGCCTTCCGCGCTGCGCCCAGCGGCCATCCCCGCCGGATCAGGTAGCCCGAAGCAGCGCCTCCGAAAAAATTCCCCAGGTCCGCGGCCAGAAACGGAATCCACACCGCAATCAACCCGCTCTTCAGCGAAATTCCCTTGGCCACCAGATAAATCGGAAACCAATCCGTCACAAAGAACCACACCGGATCGGTGAGCGTTTTCGAGATAATTGTTCCCCACGCCTGCGGAAGCTTCAAGAGTTCGCTCAGCCTCGTCTTCCGCGCACTCGCCAGTTCCCGCGTCTCGCCCAGAATCATCTCGCGCTCCGCTTCGCCAATGCGCGGATGCTCCGCCGGCCGGTGGTACGTTCGCCGCCAAACTATCAGCCACAGAAATCCCAACAGCCCCGGGATCATAAACGCCACGCGCCATCCCCAGCGAAAATAAATGGGCAAGATCAGAAACGGAGCCACCGCACCGCCAATCGAAGACCCGCTGTCGTACAGCGCCGTCGCCAATCCCCGCTCGCGTTTGGGAAACCACTCGGAAACCGCTTTGTTCGCCCCCGGCCAGTTCGCCGACTCGCCCGCCCCCAGCAGAAATCGGAAGAACGCAAAGCTCCTCAGGCCGCTCGCCAGCGAGGTCAGTAGCGAAACCGTCGAATACCACGCCACGCTGATCGTCAGCCCCTGCCGCGTTCCCACGCGATCCATCAACCGCCCGCAAACGGTTTGCCCGATTGAATACGCCACACGGAATGCGATCGCGATATTGGCGTAATCCACGTTGCTCCAGTGAAAATCTTGCTTCAGGAAGGGAGCAAGAATCGAAAGCGTCTGCCGATCGATATAATTGATGACCGTGGAGGCGAACAGAATCCCGCCAATCCACCAACGCAAAGAGGGAATAACGCGCGCACGTGTTGGATTGACTTGCTGAGTTACCGCCATGAAGACTCCGCTTTCATCGCCCCATCGCGGTCACACGATAGCCGATGACAGCGGCTACCGTCACGCTTTAGTCGAATCGGAAAACGAAGCAAGCGTCGCCGGGCTCAACAAGCGCGCGGAGTCTTTGTCCAGATACACCGTAGTGGCTGCATGCAGGCGCAAGATCGAAGCCGGCGCCATCGCGCTGATCTCTCCCTCGAAGCACCTCTTCACCGCCGGCGCCTTCCGCGCGTCAGGCACGATGGAAATAATCTCCTTGGCCTTCAAAATCTGCCGCACCGACATCGAAATCGCCTGTCGCGGCACCTCAGAAATTTCGCGGAACCATCCTTCCCCCACTTGCTGCCGCCGGCACGCTTCATCCAGCTCCACCACTAGGTACGGCTCCTCCGTCTCGAAATCCGCTGGCGGATCGTTGAACGCCAAATGCCCGTTCTCTCCAATCCCCGCAAACGCCACATCCGCTGGCGCCGCGCCCAGCGCCTGTCCAACTCGCCGCGCCACTTCCCGCGCATTACCCGTCCCATCCAGCAAGTGATATTGCGTGATTCCTGTCTTATCGATAAGCCGCTCCATCAAGTACTTGCGGAAACTAGCTGGATGCGTGATCGCCAGCCCCACATACTCATCCAGGTGAAACATCTCCACCCGCCGCCAATCAATCGCCTCCGCCTTCGTCAGCTCCTCCAAAAACGCAATCTGCGACGTCCCCGTAGCAACCACAATGCGCGCCAGTCCGCGCTCGCCGATGGCGCGTCGAATAGCCGCCGCTGCCTGCTCGGCGGCTGCTCTGGTCAGGGCCGCCTTGTCCTCAAATATTTTCAGAATCACGCTGAAAACGCCCGGTTGGAATGATAGGGCCGCCGGGCGTCAGACACACAAGGGAATTGGTAGCGCCAGCATCTTGCTGGCGCGCAACACAGTCTATGCCGCGCCGGCAAGATCCTGGCAAATGTGGTTTTGGATGCTGGGGCTTTTAGATGTCCACCGGCCGTTTTGTCGAACCTCAGTGAGCCGCTTCCGCGCCGCAGCTTCCCAAGCTCTTGACCACTTTCGTCGGCTCAAACATCTCCGCGCCGCCGTTTCCGCTCGACTTCTTCCCCTTGAGCTCCACGCGGTCGCCCGGCTTCACGTCCACGCTCCCTGCCTCCAGCGCATACGACTTGTTCTTCTTCTCGTCCACCAGGCGTAGCCCATCGTCCGCCTGCTGAACGCAGCCTGTTATCGCGCCATGGTGATGCAGTGCCAGAAACAACACCGCAGCTCCTGCCGCTGCCGCGCCAACCCCAATCCCGATTGCCTTGCCCGAGCCATATCCGCTTTTCGGCGCGACATACCCGGGCGTGCCCGGTGTCCCCGTCCCCATTCCCGTTCCCCCGCCTCCATACTGTGCCAGCGCAGAACTCGCCAGAGCTGTTGTCAGGCAAATTCCCAGCGCTATTCTCAGCGCCTGTCGCATAATCCCGGACTTCTCTGCGCGGTTTGCGCAGCCAATCTCTGTTGTCTTCAAGGTGTTCCTCCCTGGCAGGCGAAGCGCATTGCTGAGCACCTCGCATCCCGCCGCCAGCAGATTCACTCAATCAGCAAAGCCTGTTGTCCAACAAATGTGAACACCCCGTAATTTTCCTGTCCGCGTGCTGGGAACGCCAATCTCCTGATTGGCTTCGCAGTGCCGACTTTCTGAGTGCCCTAAGCTTCAAGGGAAGCGCGCCTTTGGCGTAGTGTTTGCGTGCTCTGCTAAACTGAAGAACCGATGACCGTACAGCGCGAAACTCTTGAGGCCGATGTCCTGATCGTCGGCGCCGGTCCTGCCGGCTTGGCCTGCGCCCTGCATCTCGCCAACCTCATCAAGAAGCACAACGAGTCCGCCTCGTCCGGTGGACCCTCGCTCTCCGCCGAAAATATCTACGTCCTCGAAAAAGGCCGCGAGATCGGCGCGCATCAACTCTCCGGCGCCATCATGAACCCCAAAGCCCTTGCCGAATTGGTCCCCGATTTCGAGAAGAGCGCTCCGCTAGACACTCCCGTGACGGACGACGCCGCCCTGTTTTTCACCACGGGCTCCTCGTTCCGGTTTCCTATCACTCCGCCGCCCTTCAAAAACAAAGGCAATTACGTCGTCTCCCTCAACCGGCTGACAAAGTGGCTTGGCGGCCTGGTCGAGAAATCCGGCGTCAATCTCTTCACGCAATTTGGCGGCGCGCAACTGATTTACTCGCGCGAAGGCATTGCCGGCGTCATCACCGAAGACAAAGGCGTCGACAAACACGGTAAGCCCAAGGACAACTACACGCCGGGATACGAGTTGCGCGCCAAGGTCACCGTGCTCGCCGAAGGCCCGCGCGGCTCGCTCACTAAACAGCTCGTCGAAAAAAAAAAGCTCGATAACATCAATCCCCAGATTTACAGCATCGGCGTCAAAGAACTCTGGGACGTGCAGCCTGGGCGAATTCAGCCCGGCTACGTCGCGCACACCCTCGGCTGGCCGGTGCCCACGGACATGTACGGCGGCGGCTGGATTTACGGTCTCGCGAACAATCGCCTCTCCATCGGGCTGGTAATCGGTCTCGAATATTCCGATCCTCAATTCGATCCGCACGAAGCCTTTCAGATTTGGAAGACACATCCCTTCCTGAAAAACATTCTCGAAGGTGGCAAGCTGGTCCGCTACGGCGCAAAAACCATTCCCGCGGGCGGATGGTATTCCATGCCACGGCCCTACGTGGAGGGCGGTTTGATCATCGGGGATTCCGCCAGCTTTCTCGATTCCCAGCGGCTCAAGGGCATTCACATGGCCATCAAGAGCGGAATGCTCGCCGCGGAAACCATTTTTGAAGCGTTGAAAGCGGGGGACACTTCCGCAAGTAAGCTGAGCGCATTCCAGAAAAAAGTGGAAGAGAGCTACATCAAAAAAGAATTGCGCTTGGTGCGCAATTTCCACCAATCCTTTCAGTATGGTTTTCTGGGCGGCCTCTTCCACGCTGGACTGCAGTTCGTCACCGGCGGCCGCGGCTTAATCGATCCCATGCGCGTGCACCCCGGACACGAGCATTATCATAAGAATGGGCATGCGCCGCGCGAGCGCTTCAAAGGCGACGGCAAGCTCACCTTCGATCGCTTGACCGACGTCTACCACTCCGGCACGCGCCACGAAGAAGATCAGCCCTGCCATTTGGTCGTGCACGATCTGAACGTTTGCGCCAACCGTTGCACCGTCGAGTACGGCAATCCCTGCCAATATTTTTGTCCCGCCGCCGTCTACGAACCCGTGCAGGAAAAAGATGGATTCAAGCTCAAGATCAACGCCGCCAACTGCGTGCACTGCAAAACCTGCGACATCGCCGATCCCTACCAAATCATCGACTGGGTAGTCCCGGAAGGTGGCGGCGGCCCCAACTACGAAGGCATGTGAACATGATGAATCTGGCGCACATCTACCGGCGCGTTAGCGCCTCGAGCTCCTCGAGCGTGCGCGGCCAGTCCGATCCCAAGAGCCGGGACAAACTACGATCGGCCAGAAGTTTTCCTCTCGTTTGGCATCGAGCGCAGTAGTTCGTTTCGTTGTTCGCATAGCGAATCCGCTGAATCTTTTCTCCACATCTGGAGCAGGGCTGGCCATAACGTCCGTGAACCGCCATGTCCTTGCGAAACGCGGTGACGTTTTCGGGAAAGCCAGCTCCCGCCTCTTTGCGCAGGCGATCGATCCAGAGCCCGATAGTGTTGCGCGTGGCAGCGAACAGCCTTTCCCACTCACCCGGCCCCAGCTTGTGCGTGAGCGTGACGGGCGACAGTTGCGCGGCATGCAGGATCTCGTCCGAATACGCATTGCCGATGCCGCTGACGATGCGTGGATCGGTCAGAGCCCTCTTGAGGGTGCGGTTTTCCGCCGTAAGTGCGGTGCGAAACGAATTGAGATCGCTCGTAAAGATATCGATTCCTCCCGGGTCGACGGAATGCAAACCGTCCTCGTCCGCGAGAACGTGCAACGACGCACGGTGCTGTGTGCCCGCCTCGGTAAGTACAAGAGATCCGCCGGGAAAATCAAAGGCTCCGAGGCTCTGGCGGCCTGCCAATTTTGCTCCTCGGGGTCGCCAGTGCAACCGGCCGGCAATCATCAAGTGCAGGACCAGCCAGAGATCGCCTTCTACTCCAATCGCGATTCGCTTGCCGATTCGCCTCAGTTCGCGCACGACGCGGCCCTCGACAGTTGTAATTGGCGGCTGTGCGGTTCGCAGCAGGAAAGGGCTCGCCAGCCGTACTCGTTCGATGGGTTGATCGACGATTCGCGGTTCGAGTGCGCTGATGTAGGCGGCGATATCCGGCAGTTCCGGCATGGCTATCAGCTTGCAGGCTGCACCCGCGTTTTTGCAACTTCGCTATTCATTATGGATACCACCGTGGGGGCTGTATCAATGCCGCGGTTTAGGAGAAAAGGCTGCGGAAAAAAGCGCGGATGCGAGCGAAGATTGACGGCTGCGCTTGCTGGCTTTGCGGCGCGGGCGTTTCAGGTGTTTTTTCGGGAGCGGCGGGCTGGGTATTTTTTGCAACTGCAGGCGCGTCTTTGACGCTTCCCTGAAAGATCAGCGTAGGGCGAACGCGCACGCGGCGCACCAGCACGATGAGTTGCGGATCGAAATTATCGGGCTGCACTTTGGCGCCCGCGTCGTAAGAGAGCGGCGGCATGAAGACCTGATACACCGGACCTTCTTTTGCGGCGGCAGGTTTTGGGGTGGCGGGAGCCTTCGCTGCTTCCGAGTTGGCTTTCTGCATTTCTTCGGAAGTTGGGAGGCGGCTAACTTCGCTTTGCGGCGGGGCGGCGGGAGCTTTCGCCGCTTCCGTGTTGGCTTTCTGCATTTCTTCGGAAGTCGGGAGGCGGCTGACTTCGCTTTGCGGCGGAGTTGCGGTCAGAGTCTTCGCGAGCTGCAATTCACAAGAGCAGTGGGTGACTCCGTTGCGCAGGCTTTCGAGCTGACCGTTGGTGATGAGCACCTCGCCGCTCTGCGGCACTAAGATGGTTTGCGCGGTGAGTTGCTGCTCGACGCGCACGGCGCCGCTGTCGGCTCGAATGCACATCGCGCCGGTCTGGTCGAACCCGACCAGCGTGTCCTGCGGCGCGTCGCCGATGGCGATGGGCTTGGCCTGGATCTGCGCGGTGTAAATGGTGAGCGTCGGCTGCGCACCTTCGATGTGAGCATGGATAATGCCGTTATCAAGGGCGAGCGTGAGCAGGTTCACGGATTTCAGAACGGAGAGGTGCGCTGGACCGCAAACTGCGATTTGGCCGCCTTCGACGAGGTCGATGCGAGCCTGGCCGGAATTCACATGGACGTCACTGCCGCTGCGCAGGATTGTTATGGTTCGGCCATGCACGACTTCGATGTTTAGGGGACCTTGCACGGACACATCTTCGCCCTCGATGGCGCCAACGGTGTCGTAAGAAGGTTGGTCAGTGCGCGCGGATGGTGGAAGGTAGAGAGCGGCGAAGAAAATCGCTGCCAGCGACACACACAGGACGATTTGAGCTACTGCTACTCTTGTGAGGTTGCACACAGCCGTGAAAGCGGCGGCAAGCCGCCGCACTCCAAGAAAGGCGCTTCGTTTTGGGCTGGCAGGCGGCAATGAAAAGGCTCCGAGGAACTTAGATGCGGGGACTAGGCGCGACGCGACGGTGCGACGCTAGACCACTATACTATACGCCGATGAGCGCAAAAGAAGCAGCCCGCGAAGCAGAGCAGGGGAGCGGCGGCACCGCAGCGAGTGCAGCGGCCAGGGAGAATAATGCGGATGCGGTGAACGTGCATTACGACACCCGGCTGCCGGAGCTGCCGTGGTCGCGGCGGATACAGATTCCCGTGATTGCCGCGGTCGTGTACAGCGTGATTCGCGTGCTGGGACCGACACTGCGGTACGAAGTGCTCGGGTGGCAGCATGCGGAGGGCGTGTACGCTTCGGGGAAGCGGTGTATTTGGGCGTTCTGGCATCGCGTGATTATTCCGATTGTGTGGTGGCATCGCAATCATGGCACGGTGGTGATGAATACCACGGCGTTTGACGGGCAATGGACGCGCAAGGTGATCGAGTGGCTGGGATTTGGGACGGCGCAGGGAAGTTCGTCGCGCGGAGGGCTGCGCGGGCTGGCGGTGATGGCGCGGCGGCTGGAAAAAGGCGTCGACTGCGCGTTCACGATTGATGGGCCGCGCGGACCGCGTTACGTGGCGAAGCCCGGTCCGGTGATGCTCGCGCGCAAGACCGGCTGCCCGGTGATGGTATTTCACATCGGCGTGGAGCGCGGAAAAACATTCACCAACACGTGGGATCATTTCTTGCTGCCGATGCCGTTCGCGCGCACGGTGATTTTGTTTGCGCCACCGATGTATGTGCCCGCGGACGCGGACCAGCAGATGCTCGAAGCCAAACACGCCGAAATGCAGCGAGAGTTGGAACGAGTACGAGACGTCGCGGAAGGCTGGTTTTCTTTAGCTGAAGAGGATCGCGCAAGGTACCGAACGCA
>Ga0307475_10002006_pt1 | contig 12168 bp, 11 predicted proteins | sample atmos_gasesECM1C_FD_203317 | JGI IMG/M metagenome (GOLD analysis project Ga0307475, IMG submission 203317) | Hardwood forest soil microbial communities from Morgan-Monroe State Forest, Indiana, United States - atmos_gasesECM1C_515 | ecosystem: Environmental > Terrestrial > Soil > Temperate... | reverse complement strand
TAATCCTTCCTCTGGAGGTAGGCATTGCTGAGCAGTCCAAGGGCGGTTTTGTTCCTGGGGTTGCGGGCGATCGAGGCTTGCAGGGCGGTGATGGCCTGATCGAGTTGACCTTTGCTGACTTGTCCGGCATTGCCCAGAGCCACAACGTAGCCATTTTTCTGCTTGACGTAAGATCCGAATGCGACGAGGACCAACGCAGCGGCGACGAAGGTCATGCGCTCATGAGCCCTGCGCCGGTCCTGCGGTTCCGTAAGTTGAGGGCCGATGACAGCGCCGAGCGCGAGCCCCATGAGGAGTCCGCCGATGTGGGCAGAGTTGTCGATGCCGGGAATGACCGCGCCGAAGAACAGGTTGTACCCGGCGAAGGTGAGCAAGCTCCGCATCATGCCGCGAAGAACCTGGCCGGGATAGGGCAGCTTGCCGAGATAGAGCGCTGTGATGAGGGCGCCAGCGAGACCGAAGATTGCGCCTGAGGCGCCTGCGCCTACCACCATCGGATGCAGCCACAGGCTGGCCAGGCTTCCGGCGATGCCGCAGGTTGTGTAGACGAGAAGATAGGTCCAACCGCCGAAAATCCTCTCGGACAGGCGGCCCAGGTCCCACAGGCACCACATGTTGAAGAAGATGTGAAAGATGCCGATGTGGACATAGTTCGAGGTGAGGATGCGCCAGGGCTGACCGTCGAGCGACAGGGGGCCGAAGTCGGCTCCCCATTTCAGCAACTGCAAATTGTCCGGGCGGCCGCCGATTGGGACGCCGGAGAGAACCATGAGGATGAAAACCAGAAGGTTGAGACCGAGGATGGTTACGGTGAAGGGTGGACGGTAGGGGGCGCGTTTGATGGCGGTTACCGTGGCGGGAGGCGTTGGGCCTGGGACGGCTGCGTACGCGGCTCCCCCGAGTTGTCGGCAGCTCGGGCAGAGGTTCGTTGGTTCGCCGAACGAGAAGGAAGGTAGCTCGAGTCCGCAGTGCGCGCAGTTCGCCATGAACGCTCCGAATCAGGTCACGATCAGTATAAGGGGAAGGGCACTAAGCTCTCCGCATTCAGCCAATTGGGCTCAATCGTGTCGCCTGCGGCGCTCGGGCATCTTAGAGAGCTCGCAGAGCAAGTGGTCGTGTTACGAATTCCCTCTAGGGCCGTTGGTGGCGTGGGTGGGTACGGGGTCCTTCGACTGCGTTCGGCTGGCGCCTCACTGCGCTCAGGATGACTGTTTTCTTTAGGGATTCATTTTTCTAATAGTTACTTTTCTAGCGATTCAGTCGGTCTTGCGTGCCACCTCAATCTCCCGCCGTCTCGACCGCAGGCATTTCTGCCGCGACGGTTTTCTCCGCAACCTTGGCGCTGGTAACCAGGACGACCGAGGCTACAATGATCGCGCTTCCGATCAAGATGTAGCGATCGATTGGCTCGTGCAATACCAACCAGCCCAGGAACACCGCGACCACGGGATTGACGTAGGCGTACGTCGAGACTTTGGAACTGTGGGCGTGGCGCAGTAGCCAGATATAAGAGGTGTAGCCGATCCAGGAACCGCCCACGACCAGGTAAAGGACCGCGCCAACGCCACGCGGCGTCCAAACTGCGTGCGAAAAGTCGCGATGCAGAAGCGCGAAGAGCAAATTGGCGAGGCCTGCGAAGATGACTTGCCAGGCGGTCGAGCTCAGAGGGTCAAGGTCGGAGGTGTGCCAGAGCTTCGAGAGTACAGAGCCAAAGGCCCAGCTGAATGAGCCCGCCAGCAGGCTCAGCGAGAACCATAGCTCGCGCCGCCCGATGGACCCGCTGGCGGTCAGCTTCGGCCACAAGAGGACGACCATGCCGACGATTCCCAGAGCAAGCCCGATTGCGCCTCGGCGCGAGATGTGATGGTTGCCGAGCAGCCACGCATCGAGCACCAGGAACCACAGCGGGGTTACGGCAATCAGCAGCGCCGACAGCCCTGAAGGCAGGACCTGCTCTGCAAACGATAATGTCAGGTTGCCGCCCATCAGGAGCAGGATGCCGACTGCTGCCATGTGCCAAAGCTGGCGCGGGGTATAGACGATCTGCCGGCCGCTGAACCAGCAGTAGGCCAGCATAACGGTGCCGGCGATCAGGAAACGGACGGCGCACATCAGGGCCGGAGGAATGTGCTCGACCGCGATGGCAATGCCCAGGTAGGTTGATCCCCAGAAGACGTAGACCAGCGCGAAGGCGAGAATTACCATCCACCGGTGCTGGCGCGAGTCGGGCATATGAGTGTTCGGAGTCAAAAGATATCAGTAGAGATTCAGGAAGACGCCCGTTGGGTTCTGAAGATTACTTTGTTCAGCAATTCGCAATCGGAACGGAGGATTTCGAATTGAGCCCGTCCCCAAAGCAGTCCTCAAAATCAAGGACCACCGAGACGGTGTGCTTCCCGTCATCCAACCTCAGACCTCCATCGAATCGATCGGGACCAGCACATGGGGGAAGAAGTGGCCGGAGTCGTTCAAACATCAGGGGGAAGAGGGTTGGAGTGTAAAGCTGGTCTTTCCAGCTCGCCATAGCCGAAACGACAGACTCGGTCCGTGCCGGCGTCAATCCCGAGACTGCGCCTCCGGCGAACGTGAACTGTCCGCCTTCATCCACATCGACTTTCAGGATGATAGTTGCGTTCTCATCGTCGAAAATCGTATCGGGAACAGAGGTAAAGTTCACATAGCCCTTTGCGGCATAAGCCCTGCGGATTGTTTCAAGGCCCTCCCCAATCATGTCGCGGCGAAAAACGTCTCCCGAGCGGAGCGGAATAAGAGAGCGCAGTTGCTCACCGGTGAACGCCGTATTGTTTGCCCAGACGATCTCGTTCAGGTGGTACTGCAGCCCTTCGTCAGCAGTCCGGATGCGCAACTCCACCCAAACTTCGTCTCCGTCCCGCTGGGTCGTACGGGCCGAAGCCTCGACTTTTTGCTTTGAAGTAGCCTCGCTTCATATACAGCTCGCGGACGTATTGTTCAGCTTCAGAGTTGGCGTCGGCTTGCTCATCAAAATCCTTACCAACGAAGTCTGTGGTAATCGCTTGCTGGTCCGCTTGTGAAAGGGTGGAAGGATGGTCAAATCGAACGCTTTGAACCCGGACGGTCTTGCAGGAATGGATGCCCGGACTTTCGGTCTTGTTCTGAGTCGATGATTGCGCGCAGGCCGATAGGCTCACAAGCACCAAGGTAACCAGAAGGTGATTTCCCATGGCGGATGCCTGGCACCTGCCGCGATTCTAACTGCTTTCGGCCGCTTTGAACTCCGAACTACATAGAGCGGAAGGCGCCGAAAGAGCTTTCCCCGCAAGTAGTTTCGGGCTATAATTAACATGAAGTGTTGTAACTTCATGATCCTGCAGAATCCCAACTCGCATCTGCCCGCTTGCTGGCTGCATCAGCTCTGCTGCCCGCGACGCCATTTGGCAGTGCTGCCTTCGCAGGTTCGTCCGAGCCTCTTCGGAAGCGACTAGTTCAAATCCTCCCTGTGCAAATGTTCTTCGGGACGTAGTCCGCACAATTGCAGTCTGAGTCTCCCGCGGCCGAGCACGATCTTCGAAGCCGACCCCTGGCAACAGACCCTGAAAACTGATTTACCGGAGGATCCCATGTCGACCAAAACTCTCACGATCGGTCCCAAGCTCAAGACCGCCCTGCCCGGCCCCAATGCCAAACGAGTGCTGGCGGGTGATGACAGATTCATTTCGCCGTCTTACACGCGTTCGTATCCGCTGGTTGCCAAGAGCGGCCGAGGCGTGGTCGTGACCGACGTGGACGGCAACGAGTTCTTCGATTTCTCGGCGGGTATCGCCGTGACTTCTACCGGACATTGCCATCCTGAGGTGGTCGCCGCCATCCAGAAGCAGGCGGGCGAGCTCATCCATATGTCGGGCACCGATTTCTACTACGAGAACATGGTGCAACTGGCCGAGCGGCTTTCGAACATTGCGCCCATGCCCGGGCCGCACAAGATCTACTACGGCAACTCGGGCGCCGAGGCGATTGAGTCGGCTCTGAAGCTGGCGCGGTACCACACCAAGCGGCAGAACGTGATCGCGTTTTTCGGCGCGTTCCATGGACGCACGATGGGCGCGCTTTCGCTGACCGCCTCCAAGCCGCAACAGAAGCGACGGTTTGCTCCGCTGGTGCCGGGCGTGACCCACGTGCGCTATCCCGATGTGTATCGCGGCTGCTCGGGCGGAGCGCAGGATGCAGAGGCATTCGCAGTGGGTTGCGCGCGCTTCATCGAAGAAAAACTGTTCAAGACCACGCTCGCTCCTGAGGAAGTAGCCGCGATCTTCGTCGAGCCGGTCCAGGGAGAAGGCGGCTACGTGATTGCGCCGACGCCCTTCATGCAGGAACTGCGACGGATTTGCGACAAGCATGGAATCCTGCTGGTAGTGGACGAAGTACAGAGCGGGGTGGGGCGCACCGGTAAGTGGTGGGCGGTCGAGCATTCGGGGGTGCAGCCGGACATCGTTTGCATGGCGAAGGGCATTGCATCCGGGATGCCGCTGGGCGTCATGATGTCGCGCGCGGACATCATGGACTGGGTGCCGGGGTCGCACGCCTCAACTTTCGGCGGCAATCCAGTCTGCATCGCGGCTGCCCTGGCCACGCTCGACGTCATTGAGAAAGAGGGGTTGCTGGAGAATTCCGCCGAAGTGGGGAATCACATCCTGAAACGCGTCGCAGACTGGCCCACCAAGTACCGGATCGTGGGCGATGTGCGCGGCCGAGGATTGATGGTCGGGGTTGAGATCGTGAAGGACAAGAAGACCAAGGAATACGCAGCGGACCTGCGAGACCGCATTGTGCAACGCGCCTTCGAACAGGGCATTCTGTTCCTCGGTTGCGGGCCGAGCACGGTGCGCATTTCGCCGCCCCTGGTCGTCACCAAGGACGAAGCGGACGCGGCCATCGACGTTCTGGAAGAGTCGATCGAGAGCGTCAACAAGGGCGCGTAAGACTTCTATCCGAAATGGGCGAGGGCTCGCTGAGAATTCGGCGAGCCTTTCTCGCCCCTTTTCTCATCCATAGGCAACAGGAGAATTCGCATGTGGAACGGTACGGTGGACTCCATCCACATAGCGCCAGCCGCGAAGGCACCGACGATGGCGATCGAGCAAGTTGAAGCCATTCCTGGAGCCGGCCTGGTGGGGGACCGGTATTTTCTGAAGCAGGGCACTTTCTTCAAGCCTGAGCCGCAACATGAACTGACTCTGATCGAGGCCGAGGCGATCGAAGCGGCGTTGCGCGAGTACAAGGTAAGCCTCGCTCCGGGCGAGGCGCGGCGAAACGTGGTGACCCGGGACGTCCCTCTGAATCACCTGGTGGGCCGGGACTTTCTGCTCGGTGAGGTCAGGGTCCACGGCATTCGCTTGTGCGAACCCTGCAGCCACCTGGAAGCGCTCACCGGGTTGCCGATGATCAAGGCGCTCCGCCACCGGTGCGGGCTGCGCGCGCAGATCCTGACGCAGGGTGTGATTCGCGTGGGCGATGTGGTGAGGGAGTAAGCGCCTGAACGAACAGTGAGAACGCCATGAGCGATCCGGTATTTCGTGAACTTTTGCGCGGCAAAGGCGCGCACGTGGACCCCGTCGGCAGCCTCGCTGACGTCCCAGCGGTGGTGGCCGGACGGAAAGTGGAAGGCTACCCTCATTCCATCTGGCAAATTGTGGGCCACATGAATTACTGGATGGATTATGAGCTTCGGCGGATCGCAGGACAGCAGCCAACACATCCGGCACATGCCATCGAGAGCTGGCCGGCGGATCTGGCCCCGGCGAGTGAAGCGGAATGGCGCAGCGCACGCGAAGGGCTAGAGGCGCGCCTGGAGCGGTTCGCCGCACTTTCTGATTCCGCTCCCGACGCATTGAACGTACCGGTGGAGGCGATGCATGCGGGCGAGGCGTCGAGGTCGTCGACAATGCAGGCCGTCCTGTGGCAGATCCTGGTGCACAACAGTTACCACGCCGGACAAATTGCGCTGATGTTGCGCTCCTTTGGGCTCTGGCCGCCGCGAACGGGAGGCGACACCTGGTAAGGGCAGAAACTCCACGGTCGCGATCCTGATGGCCTGCCCTTTGTAACCGCTTGAACGTATCCGTGTGCGTGTGGTCACTACCGGGCGTAAGGATCGGAGCTAGGATCAGCACGGGGTCACACCCGCGTGCTTGCCCGATTGACGGAAACCGCCGTTCGCGCGCTGGACCGGTTGAACCTCCGAAACGACGCCCGGAATGAATTGCCGGTACATCAGCAGGCCGGGCGGCGTGGGGAAGACGATGCCTATTCCTACCTGCGAAGATTGGGTTACGTGATGGTGGCGCGGAGTTACCGCTCGCCTCGGCGAAGAGGCGAGGTCGATCTGATCGGCTGGGATGGGAGGTTCTGTGCTTTATTGAGGTCAAGACCCGGACTTCCCGCGACGTGAAGCCGGCCGAGGCGGCGGTGGACAGCGCGAAAAGGCGTGAACTGGCAGGCATGGCGCGCGAATATCTCCGGCACCTGCCGGTGCAGTGGCGTTTTGACGGGGTGAGTGTTTACCACGGGCAGTCGTCGGCGCTGGCGCGCATCGAATTGTTCAAAAATGCCTTCTCAGTGTCGTAGAATAAATGATTCGATCGCTTCATAGTGAAAGGATTTAGTAATTGCCGGAACTCAGAAAAGATCCAATCGTGGGCCGCTGGGTAATCATTTCTACGGATCGCGCCAAGCGCCCCACGGATTTTGTCCGCGAGGGTGTGAAAATCAGGGGCGGTTTCTGCCCATTCTGTCCGGGAAATGAGAGCAAGACACCTCCGGAAATCCAGGCTTATCGTCCGAACCCCAACGGCGGGCCACCGCCCCTGCGCGACATGCCCGGTTGGACTGTGCGCGTGGTGCCGAACAAGTTCCCGGCGCTGGGAATCGAAGGCAATTTGAATCGTCAGGCCGAGGGCATGTTCGACAAGATGAACGGCATCGGCGCGCACGAGGTCATCATCGAGACGCCGGAACACGCGGCCACGCTGGCCGCCATGTCGTCTAAGCGCATCGAAGACGTTCTGTGGACCTTTCGGGACCGGATTCTCGACCTCAAGAAGGACCGGCGCTTCAAATACATCTTGATCTTTAAGAACCACGGCGAGCCCGCGGGTGCGTCGCTGGAACATGGGCACTGCCAGCTGATTGCGCTGCCCATTCTTCCCATCTACGTGCTGGAGGAGATCGAAGGCGCCAAGCAGTATTACATTTACAAAGAGCGCTGCGTGTTTTGCGACCTCATCCGGCAGGAAACGGAGACCGGCAGTCGCGTGGTGGCGGAGAACGACGACTTCATCACGCTGGCGCCGTATGCGCCACGGTTCCCATTTGAAACCTGGATTCTGCCGAAGGACCACGAATCGGCGTTTGAGAACTCGTCATCGCACATGTTTCAGAATCTCGCCAAGGCGCTCAAGACGCTTCTGATGAAGGCGGACCGGGTTCTGGATAATCCACCCTACAACTTAGTAATTCATAGTTCGCCGGTGCAGGATTCGACCAACGATCACTACCATTGGCATATTGAGTTCATGCCGAAGCTGACCAAGACGGCGGGCTTCGAGTGGGGGACCGGGTTTTACATCAACCCGACGCCTCCGGAGGAGGCGGCGCGGTTCTTGCGTGAGGCAGGAGTGGAAGAGCCAGCTGCGGCGACGGTGGGCTAGGAAGATTCGTCAGCAAATTACTCGCTAAAAATAGGGCACGTCTCCCCCGAGGAGCGTGCCCTTTAGCATTGTGAGAGAGAACTCGATATGGGGCCGGATCCACAGGCGGCGGATGGTCACGGACAGGCCCCTGTCCGCTGGTTGGCCGCCTGTGCAGCCAGCGTTCCAAGTTCGGGGCAGTGTAGAACAGGCTCTGGGCGGGAGTTGTCATGAATTTGTAAATGCTTTGTGAGAAGGTTGCGGAAAGAAAATCAGCCCTGGGTTCGGTCCAGAAATTCTTCGTGCCAAGCCATTTGGATAGCTTCGAGCTTCGTCTCGTTTGACTTTTGGGGGTCGTCCTTGAACTCAGGGAGTTCGGTAACGTAACGGTGCAGGTCGGTGAAGCGCACCGCGAGCGGGTCCACATCGGCGTGTTTTTCGGCGAGAAGAATGCCGATGTCTTCCGCATCTTCCCAAGTCAGGTTTTTCGGCATTGGAAAGCTCCTCGGAGCAGTTCTTAGCACTTAGCTCTAGCACCTAAATTTGTCGGCGCCTCATGCGGCCATCGGCAATGCGGGTTGCGCTGGCTCATGGAGAATGCTCAGTCACCAGCTATCAGCGACCTTCTTAGTGCTCTTCAGAAACGTAGTTCCGATTCCAGGCGGGAATCTCGACCACAACTTTGCCGGGCTTGCTGATGACGGCCTGGCATCCGAGCCGGGAGTTTAACTGGAGATCGGCCGCCATGTCGAGACGGTCGGCCTCGTCGTCTTCCATTCCGGAGAGATTTTCGGCGCCCTCCTTCACCCAGACGTGGCAGGTGGTGCAGGCGCAGTTTCCACCGCAGGCATGATCGAGATGGATGCCGTTGTTCAGGGCGACGTCGAGCAGCGACTGCGCCTTACCGTGGTCCTTGTAGGGAAGCTTGCCGTGTTCGAACTGAACGGTCTTGCCTTCGGGCAGGAACGTTACCTGGACTGTATTTTCGCCGGGCGCGTCAAGAGTGGCTGCGGTGCCGGTGCTTTTCGTTTTATCGTCTGCCATAAGAACTCCGTAGGTGTCAGGTCTCAGGCGTCAGGGGCAATAGCGCCAGATGCAACGCGCGGTGCCTGAGGCCGAGACCCGTTACCTGAGGTTCACTCAAAATCTGCCTTCGCGACTGGATGCGGCGCGGCCGGGCCTTCGCCCAGGTCGGCCTGGTCCATGGTCTTGCCTTTCAGAGCGGTCGAGAGGGCGCTGTCCATGATCAACTCCGCCAGATGCATCGTGGCGTGGTTGAGATCGTCGATGGCCTTGCGGATCGCCTGGTAGTCTTCGCCCTTTTTCACATCGCCCAGAGACTTCTCGAGCTTAGCGATGCGCCACTGCTCCTCGGATGTGAGTTGTCCCCATGCCGGACTGCTGCGACCTCTGTCGAGTGCGGTGAGGATGGTCTCCGCCTCATTGCGTGCCTCGATCACCTGGCGTTGGCGGAAGTCTTCTTCCGCGTAATCGAATGACTCGAGCAGCATGCTCTCGACCTGCTCGTCGGTGAGGCCGTAGCTGGGTTGGACTTCGATTTCGGCTTCCTTACCGCTGCGCTGCTCGCGCGCGGAGACATGGAGGATGCCGTTGGCGTCGATGAGGAATTTCACCTCGATACGCGGCATGCCCGCGGTCATCGGCGGCACGCCCTTTAGGTCGAAGCGTGCCAGGGAGCGACAGTCTTTGGCCAGCTCGCGTTCGCCTTGGAGCACGTGAATGGCGACATTGGCCTGCCCGTCCACTTGCGTGGTATAGAACTGCGTGGCCGAAGCCGGAATGGTCGAATTGCGCAGAATGATCTTGTCCGTGACCCCGCCGGCCACTTCGATGCCCAGCGAGAGCGGCGTTACATCGAGCAACAGCATTTCTTTGGTGGCTTCCGAACCGCCAGCCAGGATGTTGGCTTGGACCGCAGCGCCCAGGGCGACGACTTCATCGGGGTTGAGGTCCGTGTGCGGAGTGCGCTTGAACAAGCCCTCGACCAGCGCGCGCACCTTGGGGATGCGTGTCGATCCACCGACCAGTACGACTTCGTCGATCTGCTCCGGCTTAAGTCCGGCGTCTTTCAGGGCTTGCTTGCAGGGAGCGACGGTGCGGTCGAGGATCGGCTGAACCAGGGTCTCGAACAACTCGCGAGTAATCTCCCGCTGGTAGCGCTTGCCTCCGGGCAGGTCGATATCGAGCTTGGTCGAGTTCTGTGCGGATAAGGCGATTTTGGCTTCAATGACGGCCTTGCGGATTGTTTGTACGCCCTCACCGCTGCGGCGGAGGTCGAACCCCAGATCGCCGCGGATGTCGTCGAGCGCAATCGTGATCAGCAGGTTGTCAATGTCGTCACCGCCGAGATGGGTGTCGCCATTGGTCGCGATGACTTCGAAAATCCCGTCGTGCAGCTTCAGAATTGAAATGTCGAAGGTGCCGCCCCCCAGGTCGTAGACCGCCACGATGCCATTTTTCTTCTTATCGAGACCGTAGGCGAGAGATGCGGCGGTTGGTTCGTTGACCAGGCGGAGGACATCGAGGCCGGCGATGCGGCCTGCATCTTTCGTGGCCTGACGCTGCGCATCGTTGAAATAAGCGGGAACGGTGATGACCGCCTTTGTGACCGGACCGCCGAAGAAGCGCTCGGCATTGCGCTTCAGTTGGCGCAGGATAAACGCGGAAATCTCCGGCGGCGTGTAGGTTTTGTCGCCCAGCTTGATGCGCAGTACTTCGCCTGCTTGCAGATCTTCAGCCAGACGAAACGGGAAGAGCTTCAGCTCTTCCTGAACGTCTTCGACGCCACGACCCATCAGGCGCTTGACGGAGTAAATGGCGCGCTCCGGAGTGTCGATGAGGTATTTGCGAGCCCCACTGCCGACGATGATCTGATCGTGCTCGTCAAGGGCAACCACGGAGGGCACAAGGTTCAGGCCGTCCTCGCCCGGAATCACCGCAGGGGTATCCCCGTGCATGAACGCCACCAGCGAGTTGGTGGTGCCGAGATCGATTCCGACGATGCGTTCGTTAATCATGAGTGCGTCAGCTTTTAACTTTTAGCCTTTAGCCCTGAGCGTGCACGTCGGGGCGCAACACGAGCGTGGGATGGCTAAGTGTGCAATGCTAAGCGCCGCTTTCCAGCACTTCATTCACATCCCTTACCAAATTCCTCAAGTACGACCGGCGGTTCAGCAGATCCACCATCCGGTCGCGAATCTTGAGGCGGTCGGCTTCCGTGCCGCTGTCGATCGCGCGGTCCCATTCGGTCCAATGGCGCTTCAGTTCGTCGAGCAGGGCTTCGTGCTTCTCTTCCAGTTCCAATTTCTGACGGCCGATTTCTTCAATCAATGACGGGTCGTCTTCGCCCATCTTTTTCTGCGTACGTAACTCTTCGAGTTGCAGGTTGAGGTCGAACACCTCTTCCAGGAGGTCGGGCGGGACAACCTGTTTTTTCACCTGGCCGCTGACGCGCGCCTGTTCGGTCGCGGTTTTTGATTGCTCTTCCAGTTCCACGCCTTCGAGACGCAGCAGGTACTCGGTGCGTTTGATGGGATCTTTCAACGTGCGGTAGGCGTCGTTCAGCTGGGAACTCTGCTCCAGGCTCCACTCCTGCTCGCGCGCGTCGGCACCGGTATACAAATCCGGATGCAACTTGCGGCTCAGCTGGTAGAACTCGCGCTCCAGAGCGGGCACATCGATGTTCAGCTTTCGCGGCAGGCCGAAGAATGAGAAATAATCGACTGGCACGGGAGGCTGGACCTTGCCGCAGGCGCTGCAAAAATGCTCGGCGCGCATGGTGCCGCAGGACCAGCAAGTCGACGTGACGTCGCCCGGCATGATCAGCGAGGAACTCGATTTGGATTCCGGATTCGTCATAGACAAATTCACCACGTACGCTCATCGGTCGCGCCGCCGAAATTCATTCGCCCGTGCGAGCAAGGTGGCGCCGTGGAGAAGAACCAGGAGCTTTCCGGCGGGCAGAAACGCCCACGTTACATCTCAAGCGGAGAACGAAGTGCCACAGCCGCACGATTTCGTCGAATTCGGATTCACGAAGACGAAACCCTGCTGCATCAGCGTTTCCTGATAGTCCAGGATCATGCCGTGCAGATAGATGAACGACTTCGGATCTACGAACACGCGCACGTCCGCAAATTGAAAGATTCGGTCGCGCTCGCGGGGCCGGGTGTCGAAGCGGATGTTGTAGCTCAATCCGGAGCAGCCGCCGCCTTGCACGCCGAGGCGAAGGCCACCCTCTGCGGGCGAAATGCCTTCCTTCACCATCGCACGGCGAATCTTCGCGATCGCTTTGTCCGTTACCTGGATGCCCTTGATAGGGGAAGCCGGAGCCGGAGGGGCGATCGTCTTGGTCGTTTCTTCAGTCATCACAGTCATAAGCCAGCCGAGCAACCCAGCGCACGTCAGTGATCCGCAACGGTGCGGAGCACTGAAGCGCGTGGACCGGCGTCCTAGTGGCCGGCCTGGCTACCTGCCGTCACCG
>Ga0307475_10002003_pt1 | contig 12174 bp, 12 predicted proteins | sample atmos_gasesECM1C_FD_203317 | JGI IMG/M metagenome (GOLD analysis project Ga0307475, IMG submission 203317) | Hardwood forest soil microbial communities from Morgan-Monroe State Forest, Indiana, United States - atmos_gasesECM1C_515 | ecosystem: Environmental > Terrestrial > Soil > Temperate... | reverse complement strand
TGTGTGGCCAACAACGGCGTTAGCAGGAAACAAAATTTCCCCGTCCAGGAACGGCCGGTGGCAAGAGTCGCGACGCTCGAGGAGTTGCTGGAAAGGTACAACGCGTTTGCCTCGAGCGTTAAGTCGCTGAACGCAACCGTGGAATTAAAGACTACCGCCGGTTCGCAGTATTCCGGCCTCATTCAGGAATACCATGAAGTGAAGGCATTTCTTCTGGCCGCCCGTCCCGCGAACGTTCGTATGGTAGGCCAGGCGCCGCTAATCGGAAAAACAATTTTTGATATGGCCAGCGACGGCAAAGAATTTCGCGTGTGGCTGCCGACAAAAAATAAATTTCTGGTTGGCGACGTTCGATTGCAACGAAACAGCGAAAAGCCGCTGGAAAATCTACGCCCGCAGCATTTGTTGGACGCGCTGCTTTGGCCGGAAATCCGCAAAGAGGAAACCGTCCTGATCGAGGAATTTAATGATGAGACCGCGCGTTACTATGTTTTAACCGTATTGCGCGGCGGATATACCACCGAAATTTACCGCAAAATCTGGTTCGACCGCACGGACTTGAATGTCGTTCGCCTGCAGTCCTACGGACCGAAAGGCGCCCTGCTCTCCGACGTGCATGTGTCTGACTGGCAGCCGTTGACCGGTACGGCCACGGATGCATCCGCTGCCGTCAACGGCCCGCAAAGTTTTCCTCGCGCGATTCGCATTGACCGTCCGCGCGATGATTATCGCCTCGATCTGCAAGTCACAAAAATCGAACTTAACGTCGATTTGGCCGCCGATCGGTTTCAGCTTTCGCAGCCACCGGATTCGGAACTGGTTCGCGTCGATTCGAATGCTAATTCAAAACAGCCGGCCACGGGTTCACGTCCATGATGGGAGAACTGATATTCCGCAACCTTCTGCATCGGCCAGCCCGCACCATTATCGGCATTCTGGCCATCTCGGTAGAAGTTGCGCTGGTGGTTCTGATCGTTGGCCTGACTTCCGGGCTGCTCACAGAAACCGCCAAGCGCATCGAAGGCATCGGTGCGGACCTCATGCTGCAGCCTCCCGCGGCATCCGTCTTTCTGGGATTCAGTGGATCACCGATGCCTATCAAGATCCAGGATAAATTACGGCAACTCAAATATGTTCAAGCTGTCGCACCGGTACTGCTGCAATTCAATTCGACCGGCGGAGTGGAAGTGGTTTACGGCATCGACGCCGAATCCTTCCGCGAAGTGACTGGCGGATTTGTTTTTCTTTCCGGTCACGACATGCAGGCGCCGGACGACGTCCTGGTGGATGATTGGGCCGCACGTGCGAAGCATTTGAAGGCTGGCGACACTTACAATCTCTTCAACAACGATTGGCACGTCGCAGGGATCGTCGAGCATGGAAAAGGCTCGCGCATTTTCGTCCCTATCACCACTCTCCAAGATCTTATTGGCGCACATGATAAAGCCTCAATTTTCTTCATCAAATGTACGCGTCCCGAACACGCTGAAGACGTAATAGAAGACATGCGCAGGCCGGACAATTTTCCAGGCTACACGGTTCGCCCTCTGAAAGATCTGCTTTCCCTGATGACCTCGACAAATATTCCAGGGCTTCAGGTATTCATTGACGCCATGATCGCACTAGCCGTTTCCATCGGCCTGCTGGTCATTTTCCTTACGATGTACACCACAGTAATCGAACGCACTCGCGATATCGGTGTACTGAAATCGCTTGGCGCAAATCCGCCGTTCATCATCCGCGCGCTGCTGATGGAATCAGCGCTGCTCTGCCTCGGCGGCATCGCAGGCGGTATTGCGCTCAGTTACGGAGTGCGCGCGGCATTCATCGCGGGATTTCCAACACTTTCGATCCTCATCACTCCGGGATGGATGATACGCGCCGGTCTAATCGCTTTGCTCGGCACCATGGTCGGTGCCAGTTATCCGGCATGGGTGGCCAGCCGAAAAGACGCCGTCGAGGCTCTGACCTTTGACTGACAATGTGCGTCGAAGCTTTTCCTGCTGTGCCACTGTGCTGATTTTCAATACCGGGGCTTACTAGGCTCTGGTGCGAATCGCGGCTACAATACCAGCGCCGCGTTCTACTTGCAGAGGGTCGCGGTCAATCACAAAGGGAACAGGGGTCAGAAAAGGCGCAGCTTGGAACCGATACTCAAGACGGAAAATCTCTGGAAGCTCTACCACGCCGGTAAGGTGGAAGTTCCAGCGCTGCGTGGTGTCAACTTTGAAGTGCAGCCCGGCGAATCCGTCGCGGTAATGGGCCCTTCCGGTTGCGGAAAATCTTCTCTTCTTTATGTCATCGGCGGACTGGCGCAGGCTTCCCGGGGCAAAGTCCTGGTGGATGGCAATGATTTGACCGAACTGCGCGACTCGGCGCGCACCAAGCTGCGCCGCAGCAAAATCGGCTTTGTTTTCCAGCGTTTCAATCTGCTCCCAACGCTCACAGCGCGAGGCAATATCGCCATCGCCCAGTACATTCACGGCGACGGCTTCGATCCGCACCGCTTCGACGTAGTCACCAAAATGCTCGGGCTCGAAGGCCGCCTGGCTCATAAACCTTCTGAAATGTCTGGCGGCGAGCAGCAGCGCGTCGCCATCGCTCGCGCCATCATCAACGAGCCGAAAATTTTGCTGGCCGACGAGCCCACCGGCAATCTGGACACGAACAATTCCGAAATTGTGCTGGAAATGCTGCGTCGTTTGAACAAGGACCTAGGCCAGACCGTCGTAATGATCACTCACAATCCCGAGGCCACGACGTATTTCGATCGCGTTGTGCACATGCGCGACGGTGTTATCGTGGATGGAGTTCCGGCGGACTGACATGGCGTCTCCAGGTCATTTTTTTTCGCGCATTTTTTTCTGGTCCTACGAGCGCGGCTCTTGGCAGTACGATCTCGCCGTCATCGCCATCGTTGTTTTCGTACTACTCACCCCCAGCCGCTGGTTCCACGATCAGCCCACTCGCGCTGTGCCAAGTTCCGCCGCGCAGATAGAACTGTTGAACGAAAGCGGCAATCGGCAAATCTACAAGGTGGATGCATCCATCCTGACGCCACCCGAGCAGATGCCGCAACTGCAAAATGAACTGCACCGCAGACTGCAAAAAGCACAGTCGGCGCTGCAAAATGGCCGTTTTGAAATTACCAACGTGGAAGCGGTCCGTGATGCCCAGGGCGCGGTCATCGCCTATCAGGTAACGCTCCACAAAAAATAGATCGTTTTCGCTCGAAACCCCCTAAAGCAGCCAGTGGGAAACTCCCTGCTCCACCGATACGTCTTATTAGTTGTGTTACGATCAATTCAGCATATATTTCAGTTGCATGCGCAGGGGATGGCACCCACTTTGACCAGCAAGTCTGGCTTTTTTTTGGGATTAATTTTCGCAGCGTTGCTTTCCCTGACGCCGCCCTCCCACGCGCAAGCGGCTCAAAAGTGGACCGCCGACTCTGTTCTCAACATGATGGACGCAGGGGCTCGCGATTTTCGCACCCTCACCGCAAATATTGAAAACATCAAGTACACCGAAGTGGTGAAGGACACTTCAACCGAGTCCGGTCAGATGTGGTTCCGCAAAAAAGATGAAAAGATGCGCATCGAATTCTACAAGCCCGATCCGCGCACCATTCTGCGCTCGGGCGATTCTCTTTCGATCTACACGCCGAAAATCAATCGCGTCGAGGAATACAATCTCGGCAAGAATCGCGCCATGGTTGACCAGTATGTGTTGCTTGGCTTCGGGTCGCGCAGCGACAGCGTGAAAAAGAGCTATACAATCACCTTCGGCGGCGAACAGGAACTCGACGGCAAAAAAACTTTGCTGCTGGAGCTGGTTCCAAAGTCCGAGGAGATTCGCGCGCAGATCAGCAAAATTCAGATGTGGATTGACGAATCAGCCTGGCTGCCGTTGCAGCAGAAATTCTTTGAAGCCGGCTCGGGCGACTACTTTATTTTTCATTACAGCGACATCAAGAAAAACCTGAGAATCGACGACTCCAAGTTCAAGGCGGACTGGCCCAAAAACGCCACCAAGAGCAAACCCCGCGGCTAACGAAATCCGGGCCAGTCGAGGTCCGAAATATCACTGCCTGCCGTCAATGCGATCGCCCGTACGCGCGTTCTCGTTCCAACAACTTTTCCTTACGCGAAATCCCCCACCGGTATCCCGCTAAATTCCCATCCGCTCTCAGCACTCGATGGCACGGCACCAAAATCGAAACTGGATTCGTAGCGCACGCCCGTGCTACCGCCCGCACTGCTCGCGGCTTTCCCACCGCTCGCGCGATCTGGCTGTAGGTCTTGGTCGTGCCGCGGGGAATCCGCTGCAACTCCTGCCACACGCGCCGCTGAAACGCCGTGGCCAGCAAATCCAGCGGAAGCTCCCGCCGCGGCGCGCTGCCTTCCGCCCGAGCGACAATTTCCTCCACCCATTGTGTAAACGCGCCATTCGCAGGCGTAATTTCGGCGCGAGGATATTCGTCGCGCAACTCGCTCACCAGCTTCGCCGCTGCGGCGCCCAGATATACGGCGGAGACACCTCGCTCCGTGGCCGCTACCAGCACTTCTCCTAAGGATGATTTCGCAGTTGTATATCGAATTTTCATGCCCTTTCCTCCCTTTTGATAAGTCGCTGGCGTCATGCCCAAGTGCGCGTAGCTGCGTTCGTAAACCCGGCTCGAAGATCCGTATCCGGTCGCGTAGAGTGCATCGGTAATATTGTTGCCATCACGCAACAGCCTTTTGAATTTTTTCAAGCGTAGCGCCGCCGCCAGCTCTTTGGGCGTCAGTCCCGTTTGCTGCCGGAATGCCCGGCGCAGCGCGCCAGTTTTGACCCCGACTCTCCGCGCCAGCGCCGCAATATTGACGGCTTCGTCGAGGTCGCTCCCCAACACTTGCGCAGCGCGTTGCACAATTCGAACTGCAGCAGGAATTTCGTTCGGCTTGCAACGCCGGCACGGGCGAAATCCCTGCAACTCCGCTTCATGCTTCGTTTGAAAAAATAATGTATTCTTTCGCAGCGGACGCCGCGCGGGGCAACTGGGCCGGCAATAAACTTGCGTGGACTTCACGGCAAAAAAGAAAGCCCCATCCGCTCGCGTATCCCGTGCCAGCGTCGCCTGCCAGTAGCGCGCTTCCGCCTGCGCCGAAACGCCCCGCGAAAAACCGAGTCGTTCAGCCGAATGTCTTTCTGCTCTAGACGTACTCATCGTGCTCATGATGACCAAAGTTACCGCAGCGCCCACATCCGCGCTATCCGGAATCAGCGGTCAAACAAATAAAGTTTTTTCGAAGAACGATTCGAACGACAGACAACGCAGGCTACGCTTTGCCGGGAACCGGCAAAGCATCCGCAGCCGCGCTCGGCTCGCGATGCGGTGCGGTAATCACCAGCACTACCGCGGTCAAAATCACCGCCGCAGCCAGCAGCGTCCTCGCCGACAAGGCTTCCGCGCCCAACACCCATCCGACAATCAATGCCACAATCGGATTCACGAAAGCGTAGGTTCCCACCCGCGCCGCCGTGCTTTCCTTCAAAATATAAAGATATGCCGTGAATCCGATGCACGACCCAAAGACTATCAGGTAGCCGACTGCCATCCACGCTCGCGGCGGTGCTGCTGTGGGATGAAATCGTCCCATTTCACCGCCGAAAAATGCCGTAACCCACAGCGCCGCGCCACCGCATAATCCCTGCATCGCCACACCCAGCATCGGCGATGTGGGCAGTGCTCCATGCTTCGAATACAGCGACCCGCAAGCCCACGCCAGCGACGCCGCGATCAGCACTCCTGCGCCGCTCGGGTCTATTCGGCCGGACAATCCCAATCTCGCTGGCCCAATTAGTATCGCCATCCCGGCGAAGCCCATCGCAATTCCGAACAAGATGCGCGCCGACGGCCTGTCCCCTCCGGGCCTCAGCCAGTCGACAATGACCATCCACAGCGTTACCGTGGCTACCAGTAGCGCCGCGATGCCCGACGGCACTGTCTGTTCGGCCCAGCACACTCCGCCATTTCCCACGCAAAGCAGCAGTAGTCCGGTAATCCCTGCGGTTTTCCATTGTTGCGGCGTGGGCCGTATGCCGGTCTTCCATCTGAGAAGTGGGTACAGTACCAATCCAACCGAAAAATGCCGCATTCCCGCCAGGATCAACGGAGGGAATGATTCCACGCCGACTCGCATGGCGAAAAACGTTCCGCCCCAGAGCAGATACACAGCAAGAAAACTAAGAACAAGCAAGCCAGTCGGCGAGGAACTAGCAGGCGACCGCGCGCCACTGTTCGCCATCTCGCTCTCGATGGGAGCAGGCTTTTCCGGCAAATTGTCAGTCACGCGGGGCACGTAGACTCCACTCTAAAGTCAGGGCAAATCGCGGTCGAGAGCCAATTTGATTCGCGATTTTGCATCTCCGGCAAACGTTCTCACCCTGCGCGAATTTCCAGCCCCTTCAGATTTCCACGCTCGGGGAAAGCCTCAAACCGCCATCCGGAGCGTCCGATCTCCATTCGAGCCCTCCGGCCGCAATCCGGGCCTTTGGCCGTCATTGCGTAGTGAGGAATTTCGGCCGTAAATGACGACCGTGAGAAAATCCAAGTGAAATTGCTCTGGTACTACTAAAACCAACTGTTTGAAGATAAGACACTTCTCGCGTTTTCCACAGGTTGACTCTTGCCCTACCAAAGTGACATCCTCTCAGTCCGTTTCGGTACCCAGCTTTCCGCATATTCGCCAATCGGAACACGTTTCTGGATCTCGCACGTTCTGTAAGGTTTTGGGCCATCTGTCTAGCAAGGCACGACATCTTGAAGCATCTCTGAGGGCGAGATGAGCGCACACAATCATGCTGTAAAGCCAGACCCGTCGCTATCCGTTTCCGTCGGTCAAACTCCGCTGCGTGGTCCGCAACCGGTTCCTTTGCCGTTTACGCCCCGCCCAGGGATTGCGTCGCGCGTGCCGTCGCTGCGCGTTATGCCACTGCAGCCGGTAAATGCGATGCGCCGCTTTGCCCGCGTACCGACCCACGCCGTCGGGATATTTCCTGAACAGCGAGAGTATCCGAGAGCATCCCTTCGCCTCCCACTGCGCCTTCGTGGCATTGCCGGCCGCGCCGAGGATTTCCCCATCACCCTCGTGACGCGCGACATCAGTTCCACAGGCGTTTTCTTCCTGTGCCCTCGCAAACTGGCTCTCGATACTCAAATCGAATTGGAAGTCGTCCTCGTTAGCCGTCCGATGGGCCGCGGAAACGTGGTTATCGTGAGCAAAGCCCGTGTTACGCGGCTTGAGCCCGCCGCGGTGCCGGGTTGGTTCGGCATTGCCGCCTCCTTCGACGATCTGGAGTTTGATCGCGACGACAATATCCCCACGCACCGGTTGGACTCCTAGCCTTTTTGGAGTGCGGCAGCCCAGCGGCCGCTTTCGTGGCCGACCCATTCTAGTGGCAAGCTAGTAGCAAGTTGTCCGCACGGCTCGCCGCCGAAATTTCCGTGTTCCTCTGTGTTCTCCGTGTCTCTGCGTTATATTTTTCTCGTGGTTTTTTCTGCTGCCGCAATTGAATTTGTAGCCCACGTCCTGCAGCCCCGCGGCCAAGCCTGCACCGATTCTTTCTTTTGCAGTAAGCTGAATGGTTTACACCCGGCATACCTTCAATGAAAATATCCCGCGATCACAGCCTCCAAGGCGTTCTCTTCGACTGGGATGGCACCCTCCTTAACTCCTACGCCGCCGACACCGCCGCCTATCTCGCCATGTTCGCTAAAATGCAAATCCCCTGGGGCGTATCAGAACTCGAACAACACTACTCACCCAACTGGTACAACGTGTATCGCGCCGCGAACCTCCCTCGCGTGCACTGGGACGCTGCCGATCAAGTCTGGCGCGAACACTACGCCAAGCATCGCCCCAGGCTTCTCCCCGGCGCACGCCGCGTCCTCGCTCAACTAGCGCGCCGTCACGCTCTCGGTCTTGTCACCAGCGGTGATCGCGACCGTGTTCACCGCCAGCTGCGCGAATTCAAACTCTGGGACCGCTTCGCCGCTCTCGTCTGCAGCGGTGATACTCGCCTTCGCAAACCGCATCCCGCCCCGCTGCGCCTCGCTCTTCGCCTGATGGGCCTCCGCCCCCCCGACACCATCTACGTAGGCGACTCTCCGGAAGATCTGCAGATGGCCCGCAGCGCAGGCGTTCGCGCCGCCATCGCCATTCTCGGTCCCTTTCCCACGGAAAAGCGTCTTCGTGCGGCCAAACCCGACCTTCTTCTCGAGTCCATCACCGAACTTCCTGCGGCGCTTCTCCACTTCTGCGACGCATGAAACTAGTCAGTCTCGTCAGAGCTCCCATGTGACTCGTTGACACAGGGCCTCCTTTGTAACACCCAGTCCAATGTTACGATTGGCCCTTCATCGGGCCAGAAGGGATTGCACGGCTATGGGACCAGGGGTTAGGCGTTTTGTACTCTTTACGGCGTGGGCTTGGCCACATCGGACGCCGGTTGCGCTGGTGGAGCGCTGTCCGCCACCAACGGCTTGAAGTCCGTCCACTTGATCACCAGCCGCACTGGAATATCGCCACTGTCCTTGAAGTGCAAATACTCGTCCGAGCGAGCGTAATTCGGAAACCAATATTTGCCTTCCACATTTTCACGGTAGGTCTCGAAATTGGTAAACGGCAATTCCGGCGCATGCTGGTCTCCCAAGTCCGTTACCCATTTGCCGTAGGTCTTCACCACTTCCAGATATTGTTTGTCCACCCACACCACGCCTTGAAACAGCGCTTGCGCCCGCTCCAGCAATTTCGGCTTGGCGTCGATAATGTAGCAGTCAATCTCGTCCACTTTTTCCGTGCCGACATAGCGCAGCTCATATTTCGCCAGTTGCTGCGAAATCAGCGGATACGCCGGCAAGTGCCCGATCATTTTCACGTTGTCCGGTGTAAGTGTCAGCGCGTGCAGCGTCGATTCCTGCTGGCTCACAACTTTCTCGTACGGCTTGCCTTCCGAATCCAGCACCATCTGCACTGTCAATTGATATTCCCCGCTGGGCTGGCCATCCCGTCCGAACTCAGTCAGCTTGATCGATTTCTTGTAGCCGTACTGAACCCGAGCGCGTAGAAACTTCTCTTCCTTCGCCGCAAATTCCTTGATGATTTCCGCGGGAGCCAACGCCGGCGGCGGCTCCATCGGTTGGGTCGTGGTAACGCGATGGACATCGTGCTCCGGCGCCGGCGGAGTCAGCGGCCCGTTGGCATCTTGTGCAATCGCTCCGCTTCCCCCCGTAACCACACACGCCGCCACCGCGCAGATTCGCATCACGTTCATCAAGCAGCTGTTGTTTCCTAATCTCGTCATCGCTGGCTTTTTCCGTCTCTCCCTATTTTCGCTTTTCAGTAAGATGCGCACCGCGAACATATGGCAGCTTGTATTGCCTTCTTGCTGGCACAGCCACTCTTGTTTACCCTGATCAGCACGATTGCTCCGCTCATGAGTTCTCTGGAATCCCAGCAGGTTTTAGTCTATCGTCCACGCCAAACGCGCGCAAAACGAGGACGCAATCTCTTTAGAGCGAGACCGAGATCTAGTCGGCGGCAAAGCTGCCTGCCACGGTAGCGCGTTCTGAGGCGGGCGCTTTTCGAGTATGGTATCCGGCGCCAATTGCAACGCATCGGATTCTGAACTGGCAATGCTACAATTCCGAATTTGATGACCACTAATCGTATCGCCCGCCGCTACTTCATTTCCGGAATCGTGCAAGGGGTCGGCTTCCGCTATTTCACGCAGGATGAAGCCGAACGCCTGCATCTTTTCGGTTACGTGCGCAATCTTCGCGATGGCCGCGTGGAAGTTTATGCCGTCGGCTCGCCGGAAAATCTTGGGCGCCTCCGTGCGATCCTCGAACGCGGCCCGCGCGGCGCCATGGTCCAGCACGTTGTCGAAGAGAAAGCCGAGCTCGATGCAAAATTCGCGGAAGAATTCAGCATCACGTACGATCATTAGAAGCAGCGTCGCTGCGAAATCAGTAGCACAAGCAGATTTGCTTGTGTGCCTTTTATGGTTTTGCCAGGTTTAACAAAAGGGAGAGCGTGGGAATGGATGATTTGAAGAAGCTGATTCGCCAAGTGAAGGACTATCCCAAGCCGGGAATTCTTTTCTACGACCTCACTACGTTGCTGAAAGATAAGCAAGGCTTTCACGATATGATCGACCGGCTATGCGATCATTTCAGGGATCACGAAATTGACATTGTTGCAGGCATCGAAGCGCGCGGGTTTATTTTCGCTCCTGCACTCGCCTATCGACTCGGCGCGGGATTTGTCCCCGTGCGCAAACCCAAAAAACTGCCCGCCAAGGTTGCCGCCATTTCTTACGCGCTCGAGTACGGCACCGACACACTCGAAATCCACGAAGACGCCATCAAGCCCGGCGATCGCGTCATCATCTGCGACGATCTTCTCGCCACCGGAGGCACCGCAGCAGCCACCGCTAGACTCATCCAAAAACTCGGCGGCAAAGTGGAAGGCACCGCCTTCGCGGTCGAGTTAACTTTCTTGAACGGCCGCGCCAAACTCCCCGGCCTGGACGTCTTCTCCCTGATCCAGTACGACAAATAGTGCGTTTAACCGTTACAACGAGTAGCTTTTGACCCGTTACTACAAGTAGCGTTTTGACCGTCATTCCGAGCCAAGCGAGCGAGGCATCTGTCTTCACTTCTTGGCGTGGCGTTGACGCAACGCCTCGAATAAGACGACGCCGCTGGCGACAGAAACGTTGAGCGATTTCACCGGGCCTGAGGTCGGCAGCGATACAACGAGATCGCAACGTTTGCGTGTTAGCTCGTGCAGGCCGCCGCCCTCGCCACCCAGCACGATTCCGGTTGGTGAAGTGTAGTCCACTTCGGTGTAACTACTCGTGGCGCGTTCGTCCAAGCCAACCAGCCAGTAGCCGGCTTCCTTCAACTCTTCCATTGTGCGTACGAGATTAGTCACTTTTGCGACCGGCAGGTGTGCGAGTGCGCCGGCGGAAGCGCGCGCGACTGTGTCCGTGAGCCCGGCTGCGCGGCGCTCCGGAATTATGACGCCGTGCGCTCCAGCGGCGAGCGCCGTGCGAATGATCGCGCCGAGATTGTGCGGATCTTCGACGCCGTCCAGCAAAACGATCAAGCCTGGCTTGCCGTTTTCGTGGTTGGCGCTGGCAAGAATATCTTCAAACGTGCTGGCCTTGCGCGCCGCGCCAATCGCGACGACTCCCTGATGGTCGCGCGTGCCTGCGGTGCGATCGAGTTGCGCGCGTTCTTCAAAGCGCACAGAAACTCCGTTGCGCCGCGCGAGTTGCACAATTTCTTCCGCGCGCGTGTCCTGCCTGCCTTTTGCCACCAGCACATATTCGAGCGGCCGCCCCGCTTCCAGAGCTTCTTTCACCGCGTGTATTCTGGTCAGTTTGTCCATAAGCGCAGCTTGTCCATAGGGTCCACAGTCTAACGTCGCGGTTCGCACTGTGCAAAAAACTAACTGTCTACGAAGCATTTCGTCTAAACTCACGCATCAGGCCAGGCAGCCGTCCAGATATTAGTTCTCGCATCGGAGAGATTTTCATGCACAAAGTTCTATCGTCATTGCTTTTGACGTCATCGCTGTTTTTTACCGTTGCGGCTTCCGCGCAGAATGCCACAAAACAATCGCACACCGCAGACTCCAATCTGTCAGGACGCTGGATTGTGAGCACAACTTTGTATGGCTCGCCGGTCTACTTCATGTTGAAGCTGGAACAGAACGGAGAAAAGCTTACTGGCGATTTGCAAGGCGACAAACTCGAAGGCTCCGTCACCGGAAATAAGATCCAGTTTCTGGCGAAAGACGAACAAGGCGGAAGCGAAGACACCAAAGGCGCCGTACAAGACGGCACGATCACTGGGACGATCGTTTTTGTAAATGGCGACGATCCAACGCATCCGACAACGGAGCAATTCACCGCGACAATCGTGCCGAAACGCCCGGCCGGCTCAGCACAGCGCCACGAATTTGTACCGACTACTTTTTATCGGCGATTTTCCGCCGAGAATAAACCCGTGCTGACAATTGCGCCCGGAGACACGGTTCACACCACCACGGTTGATGCCGGCGGAGCGGACGAGAAAGGAGTCACGCGGGTTCTCGGCGGCAATCCAGAAACAGGCCCTTT
>Ga0307475_10002000_pt1 | contig 12178 bp, 11 predicted proteins | sample atmos_gasesECM1C_FD_203317 | JGI IMG/M metagenome (GOLD analysis project Ga0307475, IMG submission 203317) | Hardwood forest soil microbial communities from Morgan-Monroe State Forest, Indiana, United States - atmos_gasesECM1C_515 | ecosystem: Environmental > Terrestrial > Soil > Temperate... | reverse complement strand
TGGTTCCCGTAACAAGTCTGATATCACCGCCACAGAGTCCGCTCCGGCCTCGATCACCGAAGCCGCATTTTCGCGCGTAATTCCGCCGATTGCCACCAGCGGTTTGCGTGTCAACTGGCGCGCCCGCCGCACACCCTCAAGGCCCACCACCGGATCGGGCCGCTCTTTGCTGGAGGTGGAAAACACAGGACCGATAGCCAGATAATCGGCCGAGATTCGGTCGCCTTCTTTCACTTGCTGCGGATTATGCGTGGAAAATCCAAGCCAGTAATCCGGACCGATAATCCTCCGCACCGAGGGGGGCGAAAGATCATCCTGCCCGACGTGAACGCCATCGAACTCTGCCACCAGGCATAAATCGGCACGATCATTCATAATCAGCTTGACGTCACCACCCGCATTTATTTTCAGTGCCAGTGCCTCCCGCAACATCACGCCGGCACGTCCACTTTTGTTGCGGTATTGCAGGACGGTGCACCCGCCAGCGATTAGTTCCGTGGCAAAGGCAGTCAAATCTTCAACTTTTTGGAAAGCCGCTCCGTCAACAATGGCACAAAGTCGCGGCAGGGAAATCACGCGGCGGATTCCTTTTTCCCCGCCGCCAGAAAGTGTTCGATAAATCCCGTGTCAAAATTCCCGGCGCGAAAGTCCGGATCCGCCAGAATCTTACGGTGCAGCGGAATCGTCGTATACACACCCTCGACAATAAACATCTCCAGCGCGCGTGACATGCGAGAAATCGCTTCGTCGCGGTCCTTGCCGCGCACAATCAGCTTGGCAATCAAAGAATCGTAATAGGGAGGAATTACGCCCTCGGCGTATGCCGCGGTGTCTACGCGGACGCCAGTTCCTCCCGGTGGATGAAAAGCGGTTATCTTGCCCGCGGAAGGTGTGAACTTTTCGGGATGCTCGGCATTAATGCGGCATTCAATCGCATGACCACGATGCACGATGGGGCCGTGCAAGACCTCTTCCATACGCGCTCCAGCCGCGATCATAATCTGGCTCTTCACCAGATCCACGTCCGTGACCATTTCTGTAACTGGATGCTCTACCTGAATCCGCGTGTTCATCTCGATGAAGTGCAGACGCCGGTCTTGATCCATTAAGAATTCAATCGTGCCGGCATTCATGTAACCGATGTCAGTAAGAGCCTTGCACAGAATCACTCCGATTTGATCGCGAAGTTCGGGAGTGACCTGCGTCGAGGGTGATTCTTCGAGCAGTTTCTGGTGACGCCGCTGGATGGAACATTCGCGCTCGCCTAGACTCACAACGTTGCCGTGTTCGTCCGCCAGGACCTGGAATTCAATGTGGCGCGGCCGTTCCACGTATTTTTCCATGTAGAGGTCGCCGTTGCCGAAGGCGCCGGCCGCTTCTGATTGCGCCTGGGTAAACAATGCCGGCAACTCTTCTTCACTGCGCACAATGCGCATGCCGCGGCCACCGCCACCTGCTGATGCCTTCACAATCACCGGGAAGCCAACCTGCCGCGCCCATTCAATGGCTTCTCCATCGGAAGCAATAATGCCTTCGGACCCCGGCAGAATCGGCACGCCCACCCTCTTCATCGCTGCGCGGGCTTTCTCTTTTTCTCCCATCAGACGCATGACTTCCGGAGGCGGTCCGATGAACTTGATTCCGCTGGTATCACAGACCTCGGCGAAGTTAGCGTTTTCCGCCAGCAGGCCATAGCCGGGATGCACCGCGTCTACATTTGCGATCTCGGCGGCGCTGATGACGGCGGGAATATTCAGGTAGCTTAGCGCCAACTGCGGCGGTCCGATGCAGATGGCTTCGTCCGCGAAGCGCACAGGCAGAGAATTCCGATCCGCCTCGCTGTAAATTGCCACCGTGCGGATGTCCAATTCCTTGCATGCGCAGATGATGCGCAGCGCAATCTCTCCACGGTTGGCTATCAGGATTTTCTTGAACATGAAAAGCGTGGGAACAATCGCCCTACCCGTTCAGGCCGCGCGAATGCTCTGCTTCAACCTGATTCAGGCAGTTTGCGGAACACAAAAAAGCGCGCCAAACGCGCCCCGAAAAGTTCAACGTCTCACTTACTCGGCCGAATCGCGAACAGATCCTGGCCGTATTCGATGGGCTGACCGTTACTGGCCAGCTTTTTCACGATCTCTCCCGCCACATCCGACTCGATCTCATTCAACAGTTTCATAGCTTCTACAATGCAGAGCACCTGGCCGACCTCAACCGTATCTCCCGGCTTCACAAATGGGGGCGCTCCAGGCGAGGGAGCTTCGTAAAAAGTGCCTACGATTGGAGATTTCACCATGTGTAGCGACTCTTCGGGAGCAGCCGCCGGAGCTGAGACAGGTGTGGCAGGCGAGCCCGGAGCCCCAGCGACCGGAACCATCCCGACCTCGGGGGCTGCTGGCGGCGCTGCATGTACGGCAAAATAGTGCGTATCAGTCCGCGGATGTGCGCCCGGCTCCGCCGCGCGCTTGATCCGCACCTTCACGTCGCCGCGCTCCAGCTCAAACTCGGCGATGTCCTTTTCTATTAAGAACTCAATGAGTTCCTTCAGCTCTTTTTGATTCATTCGTATACGGTGGGACCGCTTGCCGTCATCCGACCGCGCCAGAACAATACGCGGGAAAAGGCCGGACGCAGATTTCTGCCCCCAGCCCAAACTTAATGAAAGCCTAGATCTAACGAAAGCCTAGATCTAACAAAAACTAGATGGTTAAGAAATCCTTGCTAGTAGGGGTCAGCACCTCGCAACCGCCCACGGTGACAGCCACCATGTCCTCGATTCTGACGCCCCATTTCCCCGGAAAATACACACCGGGCTCAATCGTGATCACCATGCCGGGCTGCAGAACTTCCTTCTGTCCGTCCGCTACCTTGGGCGCTTCGTGAATCTCGAGACCCACGCCATGCCCGGTCGAATGCGTAAAATGCCGCGCTAACCCTGCCTTACGTAATACCGTACGCGCGGCCGCGTCTACTTCGCCGACCGTGGCTCCAGGCCGGACGGCGTCAATTGCCGCTTCCTGTGCCTGCCGCACCGCGTCGTAGACCTGTCGCGCTTCTTGCGGGACGTTGCCAACCCACACAGTGCGGGTTTGGTCCGAGCAATAACCTGCGAGTATAACACCGAAGTCGCAGACCACGAATCCGCCGGCGATGGCCTGAGACGAAGCTCGCCCATGCGGCAGCGCTGAACGCGCTCCCGAAGCGATGATAGTTGGGAACGACATTTCCTCCGCGCCTGCGCGCCGCGCCGCATATTCCATGTCAGCCGCGACGTCAGTTTCCCTTACGCCCGGCCGGATGACTTCCAGCGCGCGATCGAACAATGTGGCGCCGAGTTGTACGGCAGCCCGAATCCGGCCCAACTCATCGCGGTCTTTAACCATGCGGAGCCGCTCTACTGTTGCAGACGCATTCTTCAAGTGCACTCGTGAAGGCAATAAATCGTTCAAGCGCTTCCGGTCGCCCACGGTCAGATGGTCGGCCTCAACTCCGATCGTCCATCCCCGGGACCGCTTCCGCCGGCCGGCAATCCACTCTCCCACGGCGCTTAGCAGCGCTTTGCGGGCAATGACCACTTTCACTCCCTTCACCTCCTCACGCGCCTGTGTGTCATAGCGAACGTCGGTGAAGAATACGCTGCCGCTCTGCTCTACGAGAAGAAATCCCGCACTCCCGGTGAAACCACAAAGATAGCGGACATTCGGAAGATGGCTGATAAGCAGCGCATCGAAACGGGAGGTCAGCAGATACTCCCGCAGCTTCTTCTGGCGAGTCTGAAAATCCATTCGTGCTGAGTTTAACAGGGCGTGAAGTGCTCAGGTGAGCTGCTGAAATCTCACTGAGACAGACCTGGCGTGCTGTTCTCAAACAGGGGGTTCTCTGCGTCTCCGTGCTTCAGTGGTAAGGCGGTCTTGTTATCTGCGACCGGCGCCAAAAGCAAAACCGCCGGTTCCGGGACAGGTTCTTCACGGAAACCGGCGGTTCTAATCTTCCACTGCGCTGCTTAAGTCTGACGCTTTACGTCTGACGCTCTACGTCTGAATGATTCGCGGCGTAATGAAGAAGATCAACTCCTGGTTCGAGGTATTAACCTGCGTGTGCCGGAACAGGTTGCCCAGGAGCGGAATGTTCCCCAGCAAAGGCACCTGCGAGATGTTGATCGAGTTCTGCGTCTGGATAACGCCACCGATCACCACCGTGCCGCCATCGGTCACCAGGACTTGCGTGGTGGCCTGCTGCGTGATCAGGGTTGGGTTGCCTTGCACTTCCTGACCAAAGTCCGGGGTTGTATTTTCCACGTCCACGTTCAGGAAGATGGTTCCTTCCGAAGTGATCTGCGGAGTCACGGTCAGTCGCAGGAAAGCGTCCACATATGTAACTGTCGGCGGACCACCTAACTGCGCCTGGGTCACGATGGGCACGCGTACGCCCTGTCTGACCAGCGCCTGAATGTTGTTCTGGGTCACGACGCGGGGCCGTGACAGTACTTTCAGCAAGCCGCGCGATTCCGCCATCGACAGGACGGCGTCGATCCGCACGGTGTTGCTGGCGTTCAAGAATGTCAAACCGCTGGTGGGCGACGTTACACCCAGGTTGGAGAACAGAGGAATGGTCGACCCGGTGCTGCTAGTGTTGCCCGACGAGATGATGTATCCCGGAGTCAACCCTCCAACCGTAGTCTGAGTCGCGCCTACGGTCTGGTTTCCGCCGATCGCGCTATGTCCATCGCCCCAGCCGAAGCCGAGCTGCGTGCCGATGTCGCGTGCAAATTGCCGAGTCGCCGCCACTACGCGCGCTTCGATTTCCACTTCTTGCGTCTTGCGGTCGAGTTGGGTCAGGAGCCGATCGATTGTTGGTATTACGCGTGGGATGTCGTTGATGATGACCGCATTGGTGCGATCGTCAGAAACTACATCGCCGCGCTGTGAGAGGAACTTCTTCACGGTCAGGATTACGTCCTTGGAGTGAGCGTAGCTCAGGAAGCGCGTGACCGAAACTTTGTCCACGGCCAGTGCCTCGGCTTCAACCTGCGCTCGGCGTGCATCCGCTTCCTTCTTCAGCGTATCCACGGTAGCGATGCGAAGGACGTTGCCTTCTAATTCGCGCGCCAGGTCGTTGTTCTTGAGAACGATGTCGAGCGCCTGGTCCCACGGCACGTCATCGAGCACGACTGTCAGAGTGCCATGCACATTCGGATCGAGCACCACGTTCAATCCGCTGATCTCATGAATCAGGCGGAAGAAATCTTTCAGGTCCACATCTTTCAGGTTCACCGATATCGGCTCACCTGTATATTTGGGACCGTTTGAAGCCGGCTGCTGTCCGGACTGCGCTTTCTGCTCCGCCGCCAGGTTCACCGCCGGTTGAATGCCCGCACCCGCGGCCTGCGACGATTGCGTCGCATTGGCGCTTACCGGCAGCAGCTCTGCCGCAGTCTTGTCGGCGAATCTGCCCGCCGCTTCTTGAGCTCGCTCTGCGGGTTCCACTGACGCGGTCGAAGCGGTCTCGTTCTTCTTTGGCTCGCTCTTCTTCGGCTGGTACGAGGGCTCTACGAAAACGAAATCGTTCGGTGAAGCTGCTGCCTTGGCGACTGTCTCGCTCTTAGGCGCTTCAACTGTTTTCGTTGTCGGCTCGACGGCGGAAGTCGTCGTTGCCACCGTTGGGGCCGGCGCTTTGACTTCCATCACCCGCGCGGAAAACGGCGACACAGGCTTAACAGCGAGAACGGTCGCAGATTTCGTTGCGGTCTTTGGGACATTCGCAGAGGCGTTCTGATCCAGTCCTGAGGTGTGAAGCGTCAGCACAAGTTTCCCATCCGCCGCCGGCTTCAGCTCATAGGCGCAGGCCCGGTTCAGGTCGACCACGACGCGCGTAGTTGGAGAGGCTTGGCCGTCCATGCCGATGCGGACGCCCTTGACCCCAGCGCTGCCCACCGTGATGTGGCTCTGGCCGGTCGCCATGACTGTGTCCGGCAGGTCCACCACCACACGTGCGGGCGAGTCTGCGGTGCTTAGCCGCGGCGTCACCGTGCCGCGAGCATTGATCTCGACGCGGATTTCATCCGCGCCGCGCACCACATTCACTCGCTGCAGTTCGCTCGGCCTGACTGCAGGCGTCTCGGCAGCCGAAGCTACCAGCACCAACAGCAGCGACGGTAGGATTACAGTTAGCAGTTGCTTTCGCATTTCGCCTCTCCCCAAACCCGCGGACTTCGCCGCGTTGGCATTCCTAGAACTTATTTCTGGCACCCCGGGACTTCCCGGCTTTAAGCCAATGCCCGGCTTTCTAAACTGCCGGCGTAAAAATTCGCTTTACCACTTCGCGCGTAGAAGACTTGCCTAGCTTGTCTTGAACAGTCTCCTGGAACACCACCGAATCGCCGGTGATTCTCACCACGTAGCCGTTGAACACCGGGTCGTTCTCCCGCAAGAAATAAGCCTTGTTCAAGCTATTGGTTACCACTGCAATGAAACCAGCTTCCGACTTCACTACGCCCCGCAGGTTGATCTGACCAATTTCCAAACACTTCTTCCCTGTCGAACAACCAGATCCGCCCGACTGGGATACGACCGGGCTGAAGAACGGGTCGCGCTTTCCGGTCATCGACCATTTCTTCTCTTCCGGCTTCGCCTGCTTAGGCGCTTCCGCTGTCTTGCCGTCCGCACTCTTCGTGGCACCAGGCGCTGTCTTTGCGGCAGTTGCAGGTGGTTGTGAAGCTTTAGCTGTTGCTGGGGCTTTAGCTGTTGCCGGAGCTTTTGCCGTTGCCGAGGCCTTTGCTGTTACTGGTGTTTTAGCCGTCACCGGCGCTTTCGCTGCACCTGTGTTTGCCTTCGGAGCTGGCGTGGCCGCAGCCGCAGCAGGAGGTCTAGCTGCAAACACCGCTTTAACTCCCGGTGTCGAGGCCTTCGGCGCACTCTGAGTCTGCGCCTTGGCCGGATCGCTTGTAGTAACGGAACTACTCTTTATCCCGGTCGGAGCCACCGGTTTCGCTAGCGACTTCGCAGCAGTCGTCCCAGCCACCGCTGGCTTTGCTGCAGCTGGCGAAGCAGTGACGGGTTTGGCCGCGGGTTTCGCGTTAGACGCTGCGGCAACAGTTGGCTTGGCATTAGACTTCGCCGCAACCGGCTGCACGGTGATCGGTTTCGCATCCGGCTTCGCGGCGGTTGTGGAAGTAGTTGCAGGCTTCACTCCCGGTTTCGCGACCGCGGCTTGAGTCGGCGCTGGTTTTGCGGGAGCGCCTTGGCCGGGTTTTGCTGGTGCGCCCGGCGCCGGTTTTGCCGTCGATGTCGCGGTTTTTGCCGGCACGCCTGACGCTGCCGGAGCCGCGTTAGAATCGACCGCCTGCTTTTGCTGCGGTGACTTCGCCGCACTGCCCGTGTTGTCGATGGCGTCTGGGTTCTGTGCCCAGGCTGTGCCCGCCATCATCGCCATTGCCAGAATGCCTGTCGTCAGCTTCATAGCCATCCTTACCTGTTCACCGGCGCGGTCGGGGACTTAACTCCGGCTCCTGCAGGTTCCAAATCATGACTAAAGAATGTGGTCGCCGTGCAAGTCGCCACCACGCTCTCGTTCGGGGCGTATTGATACGTGTGCTTGGCCTTTGCGCCGGTGGGATTCTTGGTGGTCGACACTAATAGCCCAGACATGTTTACGATCCGTTCCAGCTTGCCCACGCGGTCAAAGAAATTCAGCATCGAGTAGTAAGGGCCATCCAGCTCGAGGTCGAACGGCATTTCCGTGTAGTATTCCTTCGCAGCGGTGGGTTTCGCAGTGTAGCGCCGCAGTTCCACGCCTGCCTTTTGCGCCTCGGCATCGAGCATCTCAATGAATCCATCCACTTGCTTGTCGTCAGGCACGATCCGCCGCTCGATCTCCAGTTGCTGCTTGAGGCTTGCCAGCTGCCGCTCGATATCTTTCAGCTTCGGCCGGTAGGATTCCAGTTCATTGTTTTCCCGAACTTTGTCCTCGAGCGTGTGCTGCGCTTTTTCATTCTGCTCTCGCTGGCTCTTGAAGACTGTGTAATACAGCGCCGCCGTCACAAGCGCTCCGCCAGCGATCACAACGCCCCACTGCTTCAGGCCCGACAATTCGTTGAAGTTCGCCATAGGTCCGCCTCTTACGACTTCCCCTTCTCGCAGGTCAGCGTGAACTGAAACGCCTGCATGTCCTTGATCTGCTCGTCCTGGAATGTTTCCTTGATTTCGACGTTCTTGAAGAAGCCGGTCTTCTGTAGGTTGGCGATCAGGTTCGCTACCGCGTCCGTGCTCAGGGCGGTACCTTCCAGATTCACGCTTGCGCCCTGATCATCCATCTTGCTTAGCCATACGGCTTCGGTGTTGTTCACCGTCTCGCCTAACATCGCTAACAGATTGACCGGCCCACCTTGTCCAGCCCGCAGTTGGTCGATCACGTCGACTCGGCGTTTGTAGTTGTTGGCCTGAATCTGACGCTCCATGTAGCGAGCCTTTACGTCGGCCAGTTCCCGGTTTTTCTCCTCGGCAACCTTCATGTGCGCAGCAATCGTCTTGGCCTGCTGGTCCTGCCGGTACCAATAGCCCAGGTTGAGCACTCCCGCCAACAGCAGAATCACCAACACCTTCAGTTTGGGCGATCCCATGTCACCCATTTCGATCGAAGGCATCGACGGACCGCCGCCGCGTTTGTTCTTGCCCTTTGTCGTTTCGAGCAGGTTAATCTTGATCATAGGGATTCAAAGCTCCTCAGGGCCAAACCCACTGCGACTGCCAACTGGCCCGGATTCTGCTCCACCAACTCCGCTCCTCGGCCTTCCGCCGGAGGCGTGATCCGCTGGAACGGATTAAATAGCTCCACCGGCATTGAGAACTCTTGCCTTAACGCCTCTACTAATCCAGGCACCTTGGAGGAGCCACCCGCCAGATAGATCTTCTCAATGTGCTCACCCGCTGCGCTGGCGCGGAAGAAGTCAAAGGTCTTCTGAATTTCCAGCACGATGATCTCGGTCACTTGCTGCAGGATGGGCGCCTTGGCGTCTTCGCTTACCGTGCCCACCTTGTTCCCCAGCTTCAGGGACTCGGCGTCGTCGAAACTCAAATCCAATTCCTTCTGCAGCGAGTCTGTGTACTGGTGTCCGCCCACGCTGACATCGCGCGGGAACAGCGGCGTCGTGCCTTTCACAATGTTGATGTTCATCACGCTGGCGCCCAGATTCAGAAGAGCCACAACCTGTCCTGGCGCCGGCTGATAGTTGTACTCGTAACAGTTCTGCAGCGCGAGGGCATCGATGTCCACAATAGTGGTACTTCTGCCTGCCATCGAGAGTACGTTGGTGTAGTTCAAAATCTTGTCCTTCTTGACTGCGACCAACAAAACATCCATTTGCGGGCTGCCCGCTTCTTCGGAAAGAATTTGATAATCGAGGCTCACGTCGGCCAGATCGAAGGGAATGTGCGAGGCCGCTTCTTTCTCAATGGTCTCGGCCAATTCCTGGTCGCTCATCGAGGGCAAAGAGATCTTCTTCACAATCACCGAGTGGCCGCTTACCGCAGTAGCCACGGCCTTGGTCTTGATCTGGTTATCGTTGAATAGTTTCGAAATCGCGCTCGACACCGTTCCCGAATCCACGATCATGGAATCAACCACGATGTCCGAGGCCAGTGGTTCCAGTCCCAGGTGCGCCACTTCAAGCCCGGCCCGCGTCTTCTTCAGCTCCACCGCTTTAATACTCGAGGAGCCCACATCGAGACCTACAATCGTTTTCGATCCCAATCCAAACATGTGCCCGCCTTTTGTGCCCCCGGCACTTCGCCGGCTTGTTTTTGTAGCGCCGGCTTCGCGCCGGCTATCTCGAGGGCGTCCTGCCCTCGACTTCCCAAAATCCGTCTACGCCCCCGCAGCTTTCGTCGCGGCTTTAGTTTTCCGCTTCGCCCGCGGCTCTATCTCGCTCGACTTCTCTTCCATCCACTGGTCCAGCTTCGATTTCTTGAAGCGCCAGCGGTTGCCCAGTTTGAAAGCGGGGATTCTCTGCTCCCCGACGTACTTGTAAAGTGTGTCCGGGCTCACTCCCAGGTACTGCGACGCCTGCCGAATATTCATCACTTCTCGCGAGTCGGCCATAGTTCTGTACCCTTCCTCAGAATCCTTCCTGCGCCGATTTACCGGCCTCGCAGTGAAACGTGGGAGTCGTTCCTGCCCTCGCAGGGCTTTCGGTGTCCAGAGCATATATCAGCCCCTAAAAACCCCTGGTTTAAGCCAATCTCCGTGTTTTATTGGGTTTTATGCCCGTTTCTTGGAATCTTGGTCTGCAGGTTTTCATTACTACTACAGTGTATAGTGGTGTTTGTTCTTAGAGCCCAATGGATGGTAGGCCGGGAGAGTCAAATGGCTCGCGACCGCCAGACCGGTAACTGAAGTACTAGAGACGGTACGGAAGTATTACACCGTGCGGCAGCTCTTTGCTCCGCTGGATTGGAAACTCCTCCTGCAACGTCGCGCCATTTGGCGGTTCCGTCGACCTGCGATACTCTCTTGTTTTCCCTGTGGAGGGAACTCTCTTGCGCTACCTTGATCGTCTGCAACCTATCGCCCTCCTGGTCATGCGATTGGCACTTGGCGCCATCATCGTCGGCCACGGATACCACAAGGTCTTCGGGGGCCTGCAACATCACGCCCAGTTCGTTTCTAGTCTCGGATTGCCCGCATGGACCGCTTACCTCTCTTCCTTGGCCGAGTTCTTCGGCGGCCTGTTGATTCTGGTCGGACTCTTGACTCGCCTCGCGGCGTTCACCATCTGCATCGATCTATGCGTCGCGATCTGGAAAGTGCATTGGCATAACGGCCTGATGGGGAACGGTGGATTCGAATTCCCTCTGGCCCTGGCCACTCTCGCCTTCGGCCTAATTTTCTTCGGGGCCGGTCCCATCGCTCTGGACGCCATCCGGGCGCCCGGCGGATCAGGAAGATCGAAGTGACTTGTAATTGGAACGCTGAGCAGACCACCTTGCCAAGATGCTCATGTGGGGACAGCCGCCCCTTCGGCAAGCTCAGGGCAGGCTCTCAGCTGTCCAGTCGAGCGAAAGCTCGACAGCTTCTTCCTCATCGACGGCAAACTGATCCACCACCTGTTTGCCTGGCCGATTGAATCTGCTCTCGGCCGAAACTATGATCAGTAGACAGAACTTGGAATGTAAACGCTTACATCCCATAGACCTGCGGGGCGCATCCTATCGCCCACAACGAACTGATTGGAGGTTCTCTCTTGAGAAAGACAGCTTTGCTCGCTGCATCATGTGGGTTCTTATTCCTCGCCAGCCTCTCCCAAGCGCAGCAGGCGGATGCGATGCTCGGCTTCGGCACACTCTTGTCGTCCGGTTCGACAGCTTGCAGCTTCCTCACAGCCAGCTGTTTCATACCTGAAAAGGGAGGCCTGTATACCAATATCAGCGCTGACGTCATCTTCCGCAAACGCGTCGGCTTCGGCTTTGATGCTTCCTGGAGAACGAGACAGGGGGACTACGCTGGACTTGGAATACCCTACCGTCCCATTCTTTTTGACTTTAACGGCGTCTACCAACCTCGCCTAAGCAAGAAGATCGGTGCTGATCTCATGGCCGGCATCGGTTGGCAGACCACGCGCTTCTATGGTTTCCAGGCGACCAGCAACTGCGTCAATTTCGGAGCCTGTTACACCAGCAGCAACCATTTCTTAGTCGACATTGGCGGCGGCGTCCGTTACTACGTGTATGGAAACTTCTTTGTACGCCCTGAGGCTCACTTCTACCACATCGTAAATAACACCTCAGACTTCACCTCTAACAACGTTGTTCGGGTCGGCGCATCAATCGGATATACGATCGGCGGTCCGGAAAAATAGTTGCTCTCCCGCAGGATAAAAGATAAGCGGAAACAATTCGCCGGATAATTGTCGAGAGTAGAGAAGTAAAGACGATTCCGTCGGTCCTGTAATTCGTGGCTTTTCGCCAAGCGCCGCCAGCCTGCGATATCCTTTCAAGAAGGTCGAACGAGCTGACAAAAGGAGGCCTTATTGAGAAAGTTCGCGCTAGTCTTTTTCGCACTAGTCTTTGCAGTTCCTCGGTTCGCTAGTTTCGCCTATGCTCAACAAATTGATCTTGCTGTCGGCGCCAGCGCTCTTCTCTCTTCCACATACAACAGTGCCTCCCAGGCTTACCAGTCACCATCG
>Ga0307475_10001999_pt1 | contig 12181 bp, 12 predicted proteins | sample atmos_gasesECM1C_FD_203317 | JGI IMG/M metagenome (GOLD analysis project Ga0307475, IMG submission 203317) | Hardwood forest soil microbial communities from Morgan-Monroe State Forest, Indiana, United States - atmos_gasesECM1C_515 | ecosystem: Environmental > Terrestrial > Soil > Temperate... | reverse complement strand
TGATCGGTGGCGAAAAAAAGATGCTCGTGTGGAATGATCTGGAGGCCGATGAAAAAATCAAAGTCTACGATAAAGGCGTGCAGATGACCAACGGTAAAGGTGTTTATGATTTACTTGTTAGTTATCGATCTGGAGATGTTTGCGCGCCAAAAATCGAACAGACAGAGGCTCTGAAGGTCGAGCTTGAATACTTCGTCGACTGCATACTGAACGACCAGACGCCATTCAATGATGGGGCAGCAGGTTTGCGGGTCGTCAAAATTCTTGAAGCGGTCGACCAGTCATTGCAAGGGCGAGGAAGAGCCATCTCGCTATGAACAAGTACCAGTGTATCGCTCCCGATGTGCAATTGGGAAAAGATGTGAAGCTCTCCCAATTCATCAATCTCTATGGCTGCGAAGTTGGCGACAACACCAAGATAGGCGCCTTCGTAGAGATTCAGAAGAACGCGCGAATCGGCAAGAATTGCAAGATCTCGAGCCATAGTTTTGTTTGCGAAGGGGTAGCCATTGAAGACAATGTTTTCGTGGGCCACGGCGTAACCTTCATCAATGACGCTTATCCCCGTGCCACCAATTCGGAAGGCGAGCTCCAATCCGAAAAGGACTGGAACGTAGAACCAACGCTGGTGAAAAAAGGCGCCTCCATTGGTTCCGGTGCGACGATTCTCTCGAATCTGGTCATCGGCGAAAATGCTCTAGTCGGTGCCGGGAGTGTGGTAACTCACGACGTGCCTGACAACGCCGTCGTGGCTGGAAATCCAGCAAGGCTGATTCGCTTAATCACGCCAGAATTGAAGGTGGCATCATAAGCGGAAACTGCAGAGTCCCTTCTTGGACCTGATGACGCCTCGCCTGGAACTGGAAGAGGAACTGGTCTCGGTCTTCCGAAGGGCGCTGAAGACGGCTGGATTCGCCGGCGGACCGAATATCCCACGGCCTTACTGATGCTTTGCATTTTCTCGCTGTCCCTGTGTCTTGCCGATCGTCAATTGAAAATGAGCAACCAGGAGTATCCATTTGCGGAGGCTCCTTGTGCAGTCCGGAGCGGATTGACAGCCGCCGCTTCTGCTAGTGGTGGTGTTCAGTTCGGGGATTGAACTCAATGCGTTCATATAATTCCGGTTCTAATTCAACGGCATTGGTGTATGCCAAAGTGCTGTGTGGTATCTGCGCGATCCTCATCATTCTGCTCGAAGTTCTGTCAAACTATCTGCTCAAGCAATATTCCGGAACGTATCTTCGCGTTTTCCAGCAACATGTTGAAGCCCTTGGATCTCGCCCCTCAAATCCCGGCGAACCCGTGACCGTGGTACTGGTAGGTAATTCGTTGTTGCTCGCGGGCGTCGACGTAGACCGATTGCACCAGTTGACAGCCACCAGCCTGCGGATCTACCCAATCTTCCTTGAAGCCACGACTTACTACGACTGGCTGTATGGGTTGCGCCGCCTCTTCCGGGAGGGGGCCAGGCCACAAGTAGTGGTCGTGGGTCTCCCCGTGAGCAGCTTTCTCGAAAAGAGCGTGCGCCAGGAGTATGTTCCATTGATGCTGTTTGATGCCCGAGAAGTCCTTGATGCGAGTTCAGACTTGGGGCTGGATCGCACGGCAACGAGTAACCTCCTGCTTGAACATTGGAGCACATACTGGGACACGCGCAGCATCCTTCGTGCACAAGTCCTTCGTCACATGATTCCTCACTTTCAAAACTTATTCATACTCGCAAAGGGAAAGCCGACCATTCCGCAGGGCATAGAATTTGACCGGATTGCAGTTTCTCGATTGCAGAGACTACGTGAATTATGCGAGGCGCACGGCGCCAAGTTGATTCTCCTGATCCCGCCGACTCCGTCGTCAGACAGTGTTGCTCGCCAAATGGCCACCGCTTCGAGAAAAGTGGGAGTGGAAGCATTGGTACCGATTGATTCTGGGGTGCTCTCCACCAGATATTACGAATCAGATGAAACTCATCTCAATTCCGAAGGTGCGGCGCTTTTCACCTCAGCATTAGCAACTTATCTTCGCAACAAGATCGTGGTGGCCGAACCTGTTACATAAATGGATTAGATAGCAGACTTAGCTGAAAGTGCCAAAATGATTAGGAACGGTAAAATTCCTTTCTTAGAACTGGTCGCGCCGCACGTTGAGCTCGAGGAGCAATTGGTGTCGGTGTTCCGAAGCACGCTAAAGACAGCTGGATTCGTCGGTGGACCGATGGTGGATGAATTTGAGCGGGAGTTTGCGGAGTTTTGCGAAGTCCAGTTTTGTGTCGGCGTGGCGAGTGGCACAGACGCCTTGCGGTTCGCATTGATTGCCGCTGGAGTTCAGCGAGGCGATACCGTCCTTACTGTTCCGAACACTTTTGTCGCGACGACTGAGGCTATCTCTCAGGCTGGCGGATGGCCGGACTTCGTGGATATCGATGAGCGCAGTTACAACATGGATCCGCAGAAACTTCAGGAGTACTTGGAAACGCGATGCCACTTTGATCGTGCGACTGGAAAATTATTGAACCGGAACACAGGAAGGTCTATCTCTGCCATCGTTCCCGTCCACCTGTACGGCCAGATGGCGGACATGGATCCCATCCTGGAGCTTGCGGAACGACACAACTTGCTTGTGATCGAAGACGCTTGTCAGGCTCACGGCGCCGCTTACTATTCCCGAAAAGAGCGTGGCTGGAAGAAAGCGGGATCGATGAGTGTGGCGGCTGCTTTCAGCTTCTATCCCGGGAAGAACTTGGGCGCTTGCGGGGAGGCGGGAGCAGTTGCGACAAGTGATTCAATGCTCGCGCAAAAAATTCGCATGCTGCGCGATCATGGCCAAGTGCAGAAGTACAGCCACGAAATAGAGGGATATAACGGCAGATTGGATGCAATCCAAGCAGGGATTTTGCAGGCCAAGCTCAAGCACTTACCACGGTGGAACCAGAAACGCCGCACAAATGCGCATCGGTACAACGACCTGTTTCGTTCTCAGACCGACAGAATTATCCTGCCATATGAACCTCCCCGAACCAAGGCTGTCTACCACCTCTACGTGATCCGCCTTAGGAATCGGGATCAACTTCAGGCGCATCTATCGCAGGCTGACATCACGACCCAGATCCACTACCCGACGCCTCTCCACCTTCAGAAGGCCTGCGCGCCTCTAGGATACAAAAAAGGAGATTTTCCAGTAACGGAAAAGACGGCGGCGGAAATATTGTCGCTGCCAATGTATCCACAGCTCGAATTTTGGCAGCAGAAACGGATCGTCCAAGAAGTGACCAATTTCCTTGCCCTTGAAACTGTCGGCAGCCGGAATCCGAATCTGGAGCCAGTCGCCGCGTCTGAAAGCCGTGCTGACTGAGATTATTCTCATTCCCCAATGAATCGACACTTGAGTTCCGATGTGAATTTCGAAACCCCGACCCGGGTATCGGCCGCGCGCCCGACACTGGCAAAAATGGAGAGATGCCCAGCAGCGCGCGCCAAAGGAAAGATCTGGATCGATTTGGATAACTCACCCCACGTTCCGTTTTTTGCCCCAGTCATCGAAGAACTGCAGAACCGCAATTATTCCGTCGTGGTTACCGCGCGCGACTGTTTTCAGGTGCGCGAACTGGCAGATCTATTTCATCTGAACTACAAGCTGGTCGGCCGTCACTCCGGGAAAAGCAAAATACGCAAGGTTGCAGGGTTATGCTTTCGTGCGTTGCAGTTGATTCCCACGATCCTGAGGGGAAAGCCGGCCCTAGCCGTCTCTCACTGTTCGCGTTCTCAATTAATTGCGTCTGCGATTTGCAGGATTCCGTCTGTGATCTTGGGTGATTATGAGTTCGCAACGGGTTGGGCTTTCATTCGTCCAACGTTGCATATGTGCCCGGACGTAATTCCAAACTCGGCGCTTCAATTCGGTTCTAGTCGAACGTTGAAATATCCAGGCATCAAGGAAGATGTCTATGTCAGTCGATTTGTGCCAAAGCCTGGCATCAGACCGCAACTCGGGCTTGAGGAGCAGGACGTGGTGGTGACTATCCGTCCACCAGCGGATGAAGCACACTATCATAATCCACAAACTGATGAACTGTTTGAAGCAGCAGTTGAGTTTCTAAGTAGGAAGGCCGAAGTGAAACTTGTGGCGCTTCCTCGAAATGAGAAACAAGCGATTTGCTTAAGGAAGCGCTGGCTGGAGCTCTTCTCAAACGGCAAGATGCGCATCCCCGAGAAAATCGTGGATGGTCTCAACCTGATTTGGAATTCAGACTTGGTCATCAGCGCAGGTGGCACGATGAATCGTGAGGCCGCAGCCCTCGGCGTCCCGGTTTACAGTATTTTTCGTGGCAAGATTGGGGCCGTTGACCGGTATCTGAGCAAGACAGGCCGGCTCGTCTTGATCGAGGACTGTGAAGATTTGCGGACCAAGATCTTGCTCATGAGGAGAGAGCGCCCGGCGAAACTGCCGAAAAAACATACTGCGGCGTTAAGCTACATCGTGGAGCAGATTGTCGCGATCGCGGAGTCACAACATCCCTTTTCTGGCCGAATTGAAGTCACCACTGAATCGAAGTCTAATTGCGGGTGAGGTCAAAGGATGCAAGGGTCTGAGGCTGGCGTAATTAAGATTCTTACTGTTGTTGGCGCGCGTCCCAATTTCATGAAGGCGGCGCCGATCATCGCGGCGATCGACGAGCATAACCGGCGGCTGTTAGCAGATACTGCCGACCGGCCGGAACCACAAGTCGAAGCGATCCGGCACATCCTTGTCCACACTGGTCAACACTACGACGAGTTCATGTCCGGGTCCTTCTTCAGTGATCTCAATCTTCCAAAGCCAGATATTCATCTCGGTGTAGGTTCAGGATCGCATGCAGTCCAAACTGCGGAGATTATGAAGAAGTTCGAAGAAGTGCTGCTGCGGGAGAAGCCCGAGATCGTGGTCGTCGTTGGCGATGTGAATTCGACGCTTGCTTGCGCCTTGGTTACCTCCAAGATTTCCTTTGACTCAGATGGTTCCAGACCAGTGATCGCCCATGTGGAAGCGGGATTACGTTCCTTCGACCGGTCGATGCCCGAAGAGGTTAACCGCATTCTTACCGATCATGTATCTGATCTGCTCTTTGTGACGGAAGAGAGCGGACTTCAGAATCTCCGTAATGAAGATGTCTCGCCCGATAAAATCCACTTCGTCGGCAATACCATGATCGACTCCCTCCTCCATTTCAAGGAGAAAGCCGAAGCATCGACAATTTTGGAGAAGTTAGGGTTTCTGGGCCAGGGAAGAAAGAACGGAGACGCCAACTCTTCCACCCGCTATGCGCTGCTGACGTTACATCGAGCGTCCAATGTGGACAATCGGGATGTCTTTCTGAACATTATGGCGGGGTTGGAGGAACTCGCAACGGATTGCCCCGTCGTATTCCCTGTGCATCCTCGAACCCGGCGGCGAATCACGGAATTCGGATTCGAATTCAGCCTTGGAAAGGGTACAGGGAAACATAAAGCGAATGAACAAGGTCCTGGCATGATCGTGACCGAACCGCTGGGTTACTTGGACTTCCTTTGTTTGATGAAACATGCCTCGCTGGTCGTGACCGACTCGGGCGGCATCCAGGAAGAAACAACAATTCTTGGCATTCCCTGCGTCACTGTCAGAGAAAGCACCGAAAGGCCAGTCACGGTTGAGTGTGGGACAAATACGATCGCGGGGACGAAAACAGACGCCATCAAGGATGCTATTCGCCGTCAGTTAGGCGGGAACAGAGACAACGGCGTGCCAAAGAACTGGGACGGACGGGCCGGTGAGCGCATCATTGACATTTTGGTTCGCAGGCACTGCGAAAAGACTTCCTTTCGACCATCCCTTATCCCGCATACCGTGCCGCTTGAAGACCGATACTCCTGTCCCTAAACGTATAGATGGCTATAGGCAATCATCTGGAAGCTAAGATCCTGAAGCTTTTGGCCTACTGTCAGGCCAACGATTGGGCGGGGTACGACCCGTATGACGCGGTGAACAGCCATATTTTTGCCGCCCTGCCATTCCTCAACTCGAGACTCCCTCGACTGCTCTTAACCCAGGCATTGAAGCGAAGTCCAATCAATACTCGCAGGTTGTTGCGTATTCCAAAGACCGAGAATCCCAAAGCCATCGCGTTGTTTCTGTCGGCATTCCTCAAGCTTTCGAGAATCGGAGTCGTTAAGGCCGGAGACTTAGTCGAGCCGATGATCGAACGGTTGATCGCGCTTCGGTCACAAGGAGTTTCTCACTGGTGCTGGGGATACAGTTTTCCATGGCAGACGCGAACAATAGTGGTGCCGAGTGGGGCCCCCAACCTGGTATGCACGACATTCGTGGGCAACGCGCTACTGGATGCCTATGAACGGCGCCAGGACGAGCGCTGTCTGAGCATGGCGGTGAGTACGGCCGAATACATTCTGGACGAGCTCTATTGGACCGACGGAAAGTCGATTGCTGGCTTCAGCTATCCTCTCCCTCGTCTGCGGAATCAGGTCCCCAACGCGAATTTCCTTGGTGCGGCTTTGTTATGCCGTGTATACCAGCACACAAGCGAAAAGAAATTCCTTGGTCCAGCACTTAGGGTTGCCCGCTACTCGGCCGCCAAGCAGCACGCAGATGGCTCGTGGGACTACGGGGAGGGGCCATCACAACGATGGATTGACAACTTCCATACCGGCTACAACCTGTGCGGGCTACGGTCCATTGGCCACTATGCCGGAACGATGGAGTTCGAATCGAGCATCCGGCGCGGGCTCGAGTTCTACCGAGCCTATTTTTTCCGCGAGGACGGCGCACCCAAGTATTTTCATAACCGTCCGTATCCAGTGGACAGTCATTGTGTTGCGCAAAGTATCATCACGCTCCTTGCATTCAAAGATCTCGACCCGCGCAATGTCGAATTGGCGCGCTTGGTGTTCCAATGGGCCATGAATCATATGTGGGATGAGCGAGGCTTTTTTTACTATCGCGTCCTTCGCTTTTATACCATCCGAATCCCATACATGAGATGGGCCCAGGCTTGGATGCTTCTCGCAATGTCCACGCTGTTATGTGAATCGGACGTGCCGGTGACATGTCCAGAAACCCGGGATACAACAGCTTTAGCTGAGGCATGCTAATGCTTCCGACCTCCATTCTTGCAAGGCCCGCGCGGAAAGAGGGAGTGATTCTTGATTCGACTGCTAAGTCCGTCGTTGGGCGGACTATCAGGCTGGCTTGCGGGCTCACCGTAATCGATAGTTCCAGGGAGGGCACCCACGAGGGAGGTTCGCCTTGACAGTTTACGCGTTGAATCCACTACAAGATTCACGCTGGGCGGACTTTGTCGGGAGGCATCCGCAGGCGTCTATTTTTCATACACCGGGCTGCCTAGCGAGCGATTGTCCGTACCCCGTCATTCTTAGGCCTGCTTATCGCAGCAGCTTCAATCGATTCACTTCAAAGCATGGCGGGTCGATACCCTAGAGTAACTCCTCGCACGATACGACGAGGCTAAGGCGCTCGTTGACTCCGGTGCTTTGATGATTCAGGAGATCATTCCGGGCGGGGAGAGTCGCAGTTTTCGTACACCGGACTGTGCCGAGACGGCCAGTCGCTCGCCTCAATTACTGGCAGGTGGGTCCGGCAGATTCCGATGGATTTTGGGCGCGCCAACACTTTCGTTGAGACGGTTGAAGACACGGCGACCTCGGCCACTGCTGGTCATCTCCTTCGGGCGTTGCGATACACAGGCATCGAGGAAGTCGAGTTCAAACGGGACCCGCGTGATGGAAACCTTAAGCTCCTCGACATCAATCCACGTGTCTGGGCTGGCAGTAAGGAATGAACATCGGACAGCCAAGAATCTACTGGAACGAACCAATGACGGACTCTCTAAGTTAAGCTTCCCTGAAAAAATCTTAGAAATAACGTGGCAATGACAACCTGCGATGTGACGATCATCGGTGCTGGCCCCTACGGACTGTCCGCGGCTGCGCACTTGCGCACGGTCAAGGGTCTGGAGATTCGGGCTTTCGGCGAGCCCATGTCCTTCTGGGAGCGCAACATGCCCGTCGGCATGTTTCTGCGCTCCAATTGGACCGCGACACGAATCGCGGACCCAAACTGTTCGTTAACGCTGGAAGCGTACCAGATGGCGTGCGGCAATCACTTGTCTTTTCCTGTGCCGCTCGACCGATTCGTCCAGTACGGGCTGTGGTACCAGCGTCAGGCGGTACCCGACCTCGATCGACGGAAGATTGCGCGCGTGGAGACTGATGGGAAAGGCTTCCGAGTCGTCCTTGAAGATGGTGAAGTGCTTAATTCTGCCCGCGTAGTTATTGCCGCGGGAATCGGCTCGTTCGCTTGGCGTCCCCCGGAATTCCGAGACCTCCCGTCTGCTTTGGCGTCGCACACGTCAGAACACCGCGACCTTCGGCAGTTCGCCGGGAAGCAAATGCTCGTCATCGGCGGTGGGCAGAGTGCACTCGAATCTGGCGCATTGCTCCACGAAAGTGGCGCTATGGCCGAGGTCGTTACCCGCTCGCAAAGGATTCACTGGCTTCAAGGTTGGCTTTCTAAGACGCTGCATCATCGCTCCGGGACACTTATTCGCAAGATGCTCTACGCTCCGACCGACGTCGGTCCGGCCGGGCTTAGCCAACTGATGGCGAGGCCCGATTTGCTCAACCACTTGCCCCGTGGACTCCGGGACAAACTCTGGAAGCGCTCGGTACGGCCCGCAGGCGCAGGCTGGCTGGTAAACCGCCTCAAAGACGTGCCTATCCGACTTGGGACTTCCGTGGTTTCCGTCGCTGTGAAAGGTGACCGAGTGAAAATTCGGCTAAGCAACGAAACCGAACGAATAGTTGACCATGTTCTTCTAGGGACTGGATATCGCGTCGACATTTCCAAGTACGACTTTCTGTCCCCGAAACTCAAGGAATCGATCAGTCTGCATAACGGCTACCCTCGGCTAGGGCGGGGACTGGAAACCTCGGTGGATGGTATGCACATTCTCGGCGCGCCAGCCGCTTGGAGTTTCGGGCCACTCATGCAATTTGTTTCCGGCGCCCATTACGCATCGCGTGCGTTGACCCGTTGTATTGCCGGCAAGCCTGCAGTTTAGATAATCAGAGAGAAACCGGTATGAATGTCGGAAAAACAAATCTCTTCGCCGCAGGCCGGACCACGGCCGGAGGCTTGGTGAAGCCAATCGGAGCTGTCGTGGTTGGCGGTGACTACCAGGGGCTGGGAATCGTTCGCAGCCTCGGACGCCGACAAGTGCCCACCTGCATCATTGACGATGAGCGTTCCATCGCTCGCTACTCGCGGTATGCCACGCACTCGGTAGCCGTGGCAAGCCTGCGCGATGAGCGCCTGACCGTTGACACTGTGCTGAACATCGGTCACCGACTGAATCTAAGGGGTTGGGTGCTCTACCCGACCCGAGATGAGACAGTAGCCGCCTTCGCGCGTTACCGGCCAATGCTGACAGAGTGGTTCCGCGTTCCTACGGGAGACTGGAATAGAATTCGGTGGGTCTGGGACAAGCGCAATACCTACCGACTAGCGAAGGAGTTGGGAATTCCCACCCCGCAAACATGGTATCCGCGCGACGTCGACGAGTTGGAGCAGATCCAGACAGATTTTCCCCTCGCACTCAAGCCAGCAATCAAGGAGCACTTCATATACGCAACCAAGGCCAAGGGTTGGCGAGCAAACAACCGGGCTGAACTGCGGGAACTCTTCCAGCGGGCAGCGACGCAAGTTGGACCAGGTGAAGTGATGATTCAGGACTTGATCCCTGGGGATGGCCGGCAGCAGTTCGCCTATTGCGCCTTTATCAAGGAGGGCCGCGCGGTGGGGAGCATGGTCGTCAGGCGGCGGCGCCAGCACCCGGAAGAATTCGGCCGGGCCAGCACGTTCGTTGAGACGATCGAGCTTCCTCTGCTGGAACAATTGTCCGAGCGCTTTTTGCGTGCGATCGACTATTACGGACTGGTTGAGCTGGAATATAAACTGGATCCCCGCAACGGAGAATACAAGTTGCTGGACGTGAACGCACGCACTTGGGGCTACCATACTCTGGGTCCTGGAGCCGGTGTTGATTTCCCTTATATGCTCTTCGCAGATCAAGTCGGAGAACATGTGAAAGCTCGGCGTGCCCGCGCAGGAGTCACTTGGATCCGTTTGGTCACCGATCTACCGACGGGAATCGTTCAGATTCTGAACGGCCATCTAGATTGGCGTGCTTACTTGCGGTCGCTAAAGAGCTTCCAAGTCGAGGCGGTCTTCAGCCGCGAGGACCCACTTCCCGGTCTTGCCGAACTCGCCTTGCTGCCATACCTTTCTGTGAAACGAGGCTTTTGAAACACGCGAACCAAAGCAGTTTGCGGACTGATGGCGCACCTGAATGTTTCCCTAGTGACAGAGGACCTACGCAGGAGATGATCTGCAAAGTCCTAGGGAACACAAATATTTGCTTACCTGAGGTTGGACTCGGGACATGGAACTACAAAGGAGGTGCCGAGCCTCTCAGGCGAGGGATTGCGCTGGGTGCTTGCCTGATAGATACAGCTGAGTCTTATGGAACCGAGGAGATTGTCGGGGAAGCCGTAAAGGGTAGGAGGCAATCCGTTTTTCTTGCAACTAAGGCCTCGCCCAGGCACTTTAGGTTTCAGGATCTGGTGCTGGCCGCAGACCAAAGCCTCCGACGATTGCGAACTGATTATATCGATCTGTACCAACTCCATTGGCCCAACTGCGCAGTGCCAATTGAAGAGACAATGGCAGCGATGGAGAGGCTCGTGGAGCTAGGCAAGATTCGGTTCATTGGCGTAAGCAATTTTTCTGCCTCAGAACTCCGGAAAGCCCAGGCAGCACTCTCCAAGAATCGGATCATCTCAAATCAAGTTCGTTACAGCTTGGTGGAGAGAACAATCGAGAGAGGTGTCCTACCATACTGTAAGCAAAACCAGATCAGCGTCATCGCGTTCAGCCCACTGGCCACGGGGCTACAGAACATCAAGAGGCGGGACCCGCGAAATGTCTTGGGAAAGGTGGGCACCCTAGTGGGCAAGACGGAAGCCCAGGTAGGTTTGAACTGGTGCTTGCGTCACGAGTCGGTGGTTGTCATTCCTAAAGCTGCGTCTGTGGATCACGGCATAGAGAATTGCAGTGCTTCCGGTTGGCGACTTTCTCCCCAGCATATCAAACTTCTCGATTTGAACATTGGGTTTCGCTGCCGCAGAGGTCCAGAACTATTTCTTCGTAAGATAGCGCGCTGTGCCCTCCAGAGGTTCGGTCATAACCTATGAATTGGAATCGACGTCAGGCTGGTCGCCTCTGGTGAAACATGGGGACGAGATGGCGAGGACTTGACGGGAAGCGCCATGAGTCATTCGTTTGCAACCGATGAATCGAACATTCGTTGATTACTATCGCTGTCCTGAAGAGTTCGCTTGCTGTTTTTTGGAGGGCGAACTGTCGCGGTCTTTGGGTTATTTTCGGTTCGGCCACGAAGCGATTTGTTATGGATCTATCAGCAAGGGCACGATACACAGCAGTGCAGATGGAGAGCTTCACGACGCTTTGGACGACGCCATGTTCGAACGAGAGGGGCTAAGCCTATCTTTCGATCCCGACGAGGTCGTCGACAACCTCCACTTGGAGCGTTATTGCAACGGCTCAGGAAAACATTCGTTCCTTTCTGGGGGGCTTGCTAACAAGCTGTATTACTGTGCAAGGCCCCTTTTAGGTGTAAGCGTTCGCCGGCACCTCCAGAAACTTAGACTTGGAGATTGGCGTTCGATTCCGTTTCCGCATTGGCCAATCGATCGAACAGTTGAGCAGGTGCATGAGACAATGCTCCGTCTCTGTGTGCAAGCCCACCCCGGCAAAAGAGTGCCGTTCATCTGGTTTTGGCCCGAGGGGTTTCCGAGCTGCGCGATTGTTACACACGACGTGGAAACCGCTAAAGGACGCGATTTCTGTCCGACACTGATGGACGTCGATGAGAGTTTCGGCATCAAGAGCTCGTTTCAACTAATTCCGGAGGAACGGTACGATCTCCGCTCATCGTTGATCGAGGACATCCGCTCAAGGGGCTTCGAAATCAACGTTCACGATCTCAATCATGATGGGAAGCTCTTTGCCAGGGAGGCGACGTTCTTCGAACGAGTACGCCGCATCAATCAATACG
>Ga0307475_10001998_pt1 | contig 12183 bp, 9 predicted proteins | sample atmos_gasesECM1C_FD_203317 | JGI IMG/M metagenome (GOLD analysis project Ga0307475, IMG submission 203317) | Hardwood forest soil microbial communities from Morgan-Monroe State Forest, Indiana, United States - atmos_gasesECM1C_515 | ecosystem: Environmental > Terrestrial > Soil > Temperate... | reverse complement strand
CGATTGCCGATACTGAACAATACCAAGCGTGGTGAGCAGAAAATCGTTGTCCGGCGCAATGGTCACGGCCTTTTCCAGCATGGATTCCGCAGACTGCAGGTTGCCGTTACGAACATAAACGACCCCCAGGTTGGAAAGCGCTTCAAGGTTGTTTGGATCTTCGGCCAGGATTTGCTGATATTGCTTGTCTGCCGCCTTATAGTTGCCCTGCTGAAAATTCTTTCCGGCCGCGCGGACGAGGCCGCGCACCTTCGGAGACAGATCGGTTTTGGACGGATCGGACTTGTTTATCTTTGCATCGCTCGCGCCACCTGATCTTGCGTCTGCTTTAGCAGCGCCGTCCGAATTCGCCGCAGATTTTTTTTCAAACACAAAGCTCGCTTTAAATAAGCCGGCGCGCTGGTCTGAAGCTGAGACCACAGGCTGCCGCAGCAAAGCGAGCTCTTCACCGTTTAATTTTGTCACTGGCTGTGCGAGAAATTCGATTTGTTTGTTCAACGTGTCCGATCTGATCTGCAATCTATCCAGTTCCGCCACGACGAGCTTTCTTGTCTCGTCCCGCCGCGCTTCCTGCTGGCGCTCGCGCACGACGATGTTTCGCAGGAGCTCGTTTTCCTTCGCGAGCTGGGCCGACTCCTCGCTGTTTGCGCTGGTCACCTTCGCGACTTGAAGCTCCGTGCCTGCCTCATCCAACTGGACGGCAAGCTCTGCAGATCGCGCGGTCAAATAGTCGTTCCTTTTCTCGCTTTCGCTCAGCTGCTCTTGAAGCTGCCCGATTCGCTCGTTCATTTCTGCAAATGCCTTCGCGTTCATCGGCTCGCTCTCGCCAAGCTTTCGAACTTTCTCCTCCGCGTTTGCCAGTTTTTGTTGCAAATCGTCCTTCTCCGCCAATAGCAAGCGGACGCCCTGTTCGGATCCTTGCACGAGGCTCAATTGGGCGGAAGCTTCAGCGCGCTGGGGCTCAAGCGCAGCGATTTGTTCGCTCGCCGCGGCGAGTTTCGCTTGAGTATCGTCCCTTTGCTTCTCCGCTGCCACACGCGCCTGATCCGCCGCCGCAACGGCGTCTTTCAAGTGGGCAATCTCCGAACGCAATTGCGGCTCCTCCCGCGCGTTATTTTCCTGCGAAACCTGGGCCGCTTTTAATGATTGCTGGATTTGTGCAAGCTGCTCGCGCGACTGGCCGTCTGATTTTCTCGCTTTCTCGAGGTCGTCTTGTGCTTTTTCAAGCTTGGAATTTGTCTCATCTAGACGCGTATTAACGGCTTCCTTGTCTTTTCGTGCGCTTTCCAGATCGCTGTGCGCCTTGTCGAGGGCGGTTTGCAATTGGTCCGCTTTGCTGCGCAATTTTTTTGTGGCCTCTTTGATCGCGATATCGGGCAATGCCTGAGTCACGATCCCGTCCGATTGCGGTGCCACAACTTCAGGCCCAGGCTCAGACCAGTCGTCGCTATCCGGAAGTGAGGGGGCAACTTCAGGCAAGGAATTTGCACTGGCGCTTAGCGCATTTTGCTTTGTCATCTTCTCCTGGATACGCAAGATTCCTTCACCGATTTTTCGGCCACGATATTCGACGATCGCTGGCTGCCAATCAGGATGCGATCTGCGCAACTGCACAATCAGGCTTCCAGCGAATCGAAATTTGGCCAGGGCCGTCTTGAACTGGTTTTCGTGCTCCAGCTTTTCGCCCTGTTGCGCGGAGAGATACGCCTTAAGAAAAATTTCGCTCGGGTCATCCTGCTGCCCCACAACGACGCTCGCTGCTTTGAGGAAAAAGAAGAAAGCGAGCAAGGCGGCGCCGGCTCGCCTCATACGATGACGAAGCGCTATGCTAAGCCGGCTGCGGGCAGATATTCGTTCCACCGGCGCAGAGAATTAGTGGATCGACCGGGAAAAGTCCAGTCCTTTGTTTGCAAAAAAAGATTCGAATTTTAAAATCTTGTTTTACCGGCAATGATGGTGGCCGTAGCTCAATGGTAGAGCCCCAGATTGTGGTTCTGGTTGTTGCGGGTTCGAGTCCCGTCGGCCACCCCATCTTCGTAAACTCCAATTACAAATCCCAAGCTCCAATATTTCGAACCTTTCCAGTTTGTGATTTGGAGCTTGGGGCTTGGGATTTTTGATTGAGTGCCTGTAGCTCAACCGGATAGAGCTTCTGACTTCGGATCAGAAGGTTGGGGGTTCGAATCCCTCCAGGCACGAGATTTGAGCTAAGTTGGATTTGTGTAATGACGCCAGAACGAGACAAAAAGTTCATGCGTGCTGCGCTACACGAGGCAAAAAAGGCGCTCGGCCGGACCAGCCCGAATCCCGCCGTTGGAGCCGTTTTGGTCATCGACAATCGGATCATGGCCAGAGGACACCATCGAGAAGCGGGTTCCGATCACGCTGAGATTGAGTGCCTTCGCAATTTCGGTGCGCGTGTACCTCGCCACGCCACGCTTTACGTTACTTTGGAGCCGTGCTCGACGGCAGGGCGCACCGCTCCGTGCACAGATGCGATAATCAAGGCTGGAATCAAAAACGTAGTGGTCGGCACGACTGACGTGAATCCGCGCCACTCCGGTAAAGGCATCAAGCGCTTGCGAAATGCGGGCATCAAAGTGCGAGAAAACATTTTCAGCAATGAGTGCGCGCAGATTAATGAAGCTTTCAATAAATGGATTGTCACCAGATGCCCTTTCGTGATCGCAAAGTGCGGAATGTCGCTCGATGGTCGATTAACACGGCCCGTCGGCGAGCCGGCGTGGATCACAGATTCTTCGGCTCGCCGGCACGCACGTGGGCTTCGCGACCGCATCGACGCGGTACTCGTTGGGGCGGAAACGGTACGCGTGGACAATCCGCGCTTGACCGTTCGTGGCACGCGCCGGGCGCGGCAACCGTGGCGCGTTGTGTTGACCCGTTCAGGCAAGCTTCCTCGGCACTCTCGCCTGCTTTCTGACCGGTTCGCGTCTCGAACGCTAATTTATCGCGGTAAATCTCTGGCTGCTGTACTGAAAGATCTTGGGAAACAAGGAATCACGAGCGTGCTGATTGAGGGCGGCGGCGAAGTGCTCGGCCAGGCGCTCGATGCGCGTCTCATTGACAAAGTGCAACTCTATCTGGGTCCGATCTTGAGCGGAGGACCAGTGATCGCGTTCCCAGGTCAAGGCGCCGAAAACACAGCGAATGCGTTACGCCTTCGCTGCGTTTCATATCGACAGATTTGGCAGAGCGTTTGCATCACCGGGTATCCGGAGACTCTTCCATCCCAATAAATCGGAAAACTTTCCCTTCTTACTCCTGTTTAATTATTGGGAGGTAAAACAATGAAAAAACTTCTCGTAATTGGATTGGTGGCCGGGATGCTGGCTTTCGTTCCCGCGCAGCGTTCTGACGCTGGCGTTTACTTCGGAATCGGAGTCGGTCCGGGCTATTATGGATATTACCCGTATGGCTACTATTATCCGTACCGCTACTATGGCTACTATGGGGGACCGTCATTCTATTGGTACGGGGGACACCGATACTATTACCGCCACCATCGTCACCACCACTATTACCGATATTAAGGGTGACGTAGGATTCTAGAAATTCAGATCCACAGCGAGCTGGCTCGAATGGAATTTCGAGCCAGCCGTATTTTTAGGGCAAAGGCCGACGCCGCCGGGAATGCAAAAAAGGGGGAATGCCTGCTCTATTTTTTTGGATTAGGCGACTCCGCTGGTTTCGTAGCGGGACTTTTGGCTGGCTGGTCAATTTGGAACTCTTTCTTCAGCTCCTGAATCAGTGCCGGTAATTCCTTCTGCCGTTCCGTTTCGAGTTGCTGCCGGAGCGTTTGTTCTACTTTTCGGCGTTCCTGAATGTAACGGGATTCGAATTGAGCGCGCTCCTGAGGATTCAGGTGAAGACCCGAGTCCTGAAGCGCCGTTTCAGTCTCTCGTTGAATCATCTGACGTCGCTGATTCTCTCGCTGGCGCATGACATTGCGCTCTTCCGGACTCATGTGCATCCAACGCTCGGCGTTACGCTGAAAATTTTGCCGGGCTTCTGGGGGCATGGCGAGCCACCGCTCTCGTGTGCTCTGGCCTTGGGGTCGGGCATTAGGCGCGACTGGCGGTCGGCCAACCGGTCCAACAGGATGATGCGACTGCGGTTGCGCTTGTGCGGCAGCGCAGGACAAAGCGAAAACCGACAGAGCAACGATTGACTTACAAAGTTGGCTTTTCTTCCCACACGGTATTTTCATCCCAGGCGATCAACTCATCCAGATCAGCCACGACGTCATAATCCTGTGGATCGATTTTAGCCACCACGTCTGATTCATTTGCAGACGCTCTGTGCGAGACCGGATGATGCGTGGCGATAGCCATGCCGACCACGACGACAGCCACAGCGGATGCTGCAACTAGTCTTCGCAGGCTAAACCAGTTCCGCGCCCGCTCGAAGCGAGTCGTTTCCTGGCGGATCTTTCTCAGTACGTTCCGGGCGAAGAATGGCGAGAGCGTGGGCTCGGGAGCACGGCCCAGAATATCCCACAACTCATTGTCATCTTGGCGTTCCATAATCTCCACTCAATTGAACTATTTGCAGAGTCGGAAGTTGCGCTCGAATGAGCGCTGAAAATCATGTTTAAAGTCCAGGGGCTTCGAGGAATCCCTCCAGTTGTCGGATACGGGTTGGGTGGCGCATTTTGCGCAACGCCTTTGCTTCGATCTGGCGAATGCGCTCGCGAGTAACTTGGAATTGCCGGCCAACCTCCTCCAGAGTTCGGCTGTATCCATCGACCAGCCCAAATCGTTGCTCGAGGACTTGCCGCTCCCGATCCGTTAGCGTTTCCAAGACATCCTTGATTTTTTCCTTTAGCAAGACAATGGCGGTCATATCGCTCGGATTTTCCGCGCCTCTGTCTTCGATAAAGTCGCCGAAATTTGTTTCTTCGCTCTCGCCTACCGGGGACTGGAGTGAGATTGGCTGCTGGGCCATCTTCAGCACTGCCCGAACACGATCCACTGGCAGGAGCACTTCCTCCGCCACTTCTTCAGGCGTCGGTTCTCGCCCATATTCCTGCACCAGCTGTTTCTGTACGCGCATGAGCTTGTTAATCGTCTCAATCATATGCACAGGAATGCGAATCGTGCGCGCCTGATCGGCGATGGAGCGGGTGATGGCCTGGCGAATCCACCACGTCGCGTAAGTCGAGAATTTGTAGCCGCGCCGATATTCGAATTTCTCGACTGCCTTCATCAATCCCATATTGCCTTCCTGGATCAGGTCGAGAAATGACAAGCCGCGATTGGTATATTTTTTTGCGATGGAAATAACCAGGCGGAGATTGGCTTCAACCATTTCGGTTTTGGCTTTGAACGCCTGGCGCAGCCAGCCCTTCAGTGTCCGATACTCCTCTGCATAGTCAGAAAGCGAAAACCAAAGGCTTTTTTCTAACTCGCGCATCTTGTTCTGCAGTTGCAGCCGCCTTTTTTGACTTCGAGGATTTTTGGCCAGCTCGGTTTGAAGATAAAGCGACGTGTGGTGCGCATCGTCCGCCACGTGCACAAACTCCTCCGTGACTCTCTGCTTGAGATAAAAAAGCGGATAAATCCGCTGCAGAAAACCCATGGTTCTTTGCAAGGCCCTGAACTTCTGCGAACGCTTCTTCGAAGAGTTGCGCGCAAAATCGCAAAATTGCCGGCTGATCGACGCGCTTAGTTGTTCCACCTGTCTGCAAAGGCGCGGGAGGTTCTTCATATATCTTTCCCGGCTCTCGATCTTTTTGTCGAGAATCACCCGATCGAACCGTTCCCGCCCCTCGAGAAGCTTTTGGGCAAGATCCAGATGGGCGCGGGCAACGAAGCCAAAGCGACTAATATGCTTTTGCACCATCCCCTCGGCTTCTTCGATGCGTTTGGATATTTCAACTTCCTGTTCCCGTGTCAGAAGCGGGACTTGGCCCATCTGCTTGAGATACATCCGCACCGGGTCGTCCAGAATATCAGCCTTGGGTTCCGTCCTCTCTTCCTCTTCTTCGTCCTCGTCCGCGTCTTTCTTACCGTCCTTGTAGCGGTCCACCTCCGACGCCTCAATAATGTCAATCTCCAGACGACGCAGCCGCGTTAGGATAAGATCCAGTTCATCGGCGTCGGTAACTCCCTCGGGCAACGCCTCGTTTAGATCATCAAATGTCAGGTAGCCCTGTTCTTTTGCCAGCTTGATCAGTTCACGAATGCGATTCTGGACTTCAATAGTCGAAAACAAATCCGCAGCCGACAACTGCCGCGTTCGTTCAGGCAGCGATCCGTTACTACCCCGCGTCGAGCCACGCCTGATACGCTTAATTTTAAGCGCAGCGATTCTCGGCTTTTTCCGATTCTTTCGAAGCGCGAAAGGCCTTCTTCCTGCGCCGCGACGACGCACTCCTTGATTAAGCCGTTTCGGCGACGATTGTCGCCTGCCTCCCCTTCGTTTCGAATGCCTGGCCAAGATAGTGTAGTTAAGGATTGGACTAAGACGTTCGGCCTGCCGCGCCGCAATTGATCGACACCTAATTGTCGGCCGCGCCGGCGGGCTGCGAAAGCTCGTGGAGCTGTTCCTGCAGGTCAAGAATTTGTTTCTGCAAATTTATTACGTCCCCGGCACTTAGCTCAGGACGTTTTATCTGGTCTTTTGCCAGATCGAGCAGACGCCGCAACGCCGCTTGCCGAAGCCGCAGCCACGGAACAGCGACTGAATTTGGAGGCGTCTTGAGGTGAAGCCAACCCGAAATGATGTTTTCTTCCTCCGGTTCAAGGCCAGCCAGGAACGCACTGAGAGAAGCAGCATCGTTCGGTCGTACTTCACTTGCGAGAATTAGCTCGAGAAAGTAAGTGCTGTGCAACTGCGATAGCACTTCCCGCCAATTCTGAGCGCGAAGAAATTGAAGAGCTTCCTCGCTGCGCAATGCGAGTATGCAAAGAAGTGCGATGTCATTCGGCGGCGCCAGTTGGTCTCGCTGCTCTATTGTCACTCCCGTTGTTGGCTTCCGTATTTGTTTCGGCACCAACGATGCGAAATCGGAAACCGAAACAGCAAGCCGCGCACTTATTCTGTTGCTGACTTCTGCGCGTATCACTGAGTCGTGCACATGAGAAACTGTCTCAGCCAACCTTCGCGCTACCTCCATCTTGGCGCTTAAGGAATTAAGATCCACGTTCGCAGTCTCGCGCTCGATCAGGTAATCAAAAAAATCGCGTGCGCGTGCAATACGCCCTCCAAAGGCCTCTTTACCTTCACGCCGCACGAGCGAGTCTGGATCTTCGCCCACCGGCATTTCGGCCACGCGCACAATCAGATCATTCTGGAGCAGGGCGTCGAGCGAACGTTCGGCAGCTTTCTGGCCTGCTGCGTCGGCGTCGAAGCAAAGCACGACTTCATTGACAAAGCGCTTCAAGATTCGTGCCTGGCCCTCCGTAAACGCCGTACCCTGCGGGGCCACTACATTCGTGATCCCGGATTCAAACAAACTTATCAAATCGAGTTGACCTTCGCAGACAACTGCACAGTTCGCCTCGATCAAAGCGCGTTTGCTCTTGTCCAGACCAAAAAGAACGCTGCCCTTTCGAAAAAGCGCTGTTTCAGGCGAGTTCAGATATTTCGCCGCGCCCTCTTCATCTTTGAAAAGCCGGCCGCTGAACGCGATTACTTCACCGACGTCGTTGCGAATCGGAAACATAATTCGTCCGCGAAAACGATCATATGAGCTTTGAGCTTTGAGGTTTGACGTTTGATTTTGAGCCGAGTCCGTTTCGCCCTTGGTCTTAACGAGTCCGCTCGCGACCAGGTCGCGCACATCGTAGCCTTGCCCGCGCGCCCAACTCCCGAATGCGTCCCACTCGTCAGGCCCATAGCCCAGTTGCCAGCGCTTCGCGATTTCCCCCGTGATGCCGCGCTGTTTCAGGTATTTTCGCGCCGGTTCACCGACCTGCTTCTTGATTAAATTTTCATGGAACCATTCCGCGGCTTCACCATGAAGTTTCAACAGCGTACGGCGCGTCTCGTGCTGTCGATCTTGATCCGCCGCGCCACGCTCCTCGACCACCGTGATGCCCACCCGCGCGGCGAGTTTGCGCACAGCTGACGGAAAATCGGTATGCTCATAATCCATCACAAAACGGAAGACGCTCCCGCCTGCGCCACAACCGAAACAATGAAATGTCTGCCGGCTCGGGCTCACCATGAAGGACGGGGTTTTCTCCTGATGAAACGGGCAGAGCGCCTTGAAATTTGCTCCCGCGCGTTTGAGTGGAAAATACGAGCCGATTACTTCGACGATGTCGTTCGCGGCGGCGATTTGCTCGATTGTCTCCGAAGGAATCGTTCCCATGCGCGCCGGATTATTTTTACCTCGTTTGATTTCGGAAGCGATGCCAAACTTACGCAGTGCGGGGTGATGTCCAACGTGTGATACAAATTTTGCCCGTCATCCTGAGCGGAGCGCAGCGGAATCGAAGGATCCCGCGAAGCCACCGCAGGGTAACGCCACGGAATTCCTCGACTTTGCTCGGAATGACCATGGCCGGCATTCTTCTCATCCTCGCGACAACCGCTCACGCGCGCGAGACGATCCACAAAGGCGACGTAGTTGTCGTACCCCTGCGGGGTGAGATTGCACCTTCGCTACTGGCGTTTTTACGGCGCGCAGTCAAAACAGCCGAGAGCAACGAAGCGTCTGCGATTATTTTCGAGATGAACACGTACGGCGGGCGATTGGATACCGCAGCGGATATCGTGAAAACGCTCAATCAAACGAAAATTCCCACTTACACGTTCATCAACCCAAACGCCGGGTCTGCTGGCGCGTTGATCGCTGTCGCCACTCAACACATTTACATGTCGCCGGTAAGCGCGATCGGCGCTGCCGCACCAATCCTTCCAACAGGTGAAGATCTTCCTGCAACCGCCAGGGAAAAGACGATTTCGTACTGGTCTGCGCTCGTTCGTGGTTCCGCGATCAAAAACGGCCACAATCCCGACGTCGCTGAAGCGTTCATGAACAAGGATAAGGAAGTAAAGATTGGCGACCGGGTCGTTCACCTCAAGGGAGCGGTCCTGACCCTTAATGCGCAGGATGCAACTGAACGGATTAACAATAAACCGTTGCTCGCGGAAGGGATCGCCGATTCCGTTGCCGATCTGACCAAAAAAGCCGGACTCAAAGGCAACGTCGTCACAATCGAGCCAACCGGCTTCGAGCAAATCGCTTTTTGGATCACTGCGCTCGCGCCTTTGCTGCTGCTGGGCGGAATTCTTGGCGCCTATTTAGAATTCAAAATTGCGGGCGCGACGTGGCCCGGAATTATCTCTGGAATTTGTTTCACACTCTTTTTCCTCGGCCATTATCTGGCTGGACTGGCCGGCTGGGAAGTCGTTGCCCTGTTCATTCTCGGAATGGTTCTCGTGTTGATCGAGATCCTTTTCTTCGCGCACAGCACAATCGTGTTCGGTGTCGTCGGCGTATTTCTCATGCTGGCGTCATTACTCTGGACAATGATCGATCGTTATCCGGGGCAAAACTTTTTCCCGACCGGCAAAATGCTCGCCGTGCCATTGCTCAACATGTTCATCGCGATCGTGGGCTCGTTCATCGTCATCGCTCTGCTGGCGCGTTACCTCCCGCGCACGAGCCTCTATCGCCGATTCGCGTTGATGGATTCAAATCCGCCCGGGCCATCGCTCGCGGGCGTGCCGCGCCGATTCGCCACTGCCCTCGCCCTCGCACCTGGGATGCAAGGCACCGCAATCACTGTTTTGCGACCAAGCGGCAAAGCGCGGTTCGCCGATCACGTAGTCGATGTTGTCACCGAGGGCGAATTCATTGGCCCACAAACAGCGGTCACCGTCGTCCAAACCGACGGAATGCGGGTCATCGTGAAAAGCGCGGAGTAATTTATTCTCAACCGCCAGCGACGACGCGGACGAATTCGATGCGGTCGCCTGCGGTTAATCGGCGCTGTGACCATTCATATCGATGCACGGCGAGGCCGTTGTGCTCCACCAAAATCGATTGCGGCGGCAATTGGTAACGGTCAACCAGCTCCGCGATCGTTTTCGCTTCGCGGGCATCGACGGATTCGCCATTAAGTGAAATCGTCATGGCTTCGCCACGTTAAAGCGTTGAAGGCTTAAAAGAGTTACAAAGATTACAAGACCAACCCATTTTAGCCATGTAGCGATGTAACGAATCACACTCCGGAAAGCGCTTGGTCCCAATCTTTCCAGACCGGCTCGAGGCCGCAACGGCGGAGGACCGCGGCGATTTCTGCGGGAGAACGTTCGTCGCTGATCTCGAATTGGCCGGTGGCGAGCTGATCTTCGCCATCCTGGTATTCGGGCGCGACGATGCGGCCGCGCACGGTGCGATGCAAATGTTCGCGGCCTTGCCGGGTGTAGCCGCCGGGCTCGGTGTGGCTGCCGGCGCTCATCATCGTTACCCCAATTGAAGCGAGCGCGTCTCGCAGCGTTGCAGTCTCACGTGTGCTCAACACGATGCCGAGCTGCGGGAAGGTAATGCGCAACGCGCAAACCAATTGCGCCAGCTCGCGATCGGTCATGGAGAAAAGTGGATGAAATCCGCCGGCAGCCGGACGCAACCGGGGCAAACTCACAGTGATTTGCGCCTGCCAGCAGTGCTTAAATAAATGTTCCAAATGCGCGGCGAGCGCCAATGCTTCATCTTGCCAGCGCGATAAACCAATCAGCGCGCCGATGCCGAGCCGGCGAAAACCAGCCGCGTACCCGCGAGCGGCGCAATCAAGGCGAAAATTGAAATCGCGCTTGGGGCCAGCCGTGTGCATCTCGGCATAGACGCCGCGATTGTAAGTCTCTTGGTAAACGACGAGCCCCTCGGCGCCAGCCTCGACAATCGACACGTAATCTTCCGTTTCCATCGGTCCCACCTCGATGGAGATCGACGAAAAATTTGGAGTGAGCGCGCGCACGCATTCAGCCAAGTAATCGCGGCCCACAAACTTGGGATGCTCGCCCGCGACGAGAAGAATCTGGCGAAACCCCTGACGCACGAGATGTTGTGCCTCGGCGACCACTTCATCTACGTCGAGCGTGACGCGAAGGATTGGATTGTCGCGCGAGAACCCGCAGTACCGGCAATTGTTGATGCATTCGTTGGAAAGATAAAGCGGCGCGAACAGGCGCATCGTGCGTCCAAAGTTTTGCAGAGTGAGCGAGCGCGAAGCCTGCGCCATCGCCTCCAGTTCGTGATCGGCTTTCGGGGTAATCAGGTGCTCGAAACGGTGAACGAGCTCCGATTTCCTCCAAGCCAAATTGTCCAGGGTTTCAACAAACGACATCAGGATAATTTCGTGTGCATACCGGCGTTCGCAAATGGTGATCGCAAGGAGCGTCGATTTCCCAACCGCCGAAGATGGCGCTTGGGAAACCGCCCTTCCTTGGGGTACAAAAAGCGGCGTCCGGGTTCCGGACGCCGCTGTAGCAAATGCTATGGCTGCTGCCTAGAAGGCGAAGTTCACGCCCGTACGGGCCATGCCGAAGTTATTTTTCGGACCATCCACAAAATTCCAGCTGAAATCGCTGACCCAGCCGATATGCGGGGTGAAGCGAATTTCCATGCCGCCGCCGACCTGACCCATCAGGCGGGACTCGCTGTCCGTATGACCAACCGTCTCAAAAATGTCGAAGCCCTCGCCGCCTTGCGCGATGGTCCCTCCTTCGCGCTCCCATCGATTAACCGGCCTCTGACCGCCACCAAAGATCCCGCCGATGCCACCCCAAAGGTAAGGTGAAAACCGCGAGCAGTGGATCGGGTAACGCAGGGTAAATGTACCTAGCACAGCTCCTATCGCTTCGCGGTGGTTCTCGAAGTTGCGGGAAAAAATCCCGTCGCTCAGATCAACGAAGACATTTTCGCGCGCCTGTCTCGCATCGAGGCCAAAACCTTCTATACCAACACCGAAATAGCGGTGGAAGAAGTATTTGAAATCAACACCACCGCCCCAGGCATGATCGGCTTCAAGGTAACGATCATTCTGCCACTCAGTTCCAGTGAAAACATAAGTTCCCCACAGACTCACATTAAACTCGTTATCGGCGTACCACTCCGGACACGGAGGCGGAGCTGCTACCTGCTTCATTTCCTTCCCGGAATAGCTCTCTCCGGCAAAAGCGACCGATACGACCATCCCGAACCCTACT
>Ga0307475_10001997_pt1 | contig 12183 bp, 11 predicted proteins | sample atmos_gasesECM1C_FD_203317 | JGI IMG/M metagenome (GOLD analysis project Ga0307475, IMG submission 203317) | Hardwood forest soil microbial communities from Morgan-Monroe State Forest, Indiana, United States - atmos_gasesECM1C_515 | ecosystem: Environmental > Terrestrial > Soil > Temperate... | reverse complement strand
GACGAGCGGGTGGTCGAGAATCGAGAGCTTGGAAATCACAAAAGGGATGCGCCGGCGCACAAGTTCTTCGACCAGTTCATCGCGATGAGCGTGCTGGCGGTAAAGGACGGCAAAATCGCTCCAAGGATGTCCTGCCGCATGCAGGCGCTGCAATTCCAGTGCGACCCAGCGTGCCTCGTCGGGCGGATTGACCAGCTCGGCGATTCGAACGCGTTGGCCCTCCCTGCGCGTGGCCTCCAGCAATTTTTCGGGCAGAGTTTTGCTCGCCGGATTCATTCCAATGACGTGGGTAGCAACCCGCAGGATGTTTGGTGTCGAGCGGTAATTTTCCGTCAAGGAAATGTGAAATCGCGTTGGATCGCTGCCCGGTGTCACGGCGGCGAAGCGCTCTAGAAACAAAGTAAAGCTCCCAAAAGACGCGCCGCGAAAACGATAGATCGCCTGTGCGTCGTCGCCGACAACGAAAACATTGCGCTGCTCGCCGGACAGCAAATAAAGCAGTTCGAGTTGCGCGATGTTGGTGTCCTGGAATTCGTCCACGAGGATATGGCGGAAACGCTGCTGGAGTTTCTTGCGGAGATGAGTGTCATCCCGCAGCAACGCGACGGCTTCGGGTATCAGCGAGCCGATAGAAACTTTTTTCTTTTCCTTCAGCAGGGCTTCGCTCGCAAGATACGCCCGCGCGATCTCTCGTTGCAACGCAACCTGTTCGGCTCTCTCGTTGTAGGTGTCTTCACCCAGAGCAGCGCGTTCGGCTTCCAGTTCCGCGGCGAGGGTTTCGGCGAATTGCCGGTAGTCGCCGCTCGAAACGAGTTCGTCCTGGCACCGCGAAAAAAAATCCACGAAGTCGCTCAGGAACTGGCCCGGTTCCGCGAGGCGCCGGTGCTTGTCCAACTGCAGGCGCGGAAGATTTCGCCGCAAGAGTATCCAATGGTCGATCTTGTCGAGCAGAATTCGATTCGGATCCACTTCGCCGAGCAGGTCTTTGCAAAAAGAGTGAAACGTCGAAAGGGTGATGGATTTCGCGCGCTCGCCCGTCGCTTGGACTACGCGGTGCTTCATTTCGCCCGCGGCTTTGTCCGTGAACGTAAGGCCCAGAATGTTTTCGCCGGAGAGCGATTCATCCAAGAGCAAAAGGTGCCGGATCCGCTCCGTAATCACTCGTGTTTTACCGGTTCCCGCGCCCGCGATGACCAGCAGCGGCCCCTCGCGGTGCGTGATCGCGCGCCTCTGCGCCTCGTTCAGCTTCAGCCCGCTCTCGCCTAGCGGCTCCATGTCGAACAGCGTGGCCATGACCCAAGCAGGTTATCGGATTTCCGGGGGAAGAGGAAACCGGAGCGGGCAGTCTCTACAAAAAACGCAAAGCGATCGCGAGACCCACCAGTGCCCCGAACATGATGAATCCCATTCGATAAATTTTATTCACGTCTTTTCCATCTGGAAAGTGCCTGCGGTATTCCCCGTACAATCGCGCTCTTTTGAACAGTCCCCACCACCAGGGTTGAAACCGCTCACTCGCAGGCAAGCGCGAGTTCACCCTGTCCATAATCTTCCGATGCATAAAAGTGGATCATCGCCCACTGGTTGCAACGACCACCAAGAAACCAACTGCAATAGCCATTCGAACCAATGTTACGGCGGAGGAATGCTCCAAGGCTGAAATTGAAGTCACCTTTGCGACTTCTTTCCTGCTGCAACGTCGGTGGCAAACTGCTTTGATTGGCCACGCGGCACGCTGAGTGAGTCCCATTTTCCTGTCTTCAGGGTGGCGAAATGCTTAGCCGCAAAAACAATTTGCCCCACGTGGTAGGAGTAGTGAGCGACCTGGCGGTTGATGGCCTGCGTCACGGAGTGTGGCTCCGTTCGAATGGTTATCGTTCGTGTTAAATCCGCCTCGGTGAGAGGCTGCAATGCATCGAAGATGTACTTCCACCCGCGTTCCCACGTTTCCATCAGCTCGGCACGCGTTTTCTGCGGCTCTTCGAACTCCGTATCGCGATGCCGGTCCGGTTTCTCGCCGTCGGTGGTGAGAAAATCCGTCCATCGCGAGCGCATGTTTCCCGCCATGTGCTTCACGATGATCGCGATGGAGTTCGATTCGGCGTCCAGCGCGGTGAAGAAGCCCTCGTCCGGACACTGCAACATCGCTCTTTCGCCCAGCTTTTTGTAGTAGCGAAATACATCCATCGAGTCTTTCAGGTAAGAAGTCGTGAATTGGTGTGCCATGTCGCTATTTTGTCGCGTCGCCGCGGCAAGTCAAGCCCCTGGCCAAGGCCTTGCTTTCCCTCTCGGGAACCAGCTGGCCATTCGCTCGCCTTGTGCAACTGAGCCTGGGGTGGTCTTGGGCCGAAGCAGTTAACAAAGCCTTGACAATTCGCCTTTTATTCGCCTATGATGCCGCCGCCTCGAAACGGAAGACTATCTAAGGAGAAAATCATGACCATTGGACAATCGATGCTCCCCGAATTCGACCAGGAAATGCAGAACACCCGCAAAGTCCTTGAGCGCTGTCCGGACGAAAAGTGGAACTGGAAGCCCCACGAGAAGTCCGGCACGCTCGGCTGGCTCGCGGGACACGTCGGCACTGTCCCCGAGTGGATCACCATGACCATCAACACCGAAGAGCTGGACTATGCCCCGGTAGGCGGCCCCTCTTACCAGCCGCCGAAGATTGAGAATCGGTCGCAGCTCCTTGCCGCTTTCGACAAAGCCAGCGCCGAAGCACGCGCCGCCTTGTCCAAGGTAAGCGACGCCGAAATCATGAAGGGTTGGAAGTTGCTGGCCGGCGGCCAGGAAATTTTCACCATGCCGCGCGTAGATTGCATTCGCGGGATGTGCGTCAACCACATGATCCATCATCGCGCGCAGCTCACCGTCTATTTCCGCCTGCTCAACGTTGCTGTTCCCGGCCTCTACGGCCCCAGCGCCGACGAAATGCAGCCCACTAGCGCCGCCGGCGCCAACTAGAATCGCTGCCGCGAAGGGTGGAGCCGTCTCCACCCTTCAATTTCCTCACGCTGCGGCAGCCTTCGGCGCATCGCGCTATAATCGTCTTTCGCGTCCGCCGGAGGCATACCATGGAAACTCCCGTCATCCTTTCAGCCGTCCGTACCGCCATCGGAAAATTTCAGGGCGGTCTCGCCGGATTCTCCTCCCCGGAGCTTGGCGGCAAAGTCGTTGCCGAATCCATTCGCAGGGCCGGACTTGAACCCAAACAAATCGACGAAGCTATTCTCGGCAACGTCGTCCAAGCGGGGATCGGTCAGAACCCCGCGCGGCAGGCCGCGCTCAAGGGCGGCTGCGACGCGCGCGTCGCCGCGATGACCATCAACAAAGTGTGCGGTTCGGGTCTAAAAGCAGTGGCACTGGCGGCGCAAGCGGTGCAACTCGGCGAATCGGAAATCGTCGTCGCGGGCGGCATGGAATCGATGTCCAACTGCCCTTATCTCTTGCCGCAAGCCCGCACCGGCTATCGCATCGGCGATGGAAAACTGGTCGACTCCATGATCGCCGACGGCCTGTGGGACGCGTACGAAAATTTTCACATGGGCATGACCGGCGAGCTGGTCGCCGAAAAATACCGCATCACCCGCGAAGAGCAGGACAAGTTCTCCGTCGAAAGCCATCAGAAAGCCGTCCGCGCCCGCAAGTCCTGCTTTTTTGAAGCTCAGATTCTCCCCATCGATGTCCCTCAGAAAAAGGGCGACCCGGTGGTCATCAAGTACGACGAATCGCCCCGCGAAGACACCAGCATCGAAGCCCTAGCGAAACTGAAGCCGGCCTTCAAGAAAGACGGTACGGTTACCGCCGGCAACGCTCCCGGCACGAATGACGGCGCCGCAGCTCTCATCGTCACCAGCGAGCGCAACGCTTCGCGCCTCGGCAAGCAGCCGATGGCGCGCATCGTCGCGCAGGCCGTCAGCGGCGTCGAACCGAAGTGGGTCATGATGGCCCCCGTCGACGCCGTGGAAAAACTCCTCACGAAAACCGGCTGGGACCGCGACAAAGACGTCGATCTCGTCGAACTCAACGAAGCTTTTGCCGTCGCCGCCATCGCGGTCACCCGCCAGCTCAGGCTCAATCCCGAAAAAGTCAACGTAAACGGCGGCGCTGTTGCGCTCGGCCATCCTATCGGCGCCTCCGGCGCGCGCATCCTCGTCACTCTGCTCTACGAACTCCAGCGCCGCAATCTCAAGCGCGGCATCGCCGCCCTCTGCCTCGGCGGCGGCAACGCCGTCGCCCTCGGCGTCGAACGGTACTGAGCTACTCAGCCGGAACCATGGGCCAATCAAACATCACTCCCACGCCCCGTTCGCCTCGTGGTGATCTCACCGCCTCGACGCCGACGACTTGACCGGTGCCGGGAACAGGAGAGGATTGCATGACAGACAAAATCGTACGGTCCCAGAACGAACCATCATGAGAAGGAATTAAGATTTGAGGAAGGCGCTAAGTCGTCCGCCGCGGAGAACTGCGTCCGTTCCCGGATAGACAGGCGATAAGAAAACGAGGTTCGCGGCAGTCGCAAGCTCCTTCACGCAACCGCCCGCGCTCCATCTGACGGACTAGTTTCCCTTTTCGCCTCTCCTTACAGCGTACCTTGTGCTGGAACTTCGACCGGGCTCGCCGCTGCTTTCAAATCATTTCCGCAGTACGGGCAAAACTTGTCCAGTTCCGCGACCTCCCGCTTGCATTGCGGGCACGCGGGATGCAGGTTGCATTTGCAGCTCGGGCAGAAATTGAACCGCGCGGTTACCATGGAATTGCACTGCGGGCAGGGATATGGCAGCGGTTCGCGCATCAAGAGATAGACGATGAGGCCGATCAAGCCCCAGGTCGGCAAGAAGATGATCACCAGAATGGTCCACAACGCCGAATTCATGCCCCGGCGGCTGGCATCGCGGTTCACGTAAGCGATCATGAAGATCAGGCCGGCCATGAGAAAGCTGACCGCGGTCACAATCCCGGCCAGCGCAATAGAAGCCGTAACTGGGTCATCTTTCAAATTCGGCGGAAAAATCTCGCCATGCTGAGCCGCGTCCATATTCACCAGGTAGGCGATGACTTGCGCCGCCAGGAAGAGCACGATCACCATGACGATCAGCCAGCGCGGGATGATGCGAAACTCGTCCCAGAAGCGCAGCTTTTCTTTTCTCTTTCGAAGACGAATGAGCCGCATCCTTTCGTTGAACGAATCGCTCACCCTCTGTGGGTAGTCCGTCATGCCTTTCCTCTCTCTCCAACCGTTCCTCTTATCTACTCTGCCCCGTCCAATTGGCATCTTCAGTTTGGCGCGCGTTCTCCATCAACAAGACAATCGCGACGAACACCGCGGGAATCGCCCACCACAAACCGAAGCCCACTTCCCAAACCAGTTTCGGAACGCCGGTGCGCTCGCCAAACCACGCGAACAGCCGCCAGACGTAGGGCGCGCTGGCGATCCCGAACGCCCACGAGAGCGCGCAGGCGAACCACATCGCCCGGCGCTTCGGCTCGCGTTCGCGCAATTCCATGGCGCGGAGCCGCACGCGGAACTGCGTGCGGCTGGCAAGCCCTTCTGGCAGCGGAATGGCCGCCGTTCGCAACAACCGCAAAGCCCGATCGGTCTGCCGCGCACGCTCGGTGCAAAACTCACATTCCTCCAGGTGGACGCGGAGCCAGTGGCGGTGGCCCTCCGGCATCCCTTCAACGCTTGCCTGAGCGATCAATAGCAGGGCGCGGTCGTGGACGTTGTGGCTCATCTGGAAATCGCGATCACAAATGTTGTCGAGGCCTTCGGGTTTTCCCTCATGCGGCACCGCCCTGCAGTTCTCCGCGCAGCGCTTCAAGCCCGCGGTACAGCCGCGATTTCACAGTCGACACCGGAATGCTCAGCACGCCGGCCATCTCTTCGATCTGCAAATCTTCCTGGAAGCGCAGCACCAGCACTTCGCGATAGATAGCCGCAATTTTCTGCAGCGAAGCCTGCACGTTTTCTTCTTTCTCCTGGCTCAGGACCTGGTGCAAAGGCGAAGGCTCACTTTCGCTGGCCAGTTGCAGCGGATGCTCCTGCTCTGGATCGGTCAACGTATCCAGGCTTTGCGGTTTCTTCGAGCGCTGCCAATCGATGACCAGGTGCCTCGCAATGGCGAAAAGCCAGGCTTCAAATTTCGATTTGCCGTCGTATTGATGCCCGCGCTCCAGCACGCGGATCCACGTCTCCTGAAAAAAATCCTCCGCGCGTTCTTTATTCCCGGCGATGTACACGAGATAGCGGAACAGCCGGTATTGATACTGCTCGATCAGCCGGTCGAGCAAATCCGGGTCGCGGCGCCGCAACCCCCGCGCGATGGATTTAGCATCATCGCTCATAAGCGTCGCGCTGAATGTAAGTGGCCCCGACAAGGCGGAGCCAACCTGCTCGGCCGTCAGCCATCGGATCGTGGCGCTCATTCTAACTGCTATACGCGCCACCGCGCCAAAAAGACCCACTGCGGAAGGAGACAGAAACGGTTGACAGTCGACAGTTGAAAGCGGCGAGCGGAGAGATGTTCCCCGGCCGGTTCGCAAGCTCCGGCCAGTGAAATGGTGTGGGAAAACTTGAAATTCGTATGCCGTGGCCCCGATCGGCGCAGGGTGGTGACTCGGGGGAAGAGGCCGGACCCCCCAGGGGGCTCGGATGTGTGGCAAACAAAGGGGTTAACAACGCGAAATCAGAAATACGAAACGCCAACAGGTGCGGGCGATCCATCGAGGCGATGTGCGCGGCGCGCGAAAATCAAAACGAGAAAGTGGAAATTGGAAAAGCGAAGAGAAGGGGATGCTCCCAGGCTCCCCGCCGGGTCGGGACAGGTTCCGCCCGGCGCTACCAAGGAAAAGCGATCAGGCCGGATCATTGTAGGCGTCGTAGGAAGAGGCAATGGCGCGGACTTCGGCGAGAGTTTGGTCGCGCAGGAGTTTGCCGTCCTCGAGAATGGTGTCGAGAGCGTTGCCGGGCGGGACGGGCGCGCCGTCGACTACTTCGACGGTGACGAATTCTTTGCCGTCGTGGATGAGGTTGAAGCGGCCGCCTTTGCTGGCTTTGCCCGGATCGGTTACCGGATTCTTGTAGACGTTGTGCCATTGGCCATCGCGGTCGATGGCAGAACACTTCAACGCGAATTTCAGCGTGTCGCGATTCACTTGCTGCAAAAGTGCCCCGCCCATGCCGTAGCTCCAAATGTCCTGTGACCAGCCTTTGCGCGTGAGCTGCGCGGTGATGTTCTGAATGGTGTAGAAATTGACGCCGTCGCCCTGAATGAAACGAACACAAGGCACGGTGGTCTTCCAGCCTTTGCGATTGAGCTCATAGCCGAATTTTTCGCTGACAATCTTGAAAAGCTCTTCGAGGACAGCAACGGCGTCACCGGAATCGGGGCGGATGACGAGCGTGCCTTTGCGCTGAAGAACTTTGTCGCGCAGCGCGCCGCCCCAGAGGTTGCGCACAGCGTTGAAAACGTCATAAGAATCGCTGACGCAGGCGACGAGGCCTTCGGGGCAGTTTTCCAGCATGTTGGCGTAGGCGTCGAGCTCGTGCGCTGCGCCCCAGGCCGTGATGGTGGAGTGTTCGGAAGCCGGAATGCTGTAGGCGGCGCAGTCGAGTGGATTCCGCGCGGTGAGATCGGCGGAGTAAAACTGATTCAGAAGCTGAATGGCGGCGAGCGTGTCCGTGCCCAAGAAATTGATGAGATGCGCGGCGCCGCCGATGGCGGCGGATTCCTTGGAAGAGACGCCGCGAAAGCCGAAGTCGTGCAGCTTGAACGGAAGAAGCGAGGGATCGCCGGTGCGCACGAGGGCTTTGCCGATGACCTGCTTGATGGCGCGGGAGAGCGTGGCAACGGTGATCGGATACCAGACCTGGACGAGAAGCGTTTCGGCCCAATTGGTAAGCCAGTAGAACTCAGGGTCGGTGTTTTCGATGGTGACGAGCACGTTGTGGGTCTTGACGACGGTGCCTTCCTTGACCGCGCGGATGCGGAGAGGGAGGCGGCCACCGTGCTTCGCGTGAAGAGATTTAAAACCTTCGTAATTGAAAGTTTTGGGATGACCTGAGAAATGGGCGTGGGCGATGCGGCGGGCTTCTTCCACGTCGTCGAGGGTGAAGACCTGGCCGACAAAATTGGATTTGATGATGTACTGCAGCATGGCGAGCATGGTTTCTTCGAACATGCCGCCGCGGGATTCGAGATAGGAATAGATGTGGCGCGTGTCCGGGGGATACTGCCACCAGTGTGTGAGTTTGTAGGAGTCGGTGTTGAGGAGGGGATTCAGTCGCAACGACTGCATGGGGGCTCCTAGGGGTTTTGGATGAAAGTGCAATTTGGATCGGCAGCTGACCACGGCCTTGAGGATAGCAGAGGGGCGGGGGATGGCGCGGCAGATCCGCGGAGCAAAAAGAGATGCGATGCTCGAGGCCTACCGGCGCTTCGGAGCGCAGTCAGGTTTTCAAGGTGCTGACGACGGCGCACGAGAAGGGTGGGCGGCGCGTACGCGGCTAAGATGGGCGAGAAGGTCGTGGGAGGCGGTGCTTGCCCGAGGCGAAGAACCAAGCTGTGGACAGAAGCCCACGAAGGCAGCCCCAATCGAGGATGAGCGGAAGCCAGCACCAAGAATGAAGAGTACTTTCCCCGGAAAATGGCGGCCCACACCATCATCCAATTGAGAGTCGCGACGTAGACGAAGATCGCAAGACAGACTCGCACACAACCCAAAAACCCATATTGTTGGGTGCAGACATTCACATCCCCCCAAGCATTCGAACGATTTGCGGGGCCGAACGGGAGGAAGGAAAAATCGCGCGGTCCGAAGACCGCGCCTACACGACGGAGAGATTGTCGAGCCAGCGCATGAGACGGGCGCGATCTGCGGGGTTCATGGCGACGATCTTGACACCCATGCCTTCCTTGGGGGTGGTGCGGCGGACGACGGCGCGGGCGCGAATCTCGCCCTCGGGGGCGTCAAGCAACAATTGAATGTTCGTGTCCAGAGGAAGAGGCTCTTCGACATGGATGAAAAGTCCGCCCAGGGCGAAATTCTCGACGCGCGAGACCAGTCTTTGACTGACGGTAGACCAAGCCAAGACCGTGCCCTTAGGTGGAGGGACACGCGGGTAGCGACGAAGATCGTTCGTTGTCGCCAAGAGGGAACTCCAAGGGCCGAAGCATACTCTTTTTTGGGTCGCGTGGGAAGAAAAAATGACGGGCGCAACCATGTGGCGAAAAGCGCGACGTCAGACGCCGAGGATGGCGCCGGAGTCGTCGACGTCGATGGAGGAGGCGCGCGAAACCTTTGGCAGGCCGGGCATAAGCATCACGTTGCCGGAAATGACGACGACGAAGCCGACCCCGGCAGAGAGCGGAGCGCTGGTGACGTCGAGGGTCCAGCCAATAGGAGCGCCGAGGTGCTTGGGTCGCCGGAGAGCGAGTATTGCGTTTTGGTGATGCAGACGGCAATTTTCCGTGGCCCACCTGGTGAACTGTTCGAGCTTGACTTTGCCACCGTGGGGCCGGAGTTGTTCGAAATATAGCTCGGGGATTTCGAGTTTACGCGCTACGGCTTGAATGGGTAGAAGAGTCTCTTGCACGAAGGTTGAGGGATTTGACCGCGCATGGTTCAATCGCGGAGAAAAAGAGTAACACAGTTGCGCGACTAGGCACGAACAAGAGGCTTGCCTGCGTCGTTATCTAAAAACGCCTACTGTGCCGATCCGAGAATGAGTTTTTGTACGCGCCAGTTGAGGAGCTCGGCGACGTAGAGCTCGTTTTCGGAGGGGCAGGCGATTTCATGAATCCATCCGAATTGGCCGGGTTGCTTGCCGGACTTTCCGAGAACGCCGAGCACTTTTCCGTCCAGAGAGAGTTTGTAGATGCGGCCGGGGAAGGCGTCTGAAGCGTAGAGAACTTGATTTGGCGCGGGCGTTATGCAAATAGCCCAGGGCGCGCCGGGGGACATGGTGCCGGTCGTGGCGGTGGGCTTGTTGCCGATGGCGGGACGAGCGTCAGCGGGCACGGGGACGTCAATCGTGAATTGGCGGAGAAATTTTCCGTCGGAGTCGAAGACCTGAATGCGACGATTGCCGCGGTCGGCGACGTAGATATTGTCTTGCGCGTCGATGGCGATGCTGTGCGGGGTGTTCAACTGCCCGAGCTGATCGCCGGGCTCGCCCCAGGATTTGAGCCAGTTGCCGGCCTTGTCGACTTTGGCGATGCGGGAATTGACGTAGCCGTCGCTGATGAAGGTGTTCCCGGCAGTGTCCCAGGCGACGTCGGTGACCTGGCGGAACATTCCGTCGACGGGAGGCAGCGGCGGCTTAACGTGCTTGAGCGGCTCGGTGCCTTCATCGGAGGCTTCCTGCTTGCGGCCGAAGACCATCGTGACGCGGCCATCCGGATTGAACTTGATGACCATGTCCGAGCCTTTGTCGGTGACCCAGACGTTGTCGTCCATGTCGACCTTGACGGTGTGCGCGAAAGACCAGGCGTAAAGGTGATGGCCGATTTCGCGGAGGAATTTTCCGTCGGGCGCGAATTCGAGCAGTTGCGCGGCAGCGGCGGCGTAGGCAGGGCCGGTGGTGTTGCCGCGGGAGAAGACGAAAACGTGGCCCTTTGAATTGACGGCGACGCCGGTGGCTTCGCCGAGATAGAGGTCGGGCGGAAGTTTCAAGAAGTCGGGGACGGGATGGTAGCGAATTTCGGCAGGTCGTTGGGCGAGAAGTGGAGTTGCTGCCAAAAACGGAATAACAAGCATCGAGCGTTTCATGGAATGCAGCCTCGCAAGTGCAAAAGTTTGCCCACGCATCATACGCGGGTTTAGGGAATCAGTCTCGGGTTAAGGATTTGTATTGGGCTGGCGTCAGCGGAACGACAGAGAGGCGGCCGATGCGGACGAGCGGGGAATCCCTGAAGAGCTTGTTGGATTTGATTTGAGCCAGCGTGACGGGCTTTGCGAGCGGCTTACCGACTTTGACCTGGACGGCGGGATTTTTGGGATCGGAGGCATCGACGGACACAGCCGTCGCGGTGCCGACGGCGCTCTTACGGTCGCCGGTTTCATAGATGACTAGCCCGTCGCCGGGAGTCATCCCGCGAAGGTTTTTCACGGCGACGGGATTGGAGACGCCATCCCACACGGTTGTGCCGTCGCGCTGAAGATCGGCGAAGGAGTATTCAGAGGGTTCAGTCTTAAGGAGATAGTAGGAGGACATGGCGACCCCACGATTATTTGGTATGGCTTCAACATTCTACACGCACGCTTCAAGGAAAAAAATGAAACGTAGAGACGCAGAAGGCGCTGCGAGAAAAGAGAGCTCGACCAAGAATGACTGCACTGCCTAGGAGCTAAGTTCGTGAGCGGCGGAGGCGAAGGTTTTGGCGTGGGCGTCGATGTCGGATTCGGTGGTGGCAGGGCACATGAGGGCCATGTTGTGAAAGGGAGTGAGGAGGACACCGCGGTTGAGGGCGTACAGGTGGAGGAAGCGCTCGAGTTCGAAATCGGCGGCAGCGGCGGATTCGCCGCCGTTACGCGGAGGTTTGGCCGCGAAAGTGTATTCGGCGCGAGCGCCGAGTTGAATTACGTTCCAGGGAAGACCGTGCGCGCGAATTTCGGCGGCGACGCCGCCGTTGAAGCGTTGGGCGAGCGGAATCATGTGTGTGAAGGCGGCGGGAGTAAGAACGTGTTCGAGCGTGGCGCGCATGGCGGCTATCGAAAGTGCATTGCCGGCGAGCGTGCCGCCGATGCCGCCGACGTCGCAATCTTCGAGATGGATGCGGGCGGAGAAGCGCTGGGCGACTTCTTCGCTACAACCATAAGTGGCCCCGGGAATGCCGCTACCGATGGCTTTGCCAAAGACCAACATGTCCGGAGCAAGTTTCCACGCGGCGGTGCAGCCCCCTGGGCCGGCGCAGATGGTGTGCGTTTCGTCGGCAATGAGCAGCGTACCGTAACGGCGCAAGAGAGCGCGTGCGGCGGGCCAGTAGCCTTCCTCAGGGAGAATGATGCCGACATTGGTCATGGCTGGTTCAGCGAGGACGCAAGCAACGTCGTGATGTTTGAGAGCTTCTTCGAGCGCGTTGAGGTCGTTGAATTCGACGACGCGCGTGGTTTCGACAGGATTGACGGGCGGGCCGATATTGCCGCGTCGCGGGCCGACGACTCCCTCGTGGAGCG